>Ga0164241_10004345_pt1 | contig 13796 bp, 14 predicted proteins | sample OricomyardsoilBY_FD_108780 | JGI IMG/M metagenome (GOLD analysis project Ga0164241, IMG submission 108780) | Backyard soil microbial communities from Emeryville, California, USA - Original compost - Back yard soil (BY) | ecosystem: Environmental > Terrestrial > Soil > Unclassified | place: USA...
AGCGCCGAGAAGACCAGGTCGGCGTTATCCAGTCGCGCGTCGTCCGTCGGAATCAGCGTCATGGACTGATCACCGGCGCGTACGACCTCGCCGGCCCTGGAATTCGCCGACGCGAATCCCAGCTCCATTGCCGGATGCCGAGCCACGAGCTCGCACAGCTCCCGACCCGCATAGCCCGAGGCACCCAGAACGCCAACTGTAATTTTATTCACCCGGAATGTATAAACAGTCAAAGCGGTCGTCGCAATGGGTATTTTCCCGGGAAGGCTCTCCTTTTTTCGTCCGGCTGGTCAGGCGGCCAGCTCGGTCTATATTCCCGCCACGGCGCCCTTGTCCCAAGGAGCCGATTTGACTCGGATTCACCCTCGAATCCCGCCAACTGGAGTGTTCCGGAATGATGCGCTCTGCCCTGCTATCGATCCTGTCCGCGGTCGTTGTCCTGTCGCCGAGCGTTCCGGCGGTTGTCCTGGCGCAGGACGGCGACCGGGTTGTCCCCACTCCAGCGTCGGTGATCGGCTTCGTACCGGGAGCCGATCGGAAGCTTCCACAATGGAAGCAGGTCGTCGCCTATTTCCACGCTCTCGAAAAGGCTTCGCCGCGGATTCAGGTACACACACTCGGCAAGACCACGCTTGGCAGACCGTTCATCGCCGCCTATATCGGCGATTCCGCGACCATCGCCGATCTGGCGCATTACCGAAACATCCAGCGGCTGCTGTCAGATCCGCGGCTGACTACTCCGGGACAGGTCACAACGCTTCAGGCGGACGGCAAGCTCGTCATCCTCGTGACGTCCAGCATTCACTCGACCGAAGTCGGCGGCATTCTCACGCCGATGGTGCTCGCGCAGAAGCTCGTTGGTGACGAGGACGCGAATGCGCGCGCGATCCGGCGCAATGCGCTCGTAATTCTGGTGCCGTCGCTCAACCCTGACGGCGTGGACATCGTGCACGACTGGTACGCAAGCTCGATGGGAACGGCGTGGGAAGGCAGTGGCCCTCCGGTGCTGTACCATCATTATACTGGCCACGACGACAATCGCGACTGGTACGCGTTCACTCAGGTCGAAACACAGATGGTCATCGACTCGCTGTACAGTCAGTGGCATCCTGCGATCGTGAACGACATTCACCAGCAGGGAGCAAACGGAACACGACTGTTCATTCCTCCCTATATGGATCCGATCGAGCCGAACATCGATCCGATTCTGATGGCGGGCGTTGCACAGATGGGCAAGGCGATGACATGGCGGCTGACGTCGGACGGATTCCGCGGTATCGCCAACAATACCTCGTACGACGCGTGGACACCTGCGCGCGCGTATCAACACTATCACGGCGCGATTCGAATTCTCACGGAGACTGCCAGCGCGAATCTCGCCTCTCCGATCACCGTGTCGTTCGACTCGCTGCGTCCCGGCTACAACGTCGACCCGAAAAAATCAGGCGTTGATTTTCTTACGACGTGGCCCGGCGGCAGGTGGACGATCGGCGACATCGTCCGATACCAGACGGCTGCGACGATGGCGCTGCTCACGGAGGGTGCGGCGAATCACGCCGAGTGGATGCGCACGTATTCGCAGGTCGAACAGAACGCAGTGATGGGGAATCGCGCACCGGGTCGGGAAGATTGGCCGTCGACAATCGTGATCCCGGAAGAAGCTGCGCGAGACACGGCGATCAATGCAGCGCTCGACATCCTGCAGCGCGGGCAGGTCGAAGTTCGACGTGCAAGCTCCGCATTCTCGGCAGACGGAAAGCAGTTTCCAGCGGGCAGTTACATCATCTACACAGCTCAGCCGTACGCCGCATTTGCCAAGACGTTGCTGGAAGATCAGCACTATCCAAATCTCTTTGAATATCCAGGTGGTCCGCCCAAGCGTCCGTACGACGTCACTGCGCAAACGTTACCGCTACTGTATGGATTCAACGTCTCGTTCGTGCGCGACTCCGTAACCGTAGCATCGACTCCGCTGCCTCGTGTGCGCGTGTTGCCGTGGGTCGCGAAAGGACTCAGCAACAGCAAGACGCGCCGCATCGCGATGTTTCAGAACTGGGCGCCGTCCATGGACGAAGGCTGGACTCGCTGGGTATTCGATCAATACCACGTTCCGTACACGATGATCACGGACAAGGATATTCGCGCAGGCAATCTCGCTTCGCGATTCGATGCGATCGTGTTGCCCGATCAGAATGCCCGGCAGATATCCAACGGCCCGCGCGGCAGCTATCCCGACTCGCTGAAGGGTGGACTTGGTGATGACGGCGCGAAGCAACTGGCGGCGTTCGTCGATGCTGGCGGAACGCTCGTCGCGTTCAACGCGGCCAGCAACTACGCGATCGAGGCTCTATCGCTTCCAGTCAAAAACGTGCTCGCGGAATTTCGTCCAAAGGATTTCTACGCACCCGGTTCGCTGTTCCGCGTCGAGTTCGATCGTTCCAACCCGCTCGCGGCCGGAATGACAGCACCGGAATCAGCGGTGTGGTTCGAAGGAAGTCCCGCATTCGAGGCGACCGATCCATCGCGTGTCACCATCGTCGCACGATATCCAGCTCAGGGGGATCCGCTTCTCTCCGGCTGGCTGCTGGGCGCGGATCACATCAACGGAAAGGCTGCGATGATGGACGTGAAGCACGGCAAGGGACACGTCGTGCTGTTTGGCTTCCGTCCACAGTACCGAGCGCAGAGCATGTCGACGTATCCGCTGGTCTGGAATGCGCTGAGGTAGTTGCGGGGGTGTGACCGTGCGTGGTGCGTGTGTTGCAAGAACAGACCTCTAACGTCAACTCTCGAGAGAATCCGCCATGCAGACCTTCACACTCAATAACGGCGCCGTCATTCCAGCCGCAGGTTTCGGTGTCTTCCAGATTACCGATGCACAGGAGTGCACGCGCTGTGTGGTCGACGCCATTGAGGTCGGCTATCGGTTGATCGACACGGCAGCGTCGTACCAGAACGAAGCGGCCACGGGGGCGGCCATTCGTTCCAGCGGCGTGTCGCGAGACCAGCTGTTCGTCACCAGCAAACTCTGGGTACAGGACGCCGGTTACGAACGCACACTACTGGCAATCGATGCGTCGCTCCGTCGACTCCAACTCGACTATCTCGACCTGTATCTCATCCACCAGCCATACGGCGACGTACACGGCTCCTGGCGTGCGATGGAAGAAGCGCATCACAACGGAAAATTGCGAGCTATCGGCCTGAGCAACTTCGAACCCGACCGGTTGATGGACATTGCCGCATTCAACGACGTGAAGCCCGCCGTCAACCAGGTCGAAATCAATCCGTTCCAGCAGCAGGGTGAAAGCCGCGCCTTCATGCGCGAGCTCGGCGTCCAGGCGGAGGCGTGGGCTCCATTCGCCGAAGGTCGGAACAACCTGTTCCAGAATCCGGTGCTGCTCGACATCGCGACCAGGTACGGAAAGAGCGTTGGGCAGGTCGTACTCAGATGGGTCGTCCAACAGGGAGTCGTTGCGCTGGCGAAGAGTGTGCGCAAGGAGCGGATGATCGAAAACATTTCGATATTCGACTTCGAGCTCGATGCCGACGACATTGCACAGATCACGACGCTCGATACCGGGACGAGCAGCTTCTTTTCGCACCGGGACCCGGCAAGGGTGAAGTGGATGAGCGAGAGGCGCCTGGACATCTGAGCCGGACGACGGAAGCAGCCTGGCACCCATATCCTCATTATGTCGCCGGCACGGCAACGGTGAGCGCAGTACGCGGTACATACTGGGGCGGACGTGATTGTTCCGACAGATCTCAGACTCAGTCGCAAGAGGTTGATGCACGGTGGCAAGACAATATGGAGAACAAGGCGTTGCTGTAAAAACGATCGCCGGTCTGGTGATCGCCTCGCTCGTGCTGCACGCTGTGGTCATGATCGTTACCCCTTTCGGAATCCATCGAGATGAATTCCTCTACTTCTCGATGGGAAATCATCTGCGCCTCTGGCACATGGATTTTCCGCCGGCCATCGCGATCCTCGGCGCGTTGTCGCAGGGACTGTTCGGGCACACCATCGCCACCGCGCGCGTCTTTCCAGCCATCGAGGGAGCGGTACTCATCGTGCTCGCCGCTCTCGTCGCGCGCGAGCTCGGCGGCGGACGCTTCGCACAGGGATTGGCGGCGTTTGCGGTGATCGCATCGCCGATGTTCGAGCGCAACTCGACACTCTTTCAACCCGTTGTGCTGGACCAGATCTGCTGGACGCTTGCGCTCTTCGCCATCGCCAGGGTAGCGCGCGTCCGGGAAGATGGAGGCAACACGAGAATGCCCTGGCTCGCGTTCGGCGTCGCGATCGGGCTCGGGTTGCTCTGCAAGTTCAGCATACTGTTTCTGTGCATCAGCGTCCTCGCCGCGGTTCTGCTCACTCCGATGCGTCGAGAGCTCCTGAAACCGTGGCCGTGGATCGCAGTGCTGATCATGCTGGTCCTCGGAAGTCCGAGTATAGTCGGACAGATAACGCTTCACTTTCCCGTAGTCGCGCAGATGCGCGATCTCAACGCGACTCAGCTCGTGCACGTCACGCCCGGTGAGTTCATCGGCACACAGGCACTCAATATCGGGCCGGCTGGAATTCTTGTCGCAATCATCGGTGCAGCGGTCATGCTCGCGTGGAATCCACTCAGAACTTTCGCCGCTATTTCGTTGAGCTGCATTCTGGCTTTCCTGCTGCTGCTCGTGCTGCACGGGAAGCCCTACTACATCGGCCCGATCTACCCCGCTCTCTTTGCCGCTGGCGGTATCGCGCTCGAGCGGATGAAATGGCCGCGATCGCTGCGCGCCGCCACTGTCACGCGCTGGACTATCGTCGCGCTGATGGGTGCGTACTTCGTCGCCACGCTTCCCATCGCGCTTCCAATTCTATCGGTCTCTGCCTCGGCAGAATACGCGGCGCATTTCGCCGGCAGCGCCGTGCTGCGCACCAATAGTGGCAACTTCGATCAACTGCCGCAGGACTTCGCCGACATGCTCGGCTGGCGCGCCGAGGCGACGGCGCTCGCAAGGATATATCATTCGCTTCCCCCTGACGAGCAGCGCGAGGCAGTGATCGCGGCTGGCAATTATGGCGAAGCTGGTGCCGCGGAATTCTACGCGCGCGAATTCGACTTGCCGCCAGTGATCACGAACGCCGGATCGTTCTGGTTCTTCGGACCCGGCGTCCGCCCAGGCAAGGTACTGATAGCACTAGGAAGCGACCCAGCCGATCTCAGACGGGGATGGAACTCGGTTCGTGAAGTGGCGCGACTCATTCGGCCGTGGTCTGTCAGCGAGGAGCGCGATCGCGCCATCTATCTTGCGACCGAGCCGCGCATGACGTTGCAGCAGATGTGGCCATCACTCGGAGGACATCAGTAGGTCGCATCTCTAGTCTGCATATCTGTCATACTCCGCGACTGCACAGTCAATCAGAGCGTATCGTCACGTCGCATCGGGGGCTCAGCACGCGACGGTAAGAATTGATGACGAGAGCAATACCGGCCAGAAGTGGACCGGAGCCGAAGACGCCGCCCAGACCGCAGAGGTTGCCCATCTTTTCCGACGAGCAGAACACTGCAATGCCCAGCGCTGCGCCGATGAACAGCGCAGCGAAGCCGATAACGACAGACATCAGAACGTAACGACCCAGCCATCTCGGCCTGTCGTCGTGCTGGCGTGTGACTCCGAACACAGCCAGTGCAATCGACATGATCAGACCCAGCAGCAATGTCACAGGTCCGATTTTGATCAGCAGATTGAATACGTCTGTCATCGAAATTCCTTATCCGGCTGACGGCCCACTGTGGCAGGTGCGAAGCGGTTCAACTCCGTCCGACGCACGTTTCCGGGAGTCCACCTGGGCGCCTCGACCGGAGCGCGATCGGAAGCGAAATTTCGCACGCGCTCACTGAATCGCCTGACCGGAAATTCGCGCAATCGCAACGAGGAGTACGACGATAGCCGCGACCCAGTCGAATCGTCGCGACCTGAAGAGCAGAGCTCCCACCGCACATAGAAGAGCGACGGTTCGCACGATGCCGGCGAAATCAAAAACAACCGCGTCGTTAGCAACGATTGCCGCAATCCAGGTTGCCGTTTGATTGATCGCAAGAATTGTGAGAAATATATCTCTACTCCTTGACCATTCCGCGCTCATGTCGAGCCGGCCCGATTCGGGAATGGCTCTCGGCAATACGCTCGCGGACATGAGAAACAGCAGGATTGGAAGAACAGCTAGAAGGACATAGTCGCCCACTACGCGGGCATTCCGCGAACCGTCCAGTCCCGCTCCGACAGCCCACCAATAGTTGAACAGCCACAGAAGTGCGATCGTAGCCCAGACGAGCGGCAACGCATCCCACTCGACGTTCCTGCGAGCGTGGATCAATCTGTGGAAATTGACGAGCAGATCGGCGATGCCGAGGCCGATGATGATCGATACGAGCGTTGCCCAGTGTTCGGTCATATGGTTGTCGCAATGCTCCGAAGCGATTCGTCCCGAGTTGACCATCCAGCGGCGCGGGGGACGGCGGCTTGAAGAGTGCAACGAATCGAGTCATTGCGCCAGACGCTCGGTCGGCACGTGATCCATCAGATAGACCTTCAACAAACCGTGAAACGGCACGTCGCGCTCATTCGCGTGAAGCTCACGTTGTATCAGAAGTGTATTCGGGAGCCAGCGGAGTTGCACGCGGCTCTTCGTGTGCTCTTATTGAGATCCTTCCAACTGCACCGAGCCGTTAAAACCCTGGAGAAAAATCATGACCAAGGTATTCGTCAACATCGGACTCAGCCTCGATGGCTACATGGCTCCGGAAGGGATGACCATGGGCAAGCCTGAGTACAAGAACTGGGGCGCCAAATGGGGGGCAATGATGGCATGGCTCATCAATCAGCAGTACTTCCGCGAGAACCTGAAGTTCGGACCTGGGGGAGAGACGGGTCCGGTCAACGACCTGGTTCGCAGCACCGCTGAGCGCATCGGCGCCAACATCATGGGCAAGCGGATGTTCGACCAGGGGGAGGTCTCGTGGCCAGAGGATGCTCCGTTTCACACGCCGGTTTACGTTCTCACACACGAGAAACGCGAACCCTGGGTGCGCCCGGGTGGAACGACGTTTTACTTCGTCAACGACGGGCCGGAGCGTGCTCTGGAGCTGGCTCGGGGTTCCGCAGGCGGCCGTGATGTCCGTATCGCTGGTGGACCGGACGTGATCCAGCAGTATCTCAACCTGAATGTCGTCGACGAGTTGGAAATCGCTCTGGCGCCGGTATTGTTCGGCGGCGGACGACGTCTCTTCGAGAACCTACGCGAGCCCGGGCCGCAGTTCCGCATCGACAAGGTTCTCGGTGGCCCGGCCGCCACGCATCTGCGCTACGTGCGTCAGAGGGCGGTCTGACACCATGAAAGTTCTTCTCTTCGGAGCCACAGGAATGGTCGGCACTGGCGTATTGCTGGAGTGCCTCGACACAGCTTCGGTCGACGAGGTCCTCGTCGTCGGACGATCGCCCACGGGCAGGATCCATCCAAAGCTCCGGGAAATTCTCCACGCCGATTTCACGAATTTCGACTCCCTCAAGCCTGATTTCGTCGGCGTCGATGCGTGCTTCTTCTGCCTCGGCGTCTCATCGATCGGGATGGACGAGGCCGGTTACACCAGGATCACTTACGACCTGACCCTCGCCGCCGCTCGGGCACTCCTGGCCGTGAGCCCGCAGGCTGCGTTCTGCTATGTCACCGGCGTCGGGACCGACGAATCCGAGCATGGCCGACTGATGTGGGCCCGTGTAAAGGGTCGAACGGAGAACGCGCTCCTGGGACTCGGATTTCGCTCGGCGTACATGTTCCGCCCCGGCTTCATGTGGCCGGTGAAGGGGGCGCGATCCAAGGTCGGTTGGATCCACACGATCTACGTGCTGCTCACTCCGGTCATGGCACTCGCGTCCGTTCTGCGGCCTGGCGGATTGTTGACGACGGCTGTGATCGGCCGAGCCATGATCAATGTTGCAACCGTCGGCTACCCTAAGGTTCGCCTCGAACCGAAAGACATCGCCGAGGCTGGTGGGTCACCGCCTGACAACAGTATCAACAGTATCAAATGAACGGGACGTGGCGATCGCGACGTTCTGCCCGTCGGGCCGACCATGAGCGCCTTGAAGCTCAGCACTCCAACCGATACTTTGTGATATAAAGTACTTCTGCTCCATTGAATGCAGAGGCCGCGTTGGTGCACGGTGTCAGATTCGGAGGCGAGCATGGGGAAGTGGCGGCAGCGTATTCGCGGTGCAATCGGGATGGGCCTCGCCTGGGGACTAGCATGGTCGGCCGTGGGCGCGATCCCACGCTGGTTGTTCGGCTTCAACACCGACGCTCCATTCCCGATCATCTTCGGCATACTCGGCACGATCGCCGGGGTCATATTCTTCGGGATCCTCACCCTGACCGAGGGACGTCACGAGTTTGATCGGATGACACTCCCGCGCTTCGCCGGATGGGGCGCCGTGAGCGGCATTCTGCTATCGGCCATTTTCACGAGGGCGACGTCGCTTGGCTGGGGATACGCGCTGGCAATCACTCCGACGTTCGCCGTCGCGTCCGCGGTGTGCGCAGCGGGTTCACTCGCGTTGGCCAGGCGAGCGAAAGCGCTGGAGTTGCGCGGCGATGTTGCATCCCAGCGCGGGATCAGTGAGCGATTGTAAACGTTGTCAGTACTTCGACGACAATCGGCCTTGCTACGCGCGCGTGTGTTCAATTCCATATCGCACCGCGTCTACAAAGACATCAGCATCGATGTCTCCTAGCGATCGGAACTTGATGCAATACCCCGTCACCCTTGCCTTGCCGATCTTTTTTCCATATGTCTCTGCCAGATATTTCTTGTCTTTCAGACCCATGATGTAGACGGAGATTCCCGTTGTGTTTGCACTCGTACCGATCTGATAGAATTCTCTGGTTTGTCCATCGGCATACGTGATGGTCTGTAATCCGTAACCGATATTGGGATTGGAAACCGTCCGCCCGTTCTCATCCTTGCCATCAAGAAACCACAACTTGCAATCCGGCATCATTCCAAGGATGATGTCGTGAAGCGCTTGCATGTCACTTCGCTTTGGCTCGGGCTGAGCCGCGATATAAGCTTTGATCTGGTTAGGTACGTTCATTTGGTAACAGTGAATCGATGGTGCGATGGCCGCACAATCGCTATCGCAGCCGCGCTCGTCGGAAGCAAGCGTCGGAAGCGTGCGGTCACGCGCGAAACAGCTCGCCGAGTACTGCGAGGGCTTTGCCCGGCGTCGGGGCAGTGTGGGCGCCGAGACGCTTCACGAGATGCTTCACGAGATGCTTCACGAGATGCTCTCGGCGCTAATCGATCCCCATCCGCTTCAGATCCGCGCGCATCGCCCTCCCAGGATGCGCCGGACGGCGGAAATACCACCACTGCCGCTGCGAATCGTGACCGTCGGTGGCACTGACGGCATCGCCCCAGAGCGATCGCTTCGTTTCGACAGTCGCTGCTCGAAAGGTTGCGTCGGCGCCGAATAGATCCGGCTCGATCGCAAGACGTTCAGCAGCGGGCGCGATATCCACGGCGCCAGCGATGATGTCGCGCAGATCGATGTCGTTGAGCCAGTCTTCGATACCAGAATCGTAGTACTCGGCGTCATGCGCAATCGCCTTCCATCGCGCGACCATACCACGCAATCCTTCTTTACGAACATGATCGGATGCACCGCGGTCGGCCAGATACCTTGCCACCAGATCGCGCGCCTCATCATGCCGAGTCATTGTCTCTTTCTCCGAGTGATCATTGGATCGTCCGCAACTCGTCAATGGTTCATCAATGGCTCGTCAGTGCCTGACGTCGGAAGTAGGATTCGCCATCGTTCGGTTTGAAGAATGTACGGATCATCCCATTGGCATCGAATGCGATGAAGGCGCCGCTCTTTCTGTCGTAGCGCGAGACAGTACTGTCGGGTCGTCGCAACTCCAGTACGCTGCCGCCCGCAGGTTCATCGCGAAGTGTCTGCGCCAGTAGCAGGTACTCGCTCTTGCTGATTCCATTGAACTCGGCGCCGTGCTTGGCAAAGTGCTCGTCGAACTGCTTTTTTGTCCGGAATCCGATGCTGGTTCGAATGGCGGACGGGACAGTTTCCGTTGCACCGCTTACAGGTTGTTCGCGCTCCGACGACTGCGCTTGTGATGCAGGCTGCTGCACCGCACCATTCGTGAGCGTCGCCATGTGCTGCGCGTCTCCGCCGCACGATACGACTACTATGCACACGGCGAACAACATCGCCGCAATTCGGAGTGAACGTTGCAGGAATCTCATTCGACGTCACTCAGCCAGAGTACATGTCGAGTCGGCGCGAAGCACCAGATTCGCATTCGCGCCGACAGACTCTCTACTGCTTCGGCTTGAGCCTCTGCAACGCTTGAGCCGCGCGTCGATCATTGGGATTCAACGACACCGCTTTCTCGTAGCTCTTGATCGCGGCAGCGGTATCGCCTGAGGCGAGCTGTGCACCGGCGGCGGCACTCCATGCCGGACCGGAGTTCGGCGCAAATTCGAGATTCAACATGTAGAACTTGAGCGCGTCGGACGTACGGCTGCGCTGCTGCAGCGTGCCGCCGACCTCAGCAAGCGGAGCGACGCCAAAGTCGTACGAACCGGATCCGTAGTAACGCTTCCGTAGATCACGATACAACGACATCGCCGAATCCGCACCAGCAGAATCGTAAGCGTTGAGAACGACATCCTGCAGTTGACGGGGCTCCGTCAGACCGTGGTGGCACGTCGCGCACGAAACGACGATCGGTGGCTGTAGCCGCGTCGGCAACTTGGTCAGATATTCGCCGTTGATCGCGGCGACCATGTGAAGCATGGTGCGAGCCTTGATCTTCGTCTGCTTTGCGTCCGACGAGAAGTCGCGCGTCGTTCCCGGTTCATCACCAGTAACGTGGCAGAATTCGCACCCAACACCGAGTGCTCTAGTGAAGGTTCCCATCGTATCCAGAAGTGCTCGGCGAGAAATATCCTTCGGGAAGTACTTGAGATTCTTGAGCGGTTCAGGCTGACCCGGTGGACCCTGTTGACCTGGCGGACGCGGCGGTCCCTGGTTCTGAGCTCCAATCGTGAGCACTGGAAGTACGACGGCAGTGCTGGCAACAAGTGCAAGAATCCGAATGCGAGTCATGGATCAGCCGGGCTAATGGGAACGCCGCATGCCGCAGCGCAGGTCTTCTGTGAAAATAGTACGTCCCTAAACCTTCAGAAGTTGATGCGAGAACCGTGATTGCGGAAGACCGGGGGCAACCAGAGTCCGATAGCCCTACGCCGTAACCTTGACGACCCAATTCCGGAGACCTAGGTTCGCCTCCTGACGGAGACATCAACATGACCGGAAACGCCATAGCTCACCCTGCGAGAATCGCAGCCCGAACGGAATCCCGCGTGGCATCCTGCGCGGCTGCGTTCTCACTTTTCTGCCTGCTTGTCGGCCTGTTTGCGGGCCCGCTTTTCGACGGGGACGCGGTGGTCAGTGCCCAGACCACGCGAGGCTCTACGTCGGGACGAACCGGACTCCAATTCGACGTGTCGTTCCCCGCGTCGGTTTCGTCGGCAAAACAGGATGGGCACATCATTCTGATAGTGTCCCGCGACTCGAGCAGCGAACCGCGATTCCAGTACCACGTGTATTCGCCCGACGTCCAGCCAGGCTTTGGGCTCGACGTCGACGGACTCGCGCCAGGTCAGACCGCCGTGATCGATTCGAAAGTTCTGGGATGGCCGCTCAAGAGTGTCGCGGACATTCCGGCTGGCGACTATCGAGTCCAGGCCATTCTGAACCGGTACGAGACGTTCCATCGTTCCGACGGCCACACCTTGAAGATCGCTCCCGACAAGGGTGAGGGACAGCACTGGTTCAGCAAGCCGGGCAACTTCTACAGCGAACCGATGCGCGTCCACCTGGACCCTGCATCGGATCAGACGGTGCACATCAGTCTTGCAAAAGTGATCGCGCCGATCCCCGAGCCAAAAGACACAAAGTGGGTGAAGTACGTTCGCATCAAGAGCGATCTGCTCTCGAAATTCTGGGGAACTCCGATGTACATCGGTGCGTACGTACTGCTACCGGCTGGTTTCGATGACCATCCGCAAGCGCATTATCCGCTCGCGGTCGATCAGGGACACTATCCAACGGGATTCGGCGAATTCAGTCCCAATCCACCAACGCCTGGCTCGCGTGACAGCGTGCGTGTGTCATACGCATACGATCTGTACAAGAAATGGACGGGCCCGAATTTTCCGCGCATGCTGGTCATGAAAATTCAACATGCAAATCCGTTCTACGATGATTCATATGCAGTCAACTCCGCCAATATCGGTCCTTACGGCGACGCTATCGTCAAGGAGCTGATTCCATACGTCGAGAAGAAATTTCGCGGCATCGGCCAGGGATGGTCACGCACCCTCTACGGCGGATCGACTGGTGGCTGGGAGTCACTGGGCGAACAGATTTTCTATCCAGACGATTTCAACGGCGCGTGGGCGTTCTGCCCTGACCCGGTTGATTTCCGTCAGTACGAAACCATCAACATCTACAGCGACACGAGTGCGTTCTACTTCACCGCCGACTGGAAGAAGACACCACAACCATCAGGTCGCAATTATCTCGGTCATCTGCTCACGACCGTTCAGGACGACAATCACTGGGAATACGTACAGGGACAGAAGGACCGATCGAGCGAGCAGTGGGATGTCTGGGAATCGGTGTTCGGGCCGGTCGGCGCCGACGGATATCCGGCGCGCATCTACGACAAGCTTACTGGCCACATCGATCCGAAGGTCGCGGAATACTGGAAGGAACACTACGATCTTCGGTACATCCTCCAGCGCGATTGGAAAAATGTCGGCCCCAAACTCGTCGGGAAGATCCACATCTACTCAGGTACGATGGATAGCTGGCATCTGAACAATGCAGTGTATCTGATGCAGGATTTCCTGGATTCCACAAAAGATCCGTACTACGCAGGCTCAATCGAGTATGGTGATCGGTATGAACACTGCTGGACGGGCGATTCACAGCACTCGCTGCGAGTCGGCGGAATGACAGTCAATCAGCGGTTCATCCCGGTGATGGCGCGTCACATCATAAATACAGCGCCTGCGGGAGCGGATACGCTGAGCTGGAGATATTGATAGGCTGACGCGGCTTCCGTAAATCTGCTTACGGAAGCCGCGTGGCGTTATGCGGCACCGTTGTGGCTTGACGCTGCTCGCGGATACGGTTCGATGCCGGCAACGCCACCAATCCGAGCGGAACACGTCGCAGGCCGCGCCAGACGCGTCGCTCGGTTGACGATGTCCGGATCATCATCTGGCTGGAGATCCCTCCGTCGAGCATGACGGCGTCACTGCATCCCAGCGCACCCATCAGCGCCGTCATCTCCGGTGTGGTGAGACCAAGCGGTATGTAGTCGAGGAGGCCCTCAGGCACATCGAGCCGCGTGAGCGCGATGATCACATGCCCGTCGCGAAGCTGGCCGATCGCGAGCCGCGCGTCGCGATGTCCGAGATCCACACGACCGTCGGAGAAACGCGGCTGCAACTGCCGCGGAACGTTGCCATCGCCTGCGAGCAGCGTTGGATATGACTGGAAGGCGCTCGCGACACCGTGCATCGCGCGCATGGCTGCGACTCCGTCCGCGTGCGCCCAATGCAGTGCTCCCGAAGAATCGATGACCACCGCGGTCGAGAGTGGTCCGTGTCCTGGCGCCAGAAATTCGTTACCGCCAATCACAACCC
>Ga0164241_10004346_pt1 | contig 13787 bp, 9 predicted proteins | sample OricomyardsoilBY_FD_108780 | JGI IMG/M metagenome (GOLD analysis project Ga0164241, IMG submission 108780) | Backyard soil microbial communities from Emeryville, California, USA - Original compost - Back yard soil (BY) | ecosystem: Environmental > Terrestrial > Soil > Unclassified | place: USA...
ATGGGTGCGGCCGTGTCGTCGGCGACGGGTGCGGCCGTGTCGTCGGCGACGGGTGCGGCCGTGTCTTCGGCGACGGGTGTGGCCGTGTCGTCGGCGACGGGTGTGGTCGTGTCGTCGGCTACGGGTGTGGTCGTGTCGTCGGCTACGGGTGTGGTCGTGTCGTCGGCGACGGCTGTGGTCGTGTCGGCCGCGGCCGTCGTCGACGCGCTGCTCGGCGGCGGCGGCGCGGGCTTGGGCTTGCCGCCACACGCGCCGACCGACACGAGCAGGGCGAGCTGGGGGACGAACGAGCGGAACGAGCGCATGGGTTCTCTCCTGAGGTGGCGCCAGCCTACGCTCGTCCGATCCCGGCGCAAGCCGACCCGGTGCGGTCGCGGCGTGACGCGCCTCGACGAGCCGAGCAACCCACCGCGCACCGCCCAGCGCGCGCGACAACGCCCTGCGGCGCATGTCTCTCGGCCAATGCGACACTGTTTAGGTATGGCGGGCGGCCGCGCGTGCGCTCCGCGCGTCCTCGCGCCACGGCGCCCCCACGCGTCCACCCCACCGTGGACGTGGACGTAGATGTGGACGCGCGCGGGTTGCGGGGCGGGCGCGGGGCGTGGCGGCTCGAGGGGCCCGCACCGCGGCCTCTCGGGCGTCAGGCGCCTTCGAGGCCCATTCGAGGTGGGTCGCGAAGCATCGCCGTCGACGTGGCGGTGTCGGGGCGGCGGCCGGTTGGGGTCGGGGCTTGGCCGGGCTCGAAGGTGTAGGCGATGGGGCGCTGGGCCGAGGTCGGTAGTGTCGCGATGGCGGACTCGTAGAGCGTGCGGCTGACGGCGCGGCGCTCGCGCACGAGCGTGTCCCAGATGGCGGCGTCGCGGGCGCGGGCCTGATTGGCGTCGCGCGGGTCGAAGCGCAGCGTGCGGGTCAGGGTCGCGGCGCCTAGCACGCGGCCGACGATCGGTGGGTCGTTGGCGGCCAGGTCGCGGAACACGCCGGGGCCGAAGCGGTCGTAGTGGAGCAGCGTGTGCGCGGTCGAGACCGCGCCGGCCCAGGGGTAGCTGCGCACGTACCAGATGGCCGCGAGCTCCTCGAGCGCCTCGTCGATCTGCGCGGCCTCGGCGGCGGTCTTCCACGCGGTCGGGGTCGCGGCTTCGGTGGTCTGGAAGAACAGGCCCAGGCCGAGCTCGTCGCCTTGCACCTCGAACGTCTCGGCGATGCCGAAGTCGGCGGGGCGCTTGGCGACCAGCGAGCCGTGCGTCAGGCCGAAGCGGCCGACGATGTAGACGGCCACGTCGTCCTCGCGATCGGCGAGGAACTGCAGCGTCTCGAGCGCCTCGTCGAACGTCTCGGTCGGGAAGTCGGTGAAGCACATCGCCTCGGCGGCGACATTTGCACAACTGAGGTTGTGCATCGCGCTGGCGATGACCTCGGGGCCCGGGCCCTTGTCGATCAACTTCAGGACGCGTGGGTTGGCGGACTCGACGCCGATGGCGCAGGCGACCGCGCCCGCCTTGCGTAAGGTCGCGGCGCGTTCGGGTGTCAGGTACTTCTCGGCCTTCAGGTCGGTGCCCCAGCGGATGTCGAGCTCGGCGGCGACGATGCCCTGGGCGAGCTTGTCGAGCGTCTTGGGGGCGACCGAGTCTTGTGACAAATAGAAGTGGCGTGTGCCGTATTTGTCAGACAGCGCGCGTAGATCAGCGACCATCGTCGGCACCCGGCGCTCGCGGTAGCTGGCGGTGCCGACCTCGGCGAGGCCGTAGTGGCAGAACGTGCACTTGCCCCAGTAGCAGCCGCGCGTCGGGTCGTAGGGCAGGGTGAGCTGCTGGCGCGGCGCGAAGTAGAGGTCGAGCGGCAGGCCGTCGAAGTCGGGTGCGGGCAGGTGCCGCAGGTCTTCCATCGATGACTTGGCGCGGTAGCCGGCGGTGCCGTCGGCGCGGCGCAGGACGACGTTGGCGAGGTCGGCTGGCGCGTGGTCGAGGAACTTGATGAGCTCGAGCAGCGTGTGCTCGCCCTCGAAGACGACCGCGCTGCCGAACGGCCCGAGCGCGGCGTGGAGCGCCGGCGTGTCGTTCATGCGCAGCATCATCTGCGTGATGCCCGGTCCGCCGATGGTCAAGTGGATTGACGAAGGCAGCAGCTGGCGCAGCTGGAAGCCGAACGCGTAGGCGGCCTGCAGCTGGCCCGGGAACGCGGTCGACAGGCCGACGACGCTCACGCCCGCGGCGATGAGGCGGGGCGCGAGGACCGTCTCGACCCAAGCGTGGAACGGGTTCATCGCCGGGCCCGAGGCGCGCTCGACCTCGTCCATCGTGAGCAGCCCGAGCGGCGTGCGCCACGCGGTGAAGTCGAGCTGCAGCGGGTAGTGCGCGGCCGAGACGACACGCAGCGCGGCGTCGATGGTGGCGGTCGCGTCGGCGTAGGCCTGCGCGTCGTAGAGCGCCACCGGATCGCGCAGCGTGGCCTTGGCCTGGGTGATGCCGAGCGGCGTCGCGTGCGCGTCGGCGAGCGCCTCGACGAGCGTGGCGTGCTCGAGCTGCTGGCTGTGCGTCAGGACCTCGAGCGCCTCGAGATCGGCAAGGCGCTTGTCGATATGGTCGCGGCAGCGGCCGAGCTCCGTCGCCGAGAGCAGCCAGTCGTAGCACTCGACGTTCGCGTCGATGGGCAGCACGTCGACGCCGTTAGCGCGGAGGAAGCCGGTCAGCATCGGCACCGCGAGGTAAGGCGCGGTCGGGTCGGCGGACGGCGGATGGATGAGGGCGACTTTCACGGCGGCCGCGTAGCACGCGGGGTCGTGCGATGAAAGCGTCAGGCCTTCCGGCGGAGAACGGCCCCGAAGAACCCGTCCATGCCGTGCTTGTGCGGCCAGGTGCGGAGCGAGAAGCCGTCGTCGCTGATGATGCCCTCGGTCTTGGCCTTGCCGAGGATCTCTTTGGGCGACACGCGCTCCCACGCGCCGACGGCTTGGGAAAGAATCTTGTCGATGACGGCTTCGTTCTCGCGGCGCAGCGTCGTGCAGGTCGCGTACACGAGGCGCCCGCCGACGGCCACCAGCGGCATGGCGCGCAGCGCGATGCGGGCCTGGATGTCGGGCAGCGCCGCGATGAAGTCGGGCGCCAGGCGCCAGCGCGCCTCGGGGTTCCGGCGCATCGAGCCGACGCCCGAGCAGGGCGCGTCGACCAGCACGCGGTCGGCCTTGCCGGTGTACTTGTGGACCTCGGGCGGCAGCGGGCCGTCGTCGTCGACCACCACCCAGCGGTGGTTCGACAGGCCCGCGCGGCGGGCGCGGCGGCCGAGCTCCTCGAGCTTGTGGTAGGCCGTGTCCATGGCGACGAGGCGGCCCTTGTTGTGCATCAGCGCGCCCAGCGCGAGCGTCTTGCCGCCCGCGCCGGCGCACGCGTCGATGACCAGGCTGGTGCCGCTCGACGGCGCGACGAGCTCGGTCACGAGCTGTGACGCCTCGTCTTGGACCTCGAAGAGACCGGCCTTGAACGCCTTCAGACCGAACACGTTGGTGCGCGTGTCGAGCGTGAGGCCGTGCTGGCTCCAGGTCGTCGCGTGCGCGGCGATGCCCTCCTCGGCGAGCTTCGGCAAGAGCGCGGTGCGGTTGGTCTTGATGCCGTTGGCGCGCACCGTGAGCGGCGCCCGCTCGTTGAGCGCCGCGGCGAACGCGTCCGCTTCCGGACCGAGCTCGGTCAGCAGCTCACGCGCGAGCCAGTCGGGGAACGAGTGGCGCAGGCCGAAGCGGATGACCGGGTCGTCGTGCTGGGCGATGTCCTCGAAGGCGTGCTGCACCGCGTCCCAGGGGACGTCGGGGCGCTCGGCCATGGCGGCGATGAGCGGCAGGTCCTCGAACAGCACGCGGTAGGCGACCAGGTCGATATGTGAACGCTTGTTCGTAATCTCGGGCGCGCCCGGCAGCGGCGCCGGGATGCCGGCCGCGGCGAGGCAGTGGTCGATGGTGCGCACGCGCCGGACCAGGCCGTAGATGGTCTCGGCGACGATGCGGCGCTCGGACGAGTGAAGCTGCTTGGCCTCGCGGAACGCCTGCGCCAGGCGCTCGCTGACGAAGCGCCAGTCGGCGCGGGTCTCGGCCCAGAGATCCAGGATGACCGGGCGGATGCGGGCTTCGTTGGGGGCGAACGTCATGCGGGCTGGGCCTCGTGCGCGGCGAGCCAGGCTCGGACCTCGTCGCGCTCGATGTGGACGATGTGCACGACGAGGTCGCCGGGTCGAGCCCAAACATACGCGCCCTCGAGCGCGGCGAGCTCGCTCGGCACGTCGTGGATCTGCTCGTCGGTGAGGCCCGCGGCGACGAACGCGGCGCGCATGACCCGCGCCACCTCGCCGTCGGCGCGACCGCGCTCGTAGCCGCGCAGGTCGCGCAGGTAGACGCGCTCGGGGGCCCAGCGCATGAGCGCCACGGCGAGCTCGGTGAGGTCCGCGTCGCTGCGGTCGCCGGCCTGCCCAGCGGCCACCGAGAGGCGGCTGCCGGGGACGCGCAGGTGCGCCACCAGCGGGGCGATGGCGTCGACGCCGTGCGGGTTGTGCGAGAAGTCGAAGAGGTAGTGAACGCCGCCCACGAGGTAGTGCTCGGCGCGGCCGGGGTTGTCGAGCGGGTGCTTGCCGAAGGCGGCGAGCGCGGCGCTGACGTGGGTGTCGTCGACACGCAGCGCGTGCGCCATGGCGGCGGCGGCGAGCGCGTTCTGTACGTTGTGGTGCGCGCTGCCGCCGAACGACGCCGGGATAGTTGGGATCCCAATGATTCGTTGGGTCGCGGCGCGGGTCGTGCGCGTCAGGTGGTGGCTGTCGATGCAGTAGACGACGCCGCCTCGCACGAGGTGCTCGTGGGCGAGCGTGTCGGGGACGAGCGCGTCGGTGAGCAAGATCCAGCGCTCCGGGTCGGCCTCGATGGCGTTGGCGCGGGCCCACGCCACGGCGGTCGGGTCGTCGGCGTTGAGCACGCAGCGGCCGCCCGCGGCGGTCGGGCGCACGGCGCCGTACACGACCGCCTTGGTGCGCATCATGGTCGCGAGGTCGGCGACGCCGTGCTCACCGAAGTGGTCCTCGGCGACGTTGGTCACCACCGCGACGTCCGCGTCGCTGACCGCGAGGCCGCGCCGCAGCATGCCGCCGCGCGCGCTCTCGAGCACCGCGGCGGTCACGCGGGGGTCGCGCAGCACGCGGCGCGCGGCGCCTGGGCCGGTCCAGTCACCGGCCTCGACGAGCGCGTCGCCGACGGTGATGGCGTCGGTCGAGCTGGTGCCGACGACGTGGCCGGCCGCGCCGAGGATCTTGGCGAGCATACGGGTGGTCGTGGTCTTGCCGTTCGTGCCGGTGACGAGCGCGACCGGCACGCGGCGCGCGCCGCTCAGGTCGATCGTGTCGACGGGCGGGATAGCGCCCGTCGGGAAGACCTGTGTGCTGGCGCCGTGGCCGACCGACACCTGCTCGTCGTCCCACAAGAACGGTACGCCGCCCGCGGCAGCCGCGGCCTGCAGCGCCAGCAGCGCGGGGTTCGGGACACGCGCCGTCGCGGGGAAGTCGACGAAGGCCTTGGCCACTGCCTCGAGCCGATCGACCACTTCGTACAGGCAGTCGATCGGCCCGGGCGTCGCCAGCGCCGCGCCGTCGTGCCACTGGCGCACGCTGATGGGCGTGCTGACCGCCGCCTGCAGCGCGGTCACGAGCGCACCCAGGCCGTCGTCCGCGGACGGCTCGAGCGCGACCTCGATGACCGCGCCGGCGCCCGGCAGGTCGAGGTTCGGACCGGTGAGGCGCCGCGCGTCGACAACCTTCGTGACCCGCGGCATGCCGTCAGTCCTCGTGGTGCGATTCGCGCGCCAGGCGCACGCCGCGGGCGTCCTCGATGAGGTCGCCGAAGCCCGCGGTGGCGGGCTCGCCGGAGAACGGCGCGGCGGTGTCGGCGTCGAGCGACACCACCTGCTCGCGCTTGGACTTCGGCATCTCGGAGGCGCGGCCGTCGCCGGGTACGAACTTGGTGACCTGCTTCCAGCAGCGCGAGATGGCGTCGCCGAAGATGAGCAAGAGATCATCGCGGGCCGCGAAGCGCAGCGCCGCGTCGATGCACTCGCGCTCGTCGGGGATGATGGTGATGCGCTCGTCGTGGTAGCCGTTTTCGACAAGCGCCTTTCGCATCAGCTCGGGCACCTCGAGCGGGCCGCGGCCGCGCGGGTCGTCGTCGCGCTTGAGGAAGACCTGCGCGAAGGACTTCGACTCGGCCACGATCTTGGCCATCTCGGTGATGTCCTCGTTGCGGCGATCGCCCGGCGCGGCGAGCACGCAGATGCGGCGGCCGGCGACGTCGAGGCGCTTCACGAGGTCGACCATGGCGCGCACCGCGGCGGGGTTGTGGCCGTAGTCGAGGATCACCTTGAACGGCAGATCGTCGTAGACGTTCATGCGCCCGGGCACCTGGAAGTAGCTCGTGTCGAACGTGCGCAGCGCCTGGCGGATGTTCTCGACCTTCACCCCCATGGCGTAGGCGGCCAGGGTGGCGGCGAGCGCGTTCTGCACGTTGTGCATCGCCTTGCCTTCGAGGGTCGCCGGGATGAGGTGCGTCCAGAGCAGCGGCACGTGATTGCCGCCGTCGTAGAGCGTGATCATGTGGCCGTTGATGCCCTCTTCGAGCACGGCCGCGATGCCGCCGGCGCGGATGTGGCGGCGCACCAGCTCGTTGCGCGGGTTGAGCGTGAAGTAGCCGATGCGCTTGGCGCGCGTGTGGTCGGCCATCTTCAGGCAGAGGATGTCGTCGCCGTTCAGGATGGCCGCGTCGCGCGCGACCTCGACGACGACGCGCTTCACGTCGGCGAGCTCGTCGAGCGTGTTGATGCCGCGTAGCCCGAGGTGGTCGCTCGAGATGTTGAGCACACAGCCGACGTTGCAGTCGCGATAGCCGAGGCCGGCGCGCAGGATGCCGCCGCGCGCGGTCTCGAGCACCGCCAGGTCGACGGTCGGATCGCGCAGCACCATCGACGCCGCCTGCGGTCCGGTCATGTCGCCGCTGACGGTCTTCTCGCCGTCGATGTAGACGCCGTCGGTGGTCGTGAGGCCGACCGTACGACCGCACATCTTGTGGATGTGGGCGAGCATACGCGCGGTCGTGGTCTTGCCGTTCGTGCCGGTGATGGCGGCGATGGGGATACGCGCCGAGGTGCCCGGCGGGAACAGCATGTCCATGACGGGGCCGGCGACGTCGCGCGGGCGGCCCTCGGTCGGGGCCACGTGCATGCGGAAGCCGGGGGCCGCGTTGAGCTCGCAGATGGCGCCGCCGACGTCGCGGTAGCTGCGCGAGATGTCGGGGCAGAGGAAGTCGATGCCGGCCACGTCGAGACCGACCGCGAGCGCGGCGCGCTTGGCCATCTCGCGGTTGTCGTGGTGGCAGATGTCGGTCACGTCGACGGCGGTGCCGCCGGTCGAGAGGTTGCCGGTCGAGCGCAGGTAGAAGATCTGGCCCGCGTCCAAGACCGTGTCGCGCGTCACGCCGCCTTCGGTCATGAGGCGCTCGGCCTGGAAGTCGAACTCGAGGCGGGTCAGCACCTTCTCGTGGCCGATGCCGCGGCGCGGGTCGGAGTTCACGACGTCGACCAGCTCGGCGATGGTGCTCTTGCCGTCGCCGACGACGTGGCCGGGCACGCGCTTGGCGACCGCGATGAGCTCGCCGTTCACGACCAGCATGCGGTGGTCGTAGCCCTTGATCATCGACTCGACGATGCAGGTGCGGCTGGTGACCTGCGAGGCGGTCTCGTAGGCGGCCGCGATCTGCTCGTCGGTCACCACGTCGAGGCACACGCCGCGGCCGTGGTTGGCGTTGTAGGGCTTGATGACGACCGGCACGCCGATGCGGTGCGCCGCGCGGATGGCCTCGCGCACCGAGCGCACGAGCTCTTGGCGCGGCACGGGCAAGCCGAGGTCGAGCAGGATCTTGTTCGTCTGCTCTTTGTCCGACGCGATCTCGACGGCGATGTGCTTGGTCTCGGAGGTGACCGTGGCCTGGATGCGCTTCTGGAAGCGGCCGTGCCCGAACTGCACGAGCGACGCGTCGTTCAAGCGGATCCAGGGGATGTCGCGCTCTTCCGCGGCGCGCACCAGCGAGCCCGTGGAGGGGCCGAACTGGCGGCGCTGGGCGAGCTCGATGAGGCTCGTGAGCTCGGCCGGGAAGTCGAAGTCGTCGGGGATCGAGAGCGCGCCGGAGCGCAGCTCGGGCGGCACGCACGCGGCCAGGAGCTGCATGCCGAGGTCCGCCGCGGCGAGGCCGACACGCTCCTCGTCGTATGCGAAGACGACGTGGTACTCGCCCGGGTTGCCCGAGCCGCGCGTCTTGCCGAACGTCACGCGCGCGCCGGCGCGCTGCTGCAATTCGATGGCGACGTGCTCGAGCACGTGGCCGAGCCAGGTGCCCTCGTCGTTGTCGTGCAGGCGCCGGATGAACCCGCCGGCCGTGCCGTAGCTGCAGGTGTGCTCGGCCAGCGTCGGCAGCGCGGCGACGAGCTTGTCGTTGAAGCCAGGGATCTTCGCCGACGGGTGCTGCTCGAGCGCGCCCAGATCGAGGGTCAGGCGGATGACCGGGAAGTGCGCGTAGAGGTTCGGACCGCGGTAGACCCGGCGTTCGAGGATGTTCATCGGCGTTCGCTCCGTGCCCGCTCTGCGCGGACGGGCAGGGCTGAGGCGGGCGGAGCATGCCCTAGGGGTCGACGGTCGGCAACCGGCCCCGAGACGGTCGGTTTCGTGGGGCGGGGTGGTGTCGTTTCGATGAGCGAAGCAACTCTGGCGTTGACCGAGTCGAGGGAGTTGGGGACAAGGCCCCGATGCGTGCGCAGGGACTCGCGATGATGGCGTGTTGCGCGCTGGCCTGGACGGCGCACGCAGCAGCGGCCGAGCCGCGCGGGGTGTCGGACAGTCCCGCCGCGCCCGCCGTGGGCCCAGCGTCGCCCGAGGCCTCGCCGAGCGCGCCGCCCACGCCGCCCACGACGACCTCGGTGTGGGACGACTGGAGCGTCATCCCGATCCTCTTCTACACGCCCGAGACGAGCGTCGGCTTCGGCGCGGCCGTGGTCTTCAGCTTCGACCCGACCGACGGCAAGGCGCCGCTGTCGACGATCGGCGGCGGCGTCATCCTGACCGCCGAAGAGCAGCTCATCTTCCGTATCGAGCCGGACATCCGCCTCGACAGCCTCATCCTGCACAGCTTCGTGCGCGCCCAGCGCTACCCGACGCGCTTCTTCGCGGCCGGCGCGCACCCCGGCGACCCGGGCGAGCCGTTCGACGAGGCGTCGCTCTTGGCCTCGGTCGACGCGCGCTTCCGCATCGACGAGCGCGTCGCGGCGGGCGTGCGCTGCGATCTGCTGTGGGACGAGCTGCTCGAGCGCAAGCCGGGCGGCGTGCTCGACAGCGCGCCGGTCATCGGCAAGACACCGTACGTGGCCAGCGGCTGCGGGCCGGTCATCGCGTACGACACGCGCAACGACGTGCGCCTACCGAGCCGCGGGATCTACGCCGAGGCGCGCCTGCTCGGCTGGACCGGCATCACCGGTGAGTCGTTCAGCGCGCTGCAGAGCGACCTCGACCTACGCGGCTTCGTCGACCTCGGCGCCGGCCACGTGCTCGCCTCGCAGTTCCGCTTCCGCGCGACCGCGGGTGAGCTGCCGTTCCAGCTCCTGCCGCGGCTCGGCGGCTCGAACTACCTGCGCGGCTGGTTCGAGGGGCACCTGCTCAGCAACAACGTGCTGCTCGCGCAGCTCGAGTGGCGCTTCCCGGTCGTCTGGAAGATCGGCGCGGCGGTGTTCGTGAGCGCCGGAGAGGCGTTCCGCCGCTTCGACCAGCTGTCGTTCGACGGCGTGCGCGTCGGCGCGGGCGGCGGGCTGCGGCTCCTGGTCAACAAGCGCCAGTCGGTCAACGTGCGCATCGACCTCGCCTACGGCTCGGACTTCTCGGCCTACGTCGACGTGCTCGAGGCGTTCTGACAGACTCGCGCGATGCGTTGCCTACCCATCGCGCTCCTCCTCTTCGTCGCCTGCGCGAGTGACCCCGAGGCGCCTCGCGGCGACCCCGCCGAGCGTAAGGCGGCCGCCGTGCGCTACGAGCAGCAGCGCTGCGACGACGGCAACCAGAAGGCCTGCGCCGAGCTCGGCCTGCGTTATGCGCGCGGCGATGGCGTGCCGCTCGACCCCGACCGCGCCACCAAGCTCCTGCAGGGCGCCTGCGACGCCAAGGTCGCGCGCGGCTGCGGCACGCTCGCGGGGCGGCTCATCGCCGAGGCCCCGACCCAGGCCGAGACCGCCCGCGCGGCCATCTACGCGCGCGCCTACGACCTCGCCGATCGCGCCTGCGCGGGCGGTGACGGCGTCGGCTGCCATCACCTCGCGACGCTCTACGACTCCGGCCTCGGCACCAACCGCGCGCCGGCGCGCGCGCTCGCGCTGTACACCCAAGCGTGCAACGCCAAGGTCGCGCCGAGCTGCGTCGCGGCGGCGTCGCTGCACGAGCGCGGCGCGGCCGGCGCCATCGACGAGCGGCAGGCGCTCACGCTCTACCACCAGGCGTGCGTGGCCGAGCTGCCCGCGGCGTGCGCCGCCGAGGCGCGCCTCGACCTCGCGACGAGGAGCGATGTCGCGCGTGGCCTCGCACTCGCCGACGCCGCCTGCAAGCAGAACAACGCGCTCGGCTGCGCAGCGCTCGCCCTCGCGCAGACGCCCGTCCTGGTCCCGCCGATCGAGCAGGCGTGCACGCAGGGCTACCGCAGCTTCTGTCTCGAGCTCGTCACGCTGATGCGCGCCGGCCAGGCCGCGGGCGACGAGCTGCGCCAGCGATCGCTCTTGCGCCTGGCGTGCGACGCGGGCTGGAAGCGCGGCTGCGACGAGCTCGCGCGCCTCGCTGCGCCTCAGCCGTGACGGGCCTGCGGAGGCGGCCACGCCTCACGCGTGTGCAGGTCGAAGCGCGCGCCGTCCGGCAGGATGTGCAGCTGCACGTTGGTCATGCAGATCGGGCTTCCGAGCGCGGTGTCGGCGATCGAGCTGTGGCCGAGGCGCGACACGTCGACGATGGTGACGGCGCCCGAGCCGACCACGTGCAGGACGTTCTGCGGATCGATGAACGCGCCCGTGTCTTCGTCGAGGCCGAGCCCGATGGCGAACGGGTTGTACGCGAGCCCGGTCAGCAGGCGGCCGAGGCGATCGCGCTGGCGGAAGTGCTGGTCGACCATCACGCGGTTCGTGAGCCCGAGGCCGGGCGACAGCTGCACCATGCCGGCGGTCGGCGTCGCGCCGGTCGCGCCGTGCGCGATCATGTGCTCGGGCAGGATGGCCGCCCCCGCGGACGTGCCGCCGACGGTCACGCCCGAGGCGTTGAGGCGGCGCACCAGCTTGGCCACCGAGGTGCCGCCGAGGATGGTCGCGATGCGCAGCTGGTTGCCGCCCGTGAAGAACACGCCGGTCGCCTGCTCGAGCTGGCTCACGAGGTCCTCGCGCTCGGCGTCGGCGCGCTCGAAGAACGGCAGCGCGACGGCGTGCGCGGCGCCCAGCGCCTCGAACAGATCGACGTAGCGCTGGCCCGTGTCGGACAGCTCGGACGCGGTCGGCACGATGGCGATACGCGCGTCGCGGTTGCCGGAGATCTCGACGAAGCGCTTGAGGATGCGCTGGTCCTGGATCTTCTCCTCGGCGCCGCCGACCGGGACGATCCAGCCACGCTCGCCGTCGCCGGCCTTGGCCGGGCTCATGCGAACACCCCGTGGCCGCGGGTGGTGAGCGCGCCGCCCTGCACGAGCCACGCGCCGCGCGCCATCACCGCGTCGACCTGCAGGTGCTCGTCGAGCACCACCAGGTCCGCGTCGGCGCCGACCGCGAGCGTGCCCTTGCCCGCCAGCATGGCCGCGCGCGCCGGGTTCGCCGACATCAGCGCCAGCGCGTCCGCGAGCGACACCTCGCGCGTGAGCACCAGCTCGCGCAGCGTCTCCAACAACGTCCCCGAAGATCCAACGCCCATCTTCACCATCTCACCGTCGACGAGGACTGGCAGGCAGCCGCCGCCATCCGAGCTGAGCGTCAGCCGCTCCCAAGGCAGACCCGCGGCGCGCCACTCGCACACCGCGTCGGCGGCCGACAGCGCGCCGTCGAGGTCGCTCGCCGGGAACGCCGTCACGTCGAACCACGGCAGCTTGCCGCCCGCCGCCGCGAGCGCCTTGGACTCGGCCCACAGCGTCGGGTTGCGGTTGAGGTGCGTCGGCTGCCACACGCGCCCCGGGAGCTCACTCACCGTCAGCGCGCGCCGCAGGAGGTCGAGGCCGCGCTCGCCATCGCCTAGGTGCAGGTGCACGAGCCCGGCTTTCTTGGCCGTCAGCCCGGCGACGTAGGCGTCGGACGCGATGCGCAGCAGCTCGTCGAGCGTCGGCTGTGAGCTGCGGTGGTCGGACAGCGCCAGCTCGCCGACGCCGATGATGGGGTCGACGAAGACGATGTCGTCCTTGACGCTGCCCGTGAGCGTCGGCGGCGGGACCTGGTAGCCGCCCGTGAAGCACCACGCCGACAGCCCCTGCTCGCGCAGCGCGTAGGTCGTCGCGACCAGCTCGCGTATGGTGCGCGTCACGCAGTCGGTGCCGAGCAGGCCGATGACGCTGGTGACGCCGGCCTGCGCGAACGCGGCGGGCTCGACCCGCGGCACGCGCGTCGCGAAGCCGCGCTCGCCGCCACCGCCGGTCGCGTGCACGTGCGCGTCGACCAGGCCGGGCACGACCCAGCGGCCCGCGAGGTCATGCGTTTGGACTAGACTACCAGTCCAGTCCAACTCGCCGCGCGCGGTCACGGCGGCGACGCATCCACCCGCGATGAGCAAGTCGACGACGTCGCTCGTCGCGAGGCGTGCGTGTCGGAGCAACGTCAACACGGGCCAGCACTTATCGGAAAGCCGTTAGGAGGGAAAGCATAAGTCGACAGCTCCGGAATGCCGTGCAACTGTCGTCGAAGGTCCCCTGAACGCAGCCCCCAGAGCGCGCATGTCGATGTACGCCTTCAAGTACGACAGCATCGCCCACGCCGAACACGAGGTGATGGCACCTCTCTCACGCGCCAAGGTCGACCACGTGCTCGACCTGCTCGGGCTCTCGTCCGACGCGCGTGCGCTCGACCTCGCCGCGGGCAAGGGCGAGCTCCTGATTCGGGTGCTCGAGCGCTACGGCTGTAGCGGCGACGGCCTCGAGTCATCGCCGCTGTTCAACGCAGCGGCGCGCGGCGAGGCCGCGTCGCGGCTCGAGCGCGAGGACCAGATCCGCTTCCTCGACCTCGACCCGATGGACTTCGCGGTCGACGCCGAGACCTACGACCTGGTCATCTGCATCGGCACGCGACCGTTCGGCGACCTGCGCGAGACGATGCGGCGCGCGTGGGCCATGGTCCACACCGGCGGGCACCTGCTGCTGGGCGAGTGGCACTGGAACAACGCCGAGCCGGACCCGCGCTACATCGACTTCCTAGGCTGCGGCACCGACGCCTACGAGACCCACGCGGGCATCGTGGCGATGGCGACCAAGGAGTCGTTCACGCCGATCTACACGGTCACCGCGGCCATCGACGAGATCGACCACTACGAGAGCCAGTCGATGACGTCGATCGAGCGCTGGCTGCGCTTCAACCCGGGCGACGCGCACGCGAGCCCCATCCGCGAGCGCAGCCGCAAGTGGCGCGACGCGTACCTCGAGTGGGGCCGCAAGGAGCTCGGCTTCGGGCTGTACCTGCTGCTCAAGTAGCGAGTCCGCGGGTTGTGGCAGGTGGCGTGATGGAGACCTGCGCGGG
>Ga0164241_10004347_pt1 | contig 13787 bp, 9 predicted proteins | sample OricomyardsoilBY_FD_108780 | JGI IMG/M metagenome (GOLD analysis project Ga0164241, IMG submission 108780) | Backyard soil microbial communities from Emeryville, California, USA - Original compost - Back yard soil (BY) | ecosystem: Environmental > Terrestrial > Soil > Unclassified | place: USA...
CAATGCGCGACTTCCTCGAAACGCATGGCCTTCTGACCTCAAACATAACAGGACCCGAACTAGTGATCATTCCTGCCAATTCTGAACAGAACTTAGACGCACAGAAGCTTGCGCAATCATTTCGCACTGAAGGCGTAAGTGTCGCCGTTGATATGTCAAAAAAGAAGATCGGCAAGAAGATCACTGATGCAAGCAATGCACTTGCCACCCATGTTCTAGTATTTGGGGAGGACGAGCTCGCGCATAAGCGCTATACAGTGAAGAACCTCCTCACACAAGAAGAACTCTCTGGTACACTATCTGTTCTCGCTAAGAAAATCAGTTCATAATGCGCTACGTTGTATTCGATCTCGAGACACAGAATATCTTCCAAGATACCGGCTCTACCGATGTCTCTTCGCTCGATATATCTGTTGGTAGCTTTTACGATTCCGTTGAGGATTCGTATACGACATTGTCTATTGATGAACTGCATAAAGCCTGGCCCATCATAGAAAAAGCAGACGCTCTGGTGGGATACAACAGCAATCACTTCGATATCCCGTTGTTGAACAAGTACTATCCGGGCGATCTAACGCAGATCAAAAGTATTGATCTGCTTGAATCTATTCGCGCATCGCTTGGACGCAGATTGCGCTTGGATTCTGTTGCACAAGCTACAGTGGGCGCAAAAAAATCTGCCGACGGATTGCAGGCAGTCAGGTGGTGGAGAGAAGGTAAGATCCAAGAGATCAAAAAGTATTGTGAGCAGGATGTGCGCGTCACTAAGAAAGTATTCGACTACGCGCTTGCAAACGGACATGTGCTTTTTAAGGATGGGTATCGCAAGCGCGAGATACCGCTTGATACTTCATCATGGCTCATTAAAGAAGACGTATCGATGACGCATTCTCTCCCCTTCTAGCGGAAAATAACGAGCCTTGGGAATTACCCGAAGTAAAAGACGAACAGTACAAACCCCGCGAGGATGATCCTGTACCAGATGAACGGCCATAGTGTGTGAGAGCGTACGAACGCAAGCAAAAAATGTATCGCGAGTAAGCCTGTTACGAAAGCAACAGCCGACCCCACAGCAATTGGAAGCCAGAGCACGCTTTCATCCGAAACTAAAAGATCAAGAAGTTTCTTCAGACCCGCACCGGTAATAACAGGCAGCGCGAGCAAGAAAGCAAACCGAGCAGCTTCGCTGCGAGAAAGGCCCATGAGCATGCCTCCTGCGATCGTGGCGCCCGAGCGCGACATCCCGGGAATCAGCGCGAGCACTTGGAATAATCCGATCTTAAAGCCTTTTGAGAGGTTCATTTCATTAGTGCGCGGAGTATTCTGATACTTGTACTCGGCGTACATAAAGAAAAGAGATCCTGCTACCAGAACAGCAGCAACGAGTATCGGGGATCGGAACGCAGATTCCATGAGCGACTCAAGCATGAGGCCGAAGACTACCGCAGGGATCGTTGCGATCAATAGCGAATACAGGAGTATCTCATCCTTTCGGTTGACTGGCAGGCGGCCCAGCTTGCGCAATGCAGTTTGGCTCAAGAGCCAAATATCTGGAAAGAAGTATACAAAAACGGCTGCAACAGTTGCCAGTTGCAGCACAGCATCAACCGCAAGTCCTTGTGCATCGTTCAAACCAAAGACGGTTCGTGCGAGGATCAAGTGCCCCGTGGATGACACGGGGAGGAACTCAGTCAGCCCTTGTACAGCACCCAAGATCGCGGCCTCAAGATATGTCATATCGCTTTATTGTAGCTTGAATATGGCTCCATTTCTATGGTTATTTTTGGGATAAAACATGGTATACTGCAAAAATACTACTAAAAGAAAATTACATGGAAGAGGAAAAAGATACTACCGCAGAAGCCACTCCAGCAAGCCAAAGAACTGCTGCCCGTTCATCGATGGCTGTACCGGTCTCGATCGTTATCGGATTTGGGCTCGTAGCTGCGGCGATCTATTTCAGCGGCCTAGGAGGGGCCACATCGAATACGCCTAACGCAGCGGCGGTCCTTGGCACAGAGGAAGCTCCCACAACTGGCGAGATCCGCCCTGTTGACGAGAAAGATCATATCCGCGGCAATCCGAATGCGCCTATTGTCATGATCGAGTATTCGGACTACGACTGTCCTTTCTGCAAAAATTTTCATGAGACTATGCAGCGCGTTATGGAGAAATACGGAACAGATGGAAAGGTGGCGTGGGTATACCGACATTTCCCTCTTGAACAGCTTCACCCAAGCGCTCCCTATATAGCACAAGCATCAGAGTGCGTTGCGGAGCTCGGCGGAAACGACGCCTTTTGGAAATTCACTGACCTCGTTTTTGGTGAACGCGGTACTAACGAGCCAACCAATACCGCTCGATTGCCTGAGTTTGCCCAAACTGCAGGCGTCGCAGAAAATGCCTTCACCGCATGCGTTGAGGAAGGGCGTACCAAGGACCTTGTGAGCGAAGACATGCGCGATGCGATCCTTGCGGGAGGCAAAGGAACTCCGCATACGCTTGTATTGGTAGGCGGCCAGCAGGGCGTCATAAGCGGAGCACAATCCTACGAGACCGTAAGCAAGATCATCGATACGCTTATAGGACAAATGGAGGATCAGGGATCATAAAAAGAACATATAGTTAAAACTAAAAACCGGCCTGATCCGGTTTTTAGTTTGTCCGCATTACTTACTGTTGCAAACTTTCCCAAAAGGCGCAAGATTCACAGTCCTTCTTGCCACACCCATGCTTGAGGAATGATCCGTCGAGCACGTCGTGAACCATTGTATCGATCTCAGATCTGAGTATAGAAATATCTTCATCTGAAACAAACAGTGTTTTTTGCTCAAATCCACGTGTCTCTGTAGGATCGACAAAGTCGAGGACAGCCTCAGAGATAACGATATCGCCACCCTTGTATCCCTGAAGCAGCAAATGATAGAAACGTATCTGTCGCTCCAAAGCCTCTTTTTGCTCCTTGGTAGATTTTTTACTGAATACCTTCCCTGTTTTGTAGTCGACTACCCGAACTTTACCTCGGTTCATTTCCTCAAGAAATTCTATCTTGTCTATCTTTCCACTGAGTGTCAGAGTTGTGTCTCCGCTTTCATATGTCCTTCTCACGTATTCCTCAAGCGCAACCTGAGTGCCCCAAGATGCATGATAATAATCATAATACATCCCAAGTGACGTACGTCCTTTTCGCAAATATGCATCAAAGTCAGATGCAAAAAAACCTGAGGATCTCATTGCATTTTCATACGCCTCGAGCAACGTATCTCGTGAAAGGACTACCCCCTTTTGTACCGACTCTTTGAAGAACGCTTCGAGTGCTTTATGCACAGCATCCCCATATCGAAGTGCCGGCGTGTACACATCAGGCAGTTGTATAAGGTTCCTAAACAGATACTTAAGCGGGCAGACAATATAATTATTAAGCGCTGTGACACTTATATTCTCTTGCAAGAAGCGCTCCCTCAAATACTCGACTGTAAAGATCGAATCCCGCAGATCCTCCGCGCTAAAGAAACGGGCCAGTTCGTCTACCGCTGACGTTTCGAATGCTTCCACTTGCTCTTGTTGAACTGCTGCCTCAGCAAGCTCAAAAATGAACTGGCTTGGCTCAAGTGGCTTCCCATACCAATCCTGTTTGGAGGAAGTAATGGTCAGATGCGTTTTTGCACGGGTAATGGCAACATAGAACAGTCTCCGTTCATCATCGACCTCTCCTGTGTATCGATTAAGAGGCAATGATATACCTGCAAATCCGCGACTTTTTTCCCAATTGCTTCTTGCGGTATTCAGCAAATAGACGTGTTCAAACTCAAGGCCTTTAGAGCCATGCGCTGTCATGCATTGCACGCCGCTTTGGACGCTCGCAGCAGTCACTTCAATATGCAGCCCGTACGCTAGCGTCGCGTCAATGAAAGCGATGAAGTCTGTAGCTGTGTAGGTAGTGCTGCGCTCTGCTTGTTGTCGCAATTCATTGAAGAGTACTTCGATCTTGCGCAATCCGCTACGGCTGTCCGAAGAAGAAAGAACGCGTGCAAGATATCCGCTTTCGTGAAGTGCATATTTGAATGTCTCTGCAAAATTATGATTGGATCCGTAGGTCTTGAGTCGGGCGATGAGAGCAATAGACGTATCATACGCCTGGTTTTCTTTTAAGTGGTCAAAGAGTTTATGTTCAGTGGCAGTATCTCTGCGCAGCCGTTGATAGCTTCGCAATGTATCAGCGACCACAAGTGGGTCCAGATCAAGGAAATCGGCAAACAACAACCTGCCCAAGTGATGGTCGTCATAGGGATCAGCAACTACACGGATCAGGTTAATGAACATCCCTATTGCAGGATCATCAAGCAACGTATCTCGAGACAAAACGTGGTATGGGACTGAAAATTGTTGCAACAAAAGTTTAATCTCAGAAAGATGTTTATTAGAACGATAGATTATGGCGATCTCATCAGGCAAGACCCCGGCTTCCAGCTTTTTTTGTATATCCTTGACTATGTAGAGCAACTCAAACTTATAGTCACTGAATTCTGCTACGGTTAGCGGTCTTCCCTGTGGCAGGTTGCTCTTAAGCGCGCGGCTTTCCGGCAACGAGTTGAGTATAAGTTCATGAGCTTCAGTAAGGATCGGTACAGTGGAACGATAATTCTCTTCAAGGTTGATTACGGTCACATCCGTATAGTGCTCTTTGAAATGCATGAACGACTTGTCGCTCGCACCTTGGAAGCGATATATGGACTGCTTCTCATCTCCTACTGTAAAAAGATTTGGGTGGCCGTTAAGGTGCTCCGCATCAGTGAGCCACTGGATCAGCTTGTTCTGGCCTTCGTTGGTATCCTGATGTTCATCAACCAGTATGTATTGGAACTGTTCTTGGAGGTCCAGCTTCAGATTTACATCGTGCTCCAACCCCCGCAGCACAGAAAGGATCATATCTGAGAAATCGTATCGATTCTGCTTTGCAAGCTGCCGCTGATACTCAGCAAACACAGTTGCGATCTCTCGAGCTTTTGCGAGGCGTTTGTCGATCTTCTGTTTTTCAGTTGGCTTCACGTCGCCGACTTTGTAGTTGCCCGTAGCTCGCTTATAGAATAGCGATTCATCTTCAAGCATTTCTTGCTCCCATTGCGGGAGCAGTGCCTCAAACTCGTCAGGAGAAATACCTTCTTGTTTAATGTCATCAATAGCACTCATAACCTGCCTCAATGAACTGAATCTGTCGTGCACGGAAACGATCTCGGTAAACTCGTGCTGCATAAGTATCTGTTCGATCAGCTTTGCTTTCTCAAGCTCGGTTATTACCTCCGAAGATTCTCTAGATGGAAAATATGAACTGTAACGGTTCAGTATATGTTCCGCAAAGGAGTGAAATGTATACACACCCACGCGATATGCATCGTCGTGAATGTATGTACGCAGACGCTCACGCATTGCTCGGACGCCAGAATTGGTGAAGGTAAGCGCTAGAATATTCTCAGGAGCAGTATCCGTTTTAAGAAGGATGTTTGCGATTCGCAATGTAAGTATTTGCGTCTTCCCTGTTCCCGGACCGGCTATGACCATTACAGGCCCTTCAATGCTGTCAACCGCTTTCTTTTGCTCTTTGTTCAGTGCGGCATATGCTGTATTAAATGCCACATGCTGCCGCTCGTTCTTGCTCATAGAGACAGTGTACTACAAAAATGCGCACCGGTTGTGGTGCGCATTTTTGGGCTAGAAGATCAAGTACTGCATGTACCAAACCGTAATGCCTCCAGCGTACCCGAGTGCCGCGGGAAGTGTAGCGATCTTCATAAATTGCTTGAAGCTAAGCTCTTTGACCATACCCATGGCCACAACTCCGGCCGCTGAGCCTATAACGAGCATTGAACCACCAGTTCCCACACACAGCGCCAACAGTACCCACAGCCTAAAGTCAGTTGTCTGGAGGATATCCAAGGCAGCTGCAGTAAGCGGAATGTTATCGACGATCGCAGAAAAAACTCCCAAGAGTACACTTCCGGCTATAAGGCGCGAAATTGCCGGATCTGGACCGAAAAGGCTTGCGGATATCTGATCAAGTATTCCCAAGAAGCCAAGCGCACCTACTGCAAACAAAATACCTATGAAGAACAGTAAGCTTGTGATATCCAAGCGTCCCAATAGCTTTTCAATATCCATGGAGAGGTGCGATTCCCTATGCGCTGATGTATTTGCAAAGAATCCTATGCACAACCCCACAACGCCTACACCAAACAAAAGGCCCATGAAAGGCGGCAGTCCAACTAGGTGCGCAAACGGCGGCAGTGCAAATGAAATAAAAGCTGCCGCTATCACTATTTTCTCTGACGGTGCAAGTGTTACTGTCTCATGTGTGACCGGCTTCTCGTCTTTGCTGTCGCCATGTATCTGCCGCACAAAGAAGTAGGTACTGATTGCCATTACAGCAAGCGACGGCAAGAACCCCCAGAGTATGATCTCCAGAGCGGTGAACTTTCCCGCGAGCCATATCATGATCGTGGTTACATCCCCAACTGGCGAAAATGCTCCTCCAGCATTTGCTGCAACTACAATCGCAGAAGCAGCGATGAGCAGATTTTTATCCCTGAAGAAACGTCGCGCGATCTGCACCATGACAATGGTAGTGGTAAGGTTATCGATGATTGCCGAGAGAAAGAACGCAATGCAAGCAATCAATACAAGCTGTGCACGATCATCAAGTCCCAAAGCTAATAATTTCACACGTAATAGGTCGAAGAAACGATAGTGAACAAGGACCTCGACAAGGGTCATCGCTGCGAGCAAAAAGACCACCAGCGAAAACGTCTCTGCCGAGAGATGCTCAATAGCTGCCTCAAGAACATGATGGTCCGCTCCGGACAATGCAAGTGCGCCCCACAAGATAGCAGCAAGCGCAGTTGCGGTAAGCGACTTATTGATCTTCCACTGATGTTCAAGGGTAATAAGGATATACCCCAAGATAAAAACAATGCTCGCAAACCAGATCATAGGAAATATTGGTGAATAAAGTGGATAAAGCTCTCTTTTGCGTCACACGAACGTAGAAAAACAAAAACTCTTCTTGATACCTATGTGCATGAGCACATTTGTATTAGAAGAGTTCTTGGTTTTCTAGGTAGGCGATACCTGTTTTGTTCCTCGCTTCAAGCGTAGGCATAAGCCGCCGAGCACTTTTTTCACGCAGCATCTGCATTGCTTCTTGCGGAGGCGCAAACCGGTACTCAACAAGCCGCGGAGGCAGCTTAATGCGGGATTTTATTTCTTCCGTGAAAACCCCACCATCGAAGATGAACATGATGTATTCATCAGCACTGCCCCGATAGTCGATGCTCAGAAGCCGGGCTGACTCCTCGGGTTCTATTCCGATCTCAGCTAACAGTTCACGCTGGAAAGCTTGGCTCGGCGCTTCACCCACCTCGACATAGCCGCCAGGAAAGATCCAGCCTTCTTTGTGACTTGGCTTAACGATAAGCACATTTCCGTCCTGGTCAGTTATAAGCGCTGCGACCACGACGTCCTTTGACACCTGAGGTTTCACACAGCAAATATAGCATGGAAAGCCTCAATTTTAAAGCATAAGAGGACTCATCCCTCCTAATTTAGCCCCTTCCCAGAGCGCCTTTTTTAGCCATATTTGAAGTGCATAAGTGCCTTGCGTTCGCAAATGAGCAGGCGTATAGTATCCGCCTGTCGATTCCGACATTATCATAATTCTCTATCCTTCATGTTGTCTGCACACGCTGTCTTGGCGATTTTTTCAATGCTTGGCCTCTCTAGTTTGGCCGTTTTTTGGGCTAAGCGAGTGAAGCTCCCCCACACTGTCTTCTTGGTCATCATGGGTATCGGGCTCGGATTCTTGGGTGAGATCCATTTCTTTCAATTTTTCCGTGAGTTCCATCTCACGCCTGAGCTTTTGTTCTTCCTCTTATTGCCCACCCTCATCTTCGAGTCAGCATACAACATGAGCGCCCGCAGGCTCGTGGAAGACACCAAGATCGTGATGATCCTGTCGATCCTGAGTTTGGTACTTTCAACAGTTGTGATTGGCGTGCTTTTGTACGCCGTACTTGCCCTGTTAGGCGTTGCGGTCCCGCTGACGATCACCCTTCTTTTTGGAGCACTTATCTCAGCAACCGACCCAGTTGCAGTCCTCGCGCTTTTCAAAGAGTATGGAGCGCCTCGCAGGCTGTCACTCATATTCGAAGGCGAAAGCCTTTTTAACGATGCAACATCAGTTGCACTTTTCCTTGTGCTTTTGGAGGTCGTACTGTTCGGATATCACGGTTTTGACACCATCGGAAGCGGAATCATTAGCTTTACTATCATGATCCTTGGCGGGGTGCTCTTCGGTTCGGTCATGGGAGGCCTCTTTGCAAAGCTTGTAGGCCTCACCCGCGAGAACGAGACTGCCAGCATCACCCTTACTATCGTTCTTGCGCATGTGACCTTCATTCTCGCAGAGATCATCTCCTCTCATGTACACATTGGCGATACAGAGTTGCGCATATCATCGATCATTGCCACAACGATCGCTTCGCTTATCATGGGCAACTACGGGCGCCCTAAGATCCACCCGCGCGCGGAAGAATTCGTGGAAAAGCTTTGGGGACAGTTCGCTTTCATGGCGAACTCGCTGATCTTCATCCTTATTGGAATCCTCTTTGTTGAAGTGCCCTGGAGCGATCCAGTAATTCTTACTTCTATAACCTTTACGATCCTTATAGTTGCTTTTGCGCGTTCAGTCTCGATATACCCGATCGTAAGCATCTTCAATTACTTCACCACACAGGAGCGCCGCGTTCCTCAAGCTTGGCAACATTTGCTCGCTTGGGGCTCCCTTCGAGGTGCGCTTGCAGTCACTATGGTGCTTTTGATCCCCGAGTCGCTCTCTATACCGAACTGGCCGCTTGATACGGTAACTCCACGTGAGTTCCTTTTGGCGCTTACCGTCGGCTGCATCTTTGCAACACTCTTCATCAAAGCCACAACTATCCAAAGTATGATGAGGAAACTGCGGCTAGATGTGCTCACTGAAACTGAGAAAGTGGAGCATATGGAAGCCACTGCGCTTATCCACCACGAGGTGACAGAGCGCCTGAAATTGTATGCGACCCGAGGATACATAAACCAAGCTATTGCCGACCGGCTTATGAGGGAGCACTCATCAGAATACGAGACCGCAGCGCACGCCGTTTCTGAGCTTGCAGAGATCACTAAAGATGATCTTTCGCTGCGAGTGCTTCGCATGTATGCCATCGGCATAGAGAAGAAGTATCTTAAAGAACTATACCTATATAATGAGGTCAATGAGCGGGTATATCGCCGGATCAATGGCAAGCTCACGCTCCAGTTTGAGTCGATAGAAAAAGGCGGTCTTGAACCGGATATGTCGATTCATACTGACGGCAAAGATCTGTTTGAGGCTTTTGCTGCTTGGATCAAGAACATGGTCAAGCCGCTTACGCAGGAAGAGACGATCCAAGACACATATATGTACTATCGAGCACAGACCATTATTTCCCGAAAGGTGCTCAAGACGCTCAATGCGATCGAACAAGAATCCGCAAAGAACATATTTACCTCTAAGGCCTTGTCTCATGTGACCAGCCTCTATGACAAGTTCAAGGATCAGTCAGAAGTCAAAATGAATGCAACCTATGCTGCGCACACTGAAATTTGCACAGCGATCGCATACACCCTAGCTCTTTCTGGTGTAAATAAGATCGAAGAGACCGTGCTTGAGGAAATATATGAACAGGAGTTCATAACGCCGAAGTTATATCTCACCATGCAGGAAGATTTCAAGAAGTAGCAGGCAAAATAAAACAGCGAGCATCCCTCGCTGTTTTATTTTGTATCATCAAGATATAGTTCGTAAAAGGTTGCAACAAAAAGCGGCAGTACGAAGACCATCATCAGCTCTTCAAGCGGTATGACGCCGCCAAAGATGGTAAAAACGTACAAGTAATCATGTACGTACGCAAATACCTTATGCGTATTGGTAACCGCAAGCACTGCACTGATCAGAAGCGGTACAGCTGCCAAAAGTGAGAAAAAGCACAGCCGCTTAAAGAACTTCATACTAAGCCGCTTGTGTACAGCAAGCGCAGCGAGGCTTGAAGCGGCCAGTATGCCAAGTATCCAGACATACGAATGCGAAAGAAAAACGCCCTTAACGACATACTGGTGCAACCCGATCAAGGCCAATACGGAAAGTGCAAATACTCCGAAAGCGGCAAATCTGGTCCTAGCAGATGAACTTGTGTATATTCCGTCATCAAACACAAGCTCATACAAAAGAGCGAGGAATAAAGTCTGAACGATCGAGGTAAAGAGGACCTCAACAGGAATGAGACTGAACAGTCGCAATTGGTCTACCCCTAGTGTGTACCAGATGCCGTAGATGTGCGCTATGCCTTCAAGCAAGAAAGCGATCCCTGCACCGAGTGCAATAACGGCAGTGATCACAACCGATGGCGCAGCTGAGAATCGAGCGAGCAGATACGCAGGGATCCCGAAAAGCACAATTGACGAAACCAGGATGCCTGCTTCAAAGATAAAAAGACCTGCCGCCGCAAGCGCGTAGTACGCAAGTGCAGTTGCGCTTAGAAGGACATTCCGATGCATGAAAGTATTGTAGCAGATACAAAAAAGCTGCACGCTTTCCCGTGCAGCTTTTTTGTATATATCTCAAATCTATCAATATGATTTCAGCCTGCGCGCCTTCTCATGCTGACGGATCTTTTCCAAAGCTTTTGCTTCGATCTGGCGAATGCGCTCGCGCGTAACCCCGAACTCTTTACCAACCTCCTCTAGGGTATGGTACGTACCATCAAGGAGCCCGTGCCGCATTTCTAGAATCTTTCGTTCTTTCTCAGAAAGCGAGTCGAGAATCTCTTGGATCTGGTCTGTGAGAATACTGTGCGCAACCTCCTGGTCTGGAGAGACTATCTTATCGTCCGCGATAAAATCAGAAAGCCGCGACCGATCATCGTCATCACCGATGGGCAGTTCAAGGGAGATCGTATCCTGGCTGATCTTCTCGATCTGATAGATCTTGTCTACCTCGACCCCCATTTCAGTTGCGATCTCTTCAGGCATAGGGTCGCGTCCCAGATCCTGTGCGAGCCGTCGCGAGACCTGCTTGTACTTAGCCATTGTCTCGACCATGTGTACTGGAATGCGAATCGTACGTGACTGGTCAGCAAGCGCACGAGTGATCGCTTGTCTGATCCACCATGTTGCATATGTCGAGAATTTGAATCCCTTAGTATGGTCAAATTTATCAACCGCCTTGAAAAGGCCGAGGTTCCCCTCTTGAATGAGGTCCAAAAGCGTCAGGTCAGGGCTTCGCCCAACATACTTCTTTGCAATAGAGACCACCAAACGGAGGTTTGCCCGCGCAAGCAGGTTTCGCGCCTCCTCATCGCCATCAACTATCCGGCGCGCAAGTACGCGCTCTTCATGCGCTGTCAGAAGCGGGTACTGTCCGATCTCGCGCAGATACATTTGGATAGAATCGTACCCGCTTTCATTGCGCTTGTATGAATTCTTTCGCTCTAGAAGCTCAATGCTCGGGTCATCCCCCAGCATGCCTCCGCTTTGTAGAACATCGATGCCCGCTACGCTGAAGCGCTCATACATCTCATCCAGAAACGCAACGTCCTTTTCGATCTGAGGGAAATACTTAAGTATCTCATCGTAGGTAATGTATCCCCGCTCACGACCAAGCCGCATCAACTCTGATGCCTTTGCTTCAAGTATCTTCTGGTTCTTGCTGAGTTTTGCGGGTGCCTTAGGCGCCTTCTTCGAAACCGAGCTCTTTGCAGCTGCTTTCTTGGGTACTGCCTTCTTAACTATCTTTTTTACCGTCTTCTTCGCTGCGCTCTTTTTGGGCGATGTGGTTTTAGCTTTCGCAGTCTTTTTGACTGTCTTCTTTGCTACTTTCTTTGATGCCCGAGTAACGGCTTTCTTTGCCGCTTGTGCCCGCTTTGCAGGGGCTTTCTTTATTTTTTTGGTTGCCTTTTTTGCAGCCATAATGTGGACAACTATATAGTAATTTTGGGAAATGTCTAGTCTACCCAATCAGCATTTCGCTTGTGTATGCAGTTGAACGCTGCTTTTTTTGTACCTCTGAAATGGCAAAAAGCGCAGCGCTTACCGCCGCTTCGTCCCCCGCTTCTTCAGCTGCCTTAAGCTCATCTTTGAGATTCTGGATGGTTTCGCGCGCGCTATACGAACTCAGTTCATTCAGCTTATCTGCGACCTCCTCTGCAAGTTGTTTTGCGCTTACAGTGCCTATATGGGCTTCGATCTTGAAAGTCAAAAGACTTGCCGTCTGCGGATCGATCCGCGCATATGCATCCTCCACCTCCATGTCGGTACTATTTTTAAAAGCACTTTTGAGCCCATTGTGCAGCGGCCCCGTGATCATTGTACTAAGTGTGCATAGATAGCGGATCAGATCATCCTTTCTATATGGAGCGCTCTGTACCGCGGTGATTTCTGTTGCTTGCTGGTTCAAAGGCCGATCTTGCGCAGGGATCGTATTCTTAGAGAGCAGGTCAGCAATGCGTTCAACTTCGTAATGTATTGCCTCTTTGGTGGTGGCAAGGCGCTGTGCGACCACTCCCTCAAAATGCTCTTGATCGATCCTGTTCTGGATCCGAGCAACAAAGGGCAGCACCTCATCTCGCACGCGCAGCTTCAAGTTTCGGTCATCTTTCTTCTCCACTTCGAGCACATCAAGCAGAAACTCAACAACAGGTTTTGCACTCCCAATGATCTTGCGCAGCTTAGCAGGGTCCTCGTTGACCATATCGGCAGGGTCCTTGCCTCCGATCATATGCGCAACTTTGATATCCATACCGCGCGGGAGCATGATGTCAGCGGCTCGCTTTACGGCGGCAATGCCGGCCCTATCAGCGTCAAGCGCTAAGACGACGCGATTTGAAAGGCGCTGCAAAAGCATGACATGATGCGGCGTTAAGGCTGTGCCCGAAACCGCAACGGTATTGGTATATCCAGCTTGATGCGAGAGGACCACATCAAACTGCCCCTCTACCACCAGTGAAAAATCAAAGTGCCTAATGCCATGCTTCGCCTTGTCATACCCAAACAATATCTCCGATTTGTTGAACAGCTCAGTTTCAGGAGAGTTCACATACTTTGGCGCCTCGCTATCCTTCGAGAGAATGCGCCCCGAGAAAGCGACCACCTTCCCGGAAGCATCGCATATCGGGAACATGACCCTGTCTCGGAAAAGATCATAGGGCTCCTTCCCCGCGTCAGCCCCTTTGATAAGCCCTGCTTTGAGAAGCACGTCCTTTGAAAACCCCTTTTGCTCCATATGTTCCTTCAGTTCACGCCACCCGTACTTTGTAGGACCGGGAGCATATCCGATGCGCCATTTTGCTATCGTCTCATCGCTCACTCCTCTATCCTTCAGATATGGCAAAACCTCACCATTGGTATATTTGTATGCTTCAAAGAAGCGCGTAGCCTCCTCAAGTGCATCATAGAGCCGTTCTCGTTCAGTGCGTTTCTTGGGGTCCTCCGGTTTGAGTTCGATCCCGGCTTTATCCGCAAGGATCTTAAGCGCGTCCTTGAATTCCACCCCTTCCATCTTTTGGATAAAGGTAAACATGTCTCCGCCCTGATTTGACGAGAAGCAATAGTACATGCCTCTATCTGGAGATACATAGAATGAAGGCGTCCGCTCATTAGTGAACGGCGACTTTCCTTTGAAATTCTTGCCTGCTTGATGCAGCTCAACGTACGGCGAAACCACA
>Ga0164241_10004348_pt1 | contig 13783 bp, 12 predicted proteins | sample OricomyardsoilBY_FD_108780 | JGI IMG/M metagenome (GOLD analysis project Ga0164241, IMG submission 108780) | Backyard soil microbial communities from Emeryville, California, USA - Original compost - Back yard soil (BY) | ecosystem: Environmental > Terrestrial > Soil > Unclassified | place: USA...
CATCATCACCGCCGCGTAGGTGAGCCAGCCGCTTCGCGTTGCCGTCATGTGAGCTCCTTCTCGTTCTTCGACCGGGAGACGTTCGGCGAGGAGGCTGACAGCTTCGAGATGCATCGGCAACCGGGAACCTGCACGTACAGTCACGCGAAGCCTTGAGGAGGAGCGAATGATCAAGCTGCTGACCGATCTGCCCGAGGGCGTCGTCGGGATCGAGGCCGTCGGGCACGTCGAGGCCGACGACTACACGAACGTCGTCGAGCCGGCAGTCCGCGCCGCGCTGCAGCACTCCGACAAGGTGCGTCTCCTCTACGTCCTCGGCGACGGGTTCGAGGGCTACTCCGCCGCCGCGTCCTGGGAGGACGCGAAGCTCGGGATCGGGCACTGGGGTGCGTGGGAGCGGATCGCGATCGTGACCGACCGCGGCTGGATCCGCGACGCGCTGAAGGCCTTCGGATGGATGTTCCCCGGCGAGGTCAGGGTCTTCGCCGTCGCCGAGCAGCCGGAGGCGGTCGTCTGGGTCGGCGCCTAGGCCGGTGACTCGATCGGATCCGTCACGGCGGCTCGGCTGCCGGCGGTGGGACCATCGACGCGCGGAGGGATTCCAACGGTGTCGCCGGAATCCTGATCAGGCCACGCGCCGGCCGGTCGAGGTCGAAGATGACGAGCAACAGCAGCGTCACCAGCCCTGCAGCGACGATCGCTGCCAGAAGACCGCGGCCGAGCACCGAGAGGTACATGGCGAGGAGTCCCACGACGACCGCTGCGCTGGTCACCTCGAGGACGAGAACTGCGCCGGGGACGCGGTTGTTGAGCGCCGAGACCCGCACGGTCTGCTGGTCGATCATGTCGTTGAGGGTGTCGACGTAGAGTCGCGGCGCACTTGCGGTCGGCGCGCCCGAGATGGCCGTCCCGGCGAGGCGCCAGAGCTTTCGTTGGAGCGCGGATTGCTCCGCCGCTGTCCGGTTCATCGCGGTGCTCGCCGGCACCTCTCGCGATATGCGCAGCGACAGGTCGGTATAGCGACGTAAGAGGTCGAGCGACTCGGATCGCGCGGGCTCTGCGATCAGCTGCGCGCGCAGGTACGTGGTGCCGATCGCGTTGGCCTCGGCCACGACCGAGGCGCGTCGCGCCTCGTACCGCCCGACGGCGAGCGAGAGGCCAAAGGCGAGGATCAGGCCGACGACGCCGAGCAAGGCTCCCTGCAGCACGCCGATCGGCTCGCGGAGGGTGTCCGTTTGCCGGCGCAGGTACCTGCCCCCGAGGACGCCTGCGGCGCACGCGCCGCCGACCACCGCGACGAGGACGAGCGCGACCGCCCAACTCGGCAGAGAGAAGAACACGGAGACGAGCCTAAGCCTCTCGGTCCCTCGCCCGGAAGGCGGCGGCCGGAGCGTCCGTCACGACCGGTCCGCGTGCGCCCACGTCGTCGGGACATCGGCACCGCCCTCCTCGGCGATGCGAGAACCGAACCGGACGAGCGCCGGGTGCGACGCGATCCTTCCGGCGACGAGGGACTCGCCCATCCGGAAGGAGGTCGCCTGCTCGAGCAGCGCAGGCGGGGCGAACGAGAGCGTGTCGGCGACGTACGCGAGGTCTCCGATGGACGTCATCCGCATGAGCACGAGGTTGTCGCACTGGGAGACGACGAGATCGTTCACCCGGTGCGGGCGCTGCGTCGAGACGAGCAGGTAGAGGCCGAACTTGCGCCCCTCCGCGGCGATGCGCGCCGCGTGCTCGGCGGCCAGGGCGGTCACCTCGTCCGACGGTTCCCGCGGGCATACGTTGTGCGCCTCGTCGATGACGATGAGCACCGGCTCGCGCTCCGAGCGACGGCGCCAGAGGGCCGCGAGCACCGCCTCGGCGGCGATCGCCTTCTCCGCGGGCGAATCGAGCGAGCCGAGATCGACGACGTGGGCACGCGGCCCGCCCGGGGCGACGAGGTCCTGCAGCGAGCCGTCGTCGTGCACCGACCAGATCGGCCATCGGTGGAGGCCGAGATTGCGCAGCCTCGCGGCGAGGGCGCGTCTCTCCGGCTCGACCGCGCCGGCCAACCGGTCGGCGAGGCCACCCGCGCTCCGGTCGCCCGGCTGAAGGTCGCTCTCGAGGGTCTCGACGAGCGCGCCGTATTCCTCGCGGTTCCGGATGGGATCCAGCCGGAGCACTGCCGCCTGCTCCACGGGATCGAAATCGCGGAAGCGGACGTGGAGCCGATCCGGCCCGCTCCCAGCGCTGCGCACGACGAGGCCCTCGACCGCCTCGCGGTACCGTGCCGCGAGGGGCTCGTCGACACCGTCGCGGATCTCGCCGAGCCGGACGAAGTCCGAGTTCGGATCGAGCACGATCAGGCGCAGCGAGGTCTCGAGGAGGAGCTGCTCGAGGATCACGCCGAGCGCGTAGGTCTTTCCCGAGCCCGACTGACCGCAGAGGAACGTGTGCCGGTCGAAACCGCCGGCGTCGAGCCCGAAGCGGACGCCGGGCCGGAGCATGAGCTCGCCCACGTCGAGGGACGCGCGGCGCGGGCGGACCCGCTCGAGCCAGGCGGCGACGGGCCCGTCGAGCGCCCGGACGATCGGCAACTCGTGGAACGGGGCACCGTGGTCCTCGAGCACCACGCCGTGACCGCGCGCGAGCCCGATCCTGAGGTGCGAGGCGTCGGGGACATCCACGTGCACGGCTGCCACGAGCTCCGAGCCTTCGGCCCAAGCGGCCTCGACCGCGTGCACCTGCCCGAGCCGCCCGTCGATCGAGACGTAGCCGCCCGTCCGCAGCTCGAAGTCGTGGATCGAGCACTGGAAGGTGAAGCGCCGGCCGTCGACGGACGATGCGACCGCGGCGACCGCGGCCTCCAGCTCGCGGCGACCAGGGATCGGGGATGCCGTCATGCGGCGACTCTCTCCCTTCTCGGGTGCACCGCGCGCAGACGACGTCTAGTCATCCCTTCTCCGGACACGCTGCACTCGGCTCTGTGCCTGGCCGAGCCAGCCGTGCAGCTCGACGCCGCAGAGGACGCCCAGGGCGACCGAGGCGATCGAGGCGATGATCGCGAGGACGTCGTCGGCCGACGCCGTCTCGGGGAGCGCGAGCACGGTGGTGAGCCCGATCAGGCCCAGCGACCCCGGCACGAGGAGCCAGAACCCCGGGAGAAAGACGGCGTACACCGGCATGGTCGCCGGAAGGCGCGCGAGGAGGTAGGCGGCGAAGGTCATCACGAGAGCGCCGGTGAAGCCGCTCGCGTACGCACCGAACAGCTCGTTGCCGACGACCTGCCCGGTCCACGCCGCATAGAGCACGACGAGGAGGGACGGGAAGGCACCCGGCGGGGCCGAGTGGGCAATCGTCACGCCCACGGCGAACACGAGCACGCCGAGCCAGGGCGCCCAGGAGCCGAGCAGCTCGTCCGAGCTCGAGAACGCCCGCTCGGGCGACACGCCGACCATGCCGATGCCCGCGACGATGCCGAACGCGAGCAGCCCGAGCTGGGTCCCGCCCCAGACGAGGCGGCTGGAGCCCGCGACCATCTGGCCTTCCGTGAGCTCGAGGAAGGCTGTCGTAAGCGCGACGCCCGGGATGAAGACGACGAGCGCGGCGATCATCGCCCGCAGGCCGGGGTCGGTGACGTCGTACTGCACGGCAAGACCGACGATCGCCGCGACGCACGTGGCTGCGAGAAACGGCATGAGCGACTCGACAGTCCTGCGCCCGCGACCGAGTCGGCGAAGGACGCCGACGAGCGCGCCCAGGGCCGCCGCGCACGCGACGTCGCGCGCCGCCGGGTGGAGGATCAGGGCGAGCCCGACGGTCAGGACGGCGTAGCCCGCCACGCTCGAGATGTCACCGAACCGGTTCTCGAGGTTCCTGATCGCGTCGAGCCGCTCGATCCCGGCCGCGGGGGTGACGGTTCCTCGCTCGGCCTCGGCGGCAAGCTGGTGGACGGCGGCGATCTGGTCGAGTCGCGGCGTCGCGGAGAGCCTCGTCGTCGGCTCGACCGTCGCCGCCTTCCCCTGGCCGAGAGTGAGAAGGAGGAACGTCGGGAACGCGCTGAACCGCGCGTCATGCATCCCGTACGACCGTGCGATCACCGCGAGGCGCGTCTCGACCGCGTCGACGGTCTCGCCGATCGCGCTCAGAGCCGCACCGAGCGTCGCGAGGAACAGCAGGACGTCGCCGCCCTCGGGACGCTCGATCGCCTGCTCGACTGACGCCATGGCTGGGTCGCCGAACGCACGCGGCGGACGGCGTCTACTCCTGAGTAGCCGGTGCGGCGGGTGCCGCAAGATCTGCCGGGGGCTCTCTGCGCACGCGCTTCCACACGAGGTCGAGGATCACTGCCAGCGCTCCGACGACGACGATCGCCGTGAACGTCTGCGGCGCGTTCCGCACGGTGTCCACCGCGAAGAAGGCGAGCACGACGAGCGTCACGGCGACCCCGACGAGGATGAGCCACCCCTGGGCGCCTGTCTCCCGGCGCACTCGGTAGCCGGCGAGCCCGACGAGCACGAAGATCGCGAGCGAGCATGCGCTTCCCACCGAGGCGATCGCCGAGAGGTCCACGGTATTCGCGACGACGAGCACGACCGCGGCGCTGATCACGACGCCGCCCTTCGCGCCGAGCCGCGAGGCGGGGCCGAAGAACGGCGGAAACTGGCCGACGTCCGACAGCATCCGCGTGAGCCCGGACGAGGCGTAGAGCGTCGCGACGACGGATCCGGCCATCCCGACCATGGCGGCGATCGCAATCATCGTGAATCCCGCGTCGCCGAGCGCGGGCCGCCCCGCCTCGGCGATCGCGGTCGGCCCGTAGGCCACGACCTCGGCCACGGTCAGCGTCCCGAACACGCTGACGGCGACCAGCACGTAGACGAGCGTCGTGACGCCGAGCGCACGGTTCATCGCCTTCGGCAGGTCGTTCGCCGGGTTCCGCATGTCGCCGGCAGCGAACGTGATCACGCTGAAGCCCAGGAAGGCGAAGAATGTGAGCGCGACGCTCGCAACGATGTCCGACACGGACGGGTACTCGCTGAACGCGAGCATGTCGAGGTCGATGCTCGGGAGCGTCACGGCGACGAACACCGCCAGGATCCCGACCATCACGAACACGATCAGCGTCTGCGCCTTCGCAACCAGCTGCGGTCCCGTGACGACGACGAACGCCATCGCCACGACGATCGCCGAGCTGAAGACGTTGTCCCACCAGTCCGCGCCGCCGTCGCTCACGAACAGCGAGACCGCATAGTCGCCGAACGAGACCGCGCACATCGAGCAGACGATGAGTACGGCCGACATGTAGCCGAGCCACGCGGCGATCCCCAGCAGGCGTCCGTTCCCGAAGCCCTGGAGCAGGTACTCGAAGAGGCCGCCCGACGACGGGTAGCGCACCCCGAGCTTCACGACGTTGTAGCCGATCAGCAGCGACACGATGCCCGCGACCAGGAACGAGAGCCACGTGGCTGCGCCGGCGACGGCTCCCGCTTCGCCCAGGAGCGCGAAGATGCCGGCGCCGACCATCGCGCCGACACCGAGCAGGGCAGCGCCGCGAACGGTCATCGGCTACGGGGTCGGCGTCGCCGGCACCGGTGGCGCCGGCGTCTGGTCGCCGAAGAACAGCCAGACGATCAGGATGCCGACGAGCGCGGTCACGATCCAGCAGATCTGGAGCGGCACCTGGAACGAGTGGTCGACGACCCGTTTCCCGAGCGTCGTCGTGCCGGTCTCGTCCGCCTCGGCGGCCGCGATCTGCGTCCCGTTCGCGGGGAGGAACAGGACGCCCATCACCGCGGTCCACATCGCGATCATGTAGCCGGCACCGATCCCGAGGGCCAGCCCGAGTGGGACCATCGTACGCGTCGCCGCGGACTGGCTGGTCGTCAGCGCCGCGACGAGGAAGATCGCGACCGCGATCATGAAGGGCAGGCTCTCGGCCATGCTGCCGAGCGCCTGGACGATGGCGTCCTCGTTGTTGGCGATGAACGTGTCGGCCATCCACGCGATGCCGAAGAGCGCGATCATCGCGACCATCCCCGATTTGAAAATCGCCGTCGACGGGATGTCGGACGCCTTCACATGCGCGAAGATCAGCATCAGCGCCGCCGCCGTGAGCATGATCATCTGGATCAGCGGTGTGACGGACATCGGCTCGACGCCGCCACCCTCGGCGGCGACGGTCGGCCGGATGCTCTCGACGAAGCCGAACACGCAGATCGCGAGCACGCCCGTCAGGAAGATCGCGACGCTCCGCTTCGCGAAGGGCAGCAGCACGATCTCGGCCGGAGGTGCCGGCGGTTTGATCTCGCCTGCGGCAAGGCGCCGCTGGTACTCGGGGTCGTCGTCGAGCTCCTTGCCGTACCTGCTCATCGCGAGCGACATCGCGAAGATGCCCACGAGGCTCGCCGGGATCGTGATCAGCATCACGTCGACGAGGTCGTAGTGGAAGATCTCGACGAGCGGCAGCAGCGTCGCCATCGCGGCCGCGACCGGGCTCGACGTGATCCCGGCCGCCGAGGCGACGGTCGACCCGGCGAGCGCGCGCTCGGGCCGGATCTTGTTCGCGTACGCGACCTCGTTGATGACCGGGATGATCGAGAAGAATGTGTTCCCGGTGCCTGTCAGGATCGTGAGCAGGTACGAGACGTAGGGCGCGACGAAGTTGAGTGCCTTCGGCCGTGCCCGAAGCGCTGTGCTCGCGATCATCACCATGTAGTCGACGCCGCCCGCCGCCTGCATGGCGGCCGCCGCGGAGATGACCGCGATGATGATCAGCATGGCGTCGATCGGCGGCTCGCCGGGGTCGAGCCCGAAGACGAAGACGAGGATGAGCGTGCCGACGCCGCCCCACAGGCCGAGCCCGATGCCGCCCGAGCGGACGCCGAGCGCGATGAAGCCGATGACGACGAGGCCCTGAACCGCGACCAGGATCCAGTCCATCGTGCTCATGAGGTCGTCTCCTCGCGCAGTTGCTGACACGTGCTCGAGTCGCGGAGCGACGCCGCGAGCTCGGGATCGGTCCGGCCGACGTCCGCGACAGCCTTCACGCCGCTCGTGACCGCGCCCGTGATCGCCCGCGCGGCGTCGGTCAGCTGGGCAATAGCTTCCGCGAGCGTGTCGGCTTCGTCGTCGAGCGAGTCCTGCGCGTCCTCGAGGTCGTTGCGCGTCGCGTCGGCCCAGCCGGAGATCGCGTTCGCGGACTGCTCGCCCTGCGGCGTGTCGGGAACGCCTGCGTTCTCGATTCCCGTGATCATCGTGTGCGTGGCGCGAACGGTCCGCTCGAGCCCCGTCCGGATGAAGCCCGTCCGGCTCTGCGGCGTCTCCGACTGAGGCTCCGCGGTGCCCGTCGAGCCGGTGGCGCTCGATTGGCGGATCCCGTCGACGATCGACTCGATCTCGCCGCGCCAGACGGCGACCGAGCCGCAGACGCTGTCGGCCCACTCGCCCGCGGGGACGGTCTGGTTCTTGGCGTCGTCGCGCCCGACGAGGGCGACGACACCGGTCACCGCGACGACGCCGGCGACGATCGCGACGACCCAGAGCCACGGCCCGCGCATGTCAGCCTTCCTTTCCGGGCTTCGAGAGCTCGTCGACGAAGCCGACGAGAAGACGCCAGAAGCGTTCGACGGTCGGGATCGAAACCCTCTCGTCCGGCGAGTGCGGGAACTCGATCTGCGGGCCGAACGACAGCATGTCCAGGTCGTGGGAGACCTTGCCGCCGATCACGGCGGTCTCCAGGCCGGCGTGGACCGCGGTGACGATCGGCTCCTCGCCGAAGAGGCGCTCGTAGGCGGCCTTCGCGTCGGCGAGCGCCGGCGAGTCGAGATCGGGGCGCCACCCGCCGTAGTTGAACTTCTCCTCGAGCCTGCCGCCGGAGAGCCGGCCGACGGCATCGAGCGTCGCGATCACGTCGGGCATGGCCGAGTCGTTGGACGAGCGCGAGAGGCTGTGCAGTGTCAGCTGGTCGCCCTCCGTGATCGCCTCTCCGAGGGACGTCGAGGTCTCGACGAGATCGTCGAAGTCGGGGCTCATCGCGAGCGGCCCCGTCGGCACCAGGGCGATCGCGTCCAGGAGCTTCTCGGTGCTCTCCTCGCTCCACGGCTCGGCCGAGGCCTCGCCAGGGCCGACCGCGACCGAGACGCCGGCGTCGGTCTTCGCGAACGCATCGCGGATCGTCTCATTCGCCGTCGCCAGCGCGTCGCGGAAGGCCGCTTCCCGATCGGCGGAGACCGAGATCACGGCCGTGGCGTCGCGCGGGATGGCGTTGCGGCTTTTGCCGCCGTCGAGCGAGACGAGGCGGAACGGGACGGTCCCGTGGGCTTCGCGGAGCGCGCGCCCGAGAACCTTGATCGCGTTCGAGCGCCCGAGGACGATCCCCGAGCCCGAATGCCCTCCCTGCCCTCCGCCCACGGTCACGGCGAGCGCCACCGAGTCGTCCCCGGCCGCCGCACGGGGCGCGTCGATCCGGATCCAGGTGTCGGTGCTCCCGGCACACCCGACCGTGAGGCGTCCGTCCTCCTCGCTGTCGAGGTTGAGGAGGATCGATCCGGTCAGCAGCGACCCGTCGAGGGCGTTCGCTCCCTCGAGCCCGACCTCCTCGGCAACGGTCATCAGGAGCTCGAGCGGCCCGTGCGACAGGGTCTCGTCGTCGACGAGCGCCATCATCGCGGCGATCGCGACGCCGTCGTCCGCGCCGAGCGTCGTGCCGTCCGCGGTCAGCCAGTCGCCGTCGCGGACGAGCACGATGCGACCCTCGGCCGGGTCGTTCGGGCTCGCGGGGTCGCTCTCGCACACCATGTCGAGGTGCCCCTGGAGGATGAGCGTCGCGGCCGACTCACGCCCCGGCGTCGCGGGCACCGCGATGACGAGGTTGCGACCGGAGTCCTGCTTCACCTCGAGGCCATGCCCCGCTGCCCAGGCGCGCACGTGCTCGATGACCGGCTCCTCCTGGCGCGATGGACGTGGGATCCGCGTCAGGGCCTCGAAGTGCGCCCAGAACGCACCGGGCTCGAGGCCGGTCACGACCGTTGACTGGACAGCCACGTCGTCATCCTCTTATACGCGATCGGGTTCTGCAACCACGCGGTGGCGAGGCTAGGCCAGCGCCTTCTGCTTGAGCGCCTCGAACTCGGCCGGCGTGATCGCACCCGAGTCGAGCAGCTGCTTCGCCTTGTCGATCTCCGCCGCCGCGCCGCCACCGCCCGAGGCGGTCTCCCGCACGTAGTCGTCGAACTGGTCCCGCTGCGCCCGGGAGCGCTGGAGGTTCCGCTCGGTCATCCCGACGTTCTGCGTGATCAGGTAGATGAAGACGCCGAGGAACGGCAGCAGGATCGTGAAGACCAGCCAGCCGGTCTTTCCCCACCCCGAGAGGTCGTGCCTGCGGAAGATGTCCGCGAAGACCGTGAAGAGAAGCCAGAACCACATGATCCACAGGAAGAAGATGACCATGGTCCACATCAGGTCGAGGAACGGGTAGCTGGTCGCGAGCACTAGGCCTCCTTGTCGTCACGGCATGCGGGCCGGCGTACCCTATAGCCTCTACGCCCCGGCAGCGACGAGCTTCGGGCGTTGCTGCACGCCGCGGCGGTCGAGGAGCTTGCCGAGCTCCGCGACGGCGAGGAAGACGATCGGGCCGAGTAGGCAGATCCCCCACTGCGAGCTCGTCAAGGAGACGGTGTCGAAGATGCGCTGGAGCGGGCCGAGCTCGGTGACGAGGAAGGTGAGCACCAGCGCGGCAGCGATCAGCTGCACGAACCGCCGGTTCGCGATCGTGTAGCGCGCGAAGACGGTCCCGATCGGCTCCCGCGCTTCGAGGGCGGCGGCAACGTGCATCAGCGACAGCGTCGTCAGGCCCATCGTCGTCGCCACAGCCAGGTCGTAGCGATCCTCGCCCCATGCGACGATCCCGAGCGCCAATCCGGCCATGACGACGCTCGCGGCAGCGAGTCGAATCCCGAGCCCGCGATGGACGATCGGTGCGCTCGCGTCGCGCGGAATGCGCCGCATGAGCCCGGGGACGGGCGCGTCGAAGCCGAGGCCGATCGCGAGCAGGACGTCGACGGCGAAGTTGATCCAGAGGATCTGGAGAGGCGTGAGCGGGCTCCCGTTCGCCACGTCGAAGACGCCTGCCCCGACGAACGTGAGGATGAACCCGCCCAGCATCACGAGCTGGACTCGGATGTACTTCATCAGGTTGTCGTAGATGCCGCGCCCGCCCTCGACCGCCGTGACGATCGTCGCGAAGTTGTCGTCCGTGAGGATCATGTCCGCGGCTTCCTTTGTCACCTCGGTGCCGGTGATCCCCATCGCGACGCCGATGTCGGCGCGTTTGAGCGCCGGGGCGTCGTTGACGCCGTCGCCCGTCATGGCGACGACGTGACCCTTGCTCTTCAACCGGTCGACAAGGCGCACCTTGTCCTCCGGGGCGACGCGCGCGACCACGCCGATGTCGTCGAGCTGCGCGTCGAGGTCGGCGTCGCTGAGCGCCGCGAACTCCGTGCCGGTCAGCGCGCGGCCCTCGATCCCGAGCTCGGCGGCAATTGCGGCGGCGGTCGTCGCGTGGTCGCCCGTGATCATGCGCGCACGGATCCCGGCCTCCCTGCAGCGCGCGATCGCGTCCTTCGCCTCCTTGCGGGGCGGGTCGACGATGCCGACGAGCGCGAGCAGCGTCAGCCCCTGCATCTCTTCGAGCAGCGGCCGCTCCGGCCGAAACTCCGCGGGATCGATGTCGCGCGCGGCGACCGCCAGCACGCGAAGGCCGCCGGCGGCGAGCCGGTCGTTCTCGGCGAGCACGAGGTCACGGTTCGCCTCCGCCGGGAGGTTCGCGCCGTCCGCATCCCGGATGTGGGCCGAGCGCGCGAGCAGGACGTCGGGCGCCCCCTTGACGAAGCAGCGCACGACGGGGCGACCGTCCTCGACCATCTCGTGGAAGGTCGCCATGAGCTTGTACTCGGAGTCGAACGGCACCTCGCCGACGCGCGGGTAGGCGCGTCGCGTGTCGTTCACGTCGACCCCTCCCTTCTCCGCGAGGACGACGAGGGCCGCCTCTGTCGGGTCGCCGACGATCTCGCCATCGCGCACGGCCGCGTCGTTCGCGAGCGCCATCGGCAAGAGGAACGGGTCGAGCGGCGTGTCCGTCTCGCCTCCGGTGCGCCGGATCGCCCCCTCGGTCGAGTACCCCTCGCCGTCGATCGAGAAGCGCCTGCCGACGACGACGAGCTCGCGCGCCGTCATCTGGTTGAGCGTCAACGTGCCCGTCTTGTCCGAGCAGATCGCCGACGTCGAGCCGAGAGTCTCCACAGAGCGCAGCCTCTTGACGATCGCGCCCTTCGCGGCAAGCGCCTGCGTCCCGAGCGAGAGCACGGTCGTCACCACGGCGGGGAGCCCTGTCGGGATCGCGGCGACGGCGAGGCTGATCCCGATCAGGAAGAGCTCGTCGAAGTCGTCGCCCCGGATCAGCCCGAGGACGACGACGAGCGCGAGTGCGCCCGCGGCCATGATCGTCAGGAGGACGGTGAGCTGGTCGAGCTGCCGCGTGAGCGGCGTCTTCTCCTGCTGTAGCTGGCTCAGCATCCGGGAGATCTGGCCGACCTCCGTCGACATCCCGGTCGCCGTCACGACCATCTCCCCCCGCCCGCGCGTCACGGTGGAGTTCATATAGGCCATGTCCAGCCGGTCGCCGAGAGGGACGTCGTCCCCCGCCACCTCGTCGACCGCCTTCAGGACCGGGACGCTCTCGCCGGTCAAGGCGGCCTCCTCGATCTCGAGCGTGGCCGCGACGAGGAGGCGACCGTCGGCCGGGATCTTGTCCCCGGCCTCGAAGACGACGACGTCGCCCGGCACGAGCTCCTCTGCGGGCACGTCGAGGAGATCGCCGCCGCGCCGGACGTACGCCCTGATCACGAGCATCTTCTGCAGCGCGGCGACGCTCTCTGCCGCCTTGCCCTCCTGGTTCAGGCCGAGCACCGCGTTCAGGACGGTGAGCCCGAGGATCACGATCCCGGTGCTGAACTCCTGGAGCGCGGCGATGCTCACGAGCGCGGCGCCGACGAGGACGAGCTGCATCAGGTCTCGGTACTGGCGCAGGAACGCGTGCCATCCGGGCTCCTTCGCCGCCTCCGCGAGCCTGTTCGGCCCCACGTCTGCTCGCCGGCGCTCGATCTCGGCCGTGTCGAGCCCCTGCGTCGGGTCGACGGCGAGCCCCTTGCACGCCTCATCCGGCGTGAGCCCGTGCCAGGCGACCACGTTCCGGCCCGTCCCCTCGCTCGCCGCGAGGGTCGTCATCCCGAATAGTCCTTCTTTCGCACCCACAGCCAGTAGACGATCAGCGTCGCGATGCTGAACACGATCGCGGCGATGATCCAGAGCACCTTCTCGACGCCGGAGAAGTCCGGCCGCCGGAGGATGTCCACGATCATCCAGATCACTGCGGCGTAGACGACGAGCACGACCGCGACCAGGATCGACTCGCCGAACCATGTCAGCGCCAGGACATCCGTCACGCGTGTTCCTCCCTGCTCGTGGTTGCGGCGGATACTAGGGCGACGCCGGGCGACGGCGCGCGCCCCCGGCCTGTCGAGCGGCAATCGCGTGCGGCGGCCGCCGTTCCGGTCCGGGGCGTGGGGCATGATCGGGCTCGATGGACGACCGGCGGCATGTCGACGCTCCGCACGCGAGGGCCGCGACGGCCGACCGTGTGGCGGGATTCACCTACGGGACACTTGTGACGCTGTCCATGGTCATCGCAGGGGCGAAGCTCTACCCCGATGGGCCCGGGCAGATCGCCGCATTCGTCGTCCTGACGACGGTGGCGCTCTGGCTCGCGCACGTGTATGCCCGGACCATCGGCCAGAGCGTCTCACACGAACGCCGCCTCCAGCTCGCCGGCCTGCGACACATCGCGCGCCGCGAGGGCGCGATCGTCGAGGCGGCGCTGCCGCCTGTCGTCCCGCTGCTGCTCGCCGCCGTCGGCCTGATCTCGACGCAGCTTGCGCTCTGGGTGGCGTTCGCGCTCGGCTTGGTCGTGCTCGCGGTCCAGGGAGTGCAGTTCGCGCGCGCCGAGCGCCTCGGCCTGCTCCGGACGTGCGTCGCCGTCACGGTGAATGTCGGCGCCGGCCTCGTGCTCGTCTGCATGAAGCTGCTGCTCACACACTGACGCCTCGACGCCGCGGGATCAGAGAAACGGCGAGAGCAGCGCGAACGCCGCCCCGCGCGCTCGCTCCTTCGCGCCCGTCAGGTGCCGCCCGGGCGAGGAGACCGCTTCCGCGGGCGCGCTGAAGCGCTCGTCGAACTGCGCCGCGACGGCACGCGAGTCGACCAGGACGTCGATCTCGAAGAATCGCTTGAGGCTCCATGCCTCGAGGTTGCACGTGCCAGCGAGCAGCTCCTCACCGTCGCGCACGAAGGCCTTGGCGTGGAGCATCGTCGGGTATTCCAGGATGCGGACGCCCGCGTCGAGAAGCGCGGCGTGGTGGTGCTGCTGTGCGGCCGCGCAGGCCCAGTTGTTCGCGTTCGCGGGGACGAACAGCCGGACGCGCACGCCGCGACGGGCGGCCTGCTCGATCCTCCGGATCATCCCGCGGTCGGTGACGTAGGGGTTGACGACGTCGAGCGTCTCCGCGGCGCCGTCGAGGATGCGCGCGATCGCCTTCGTGATCGGCCGGAACCTGCCCGGGGCATTGTGGAGCACGGTCGCCGGGATCTGCGCGTCGGTCCCTTCCGCGGAGGGCAGCAGCTCGTCGAGCGCCGACACGGGAACCTCGCCGCCGAGCCAGCGAAAGCCGCCGAGAAAGACGAGCTGGAG
>Ga0164241_10004349_pt1 | contig 13783 bp, 8 predicted proteins | sample OricomyardsoilBY_FD_108780 | JGI IMG/M metagenome (GOLD analysis project Ga0164241, IMG submission 108780) | Backyard soil microbial communities from Emeryville, California, USA - Original compost - Back yard soil (BY) | ecosystem: Environmental > Terrestrial > Soil > Unclassified | place: USA...
AGCGTCGCCAGGAAGCAGGAGTCCAGATCGCAGAAGAGGTCATAGAAGGTGCGGCTCGAGACGCCCGAGATCTCGACCAGGTCGGCGACCGTCGTCGCCCGGTAGCCGCGTCGGGCCACCGCGGCGACCATCGCCCCGAAGAGTCGTTCGCGCTGGTTGGCGACCACCTCCTCGCGCGGCACCCCGGGGCCGGGACGAAGGCGCCTCTCCCGCAGGCCCGCCTCCTCCCCCCAGGGCGTCATCACCATCGCCGCCACCGCCGCCACCATCCCCCCGAAGAGGCGCTCGCGCTGGTTGGCGACGACCTCGTCGCGCGGCACTCCCGGCCCCGGCCGCAGGCGCCGCTCGCGCAGCCGCGCCGAGTCTCCCCAGGGCGTCATCGTCATCGCCGCGACCTCCGTGAGTCGACCTCACCAAGTCGTCGGTGGGCAATCAGAGGGTATGCACATGCTTCTCGCATCGTCTCATTCCTCACCAGCGAAATCGCCAATATTTGGCTCTCAGACTGGAAAGTTCTGAAAACGTTCGTGTAATCGCAGGGATCTCGAGCCACCTTCACGCTTGACAGCGTAGGTCAACGTGTGTAACTCTGGCGGCGTCGAGACGGAGATCGCATCGCCCGGTGGGACCGGGAGGCGGCGGAGGAAGCCTCGACAGGGAAACAGGGACATATGGCCTCGACGGGGATCGCCACAGGCGATCGGCAGGGGCCACGCAGAGAGGAGCAGTTTGTGAGCAGGTCGATTTTCGAGAGCCGCGAGGGCGAGGGCAGGGAACCTGCCGTCCGCCGCGCCTCCTCCCAACGGAACCCGCGGCGGGCCCCTGCCACGCGGGTCCCGACCCGCGGTGCGGGCGGCCCACAAACGTTCGGCGGAGTTCTCCCTGGCTCCGAGGATCGGGCCGCCCGTCACCGCGCCCCCGCCCACACCTTCGACGTTCGCCGGGGAGTCCCGGCCCCATCGGGTCGGTCTGCGCACCGGCTCCCCATCAACCACACGGTGACGGCCCGGGAAGCCGGCGCCAAGGAGGAGAAAAAGTGAAACGCCTACGCCACCCGATCCGAGCTATCCGCGAACCCTTCGGTACCGCCGGCCTCATCGTCGCGATGGTCGCCCTCGTCGCCGCCCTCGGCGGCAGCGCCATCGCCGCCAAGGGCGGCCTCACCGGCAAGCAGAAGAAGGAAGTCGAAAAGATCGCCAAGAAGGTCTCGAAGCCGGGTAAGGCGGGTGCTCCGGGCGCCACTGGTCCGGCGGGTCCGGCGGGCGCGGCAGGCAAGAACGGCACCGACGGGACGAACGGCACTAACGGTACGAACGGGACCGGGAGTCCCGGCGCCAACGGCAAGTCGGTCACCGTGACCGAAATCGCCGAAGGCGAAGAAGCATGCGAAGAACTTGGCGGGGCCACGGTCGCGCCGGAAGGCGGCGCCGGGGTACCGGTGTGCAACGGCAAGGAAGGCTCGCCGTGGACCGCCGGCGGCGTGTTGCCGTCGGAGCAGACGGAGACCGGGACGTGGTACCTCAGGGGTACGGAACCCAAGGTCTTGATCCAGACGCCCATCTCGTTTTCGCTGCCGCTCGGCCAGCCGCTCGGTGAATCCCACGTCCACTACTCGAGTCAGGCGGACTTCGCGGATAGCTGCAAGGGCACGGTGCAAAAACCGACCGCCGAACCGGGGAACCTCTGCGTGTACCAGGCAAACACGAGTGAAACCGAAGTCAACTTCGAAGAATTTAGTCGACCCGAAGCCGTCGAAAACCAGGAAGTAGGCGCAGCTCGAACTGGCGCTCTGCTCACCTTCTGGTTTGGCGAAGCAGTAGGTCCCGTGAATTCCTCAAGGACGGTTTATGGCACCTTTGCCGTGACCGCACCCTGACCGTAGTGACACCCGGGCTGACCCGGTCCGCCCGGGTGTCAACACCCAACCTGGACCGCGAGACGAGGATCCGAGATCACGCCATGACCAACACACTTCGACAAGCCAGATTCGCTAACTCCCATGCTCTGTCGGCTCGGATTCTTGCCGCAGTGGCCTGCGCCTTGGTCCTGGCCGCCCTCTTGGCGACGCCGGCGGGTGCCGGTGCCGTGGAACCGCCGGTCTTGACTCAGTTCTGCCCCGGCGGCTCGGGTCAGGGCCAGTGCAATATTCCGCGTGGCATCGCCACCGATCCCACCACCGGCGACATTTACGTCGCTGACCAGAGCAACCATCGAATTCAGCGATTCACGGCCTGGGGAGAACTTTTAGGCGTCTGGGGATCGCGAGGCTCGGACCCGGGTCAATTCGACTTCCCTGAGGGGGTCGCGATTGATTCCAATGGAAACGTCTACGTCGCCGACTGGGAAAATTGGCGTGTACAGAAATTCGACTCCGAAGGACACTTCCTCATGACGTGGGGCGGAGAAGTAGACAAGACGACGCATGCCAACGTTTGCACTCAGGCAGACATAGATGGTGGAGACACATGTGGCGCGGGAGTCCGAGGAACGAACCCCGGCTTCTTCGCCTTCGATCTCGTCAAGGCAGGGAGCTATATAGCCGTAGGCCCCGGCAACAAGATCTACGTCGGCGACCAGGACCGGATCCAAGTCTTCGACACGAACGGCAACATCGTGGAATCCTTTGCGGTATCCGGGACGGTTCAGTCTCTTGCAGTCGACGATGACCCCGCTAGTCCGGCCCACGGTGACATATATGTCACCTATTCAGGGGCCGGACCCTCGACTGAATCACAGGAAAACGTCCAGAAGCTGAGCCCGAGTGGGGCACTGCTGGGTTCTCTGAAAGTCGAAAACCCGCGGGCGCTGGCGACGGACCCAAGCAACGGGGACGTCTACGTGATGAACCGGATTTTCGTCAACACCGGCGAAGTCATCGTCTTCGGCCCGGGCGGCGAACGGATCGAAAGCATCGATGGCAACGACTTCTCAGAATCCACCGGCCTCGCTATCAGCGCTCCCGAAACCTGCGGTCTGGAAGCCACCGATCTGCTCGTCGCCAGCAGCCTTCAAGCTCGCAGCTTTGTCCGCATCTACGGCCCACCGCCGAATCCCGGCAAATGCCCGCCGCCGGAAGTCGCGCCCTCGGTCGACGACCAGTTCGCCGCCTCGGTCGATGCCTTGAGTGCGACGGTGAAGGCCAGGATCAACCCGCACTTCTGGACCGAAACCACCCGTTACTTCGTTGAATACGGGACCGGAAAATGCAGCGAAGGAGGCTGCACGACGAAACAGCCCGCACCGCCTGGGGCGCCTCTGGGTGGCGGTGTCGTCAACAGCGACGTGACGACCAGCGGTGTCCTGCTGGCCGGCCTCGCCCCCGACACCGTCTACCACTACCGCTTCGTCGCGGCGAGCGACGGCTCGCCGGATCCGACCACCGGTGCCGAAGCGAGCTTCCGCACCCTGCCACTGGGGGGCGAGCCCGGTGCCGACCGCTGCCCCAACGCCGCCTTTCGCACAGGCGCGTCCGCCCGCCTGCCCGACTGCCGTGCCTACGAGATGGTCTCGCCGGTCGACAAGAACGGCGGCGACGTCCTCACTAACAGGGTGAGCTCATACAAGCAAGGGGACAACGAGATCGCGCTCACCGACGAGACGGGCGACCGGATGACCTTCTCTTCCTTCCGCGCCTTCGCTGGAGCCGAAGGGGCTCCGTTCGCCGACCAGTACCTTTCCGAACGCGACGACGGCGGGTGGACGACCCGGGCGATATCAGCGCCCCGCGGTACGGTCTCCTTCTACCCCACCGGCGGCTCCGCTACCGCCACCAGCTACAAGCTCTTCTCCGAAGATCTCTGCAGCGGTTGGCTCCTCCAGGACAGCCCGGTGGCCCTCACGCCGGGTGCCCCGACGCAAACGGGCACCGTCTACCGTCGCGACCTCTGCGGAGGAGGCTATGAAGCCTCCTCGAGCGTGGCGCCGCCCAACTTCGGGTTCGCACCGCTGAAAAGCCTGTATTACCCCGAGGTACAGGGCGCGTCGACCGACGGCACCAATACGGTTTTCCGCGCTGACGACGTGCTCACCCCCGATGCTTGCCCTACGGCGGGCATCTTCCAAGTCTACGAGACCGTGGGCGGCGGTCGACTGCGGCTCGTCAGCGTTAAGCCGGGCAGCTCGAGCGCTGCGGGCGCTCCCTCCTGCGAACACTCCTCGGCGGGCACCGCGCAGGGCGAAGGCGGTCGATTCCGCGAGGACAGCACGGCGGGGGCGATCTCCGCGGACGGCGAACGGGTCTACTGGACCACGGTTGGGGACGAGCCGGTCAGCCATGGCATCACCGGTCAGGGTGAAGGCAATCAACCCGGGACAATCTACCTGCGCGACAACGCCCGCGAAGAAGAAAGCAAACACAACGCCTCGGGCAAATGCACGCAGGGGACGAAAGCCTGCACCTACGAAGTCTCGGGACTGGTCTCCTCGAGACCGGCGCGCTTTCTGGCGGGCTCGGCGGACGGGACGCGGGCGTTCTTCTCCATCCAGGCCTCGGGTGGTGGCGAAGAACTCTATGAATTCGAAGCAACAGAAGAAAAGAACGGCCTCGCCACGACCAAGGCGCTGGTCGCCGGAAGCTTCCAGGGCTTCATGGGAGCGAGTAGGGACGCGCGGCGCGTCTACTTCGTCTCCACCGGAGCGCTGGCGGCCGGTGCGACCGCCGGAAAAGACAACCTCTACTTCTACGAACAGGGCGCTGGCCCGAAATTCGTGGCGGAACTGTCGGGATTGGACGTGTTCGGGAGCGCCGGCGCCGAAACGCTGCCGACGCCGGTGTCGGCACTGCCGAAGCAGCGGACCTCCCGCGTCAGCCCCGACGGTCTGCACGCGGCGTTCCTCTCGACCGCCCCGTTGACCGGCTTCGACAATGCCGATGCGCACAGCGGCGAACCCGACGCCGAGGCCTTCATCTACGACGCCACGGCCGAAGGGGGCAGGGGGAAGCTCGTCTGCGCCTCCTGCGACGCGACCGGGGCCCGGCCATCAGGGCGGCTGGTAGAAAACGACGGGGAAATCAAGCTCTGGGCCGCTGCGGTCATCCCCGGCTGGTCGATGCAAACGCGCGGATCCCATGCCCTCTCAGACGACGGCAAGCGCCTGTTCTTCACCAGCTTTGAAGCGCTGGTGCCGCGCGACACCAACGGCAAGGCCGACGTCTACGAGTGGGAGGCGAGCTCGGGAAGAGGGGAATGCCTCGGGGCGCAGGGCGGCGAACTGTTCGTGCCCGAAAGCTCCGGCTGCATCAGTCTGATCTCCTCCGGTCGGAGTCCCACCGACAGCGAATTCCTCGACGCCACGCCTTCGGGTAGCGACGTCTTCTTCGCCACCCTCTCGAGCCTGGTGCCCAAGGACACCGGCCTGGTCGATGTCTACGACGCCCGCGTCGACGGCGGCTTCCCCGAACCCTCGGCGCCGCCGGCCGCCTGCGAAGGCGAAGCCTGCCAGGGCCCGACCTCCTCGCCGGCGGGGCAGGCACCCGGCTCGGGCTCCTACGTCGGCCCCGGGAACCTCAGGCAGCCGAAGCCGAAGGGCTGTCCCAAGGGCAAGGTCAAGAAGCAGGGCAAGTGCGTGAAGAAGAAGGCCAAGAAGAAGTCGAAGCACCACCACAAGAAGCACAAGACCAAGAAGAGCGGGAGGACGGGACGATGAGCAGACGGCTGGCATACCTCTTCATCCTGAGTCTCGCGGCTCTCCTGATGAGCGCCGCCCCGGCGTTCGCGGCCTTCGGCTTCAAGGAACTCGACGTCTCCTTCGAAACCGAAGAAGGCACCCCGGCCACCGAAGCGGGATCGCATCCCTACGCGATGAAGACCACGATCTTCTTCAACACCGCCCCCGACAAGGTGATCGAAGAATCCGAAGTCGGCTATCCCGGCTACGAATCGCCCGACGGAGATCTGAGGGGCCTCTCGGGCCTGCAGGTGCTCGGGCTCGTCGCCCGCCCTGGCGCGGTCGAAACCTGTTCGACCGCGGCCTTCTTCGCCAACGAAACCCGCTGTCCGCAGTCCTCCCAGGTCGGCATCTCCGACACGATCGACGGGATCCCGCCAACCCCCGACCCCGAGCCGCTCTACTCCCTCACCCCTCCGCCCGGCGTGCTGCTGCGCCTCGGCTTCAAAGCGACCTCCGCCGTCCCGATCATCATCGACGTCGGCCTCACCGAAACCGGCCCCTACCGGGGTGTGGTCCGGGTCGTCGACGCCCCCAACGTGGTGCCGGTCTATGGCTCGGTCGTGACGCTCTGGGGTGTCCCCGGCGACGCCGGCCACAATGCCGAGCGCATGGGGACTGGTTCGGTCTCCAACAGCAACCCGGCCCCCTTCCTCACCCTCCCGCGGGCCTGCACCGGGCCCCTCGCCACCACCTACTCGCTCCAGTCCTGGGCGGGCGAAAGCGCCGAAAGGAGCGTCCTCACCCACGGCGAATCAGGCGAATCCCTCGGCATGGGCGGTTGCGAAGGTCTCGGCTTCTCCCCGTCGACCGCCTCATCGGCCACCACGAAGTCGGCCGGCTCCTCGTCGGGCCTCGGCTTCGAACTCTCGGCTCCTGACCAAGGCATCGAATCCGCTGAAGCCCGTGCGTCCTCGGACGTGCGAAAGACGGTCGTGACGCTGCCCGAAGGCTTCGCGATCAACCCCTCGCAGGCCGAAGGCCTCGTGGCGTGCAGCGAAGCTGATCTGGCGCGGGAGACTTCCACCTCCCAGCCCGGTGAAGGCTGCCCCAACGCATCGAAGATCGGCAGCGTCGAAGTGGAAACGCCGTTGCTGGAAGAAAAGCTCGGCGGCTCGATCTACGTCGCCACCCCGTTCAAGAACACCGAGCACTCGCTGATCGGTCTGTACATGGTGATCAAGAACGCCAGGTACGGGCTCTCGATCGCCATCCCCCTCAAGGTCGAAGCCGACCCGCAGACCGGCCGGCTGACCGCGACCGGCGATGAATTGCCGCAGCTGCCGTTCTCCCACTTCACGCTGCGCTTCCGCGAAGGCCCGCGGGCGCCGCTGACCACGCCATCGGCTTGTGGGAGCTATCAGGCCAGTGCGGTCCTGACACCCTGGTCGGGCGGCGCGAGCGTGACCAGCAACTCGACCTTCGGAGTGACGACCGGGCCCGAAGGCGGCGCCTGCCCCGCGGGCGGCACCCCCGCCTTCTCGCCGCAGATGGAAGCCGGGACGATCAACCCGGCCGGCGGGGCCGCGTCGCCCTTTGTCCTGAAGCTCACCCGTTCGGCGGGACAGGCGCCGCTGCGCATGCTGGAAACGACCCTGCCCGAGGGCCTGCTGGCCTCGCTTGCCGGGGTCGAGCAGTGCTCGGACGCCCAGATCGCCGCCGCGGCGGCGCGCTCGGGTCCCGAAGAAGGCGCGACCGAGCTCGCCTCGTCCTCGTGTCCGGCGGGGTCGCGGATCGGTTCCGTCCGGGTCGGCGCAGGTTCCGGCGCGTTGGCCTACGTCAACGGCAGTGCCTACCTCGCTGGCCCATATAAGGGCGCTCCGCTCTCGATGGTTATCGTCACCCCGGCGGTCTCCGGTCCTTTCGACTTGGGCACCGTGGTGGTCCGAGTGGCGTTGCAGCTCAATCCGGTGACCACCCAGGTAAAGGCGATCTCCGACCCGCTGCCGACGATCCTGCAGGGCATCCCGCTCGACATCAGAAGCGTCTATGTGAACCTCGATCGCCAGGGCTTCACGCGGAATCCGACCTCGTGTGAACCGGCGTCGGTGCTCGGCTCTGCCGGCTCGTCCTTCGGGCAGAGTGCCTCGCTCTCGACTCGCTTCCAGGTGGGCGGCTGCGCCTCACTTGCCTTCAAGCCGAAGTTGGCGCTCCAACTGAAGGGCAAGGTGAAGCGCACCTCCCACCCGCGGGTGATCGCGACGCTGACCGCCAAGGAAGGCGAAGCCAACATCGCCCGCGCGCAGGTGAAGCTGCCCCATGCGATGTTCCTGGATCAGGGGCACATCAAAACGGTCTGCACCCGTGTGCAGTGGGCGGCCAACACCTGTCCGGCGGGCTCGATCTACGGCAAGGTGGAAGCGCGGACGCCGCTCCTCTCCTATCCGCTCACCGGATCTGTCTACCTGCGCTCCTCCTCCCACCAGCTGCCCGACCTGGTGGCGAAACTGAAGGGGCCGGCGTCGATGCCGATCGAAATCGAGCTCGACGGGAAAACCGACTCGGTCAAGGGGGCGCTGCGAAACACCTTCGAAGCGGTGCCCGACGCACCGGTCTCGAAGTTCCGCCTCGAACTCTTCGGCGGCAAGCGCGGCCTGGTCGAAATGTCGAGCGGCTTCTGCAAGGCCCGCAAGGCCACGGTGAAGTTGAAGGGTCAGAACGGTGCCGTGTACGACAGCAGCCCGAGAGTCGCGGCGAAGTGTCCGAAGGCCAAGAAGCACGGCAAGAAGAGCGGGCACCGCAAGTAGCCGTGCTTCTTGGCCGTGATCCTCGTCGTGAGCGAGACCGATGAAGAAGAAGCTCATCCTCATCGGTCTCGTCCTTTCGCTGGTCTTCGTGGCGTCCGCTGCCGCGATCCGTTTCAACGAAAAGATCGAACTGCACGTCGGCAACCTGGTGCTCGTCGGACGGGGTGGCTTCACGCCCGAAACGCTGCCCCGGCATCGCAATGCGCCGATCATGCTTCACGGCGCAGGCCATGTCGCGACCGTCGACGGCGAACTGCCGCCGATCCTCGAAAAGGTGATCGCCGAGTTCGATCGCCACGGTTCCATCGACACGACCGGGCTCGGGGTATGCACGGTGAAGAAGCTGCAGGCGACCACGGTCGCCCAGGCGCGCCACGTGTGCGCCGACGCGATCGTCGGGGAGGGGGTAGGCCACGGCGTGATCGCCTTCCCCGAACAGAAGCCGATCCCGGTCTCCTCGCCGCTCACCCTCTTCAACGGCCCCAAGGAGCACGGCCTCGACACCGTGATCGGCCACGGCTACCTCAACGTGCCGGTGCCGACGACCTATATCGTCCCGATCGTGATCGAACGGGTCCACGATGGCCCCTACGGTTACCGCGTCGATGTCAAGATCCCGCCAATCGCCGGCGGCTACGGGATCCCGATCTTCGTCAAGGGGAAGGTCGGCCGCAAATGGCGCCTCGACGGCAGGGAGCACAGCTTCCTGAACGCGCGCTGCGAAGTCGGCTATCTGCAGGCCAAGGGGCGGTTCTACTTCAAGGACGGGACCTATCTCGCCGGCACCGTCGCCAGGCCTTGCAAGGTGCGCGGGCGCTGAGACCTCCTCTGCGGTGTGGCGACCGTCGCGCGCTAACCTCGACGATCGCCCGATTCTGTCCCATTAGTGGATAAAGGAGACCCGGCTTGCGGGGGTGGCCGCGAGGTGGACGGGCCGCCGGTATGACACTGCCAACGTGGACACACCGTCTGCCGTTCGTGCGCCACATTGGCCGCCCGCGAGGGTGAATCTCACTGAGATATTCACCGTGCTGTAACTGATGCGGTTGGAGAACTATCCGGACCGGACGGTTCGGAGAAGGAGGAATTGGTGACCTTACTGAGGAGAACCGGACTTGTCGCCGTCTTGGCGCTGGCGCTGGGCGCCTGCCTGGGAGTCGCTTCGGCGTCGGCAGCTTACGTGACGGCAGGAGCCTACCCAGCGAGCTTCAAAGGAGTGTCAGAACCGTATACGGGTTGGGATTTTGAAGCGCCGGGGGGTAAGGAGTGGGACTGTGAAGGTATCGGCGTCGATACGAGCCTTGCGGGGCCGACCAGAACCTTCGCGGGCCCGAGTAGCGCGTCGAGGGGTTGCAACGACAGGACCCACTCCGAAGGGGGAACTACGCTGGCCACGAATGGCTGCGCGCTGACCTTCAGACCCGGTGCGGAATCAGGCTCCGGCGAATTCTCCGGTACTGCCGAACTGGGGCCGGTCGGATGCGGCCCGATGACGCTGAACGGCTCGATCTGCAAACGCAGGTTCTATGCGCAGAGCGGCATTCCCGTGGCATTCACGAACGTCGGCAGTGGCAGCAGCGCTTCGATCGTGCCGAAAATCTCCGCCGCGCCGTTGACCTACATTCCGGAAGGTCCGTCCGCCTATTGCGGCGGGGTCTCCGGCTCGGTGCATACGATGTGGTACACCGCAAGCTGGGAACTGTCTGCATACAACCATGTTGGAGAACCGGTAAGCGCGGCACTGTCTGAACTCTCCGGCGACGGCCTCTTCATCTCGGGATCGGTCGGAGAAGCGCCGCTGCTCGGCGCGGAATCCTATCCGGCAACGATCAACGGGGAACAGAGCAGCGCCGCAAAGTACACCGTGTCATTGGAAGGTGGTCGGAAAATCTACTGTTCGCAGGCCGCCCTCGAAGGAACGGCGAGTGGCGCTGCTTCGCAGATCACGCTTGTCCCGAACCTACAGGGCTGCACGGCTTTGATTCTGGGCAATGAATATCATGCGTCGGTCGCGCTCAACGGGTGTCAGTTGAAGGTCGGTCTGTCGAACGAAGGACCGCCCTACTCCGGCTCGCTGAGTGTGGAATGTCCCAATGGCGGACAGATCCAGATTCGGGCATTTTCAAGCGCCCTGGCCGAAAGGGAATTTAGGCCGATGTGCATCTACGGCATCGCCTCCCAAAGCGGCCTGCCAGGTGTGTCACTGGAAAACGCCGGTAGCGGCTCCTCGAGGGCGGTGAATCTGACGTTCGGTGTGTCGAACCTGCTCGTCACCAGGGTCGCCGGGACGGCGACGAATTGCGGTGGCCCAACTCATAGCAGTCCGCTGACGGGCTCCGGCGTCCTGAACGGCTTGCACTGACGCACCTCGTCTGTCTGTATTCGTCTCTGTGCAGAGAAGGGGCCGTGCGTACCGCACGGCCCCTTTTATTTGCGAGGGATCCTCGATCCCGGCTCTCGGTCGGATCAACCAGGACGGCGCTCCAATGCGTCCAGGCGTAGCGCCGTCTGGATCTCGGCCGAGAAGGCGTCGAGGCGACGACCGAGGCGCTCTTCGATCTGGGTGAGACGAGCCGTGATGGTGCGCCGGTTCACCCCGAGCGCGGCGGCGGCCGAGGATGCGTTGCCGCGGGCGTCGAAGTAGGCGCGCAGTGTGCTCTTGGCGGCCTCGCCGCCGTCACGTTCCTTGCCGAGGGGGGTGATGTAGATGCAGTGCAGGGAGCTGGCGAGGAGGTCGTCGTTCAGGGCGGTGACCAGCAGCGGTGCGTCGGAGTAGGAGGCGAGCTGCTCGCGGCCCCTGATCGCGAGCGGCAGGGTGGCGAGGGCCTGGCGATGGGTGAGGCGCCAGCCCGGGAGGCCCTTGGCGGGCCCGCCAAGGGCGATCGAAGCATCGATGTCGCTGGCGGGGAGTGATCGGGGCAGCTCGGTGAGCGCCCGGCGGGCGCGGGCGCCGAGCCAGGCCCAGACCACGCCGTCTCGGCGTCGGACCGTAAGTAGATTGGCATCGATCCGTCTGGCCAACGACTTGACGCCGTCCATGGCGTCGGTGCCGAAGGAGACGAGGCCGAGGTGCCAGGAGATGAGGTCATAGGCGAGTTCGGGGCCCTCGATGAGCTCGCCTGCGAGAAGGCGCTCGATCAGCTCGCGGCGCCGCTCTTCGGTCGAGGCGGCAAGCTCGCCCGCGGCGCGGCCGTATTCCTCGCTCACCTGAGAAAGCAGGCGCTCGAAGGCGATTGCGAAAGAGCGAAAGGCGCTTTTCAGCTCTTGGGGAGACAGGCCGAGCCGCCCGGCCTCGGAGATCAGCGTGTCGGTGAAGAGTGAGTTGGCGGCGCAGTAGCGGCGAAGGACCGCATCGAGGCTGATGCCGGTTCGGGCGGCGCGACGGGCTTGGAGGAGAAGCGGGTCGGGAACCTCCGGCAGGCGCGCGCCGGAGCGTCCCTCGATCGCCTCGATTGCGTATTGGAGGCCGGCTCCGATGGTCGTCCGCAGGCCTGCGACGTAGGGCCCTTCAACTGGGCTGGAGGAGTCCTGCACGGCCCTGACGCGGTTCCAGAGCTCCTCCTCCAGTTCCCCCCGACGATCACGTAGGCGCATAGCGAAATCGGCGGATTTGGGGGACTGATCGGGCATGGCTATCAGGTTGGCGCGTGTCCGGGGGCATCAGTTATGTGCCAGATCTGGTGGTCCCTGACACGAGCTTTCTCAATACTTCTTGCGATAGTAGGTGATCCTGTCTATCCCGGGGACATTGGGATGCGTTGGCCGGCGGGGCGCGTAGTTCGTGCTCCCGGTCTCGAGCCTGCGCTCGCTTGCATGGACGAAGAGCGGCAGGCCGGCGACGCGATCGTCGCGGACGTTTGCGGCCGCTGGTGACCACCACTTACCTGGGCATCTCGGCGGCGATGAAGCTGGTCGTCGAGGAGCCTTGCGGTGGCGCTCCGTGTCGGCTGCGACGAGATCGTGACTTACGACGAGGGGCTCGCCGCCGCCGCGCTCTTGGTGCTCTCACCTGGTCTGTAGCGCCTCACACTTTTTGGACGGCACGATAAGCGCGCGCTCCACCTCTTCCGAGGTGCAATCTGCGGCTACCCTCCATCGCCGACTTGCCAGAGTAGGCAAACATGTATATCCTCTCCGACGGGAGGGATGGACATGAAGAAAAAGGGACTAATCGTCGCGGCGATCGTTTTGCCGCTATTGCTGGCCGCCGGCGCCTCGGCGATGATCCTGCGGGCCGGGCCCCTGATCGTCGAAGCCGAAGGCGGGTTCAAACCGACGGCGCTGCCGAAGCACACCGACGCGCCGATCACGTTGTTCGGCGAAGGCAAGGCCACGACCGTGTCGGGCGAACTGCCGCCGATCGTGAAGACGCTCGACATCGAATTCGACAAACACGGCCACCTCGAAACGGAAGGCCTCGAAGTCTGCAAGGCCTCCAAGCTGCGGGCGACGACGGTGCCGCAGGCGCGCAAGGCCTGCCCGGGGGCGATCGTGGGGGAGGGCTCCGGCAAGGCGATCGTGCAGTTCCCCGAACAGAGCCCGATCCCGGTCTCCTCGCCGATCACGCTCTTCAACGGGCCGAAGAAGGGCGGCGACGACACGGTGATCGCCCACGCCTACACCACGGTGCCGGCGCCGACCACGTTCATCGTCCCGATCGTGATCGAAAAGATCCACAACGGTGTGTACGGCTACCGGACGATCGCCGAAATCCCGAAAATCGCGGGCGGCTACGGGCACCCGATCTCCGGCCACCTGACGGTCGGCAAACACTGGACCTACAAGGGCAAGAAGCACTCCTACGTCAACGCGCGCTGCGAAACCGGCAGCCTGCAGGCCAAAGTCGGGGTGACCTTCCAGGAAGGCACCTTCCTCACCGGCACCTTCGTCAAACGCTGCAGCGTCCGCGGTTGAGGTGCGCCGCCCCTGGCGCACCCTGGCCGCGCTGGCGGTCCCGATCGCCGTGCTCGCGGTGCTCGGGTTCGGCCTCGATCCGAGGCTCAGCCCGAGCTCGCTGAACATCCCGGGGACCGGCGCCTCGAAGGCCGAGGCGATGCTCGAAGAACACTTCGGGCCGAGCGCGCCGTTCCCGATCCTGCTGCAGGGCCCGCCCGCGGCGATCGAACGCCAGGGGCCCGAACTGGTGCGTGCGCTGCGCCGCGTGCCGGGGGTCACGACGCTCTCGCCCTGGGACCGCGGCTCGGTCGCCCGCCTGCGCCCCGGCCCGCGGCGGGCGCTGATCATCGCCGACTTCCACACCACCGGCGACGTCGCGGTGAAGCAGAGCGTCCCCGAACTGGACCGCATCCTCGCCACCACCGTCCACCCGCCGCTGCGGGCGACCCAGACCGGCTACGCGACGATCTCCC
>Ga0164241_10004350_pt1 | contig 13782 bp, 11 predicted proteins | sample OricomyardsoilBY_FD_108780 | JGI IMG/M metagenome (GOLD analysis project Ga0164241, IMG submission 108780) | Backyard soil microbial communities from Emeryville, California, USA - Original compost - Back yard soil (BY) | ecosystem: Environmental > Terrestrial > Soil > Unclassified | place: USA...
ACGCGGTCGCGCTCGCGCTGGTGTGGGATCAGCTCGGCTCGTTCCTCGCGCTGGCGACCTACGGCGCGTTCGTCATCGCGAGCTATCGCGGCGGCGCGCGGCCGACGCTCAGGGCCATCGCGCTGCGCGTCGTCCGCTTCCCGCCGTTCATCGCGCTGCTGGTCGCGCTGGTGCTGATGCAGACCGGCACGCCCGCGCTCGTCGAGGGCGTGCTCGGCGCCATCGCCAAGACGCTGGTGCCGGTCGTGATGGTCGCGGTCGGGCTGCAGTGGCGCGCGCGCCTGCCGCGTGATGGCTGGGGGCCGGCGGCGTTCGCGCTGACGATGCGGCTCGGCGTCGTGCCGCTGGTCGCGCTCGGCGTGGCGCTGGCGCTCGGGCTGTCGCCGCTCGTGCGGGGCACTGCGGTGCTCGAGGCGGGCATGGGCCCGATGATCACCGCGGGCGCGCTGGCCATCGAGGCCGGGCTGGCGCCGAGCACGAGCGCGTCGGTGCTCGGCTGGGGCACCATCTCGTCGCTGCTCACGACCGCGGGCTGGGCGCTCTTGGCTCGCTGAGCGCAGTTTATGAATAGCCATTCATAAACGCGCGCGCCGTCGCCTCAGGGCTTGTGGTGGCGCGCGAAGAACGTGAGCACGTCGGCGATGAGGTCGCCTCCGCTGACGGTCGGGATGTGGCTCGAGCCGGTGAGCGTCCACAGGCCGACCTCGGCCCCGCCCGCGCAGGTCGACCACGTCGCGGTGCTCGTCTCGGGGCCGAGCACCGCGCTGTCGTAGTCGTGCGGGCCACCCGTGGTCGGGTCGCCGGTGCAGTCGTCGTAGGAGATCCAGCGGTCCACGATCGACAGCGCGCCCGGATAGTCGGCGTTGCCGGCGTAAGCGATGACGGCGTCGGAGGTGCCGTGGATCTGCAGGACCGAGGTCGCTGAGCTCGGGTCGCAGTCGCTGACGGCGATGGGCAACGAGCCGGCGAGCGACGCGATGGCGGCGAAGCGATCGGCTTCGACGCACGCCAGGCGATGGGCCATGAAGCCGCCGTTGCTGTGGCCGAAGACGTAGATGCGCGTGGCGTCGATCGTCCACAGCGTCTTGGCCTCGTCGATGAGCCCGGTCAGGTAGGCCACGTCGTCGACGGGCGCGTGCGCGAAGTTGCAGCACCAGGCCGGGTCGGCGTTCCAGAAGCGCTGGCCGGTGGCGTCGACGGTGCCGTCCGGGATGATGGTCAGGAAGCCCGCGCGCGCGGCAACGGCAGAGAAGCCGAGGTAGGCGTCCTGAATGTCGCCGGGCACGCCGTAGCCGTGCAGCAAGAGGACCAGCGGCACGGGGATCGCCGGCTGGTAGTCGCTCGGCAGCACCACACGCGCCGGGCGGGCACCACCGATCGGACCCTCGGGGATGGTGTCGCTCGTGTCGGGCGTGTCGGGCGTACCGCTCGTGTCGGGCGTGTCGGGGCTGGTCGAGGCGAGCGTGTCGGGCGCGCTCGCGTCGGTCGCGACGTCAGCGACGCCGGTCGTGTCGCTCGCGCTCGTGTCGGGCCCGGTCACGTCCTGGGGTGTGCCGACGGCGGACTCGTCGTCGCAGGCGATGAGGAACAGGGCGAGGACGACGAGCGCGCGGCTGGACATGCCTCAGTTGTACGTGGCCGACAGCAGCACGCCAACACCGAACGCGTTCGTGCTGTCGGCGTCACCGTCGTCGAGCGCGGCGTAGATCACCTGGCCCGCGAGGCCCACGCCCCACGCGGGCGAGACGAGCCACTCCTTGCCGATCATGAGGTTCATCGCGAAGCCCGGATCGCTGTCGAACTCGAGGGTGCCAGCCGGCGTCTTGGTGCGCGTCGTGCCGACGGCGGCGCCGACCGAGGCCGCGAGGTAGATGTTGACCGGCGCGATATAGCCGGTGATGCCGACGCCGATGCCGCCGACGTTGACGCGCGTGTTGCTCGCCTCGCCCACGTCGTCGCCGTCCTCGATGACCGTCGGCGCGAACATCGTCATGCCGAAGAAGTCGACGTCGAGCGCGAGGCCGGGTGCGATGTTGCCGCCGATGGCGAACGAGCCCATGACGGCGCCACCTTGGAAGCCGGTGTCGCGATCGTTGTCGAAGGTCTCGGAGCCATAGCCGATGCCGCCCGAGAGGCGCAGCAAGAGCCCGTGCTGATGCGGGCGATCATAACGTCGCGCGGCGGCCGGGTTGGCCGCGAGACAAAGGACGACGAGGCCGAGGCCGAGGCCGAGCGACTGGTTGCGACGCATGGGTTCTCCGTAGGTCTGTGTGGTCCCGCTGACCAGGACACGGCTACGGTGGGAACCCTCGCGCGGCAGGCAAACAGTGTCGCCTTGTCCGAGATCCAAAGCGCGATGCGTCGTCGAGGCTCCGTGCTCGACGTATGTCCATATACGCCTCCGCGCGGTGCTCGCCCTCTCCTAGCCTCGCGCATGTCTCTCGGCCAATGCGACACTGTTTAGATCCTGTGCAGCTTGACGGTGTTCGTGCCGCTCGACACGGGCCAGCCGAGCACGATCGCGAACGCGTCGCCGACCTTGCAGACGCCCTCGCGCAAGAGCAGGCCAGTGGCCACGCGCACCGTCTCGGGCAGGTTCTCGGGCGGCACCTCGACGCGCGGCATCACACCCCAGTGGAGCGCCAGGCGATTGGCCACGGCGCGGTTCGAGGTGAGCGCGACGATGGGTGAGCGCGGGCGATACTCGCTCAAGATCTCGGCGGTGCGACCGTCGCGCGTGAACACCACCAGCGCCTCGAGCGGCAGCGAGTGCGTCATGAGCGCGGCGGCACTCGCGGCCGCGTCGGTGAAGGCCCACTCGGTGCCGATGGCGTTGAGGATCTGGCGCTTCGACTGCTCGTTCTGCAGCCAGTCGCGCTCCACCTCGCGGATGATCTTGTCCATCATCTGCACGCTGGCGACCGGGTACTGCCCGCTCGCGGACTCGCCCGAGAGCATCAGCGCGTCGGAGCCGTCGAGCACCGCGTTGGCCACGTCAGCCGCTTCGGCGCGGGTCGGCGTCGGGTTCCGGATCATCGAGTCGAGCATCTGCGTCGCGGTGATGACGATCTTCCGGCGTCGGTTGACCTCCTTGATGATGCGCTTCTGGAGCAGCGGCACCTTCTCGGCGCCGACCTCGACGCCGAGATCACCACGCGCGACCATGGCGCCGTCGGCGACATCGAGGATGGCCGCGAGGTTCGCGATGGCCTCGGGCTTCTCGATCTTGGCGATGACCGGCGTGCCCTTGGCGAGGCGCTGCGCCTCGGCCACGTCGTCGGCCGTGCGCACGAACGAGAGCGCTAGGTAGTCGACGCCGAGCACGTCGACCGCGAACGCGAGGTCGACACGATCCTTGTCGGTGAGCGCCGGGGTCGAGAGCCGGCGCCCCGGCACGTTGATGCCCTTGCGGTCGGAGAGCGGGCCGCCGACCTCGACGATGGTGTGGATCTCGGGGCCCGACACGCGCTCGACGCGCAGCCGCAAGAGCCCGTCGTCGAGCAGCAGGATGTCGCCCGGGTGCACGTCCTCGGCGAGCTGCGGGTAGGTCACGCCGACGCCGTCGACATCGCCCGGACGGTCCTCGACGGTGAGCATGAAGGGCCGGCCGACGACGAGCTCGATGGGTCCACCGGGGAACTTGCCGACGCGGATCTTCGGGCCGCTCAGATCGGCCAGCAGGGCGAGCGGGCGCCCGGCGCGCGAGCTGGCGGAGCGCACCATCGCGGCCGACTGGGCGTGGCCCTCGTGGGTGCCGTGCGAGAAGTTGAGGCGCGCGCAGTCCATGCCGGCGGCGACGAGCGCGTCGATGCTCGCCTGGTCCGAGGTCGCGGGGCCGAGGGTACAGACGATCTTGGCACGTCGCATGGCCGAGACCTTCGCGCCGAAGGCGGTGAAAGCGCAAGGTGCCCTTGGCGGGAGCCGCCCTGCGAAGGTAGGCTGGACGCGTGCAGATCATCATCGTCGGCGACGATCAACCGCTTCGCGTGCAGCTCGCACGCGCGGTCGGCGCGGGTCGCTTCGATGTGGTGTGCGCCGTGCCAGGCGTCGATCAGGTGCCGCAGATCGGCGGCCGCGACCCGCTCGCCGCGCTGCTCGCGCACCGCACCGCGGCCTCGTCGCAGCAAGAGGCCGCGCGGCTGCGCGACCGCTTCGGAGATCGCCTGACGGTCATCGTCGTGGCCACGCAGCCCGACCCGGCGTACGCGGCGCTGGTCATCGACGGCATCGCCGACGACTTCGTCGCCTGGACGCACGGGCCGACGTTCCTCGCCGCGCGCCTCGAGGCGCTGGCGCGCCGGCGCAGCGTGACGCGCACCTCACCGTTCATCGCCGCGGTGGCGAGCCCGCTGTCGAACCCCGGGCCGGTCACTGGGCGCGCGGCCCGCCCGGTGGCGCTGCAGGCCACCGAGACGCCGGGGGATCTGCTGCGCCAGATCATGAGCGGCGGCCGCGACCACGCGTTCATCTGGGACCTGCAGAGCGGCGGCGTGACGTGGCCGTTCGAGGCCGATCCGCAGGCGGCCGACCTGCCACCGACGCGCGCCGCGTGGGACGCGCGTGTGCACGGCGACGACATCCCGCCGCGTGAGGTCGCGCTCGACGCGCACCTCGTCGCGGGCACGGCCTACGCGGTCGCGGTGCGGGTGCGGGTGGACGGCATGTGGCGCACCATGCTCGAGCGCGGCGCGCTCGTCGGCAGCCGCCAGGCCGGTCGCTTCGTGGGGCTCTTGACCGACATCGAGGACGACGTGCAGGCCGACGTCGAGCGGCGCGCCGAGCAGCAGCGCGCGCAGCTCTCGGACGCGGCGGGCGCGCTCGCCGAGGACCTCAACGCCAGCTTGCTCGGCGCGTTCACGAACCTCGATGCGGTCATCGACGCGGCCTCGCCCGGACGCATGAAGAGCGATCTCGACGAGGCGCGCCACGCGCTGCAGGGCGCCTTCGACTGGACCCGCCGCCTGCTGGCGCTGGGTCGGCGGCAGCCGCCGCAGCCGGAGTACGTGTCGCTCCAGGATGTAGTACAGGATCTTGTCGATCGGCTGGCGCGCCAGCTCGGTAGCCAGATCCAGCTGGTGGTCGAGTCGCGGGAGTCGCCGGGCGTGGTGCTGGCCGACCCGATGCAGCTCGAGACGGTGCTGTCGATCCTCTGCGACCGCGCCGCCAAGGCCATGCCACACGGCGGCCGCGTGACCATCAACCTGGCGCCGTCGAACCTGCGCGACGAGGCGGGGGTGCTGCCGACGCGCGCGCTCGACGGCCGCTGGGCGCGCCTGCGCGTCATCGACATGGGGCCGCCGCTGCCGGCCGGCATGATCAACGGCCACTTCGACCCGCTGGCCCATGGCCTGGGCGACAACCTACGCATCGCGGTCGCGCTGGCGACGGTGCGCGCCATCGTCACGCAGCACGACGGCTTCATCCGCGGCGTGAACCTGCCGGAAGACGGCGGCTCGGCGTTCGAGGTCTACCTGCCGGTCGTGACGCGCCCGCCCGCGCGCCTGAGGCGCCCCGAGAGCGGCATGACCACACCGGTCGGGGGCGGCGAGCTCATCCTCGTGTGCGACGACGACGAGCTGGTGCTGCGCATGATCGAGAAGCTGCTGCGCACCGCCGGCTACCAGGTGCTGACCGCCTCCGACGGCGATCAGGGGGTGCTGCTGTTCGAGCGCTACCGCCGCCAGATCAAGCTGTGCGTCTTCGACATCGTCATGCCGGTGATGGGCGGGCGCGTCGCGAGCGAGCGGGTGCGCGCGCTCGAGCCGGTGGTGCCGTGTCTGTTCATGTCGGGCTACACCATGAGCATCCAGGACACCGAGTTCGTGCAGGACCCGTCGCGCAAGTTCATCCCCAAGCCATTCAACGCGGGGCAGCTCCTGCGTGAGGTGCGGGCGGCGCTCGAGGGTCGCTGACGATCGCTGGGATCCCAATGATTGGGATCCCAATGATTGGGATCCCAACTATATCGGGTCTTTGAAGAGCCGGCGGTAGTTCGCCTCGATGACTGCCTGCATGTCCTCGACCGGCATGCCGCGTGCCTTGGCCATGGCCGCCACGCCGAGCGGCACGTTGGCGGGCTCGTTGCGCTCGTTGGCGACCGGGCCCATGTACGGGCAGTCGGTCTCGGTGAGTAGCGACTCGAGCGGCAGCTTGGCGGCCATACGCTGGAACGAGTCGGCCCGGACCACGACCGGGGGGATCGAGAAGGTGTAGCCGTGCTCGGCGATCTGCTGCGCGAGCTTGAGCTTGCCGCCGAAGCAGTGGAAGTCGGCGCGCACGACCTTCATCTCCTTCAGGATCTCGAAGGTGCGCTCCTCGGCCTTGCGGGTGTGCAGGATGACCGGCTTGTCGTGGCGCATGGCGACCGCGATGAGGCGGCGCAGCACGCGCTCCTGCTCGGCGAGGTGGGTCGTGTCCCAGTGGTTGTCGAGGCCACACTCGCCGATGGCGATGAGCTGGTCGGCGACCGAGTCGATGAAGTCGACCTCGGCGTCGACATCGAACGCGTCGGGCGGCGGGAACGGGTGCGACCACGACGCGCGATCGATGACGTGCGCGATGGCGTCGACCGGGTAGATGCCGAGCGCCGCGCGCAGGTTCACATGCCGCGCGCACAGCTCGAGGATGGCGCGGTTCGAGCGCGGCTCGAGGCCGTTGACGACCACGCGCCCGACGCCCGCCTGGGCGGCGCGCTCGGCGGCCTGATCGGCGTCGCTGGCGAAGGACTCGTGGATGAGGTGCGCATGCACGTCGACGTACATGCGATGTCTCTTACAGCACTCGGCCGACGCGTACGACCGTGCCTTTGACCTGGCCCTTGCGGATCGGCTCGATGAACGTCCACAGACCCGCGCCACCGAGCACCCGCTGGTCCACCGTGCGCGGCAGCAGGCGCTCGACGGCGCTCGGCCAGCCGAGCGGCTCGCCGCGCTTCTTGCCCTCGAGCTCGCGCAGGCGGAACGTGGCGACCGGGAAGCCCTGGCGCATGCCGAGCGGGGCCGACTCGACGAACGCGATGCCGTCGTCGCTCTCGAGCCCACCGACGACACGCGACCACTTGCCGTCGAGCTCGCGCACGCCGTCGTCGCCGACCTTCCACGCGCTCGCCTCACCCGCGCCGACCCTACGCGCCACGAGGATCAAGCCGCTCTCGATCGGCACCACGATGACGCCGCCGCGGCGCGCCTCGACCTGGGGCAGCGACAGCGGCGGCAGCTTCTTCTTCGTCTGCGCGTCGTGATCGAGGCGCACCACCGCGAGGTCGATGCGCTTGCACGACGGCGCGTCCTTGGCGCGGCACGACGAGGCCAGCAAGAGCCAGCCGCGTGGGCTCGGCACGAGCGCCTCGGCCTGCAGGTCGGCGCTCTTGCCGACCAGCATCCAGCCCGACGAGGCACCCTGTCGATCGAGCATGGTGCAGCGCAGCGGGCCGGCCTTCACGCCCGCGCACGCCAGCGTACCGTCGTCGTCGCGCGCCAACACGATGGCGCCGTGCCCCTGCCCGTCGAGCTCGGGATCGAGGATCATCCGCGGCTTCGCGTCCGCGAGGTGCTCGTCGACGAGCAGCGACCAGCCGATGCCGAGCGGATCGAACCAGGTCGCGAGCGCGGGCTCGTCCTTGGCGGACGCGAGCGTGATGACATCGCCGACCTCACCGAGATCGCGCTCGGCTTCGGCCTTGGTGGTGCCCGCCTTCGGATCGCTGGCGAGGCGCACGAGCAGCCCGTGGGTACCGCGCCGCCCGGCGAAGATCAGGCGATCGCCGTGCGGCGCGAGCGCGTCGACGGCGTCCGCGGCGACGTCGAGCGTGACGGCCGCGAGCGGCCAGTCGAGCGTGTCGCTCGGGTCGTCTTCGGTGGCCGCGCTGGCCACCGGCTCGTCGAGCGTCGCGGGCCCGGGCAGCTCGGGCTCGTCGTGGGCGATCGCGAGCACCGGCTCATCACTCGGCGCGTCGTCTTCGGTCGCCTGGCCGCACGCGGGGTGCATGGCCAGCGAGAGCAACATCACGTGGGTCGGGCTGAGACGCATCGCTTGGCGTTAGAGCATCGCGTGGCCGGTGGGTCCAAAATCTCGGCTCGGGCGGCCCACCCGCACCTCGATGGGCGCGGCGCGGATCCGGTCGAGCTGACGTCGCTCGACCAGGTAGGGGAACCAGTCGAAGATCAGCAGATCGATGGGCCGCCACATGATGACCCACGCGATGATCGTCAGGCTCTGCGGGATGAGCTGGATGTGGGTGAGGTTGAGCTCGGTGGTGATCTCGGCGAGCGACAGCAAGACCACCAGCATCACGAACGAGAACAACATCATCCAGCGCGCGCGGCGCTGATGTTTCTGGTGCCGGCGGCGCAGGTTGTCGCGGGCCGCGGTGAAGTGTCGCTCGATGGAGGTCGCCACGGCATCACTCGGCAGGCCGTCGGGGAACGGCTCGGCGATCCACACGACCACCTTGAACGGCTGGCGCGGCGGCAGCTCCTCGACGCTGGCGACGAGGTAGTCGGCCGCGTCGTCGTCGAGATCGCGCTCGTTGAACGGCGACGGATCACGATGATCGAAGAGCTGCGACACGTGGCGCACGTGCGTGTCGATGCACGCCAGCCCAGCTTCACTCCGAAAGCGCTTCGCCCACTCCGGCATGTGCCCTCCGCACCCTAAGATACGCGCATGACAGCGCGGCGCGCGACCAGCGCCAGCGCGGCGAGCCAGCCCACGAGCGCCGCGGACCCGCCCGCGCAGCCGCCACCCGCGGCGTCCTGCGACGCGGGCTCGGCGGGATCGAGCGTGATCGACGACAGGTACACCAGCGTGCCGGCCCACACGTGCGGGTTCGCGACACGCGGATCAAAGGTCGTGCCGTCGCTCACGAACGTCTCGCCGAGCCACGCGTTGGTCGCCACGAAGCGCTTCAAGAGCACCAGCGCGCGCGCCTTCTCGGCCGCGTCGCCGCGCATCGCCGCCGCGAGGATGAGCTTGGTCACGTACGCGCCGCCGCCGTTGGCGGGATCGAGGCGCAGCTCGACGAGGTCAAGGAGCTTGTCTATCTGGCCGGCCGGCACATCGAGCCCGGCCGGCCACAGCGCCCAGGCGCTGGCGCCGCCGGCCGCGTTGCCGGGGTTCTGCGCCGCGTCGAGGCCCTCGCGATAGAGGCCGCCGTTCGGCTCGCGCAGGTGCGTGTCGATGGCCGCCTTCAGCTCGTCGGCGCGCGTGTGCCAGCGCGCCGCGGTGCTCGCCTCGCCCTTGCGATCGGCGAGCTCGGCCGCCGACTGGATGCCCCGCCAGGTCGTGACCGCGCCGTGCAGCGTCTGCGTGTAGGCGGCGTTGTCGTCCTCGTTCGCGGGCGCCGGCAGCCCGGTCGCGGCGTCACGCCAGCGCGCCAAGAGATCGGTCGCGGCGGACACGACTGGCCAGATGTCGTCGCGCCAGGCGGCCTGCTCGGCGGCCGGCAGCCGCTCGCCGTGCTCGACCAGCGTCCACACCGCGAGCGCGGTGTTGTCGATCTCCCAGCGGATGTTGCCGCCGACCAGGCCATCCGCGTACGAGTTCATCTCCCACGCGGCCGCGGGGAAGACGGCCTTCTGCGGATCGTCCGGGTCGGGCGGCGGCGCGCTGTTGATGATCGCTTCGGCGTCGACATCCATCGTGCGCGGCGTGGTGAGCGTGTAGCGCGCGTGCTTGGTGGCGCGCTCGCCGAGGCCGGCCGCGTCGAGCGCGAAGTCGAAGAAGGCGCCGTCACGCGGCCAGTCGAGCGCGTACGGCGGCTGGCGCGCGACGCTCGCGACGATGGCACCGGTGTGTCGATCCTGCGCCAGCAGCAGGTTGCCGATGGCGCGCTCCGAGGCCGCGCGCAGGCCCGCGTCCTGGGGCCACTTCACGTGGTCCAGCTCGGCCTTCCAGGCGGCCTTGGTGGTCGTCAGGTCCGCGCCGCGCCCGACCGTCAGCGACGCGCGCGCGGCGTCTTTGTCGGCGCCCGCGCCGATGACGAAGCGCGCCTGCCAGGTGCCGTCGCTCGCCTCGGGCGCGGCGACCACGAGCGCCTCGTCGACCTGCCCCGCCGATGCGAAAGAACCTTGTAGATCGCCGTCGGCGAGGTCCTCGTAGGCCGACGTCGGCAGCGCCGACCAGCCCTGCTCGGCGGCGATCGACGCGGCCGTCTTGTCACAGCGCAGGACATCGACGATGGCTGGATCGAGCGGCAGCGTGAGCCCGGGGTAGAGCACCGGGAGCTGGCTGACGTTGTCGGCGAGGTCGTCGATCAGCTGGCAGGTGGGCGTCGTGTCGAAGCCGATCTGGTGACCCGCGAGCGGCTCGCGCGCACCGATCGCGAAGTATACGCCCGCGTCGTCGAGCGCGTCGGAGGCGACGATGGTGGCCGCGCCGGCCGCGTCGACGGCGCCGCTCGCGAGCGCCGCGCCGACCGCGCCGTAGTCGATGGCCGGGCGCGCGATGAGGTCGGTCACGCTGGTGATGTCGCCGCGGCCTGCCGGTCGGAAGTGGATGACGGCGTCGCTCTGTGCATCCCACAGCGCCGCGTAGTCGTTGTAGGCGTCCATCGCCCAGTCGGCGATCGGCAGCTGCGGCACACGCGACAAGGTCGGCGACAGGTTCCAGTAGCCGAGCACGTCGACGCCCGTGACGTCGTCGCGCGTCTTCGTGACGGTGACGTCACGCACCCACGCGTCGCGGTCGCGCTCGACCCAGTCGCGTACATCGACGGTCACGCCGATGGCGCTCGTCGGCACCATGTGGGTCAAGACGACCGGCATGTCGTCGCGGCGCTGGGTGATGGTCCAGTCGCTGCGCGGGAACGCCACGACGCTGTGGCCGTCGCGGTAGTGGACGCGCACGCCGACGAACGCGCCCATGGCCGGGTGTGCGGCGAAGCTGCGCTGCATTCGCACGTCGGGCGCGTTGCTGCCGAGGTGCAGCAGCTGATCGGTGTAGCTCGGCGAGGGCCACGACACGACCGACGCGTCGCCGAGCGGCGAGAGGCCGATGGTCAGCCCGCCGTTGCCCGTCACCCAGGCCACGTTCGAGGCGCCGAAGAGGCGCTCGATGAGGTCGATCGGCGCGACCGGCGGCGCGATGTCGGCAAGCAGCGTCGAGAGCAGGGCGAGGGTCGTGAGCATGGGCCGTCCTCATTCGGAGCGCGCGCATCTTGCACCGAAACGGCCGCGATGGTTAGTCGCCCACATGGCTCGCCTGCTCATCCTCGTGACCTTCGTATTGACCGCGTGCGGCACGGCTCCGCTCACCCAGGTCATCCTCGTGCGGCACGCCGAGAAGGCCGACGCGTCGCGGGACACCGACCTGAGCGAGGCCGGTCAGCAGCGCGCGGCGCGGCTCGCGCAGGTCGTCAGCGAGGTGCCGCTGCGCGCGGTCTACGCGACCCAGTTCCGGCGCACGCAGGCGACCGTCACGCCCGCCGCGGCCGCGCAGCACCAGGCCATCGAGGTCATGGACGCGGGCGACATCGCCGGCCTGGTGAGGTCCATCCAAGACCACCACCAGGGCGAGACCGTGCTCGTCGCGGCGCACTCGAACACCATCCCGAAGATCGTGGCGGCGCTCGGCGGACCCGCCATCGCGGACCTCGCCGAGGATGCCTTCGACGACCTGTTTATCCTCTCGTGGGTCGGCTCGGGCAAGGCGCGCTTGCTGCGCCTGCACCTCGATCGACCGTGACGATCACGACCGCCCGAGCACGCCGTCGAGGCGGTTCGTGAGGCGGTCGATGCCGCCGCCGGCGAAGCGCTTCTCGAGGGCCCCGTCCTTGAAGACGAGGTTGTAGGGCAGGACGTCGACGTCCTTGAGCCACCCGCCGTGCTCGCGCTTGAAGTCGACCAGGCCGCGCTGATCGAGCAGCATCTTGCCGAAGCGCACGGTCTCGTACGGGTGCGCGCTCGCGAGGTACGCGCCGAGCTCGTCGGTCCACGTCGCGCACGCGGCGCAGTCGGTCTTGCCGAGCATCACCACCACGACCCCGGAGCCGACGAAGTCGCGCCAGCTCTGACCATCGATCATCTCAATGTTGCCATCGGCCATGTCGCTCTCCGTCGTCGCCGGCGCGCGCGCGGACCGCCTCTGAGCGACCCGCGCGCGAGCGCGGATATCAGATGACGAACTTCTCGCCCTTGTGCCAGTCGGCGCCGCACAGGCCACCGGACTGCAGCGCCTGCACGGTGCGCAGCGTCTCGCGCGGCGAGCGGCCGGCGCTGGTGTCGTTGATCGAGATCGAGCGCACGACGCCCTTGTCGTCGATGATGACGGTCGCGCGATAGGCGATGCCCTCGTCCTCCTTGAGGACGTCGAAGGCCTTCGAGACGGCGTGGCTCGTGTCGGCGATCACCGGGTGGGTGATCTCCTGCGCGAAGGTGGCGCGGTCGGCGAACCAGGACTTGTGGCTGAAGAACGAGTCGGTCGAGACGCCGATGACCTTCACGCCGTCGTCGGCGAACTCGCCCTTGAGCTCCTCGAAGCCGCGGATCTCGGTCGGGCACACGAAGGTGAAGTCGAGCGGGTACCAGTAGAGGACGTGCCACTTGCCGCTGAAGTCCGACGACTTGATGTCCACCTCTTGGCCCTTCTCGTAGGCCTTGGTGCTCCACTCCGGCGCTTTCTTTCCAATCAGGCTCATCGCTTCCTCTTTGTGTTCTGCGCACCCGCGAGCGCGCGGGGCGCCCCTGGATAGGCACTCTGACGCTGAGCGTCAAGCCGCGGCAGCCCACCCGTTCGCGGGGTAGCGCGTCGTCCTGGCGTCGCGGCCCCGCTCTTGCTAAGGCCGCCCGCATGACTCGCGTCGTCTCGCTCACTCCCGCCGTCTTCCACCTGCCCGCCAAGGTCAACGCCGTGTCCGCCAGCTATGGCGCGAACCCGATCGTGCCGCGTGGGCCCCGCTTCCGCCCGCTGCTCGATCGGGTGCGCAACGGCATTCGCGATGCGCTCGGCGCTGCCGAGTACGAGGTTGCGCTGATGACCGGCTCGGGCTCGACGGCGATGGCCGCCGTGCTCGGCTCGTGCTTGCGGAAGGACGAGAAGCTCTTGGTCGTGCGCAACGGCGCGTACGGCGACCGCATCCTCGAGTTCGCGAACGCGCTCGGCCAGCCCGTCGTCGACATGAGCCTGGCATATGGTGCGCGCCCCGACCTGGCGGCCATCGATCGGCTGCTGCCCGAGGTCGACGCCGTCGCGATGGTGCATGGCGGCACCTCGACCTGCACGCTGAACCCGCTCGCCGAGGTCGGCCAGCTCGCCAAGAAGCATGGCAAGAAGTTCCTGATGGATGGCATCTCGAGCCTGTTCATCGAGCCGATCGATCTCGCGGCGTGCGGCGTCACCGCCGTCATGGGCTCGTGCAACAAGGGCCTGCACAGCCACCCGAACATGACCTGCACCATCGTGACGAAGGCGCTCATGGCCGAGATGGCGAGCATGCCGGCGCGCGCCCCGAACCTCGAGATCTACAAGACGTGGAAGGCGCAGGAGGGCGGCGCCCACCCCTACACGATCGATCCGATGAGCGTCCTGCAGGTCGACGCGGCGCTCGACGCGCTGCGGGACGAGGGCGGCGTGGCCGGTCGCCACGCGATGTACCAGGCGCGCTGCGACGTCTTGCGTCCCGGCTACGAGGCGCTCGGGCTGACCATCGCGCGCTTCGAGGGCCAGCCGCTGCTTGCCGCCAAAGCCCTTGTGGCTCATCCGCTTGACCTTGAGATAGCCATCGTAAAAGCCGATGGCGCCGAAACCGATGGTGACGAACAGCACCACCCAGACATAGCCATTGGC
>Ga0164241_10004351_pt1 | contig 13777 bp, 14 predicted proteins | sample OricomyardsoilBY_FD_108780 | JGI IMG/M metagenome (GOLD analysis project Ga0164241, IMG submission 108780) | Backyard soil microbial communities from Emeryville, California, USA - Original compost - Back yard soil (BY) | ecosystem: Environmental > Terrestrial > Soil > Unclassified | place: USA...
CACCGGGTTCCGCCTCCGCTCGGTGGAGCGCGACGCTTTTACGCCGGCCACGGGCTACCCACCCCACTCGCGCCTGCACGGGATCGAGTTGCGGGACCGCGTCTGGCTCGACCGGTGCGTTCGATGCAGCTGACCCCGCTGGCCGACAGCCAGCTGTACCGCCGGGGGATGACGACGGCGCTTGCCGCCTGGGAGGTCTACGCCCGCGGGGCAGCGGGTGCCGAGGTACGAGGCGGCCCGGGCGTCGCAGCCGCGATCTTCCCGAACGAGCCCGAGTGCACCGTGTACAACAATGCGATCCTCGAGCGCGATCTCCCGGCCCCCGAGCGTGCGGCCGCGGTCGCGGCGATGGAGACCGCGTACGCCGCTCGAGGCGTCACGCGCTTTGCCGCCTGGGTACACGAGACCGACGAACCGCTGCGTGCCGACCTCGAACGACGGGGCTATACCGCTGACGAGACGACGCGCGCGATGGGCATGCCACTCACCGAGATCCTCATGCCCCGCCCCGCGATCGAGCTCGGATCGGCGGACTGGGACGAGTTCCTCCGCATCTTCGACCTACCCGCAAGCCTTCTCGGCGCGGCCGATCACTCCGCCTTTCACCTCCTCTTCGCGCGTCTCGGGGACGAATGCGTCGCCACCGCGACGGCCTTCGACCACGAAGGCGACTGCGGGCTGTACAACGTCGCGACCCTGGAGCACGCCCGGCGGCGCGGCCTGGGCACCGCGCTGACCGCCGTCCAGCTGCACGACGCTGCCGCACGTGGATGTCGGACGGCGAGCGTGCAGTCGACGGAACCGGCCGAGCGTCTCTACACCGCGGTCGGCTTCCGCGACCTCGGGCTGATCCTCGAGTACGTGCCGTGAAACCCTCGTCTCCACACGTGAACGAGGGTTTCCCCATCCGAATCACCGACGTCGTCACCGCAGGCGGCCGGAGGGAGCTCGAGGGCCGACTCAACGCCTTCAACGTCGAGTCGACCGGCTTCGCCGACGCCCGCGACCTGTTTTGTCTGCTGCGCGACTCGGACGGGACGCTGGTGGCCGGCATCGACGGCTTCACCTGGGGTGGATACGCGCACGTCGAGGTGCTCTGGGTCTCAGAGCCGTTGCGCGGCAGGGGCATCGGCACGCGGCTGCTCGAAGCGGCGGAGGCGGAGGCTCGGGAGCGCGGCTGCACCTCCATCGTCCTCTCGTCCCACGAGTTCCAGGCGCCCAGTCTCTACACGAAGCTCGGCTACCACCCGGTGGGGACGACCGAGGACACTCCCGTGGGCTACAGCGAGATCCACTTCCACAAGCACCTCGCTGGGGAGCTCTAGTGCTCGCGTCGATCCGCGCTGCCCGGCCGGACGAGGCGTCCGCCCTCGCGGCGCTCCAGCGTCGCTCTTCGGACGTCTGGGAGGAGTACCGGGCCCAGCTCGCGGCGAACCCGGACGCGATCGAGCCGCCACATCGGGCGATCGCCGACGGACGGGCGCGAGTTGCGGTCGACGCGTTCGGGCGCCGTCTTGGCTTCTCGGTGGTGTTGCCGATCAGCGGCGGCAGGTGCGAGCTGGACGACCTGTTCGTCGAGCCCGATTCGATGGGGCTGGGAGTAGGCCGGCTGCTCGTCGACGACGTCGTGACGCGCGCAGCAGCTGCAAGCGCGAGCCATGTCGACGTGATCGCCAACCCCAACGCCGTGGGCTTCTACGAGCGGCTCGGCTTCGAGATCACCGGTCAGGCATCGACACGCTTCGGAGCTGCTCCGCGGATGAGCCTCCAGCTATCGCCGTAGGCCGTCCGCGCCCAGGTGCTCCTCGAGCGCCACCCGCACCTTCGTGCGGGCGCGATGGAGCAGGACGCGCTGGTTGCCCTCGCTGATGCCGAGGCTCTCGCAGACCTCCTCGGAGCTGCACCCGGCGAGGTCCCGCATCGCGATCACGGCCTTCTGCGCCTCGGGCAGCGCCTCGACGACCTGCCGGACGAGGCCCACCGTCTCGGACGACAGCAGCCGGCTCTCGGGCTGCTCGTCGAACCGCATCGGCGAGGATGCCCACCAGCCCGCCCAGCGCTCGCCGTCGGGCAGGAACCGGTCCGGGTCGACGGACGTCGCTCCCGGCTCGAGCTCCGAGCCGGAGAGGAAGGAGACGGGCGTCGAGCGCGACTCGCGCTCGCCCCGGGTCTTGGCCGTGTTGGTCAGGATCCGAAAGAGCCAGGTCTTGAAGGACGACCGGCCCTCGAAGCGACCGATACCGTCGAGGACGCCGACCCACGTGTCCTGGACGACCTCCTCCGCGACAGCGCGGGTCCGAACGAAAAGCATCGCGACGCGCAGCATTGACGGCCCATACCGCTCCACGAGCTCCATGAAGGCGCGCTCGTCCCCGGCACGGAGCGACGCCACCAGCCGCATGTCGTCAACGGAGGCGACGTATGCGTCCTCCCCGACGCCCGATTCCACCGGGTGAGCGTACAACCGCTCGTTCCGTCGGTCTAGAACGGTCCCGTGGGCGTATCCAACGTCGTCCGGTGTGTAACGCTCGCCCCGGTTTCGAGACATATCCTGATCGCGCCTCCGGGCGAGGGCCACGTGACCTGCAAAGAACTCGTCGAGCTCGTCACCGACTATCTCGACGGGGCTCTTCCGCCCCGCGACGTCGCGCGCTTCGAGGAGCACATCGTCAGCTGCCCGCCGTGTCATGCGCACCTCGATCAGATGCGGCGGACGATCGAGGTCGTGGGGCGCCTCCCCGCGGAGGCGCTGTCACCCGACGTGGAACAGGACCTGCTCGAGGCGTTCCGGAACTGGAAGCGAGGCTGACAACCCAGGGTGCGGGCGTACGCCTTCCTCGATCCTGCCGCGACCGACTACGTAAGCGGCGTTCGGTGGCCCGTGCCGGACGACGGCGGCCCTGGAGCGTGGCTCGAGGCCGGTGCCGACTCGCGGCTTCGCGGATACCCGGCCGATCAGCTGCCGTGGTGGCTCGACCAGCACTTGTGGGAGGTGGAGCTGGCCGGCGACGTGCGCGAGACGGACCGGAGCGTCCTCGGGGCACGGGGCCGACTGCTGGCACCGGTCCACGCGTGGACGCCGGAAGCCGCGCGCGAGCTGACCGCGGACTGCGCCCTGCGGCTCCGCGGCCGCGCCGTGGCCGCGCTCGAGGCGGACCGACGCCAGACCGCAGCCACGACTCTCGCGGCAGCGGACGACCTGGAATCGATCGCGGAGGCCGCGGCCTCGGCCGCATCCGGCGAGGGGGACGGCTCGCTCCTCGCGGGGTACACCGCGGACCTCGTCCGCTTCGCGTCGTTCATGCCCGACCCCGCCCGGGGCGCGGCGGTCGCGGCGCGTGTCGCGGCGCATGCGCACGGCGGCGGCGACGAGGGGAAGCAGGGCTACGAGGCGGCGTACGCCGGGGAACGGGCCTGCCAGGCGGCCTGGCTCCGGACAAGGCTCGGGCTGTGAACGCCGCCCGAGCCCGCTGCGTGATCTGCAGCGCCGGGGTGCTGCGCACCGCAGGTCCCCCGGACGCCTTCGGAGAGGAAGCCAACCTCCCGGCGCCGGCCACGGGATCGCCGCACCCCGCCGCGCGAATGACGAACGATGTGCGCATGGCGCACAAGGGCCGGCCGGATGGGCGCGGTGGTCACGGCGTCGGAGCGTGCGCCTGCCATGCAGAGACCACAGAAAAACCCCGCCAGAGCGGGGCTTCTCTAGAAGCGGATGAAGGGACTCGAACCCTCGACCTTCTGCATGGCAAGCAGACGCTCTAGCCAACTGAGCTACATCCGCGCGGCGACGAACTATAGCGGCGGCCCGCTCACGCGGGCCGCCGGGTGAACCACTGGCAGAACCGACGAAGTCCGGTCCGGCGTGCGGTTGATACCCGGACGAGAGTCTAGCGAGGGAGGTCGACCGACACCAGCCTGCGATACAGTGGCCGCGACACCGCCAGGCTGGTGCCGGTGATCCTCTGCGGAGGGCGCCGGAGTCGAACCGGATCCGGGTGCGACCCGAACGAGGCGGGTATCAACCGCTCGCCACGCCGTGTGGCATCACCTTCCACATCGCCTACGATGCCGATAGTGGCAACACGTCGCCAGATGTCTGAAAACGCCGATTCCGCGTCGGTCACTCGAACGCCGCGGCCGCCTCCTCCCGCTGGCTGCGCAAGGCGTGCGCCCGGTTGACCGCGTTGATCACCGCGCGAAGCGACGCGGTGACGATCGACGGGTGGATGCCGACGCCCCAGAACGCCTCGTCGTCGACATCCGCCTCGACGTACGCCGCGGCGGTCGCGTCCTCTCCCTTCGACATCGCGTGCTCGTGGTACTCGCGCACGTCGACCGCGAGGCCGAACCGTTCCTCGACCGCGTGGACGAGCGCGGCGATCGGCCCGTTCCCCCGCCCCTCGATCTCGACCTCCTCGCCGCCGACGAGCATGCGGGCGACCAGCCTGTCGACGCTCTCGCCGCTCTCGTGCGTAAACGAGACGAGCGAGTACGGGGTGTCGACGCCGAGGTAGTGCTCCGTGAAGGCCTCGAGCAGCTCGCCCGTGCCGAGCTCGCCGCCGCGGGCGTCGGTGATCGCCTGCACCTTCTGGGCGAAGTCGACCTGCAGGCCGCGTGGAAGCTCGAGATGGTGCTCCGACCGCATGAGGTACGCCACGCCGCCCTTGCCCGACTGCGAGTTGACGCGGATGATCGCCTCGTAGTCGCGACCGACGTCCTTCGGATCGATATGGAGGTACGGGACGTCCCACACGTCCGCGCCGGAGCGCTCCTGGGCGTCCATCCCCTTCTTGATCGCATCCTGGTGCGAGCCCGAGAAGGCCGTGTAGACGAGGTCGCCGACGTACGGGTGCCGCGGGTGGACGCGGATCTCGTTGCACTCCTCGACGATCCGCCTGGCCTCGTCGAGCTCGGAGAGGTCGAGCTCCGGGTCGACCCCCTGGCTGAAGAGGTTCAGCGCGAGGGTGATCAGGTCGACGTTGCCGGTGCGCTCGCCGTTCCCGAACAGGCAGCCCTCGACCCGCTCGGCGCCGGCCATCAGGCCCAGCTCGGCCGTCGCGACCGCTGTGCCCCGGTCGTTGTGCGGATGGACCGAGAGGATGGTCGAGTCACGGAACGAGAAGTGCCGGCCGAACCACTCCATTCGGTCGGCGTAGACGTTCGGCGGGAACGCCTCGACCGTGGTCGGGAGGTTCACGATCAGCTTCTCGTCCGGGGTCGGCCCCCACTCCGAGGCGACGGCCTCGCAGATCTCGAGCGCGTACTCGAGCTCGGTGTGGTGGAAGCTCTCGGGCGAGTACTGGAAGACGATCTCGGTGTCGGTCTCCGCCGCAAGCCGTTTGCACAGAGCGGCCGCCCGCACGGCGAGCTCGGTGATCCCGTCCCGGTCGAGCCGGAACACGACCCGCCGTTGCGTCGTCGACGTCGAGTTGTAGAGGTGGACGATCGCCCGCGACGCGCCCGCGACCGCCTCGTAGGTGCGCTCGATCAGCTCCGGTCGCGCCTGGGTGAGGACCGCGATGGTCGTGTCGGCGGGAATGAGGTCCTCCTCGACGAGCCGGCGGCAGAACTCGAAGTCCGTCATCGACGCGCTGGGGAAGCCGACCTCGATCTCCTTCACGCCGAGCCGGACGAGCAGGTCGAAGAAGCGGCGCTTGCGCACGGGGTCCATCGGGTTGACGAGGGCCTGGTTGCCGTCGCGCAGGTCGGTCGAGCACCAGACCGGCGCACGGTCGAGCACGGCGTCGGGCCAGGTGCGGTCGGGCAGCGAGACGACGTCGTAGGGCCGGTAGCGGCGGTAGGGCATTGGCATGAGGCTTCTCCTCGGTCGGGGCATACGACTCCCGGTGTGTGCGGGGAGCACGGCTCGTGTATGTGCGTCGCTCGCTTCCCCTAGCGGGGAAGGAGGAGAAGGGCGAGCGCGATCAGGCCCGGCCGGGCCTGCGACAGAGGAGCGCGCTCGCTGCTCATGTCCGAGACCATAGCGAGGCGTGCGACTAGCGTGCAGGACGTGCTCGACGAGCGCTCCTTCGCGGCGGCGGTCGCCGAGCTCTGCGAGGCCGACCGCGACCTGGCCGCGATCGTCGCGCAGCACGGGGTTCCCGAGTTCTGGGCGCGCGAGCCGGGCTTCCCGACCCTCGTTCTGCTGATCCTCGAGCAGCAGGTCTCGCTCGCGTCGGCGCGCGCGGCGTACGACCGGCTCGTGACGCGGCTCGGCGAGCTCACGCCGCGAGGCGTCCTCGACTCGACCGACGAGCAGCTGCGCGCGGACGGGTTCAGCCGGCAGAAGAACCGGTACGTGCGGGCTCTCGCCGCCGCGCTCCAGGAGGGCGTGCTCGATCTGGATGCGGTGGCCGGGCTCGCCGACCCCGACGTGCGGACCGCTCTCGTCGCACTCCCCGGGATCGGCCCGTGGACCGCCGAGGTCTATCTCCTCTCCGCCCTGCGCCGCCCCGACACGTGGCCGACGGGCGACATCGCGCTGCAGGAGGGCGCGCGCCGGGCCAAGGGGCTCGAGCTTCGCCCTTCCGCCGAGGAGCTCGAGGCGATCGGCGACGCCTGGCGGCCGCACCGGGCGACAGCCGCGCGGCTTCTCTGGCATCTGTACCTGAGCGGGCGCGCCGTCTAGTCTCGATCCGCACAGCGACCCGGGAGGACACCCCATGCCATTCGAGGAGTTGAAGCAGCGGCACGCGGCGATGTGGGGCTCGGCACCGTTCGAACGGATCGCCGGGACGCTCGCGGAGATGCACCAGGCGATCGTCGATTCGGTCGACGGCAGCCCCGGGAAGCGATGGCTCGACGTCGGCTGCGGCACCGGCGAGCTCGCCTTCATGGCCGCCGCGACCGGTGCGGAGATCGTCGGCGCAGATCTCTCGCCGGCGCTCGTCGAGACGGCGCGCCGGCAGGCGGCCGAGCGAAACGTGGACGTCACCTTCGAGGTCGGGGACGCCGAAGCGCTGCCGTACGACGACACGAGCTTCGACATCGTCACGTCGTCGGTCGGCGCGATCTTCGCACCCGACCATCGCGCCGTCGCGTCCCAGCTCGCCCGCGTGTGCCGGCCGGGCGGCCAGCTCGCCCTCACCGCCTGGACGACGGGCGGCGAGGTCGACGAGTTCTTCCGGATCATCGGCTCGTACGCGCCGCCGCCCCCTCCCGATGCCGGCGTCGCCGCATCGTGGGGCGAGCCGGGCTACGCCGAGTCGCTGCTGGGCGACGACTTCGCGCTGACCGTCACCACGGCGAACACGCCCTGGGGGTCGGAGAGCGCTGAGGAGCTCTGGACAGAGATCTCGGAGGGTTTCGGGCCGATCAAGACGCTCCTCGGCGCGCTCGAGCCCGAGCGGGCAGAGTCGTTCAGGGAGGAGCTGACCGCGTTCTTCCGGCAAGAGGAGACGGAGAGCGGGCTCGCGATGGACCGCCCCTACCTCCTCGTCCACGGCGTGCGAAAGGCTTGAACTAGCCCGCTTCCGCGTCGAGCGCCTCGTTGACGAGGCGGTCGGCGAGCTCGTTGTGCTCGCGGCGGACATGCGTGTACGTCACGCTGCCGAGCCCGCGCGCGAGGCGCGACGCGTCGAGGAACAGCGTTTGGAGGTCACGGTTCTTGACCCGGTACTCGCCGCGCATCTGCTTGACCATCAACTCCGAGTCCGAGCGCACCTCGAGGTCGTCGACGCCCCGCTCGACCGCTTCCCCGAGGCCTGCGACGAGCGCGGAGTACTCGGCGACGTTGTTCGTCGCGACCCCGATCGCGACGCCCCGCGCGTCGAGCACCGTGCCGTCCTCGGCCTCGAGCACGAACGCATAGGCGGCCGGCCCAGGATTGCCGCGGGCGCCGCCGTCCGTCCAGAGGCGGGCCCTCACGCGTCGACGCGCGGGTAGACGTCGTAGGCGGGCTCCTCGTACGGGTGCGCGCGGCGGAGGGCTGCGACGACGGCGACGAGCTTGTCGTCGGGGACGACGGTTTCGACGCGGTACTCGGTGACGGTCTCGTCGCGGCCCGCTTCCCCCGCTGCCGGCCGGGTGCCCTCGCCGCCGCGGAACGTGCCCTGCCCGAGCGCCGACCAAGAGCAGCGGGAGTAGTCGCCGAGCCGGCCGCCGCCCGCGGCGAAGACCGCATCGCGCGTGGCCTCGAGGTGCGACGGCGGCACGAACCAGACGAGCTTGTGCGAGATGGCGCGCTCCGTCAGTCGTCAGATGGTTGACCGGAGATCGGCGTGACGTCCGGGGGTGTCCCAGACCAAGCAGGGCTCCACGGTCGGTTTCGGCGCGTACCCGAAGGTACGTGTCGAAACCGAACGGGCCGATCCCGCGCCGTGTCTGGGGCGCCATCCGGTTCGCGCTGATCTCGGGTCAACCATCTACGTCGAAGCGGATGCCCTGCGCGAGCGGCAGGTCGCTCGTGAAGTTCACGGTCGCCGTCTGGCGGCGCATGTACGCACGCCACGCGTCGGACCCCGACTCGCGGCCGCCGCCCGTCTCCTTCTCGCCGCCGAACGCGCCGCCGATCTCGGCGCCGCTCGGCCCGATGTTCACGTTCGCGATCCCGCAGTCCGAGCCGGTCGCCGCGTGGAACCGCTCGGCCTCGCGCAGGTCGGTCGTGAAGATCGACGACGCGAGACCCTGCGGCACGCCGTTCTGGAGCGCGATCGCCTCGTCCAGGTCGTCGTAGCCGAGGACGTAGAGGATCGGCGCGAAGGTCTCCTGCCGGACGACCTCGCTCTGCTCAGGCATGCGGACGATCGCCGGCTCCGCGTACCACGCGTCGGGCCAGCGATCCGCCAGCGCGCGGCCGCCGCCGACGACGACGTCGCCTCCCTGCGCCCCGGCCTCGCCGAGCGCGGCCTCCATCCGACCGAACGCTTCGCCGGTGACGAGCGGCCCGACGAGCGTCTCCGGCTCGCGCGGATCGCCGATCGGGACGCTGCGGTACGCGGTCGTCAGCCGCTCGAGCAGGTCGTCGGCGACCGACGAGTGGACGATCAGCCGCCGGAGGCTCGTGCAGCGCTGGCCGGCGGTGCCGACGGCGGAGAAGAGGACGGCGCGCACGACGAGGTCGAGGTCGGCGGTCGGCGCGACGATCGCGGCGTTGTTGCCGCCGAGCTCGAGCAGCGCACGGCCGAGCCTGGCGGCGATCGCCGGGGCGATCGCCTTGCCCATCACGGTCGAGCCGGTCGCGGAGACGAGCGGGATGCGCGGGTCTTCCGCCAGCTGGACCGCCCGGTCGGCTCCGCCGACGACGAGCTCGAAGAGCCCGTCGGGGACGTCGCCGTGGCGCTCCGCCGCGCGCGCGAGCAGCGACGTCGTCGCGATCGCGGTCAGCGGCGTCCGCTCGGACGGCTTCCAGACGACCGGGTCGCCGCAGACGAGGGCGAGAGCCGCGTTCCAGCTCCACACCGCGACGGGGAAGTTGAACGCGCTGATCACTGCGACCGGGCCGAGCGGGTGCCACGTCTCGGTGAGGCGGTGTCCCGGCCGCTCCGACGCGATCGACCGACCGTACAGCTGCCGCGAGAGGCCGACGGCGAAGTCACAGATGTCGATCATCTCCTGGACCTCGCCGAGGCCCTCCTGCGCGATCTTCCCGACCTCGAGCGTCACGAGGGCACCGAGCGCCTCCTTCTCGCGTCGCAGCTCCTCGCCGAGCAGGCGCACGAGCTCGCCGCGCGCTGGCGCCGGCGCCTCTCGCCAAGACTCGAAGGCGGCTACCGCGCGGGCGACGGCCGCATCCGCCTCGGAGGCGCCGGTCCGGGAGACGCGGGCGATCTCCTCGCCCGTGATCGGCGTCCGCACCACCAGATCGCCGCTCCGTACATGCGACGGGTCGACGCCCATCCGCTCGAGGAGCTCGACGGCCTGGACGGTTGCCGGAGCGACGGTGGTCACCGGGTCGAGTCTAGTGCCGGCCGTCAGGCCGGCACCCTCAGACGGTCGCGAGATCCGGCACGAGCCGGTCGGACTCGTCGAAGCTCGCGTTCCAGTGTGCGAACGTGTCCTCGACCTCGGCGACGTCGTGGCCGCGGTCGGCGATCCGGACGGGCTGCGCCGCCTCGGGTGTGACGCGGTACTGGTACCAGGTGATGTCCCAGGCGAACGTCAGCACCGTCTCGGCATTGACTCCCGGAAGGGGCACGATCGAGACCTTCGGCTGACCGAGGCTCCGCGCAACGCCGGCGACCGTGCGCCGGAACGTCGACTGGTTGAACAGGTCGGCGGCCTCGACGAGCGCGAGCTCGCCATCGGAGAGGCGACGGAGCACCGGCTCGGCGACGACCGGCTCGGTCTCCTCCTCCCGCGCCCCGAGGAGCGTCTGCCAGAGAGTCTTCTGCCTCCGCTTCCGCGACTGCTGCTGGAGCGCGGGCGAGACGGCGTGTCCCTCGCGCACCCATCCGTGGTCGAGGGCGACCTCGCTGCAGAGGGGGCAGACGTCCACGAACTCCTCCCCGTCCGGAGAGAAGCGGAGCGTGTGCTCGCCCATGAGGAGCGTCCGCTCGCAGACGGCGCAGATCCGCGTGACGTTGGCCTTCGTGACTCTCATGCTGGCTCGCGAAGCAGGATTCCGCGGAAGCGGAATCCTGCCGCTTGATCCCCGCCTTCGGCGCGGCACACCCCTAAAGGCGCCGGCTTCGCCGTCGCAAACCCACGGACGCGAAAAGTCGAACCCATCGAGCCGCCCACTATAACCGCGGCGCCGACTTTCCACAGGGTGTGGACAACGTCGGCACGAGCGGCTACGCGTTCGCCTCCTCCCGCGCCCTTCGCGTCTCGTCGACGATCTTCTGGGCGACGTGAGCCGGCACCTGGTCGTAGCGGAGGAGGTGCATCGCGTAGTCGCCCCGACCGCCCGTCATCGACGTCAGCGACTGCGAGTACGTGAGGATCTCCGCCATCGGCACCTCGGCGCGGATCGTCGTCATCCCGCCCGCAGGCTCCATCCCGTTGAGCCGGCCGCGCCTCGAGTTGAGGTCGCCGTTGACCGCGCCGACCGCCTCGTCCGGAACCGTCACCTCGAGCTCCATGATCGGCTCGAGCAGCACCGGCTCGGCCTTCGCGTAGGCCTCCTTGAAGGCCATCGAGCCCGCGATCTTGAACGCCATCTCCGACGAGTCGACGTTGTGGTACTGCCCGTCGACGAGCTGGACGCGGACGCCCTGCACGGGCGCCCCGGCGAGCTCGCCGTGCTGCATCGCCTCCTGGATTCCCTTGTCGACCGCCGGTCGGAAGCTCTGCGGGATCACGCCGCCGACGATCTTGTCGACGAACTCGTAGCCCTGGTGCCCGTCGATCGGCTCGAGCACGATCTCGCAGTCGCCGAACTGGCCGCGGCCCCCGGTCTGCTTCTTGTAGCGGTGCCGGGCGCGGGACTCCTTGCGGATCGTCTCGAGGTACGGCACGCGCGGCTGGTGGAGCTCCACGTCGACGCCGAACCGGCGCTTGGCCCGCTCGAGCGCGACCTCGACGTGCATCTGGCTCATCCCCGCGAGGATCTCCTCGCCGGTCTGCGGGTCGCGCCGCAGTCGAAGCGTCGGATCCTCCTCCGCGAGCCGCTTGATCGCCGTCGCGACCTTCTCCTCCTCGCCCTTGATCTTCGGCGTCACCGCAAAGCTCATGACCGGCTCCGGGAACCCGAACGCGGGCGGCTCAACATCGACCTCGACGTCGGTCAGAAGGTCGCCGGTCTGGACGTCCTTGAGCTTTGCAACAGCGCCGAGGTCGCCCTCGCCGAGCTCCTTCGCCGGCGCGTTCGTCTTGCCCTGGAGCGCGAGCAGCGAGCCCATGCGCTCCTTGCTGTGCTCGCGATGGTCGATCAGCGTCGTCTCCGTCGTGACCTGACCCTTCAGCATTCGGAAGAGGTTGATCTTGCCGGCGAACGGGTCGGCGACGGTCTTGAAGACGAACGCGGCGGTCGACGCGCCGTCGACCGCGAACGGCGGCTCCGCCCGGGCAGGCGACGGCACACCCTCGACGAGGAGGTCGAGGAGCGCATGGGTCCCGAGGTTCTTCGTCGCGACGGCGCAGCCGACCGGGAAGATCTCGCCGCGCGTCACGCCTTGCTTGAGCGCCGCCGCGACCTCGTGCGGGTCGAGCTCCTCGCCCTCGAGGTAGCGCTCCATCAGGCCCTCTTCGATCTGCACGACCTCGTCGAGGAGCTTCTCGCGGTACTCCTGCGCGAGCCCGGTCATCGACTCGGGGATCGCGACGGGGTCCGACTCCTTCTCTCCGCCGGGTGACATGTAGGCGCACATGTGGAGCACGTCGACGATGCCGTCCAGCTCGTGCTCGGCGCCGATCGGGATGTGGACGGCGACGCACTTCGACGAGAACTGGTCCTGGATCTGGCCCAGCGTGCGGAAGAAGTCCGCGCGCTCGCGGTCGAGCATGTTCACGACGAGGACGCGCGCAAGGCCCAGGTCCTCGGCGAGCTTCTTCACGCGCGCGGTGCCGACCTCGAAGCCCATCACGCCGGAGACGACGACCAGCGCCCCCTCGACGACGCGGAGCGCGCACCGCGCCTCGCCCTGGAACGACGGGTCGCCCGGGCAGTCGACGAGGTTGAGCTTCCGGCCCTGCCAGCTGGTGTAGGTGAGGGAGAGCGAGATCGAGAGCTGCCGCTTCTGCTCGTCCTCGTCCGAGTCGGAGACGGTCGTGCCGGCCTCGATCGACCCCAGCCTGTTGACCTCGCCCGTCTGGAAGAGCAGGGCCTCGACGAGGGACGTCTTGCCCGTCCCGCGGTGGCCGACGACGGCGACGTTGCGGATCTTCCCGGGCTCGATCGGTGCCATGTGCCGCGTTCCTCCTGGGTCGGTGGGATGCAGCGTCAATCGTAGTCCGACCGCCGTCGCCGCTCGGCGGAGCCGACTCGGAGGGTGCAGGAGGCCCTTGACATTCTCCGAACGAGACGGGACTAGCGTTCCCGCCGGGTGCGCTGCCGCTGCGCGGGGGTACACCGTGGAGAAAGCCGTGCCGATCGTCGCCCACCGATATCGACTGCACGAGCAGCTCGGCCGCGGCGGCATGGGCGTCGTCTGGCGCGCGCGGGACGAGCGGCTCGGGCGCGACGTGGCGCTGAAGGTGCTGCACAGCTGGGTCGCCGACGACCCCGACCTGCGCGAGCGGTTCGACCGCGAGGCCTCCGCGCTCGCGCGGCTCGAGCACCCGAACGTCGTCCGCCTCTACGACGTGCTCGAGGACAAGAAGCAGACCGTGCTCGTGCTCGAGCTCGTGCACGGACGCGGCCTCCATGCCATCGCGGCGGGGCGCGCGCTCGGGTGGGACGAGGCGCGGCGGTACTGCGCCCCGGTCGCCGCCGGCCTCGCGCACGCGCATACCCGCGGCGTCGTCCACCGTGACCTGACGCCGTCCAACGTTCTCGTCGAGAACGGCACGGGCCGCGTCGTCGTGACGGACTTCGGGCAACCGCGCCTCGTCCGCAGCTCGACCAGCGCGCCGGTGTCGGGCGTGCTCGCCGGCACGCCGGAGTACTGGGCGCCCGAGCAGGCTGCCGGTGAGGCCACAGGCCCGGCGACCGACCTCTACGCGCTCGGCTGCATCCTCTTCCAGCTCCTCACCGGCCGGTTGCCGTTCCAGGGCGAGGACCGACTCGCAACGGGTCTGCGCCGCGCGCACGAGCTCGCTCCGCCGCTCTCCTCGCTCGCCCCGGGCGCTCCGCCCGAGGCGGCGGCGCTCGTCGACCGGCTCCTCGCGCGTGATCCCGACGCCCGCGGCACGGCAACCGAGGCCGCGGTCGAGCTCGGGGCGCGCGAGACCACGCTGC
>Ga0164241_10004352_pt1 | contig 13776 bp, 15 predicted proteins | sample OricomyardsoilBY_FD_108780 | JGI IMG/M metagenome (GOLD analysis project Ga0164241, IMG submission 108780) | Backyard soil microbial communities from Emeryville, California, USA - Original compost - Back yard soil (BY) | ecosystem: Environmental > Terrestrial > Soil > Unclassified | place: USA...
AACACCTGTGTTACCTTGAGGCCCAGTAGCGCCAGTAGCGCCCGTATTACCTCGAGGCCCAGTGGCACCGGTAGCGCCCGTGTTACCTCGAGGCCCAGTGGCACCGGTAGCGCCAGTAGCGCCCGTATTACCTCGAGGCCCAGTGGCACCGGTAGCGCCAGTAGCGCCCGTGTTACCTTGAGGCCCAGTAGCGCCAGTAGCGCCCGTATTACCTCGAGGCCCAGTGGCACCGGTAGCGCCAGTAGCGCCCGTGTTACCTCGAGGTCCAGTAGGTCCGGTAGGTCCGGTAGGTCCTTGAATGAACGAAGCAGAATTAACTAGAGCAGTTTGTAATGCTGCTATTAATTTAAGGAGCTCTTGAAGTGTGCAAGGGTCAATTCGGAATAATTTTGTAATGTATAGTAAATAGTTAATGAGATTTTGAAGCTCAATAAATACAGCGCTTGCTACAAAGGTTGGATTTCTTAATATAGTTATTAAGTTTTTAATAATAGCTAACCCTTGTGCTTTCAGGGAGGAAGTAGCATCTAGTGAACAAATAAATTTACTTAGTAGGTTCAATGTATCGATTAGATCTTCAATATTTTGGGGAGATGGATTTGCGAAAAGTTTTGGGATTATTTTTGTTAAATCAATAATAATCGCACGAAATGTTCTAAGCTGAGCTTTAGTAATTGGGATTGATGGAGTATTTGGGATTCGTCCGGCGCTACTTGGAAAGCATGGTTTGGAGAATTTGTTTTGATTGTCGTTATAACGAGACATTAAATCTCTCCTTTCTCACGAAAATGTGAACGAAACTCATCATAGTAGATGCAGAAATTAGTTAAATGGTCATAGTAAAATCGTTTGTTTAAAGAAAAAATAGAAAAAACGCCTTACAATAAGGCGTTTTTTCTATTTTCTGCGTATTGATAATATCGCTTTAAGGAAATTTTTGATTTGAATCCAGCGAGTTTTATAATTTCTGATTCAGGAGTTTCTTTTTTTATTAAGTTTAAAATATAGGTGTTACGAAAATGTTGTCCTGAAATTCCTTTACGTAAATTGGCTCTAGCCACTTCGAGGCGAATCATTTTTTGTATAGCAATTTCCGTTAATGCCTTTGGTGCATCATTTTCATATACCCACCTGTATGTTCCACGGTTAAAATCGAATGCGACAAATAATGGATCATCACTATGGTATTTAGGACGAACTGGTTCTGGGATGCTTTTGTAATAATTATATAGTTGTTTTTTGTCTTCTTTTGCTAATGTAATTGTTCTTTCTACACCTGCGGTTGCTGGGATTGATAATGTATTAGTTTCAAAGTGAACGTGATGCATTGTTAATGCTGTAAGTTCCTGTAAGGATAAACCGTAGTCAATCAATAGATTTAAAATAGCAATATTGCGATCCATTAATAAAGGGCGCACAGGAAGTTGTTTTTCTGAAAGTCCTTCTAATGAAGTGACTATATACTTTAACCTTTTTTCTTCATCAGGTGAAATGAAATCTTCGTTACGAAGTGTACGGTCTGGTTGAATAGATATTTCCATATTCTTCAATGGATTAGGAATGTTTAGAAAATGATGCATTCTATTTAGTACAATAAATACACGATGCATCGTTTTTTCTGAGTAATGTCGATTCGTTTTTAAATCGGAAAAGTAATCTTCGTAGTCTTTTGTACAAAGTGTAGCCCATATATTACTGGAAGGGAGCTTTTTGTTTTTTTCTAACCAATGTCCGAAGTCTTCAATGTCATAAACATAACGTTTAATAGTTGAGGGTTTTCGGCCTTTATTCAATAAAAAAATAGAAAAGGCTTGTATTGTATCATGGAATTCCGTTGTCTCCATAGTCCCACCACCTTAATTATTTCTTATATTATAGCAAACTTTTCTGAAAATAGGCATTTACAAGGGGGACAGGAATAATAATATTTGGTGAGTGGATAAAATGAGGTGATTGTATGGAACAATCGATGCGAAAGAAAAACAACAATCAAATTAATATTGTGTTAAACCATCGAAAGAAAATTTCTTTGCCAGCCGCAGAAAATAAAACGGTAATTTCAAATGAAACTGCAATTAAACATGAAATGCTGCAGAGAATTGAAGAAGAGATGGGGAAGCTTGTTGGGATGGAGGATATAAAAAAGATAATAAAAGAAATATATGCTTGGATTTATGTGAATAAAAAAAGACAAGAAAAGGGATTGAAGTCAGAGAAGCAAGTACTTCATATGCTGTTTAAAGGGAATCCAGGTACAGGGAAGACAACTGTTGCTAGAATGATAGGAAAATTGCTGTTTGAGATGAATATTCTATCGAAAGGCCACTTGGTTGAAGCTGAACGTGCTGACCTTGTAGGAGAGTACATCGGCCATACAGCCCAAAAAACAAGAGATTTAATAAAAAAAGCAATGGGAGGTATTTTGTTTATTGATGAGGCGTATTCTTTAGCTCGAGGAGGAGAGAAGGACTTTGGAAAAGAAGCAATTGATACGCTTGTAAAACATATGGAAGATAAACAACATGGTTTTGTATTGATTTTAGCTGGATATTCAAGAGAGATGAATCACTTTCTTTCATTAAATCCAGGGCTTCAATCTCGTTTTCCATTTATTATTGAGTTTGCGGATTACTCGGTAAATCAGCTATTGGAAATTGGGAAGAGAATGTATGAAGATCGTGAATATCAGTTATCAAAAGAAGCTGAATGGAAATTTAGGGATCATTTACATGCGGTGAAGTATTCGTCGCAAATTACATCGTTTAGTAATGGGCGATATGTACGGAATATTGTTGAAAAATCAATTCGTACACAGGCGATGCGGTTGTTGCAAGAAGATGCGTATGATAAAAATGATTTAATTGGAATATCGAGTATGGATTTGATGCTCGAAGAGGAGACGCACAGTACATAAACTGTGCGTCGATTTTTGTGTATAAGTTCGTTTACTCTTTTTTTGCTTTTTCTTGGTGTGTTTTATGGAAGTGTTCCATTTTAGCGCTCTTTTCGTATGCTGAATTAGGATCGTGTCCAAATTGATTTACTGAGCTTTTTTGAGCTCCTTTATTAACGTGGTTTGTCATTTGTATTCACCTCACTTTAAAAATTAGTATAAACATTATATAAAGAAAAAATCGTTAGAAAAGAAAAACCTCTTTACGATATGTAAAGAGGTTAGATTGCTATTTATGCATTGAACGTTCTTTCGTTTCGATACGTCTGTGCGGTAAATGCCATTTGTAATGAATAGAAACCATGCGGAAGCAAACAATTAAAATGAATAGAATGTAAAGAGCCCAATCGCTAACAATAATTTGAGCTCCAATTAAGAAACCTGCTAAAATTGTCCAAAAGGCATATACTTCAGCTCGAAGAACGAGAGGTTTTCTGCGGGCTAAAAGATCGCGAATGATACCGCCGCCGATACCAGTTAAAACAGCTGCTACAATTGTGGCGCTAATTGGTAAATTTAATTTTTGGGCATATAATGCTCCTTGTACAGCAAATGCTGATAAACCGATAGCGTCAGTGATATTTTCCCACTTTTTCCAATGTCTAATTAACTTATTTGGAAAAAGAAAAATAATAGTCATTGATAAAAGTGCGATTTGGAATAACATGTCTTGTTGCCAAAACGCGACAATCGGATAACCGATTAATAAATTACGAAGGGCACCTCCCCCAAATGCGGTTGCCATTCCTAAAATATACACCCCGAAAATATCATAATCCTCTTCCATTGCAACAATGGCTCCGCTTAGTGCGAAAGCAATTGTGCCTATGATGCTAAAAATCTCCCATGCCATGAATTTTCTCCCCCGCTAACTAGATGAAATGTGCTTCCTCTGCTATTATATTAGAAGGTTTAAATTTCGAAAAGGATGAGTGAACATATTTGATGGAAGAAAAAGAAAAAGTCATATTAGTAGGCTGTCAATTGCCACAAGATGATGATGAGAAATTTATGCATTCCATGAAAGAGCTTGCATCACTAGCGAAGACTGCACGAGCAGAATTGTTAGTGTCAACAACGCAAAAACGACCAAAGTTTCATCCGGCAACTTACATAGGTAAAGGGAAATTAGAAGAGCTTACAATGTTAACTGAAGAGTTAGAGCCGGATGTTATTGTATTTAATAATGAATTAACGCCGAGTCAAATTCGGAATTTATCCTCAGTATTAGATGCGAGAGTAATTGATCGAACGCAACTAATACTGGATATTTTTGCGCAACGTGCGAAGTCGAGGGAAGGTAAGCTTCAAGTAGAATTAGCTCAGTTGCAATATACAATGCCGCGTCTTATGGGGCAAGGATTGTCCTTATCGCGTCTTGGTGGTGGTATTGGAACGAGAGGACCGGGTGAGACGAAATTAGAGACGGATCGTCGTCATATTCGATCCCGTATTGATGAAATAAAGAAACAACTTGCAGTTGTTGTGGAACATCGAAAAAGATATCGTGAGAGAAGAAAAGATAATAAAGTATTTCAAGTTTCGTTAATAGGGTATACAAATGCAGGGAAATCGACACTGTTTAATAGATTAACGGAAGCTGATACGTTTGAAGAAAACCTTCTGTTTGCAACATTAGACCCAACGACGAGGAAGATGCCGTTACCTTCTGGTTATACAGTATTACTAACTGATACTGTTGGTTTTATACAAGATTTACCCACTTCATTAATCGCTGCTTTTCGTTCAACGCTGGAAGAAGCGGGGGAAGCAGATGTCATTTTACATGTAGTTGATTCCGCGGATCCTAACTACATAGGGCATGAAAAAACAGTAAAACAATTATTATCAGAACTTGAAATTAACCATATTCCTATTATTACGTTATATAATAAAAAAGATGAATTACATCAAAACTTTATTCCGTTTCCGAAAAGTGATTTCTTAATGACTAGTGCTTTTGAAGAAAATGATTTATTGCGTATAAAAGAAGCGATAGAAACGAAGATGAAGAAAGAAATGGATTGTTATCGAGTGGAAATCCCTCCGAGTGAAGGTAAGTTGTTAACGCTTTTAAAGACGGAAACTCTATTAGCAAAGATGGAGTTTCTAGAAGATAAATTTGTATATGATTGTGCAGGGTATATTTTTACTCATTCATCGCTTAATGTGCAATTAAAGAGATTTTTAGTGGAAGAAGGAGACAATAAAAATGTTTGATCGTTTGAAAAATGGAGAAAAAATTGCTCCAATCGTAAAAGAAGTAGAGAGTCAGATTACAGAAGTACATAAACGTGCGGATGAAGTAATTGAAAGCAATCAGTTTCGTGTATTAGAAAGTTTTCGTAAACATAAAATTAGTGACTCGCATTTTATCCCGACAACAGGTTATGGTTATGATGATATTGGCCGTGATACGTTAGAAAAAGTGTATGCTGATGTATTTGGGGCGGAAGCTGGACTTGTTCGTCCGCAAATTATTTCAGGTACTCACGCTATCTCTACAGCTTTATTTGGTATTTTACGCCCGGGAGATGAGTTATTGTATATCACTGGGAAACCGTATGATACGTTAGAGGAAATTGTTGGTGTACGTGGGAAAGGTGTAGGTTCATTTAAAGAATATAATATCGGTTACAATGCAGTTCCGCTAACTGAAGCTGGGCTTGTTGATTTTGAGGCTGTTGCAGCAGCGATTCATAATAATACGAAAATGATCGGTATTCAGCGCTCGAAAGGTTATGCTACTCGTCCGTCGTTTACTATTTCTCAAATTAAAGAGATGATCGCGTTTGTTAAAGAAATTAAACCTGATGTTGTTGTGTTTGTAGATAACTGTTATGGCGAGTTTATTGAAGAGCAAGAGCCATGTCATGTTGGTGCAGATTTAATGGCGGGTTCGCTTATTAAAAACCCGGGCGGCGGAATTGTTAAAACTGGTGGTTATATTGTCGGGAAAGAACAGTATGTTGAAGCGTGTGCATATCGTTTAACATCTCCGGGAATTGGCGCTGAAGCTGGAGCGTCTCTATACAGTCTGCAAGAAATGTATCAAGGGTTCTTCTTAGCGCCACATGTTGCAGGACAAGCGCTGAAAGGTGCAATTTTTACAGCTGCGTTTTTAGAAAAGTTAGGAATGAACACGTCACCAGCGTGGAATGCACCAAGAACAGACTTAATTCAATCTGTTCAATTTGATGATAAAGACCGTATGATTGCCTTCTGCCAAGCGATTCAATATGCATCTCCAATTAATTCGCATTTTACTCCGTATGCAAACTATATGCCAGGTTATGAAGATGATGTAATTATGGCTGCGGGAACATTTATTCAAGGTGCAAGTATTGAATTGTCTGCTGATGGTCCAATTAGACCGCCATATGTTGCGTATGTGCAAGGTGGCTTAACGTATTCGCATGTTAAAATTGCGATTTGTTCTGCGATTGACGAATTGATTGAAAAGAATTTATTAACAATTTCTTAAAGGGAAGCTGTCGATTTCGGCAGCTTTTTTCGTATAAAAGTAATGATTTATGCGATTAGAAAAAAGAATGAAAAAATTCATAAAAAAATTTATAAAAAATCATGTAAGAAAAGCTAACATCTATTGACACTAAACATAACATAGTATAAAATGAGAAGCAGTTAAGGCGAAGGAGGAACTGAAAAATGAAAGAAGATAGACGTTCTGCCCCGCTGTTTCCTATTGGTATTGTTATGGATTTAACACAATTGTCTGCACGTCAAATTCGCTACTATGAAGAGCATAATCTTGTTTCTCCAACCCGTACAAAGGGGAATCGTAGATTATTTTCATTTAACGATGTAGATAAGTTGTTAGAAATTAAAGATTTGTTAGATCAAGGCTTGAATATGGCTGGTATTAAACAAGTGTTACTAATGAAAGAAAATCAAACAGAAGCAGTGAAAGTAAAAGAAGAAACGAAAGAAATTTCAAAAACTGAGCTTCGCAAAATACTTCGAGACGAACTACAACATACAGGTAGATTCAATCGAACTTCATTGCGACAAGGTGACATTTCAAGATTTTTTCACTAAAGATAACTGATTCTGAAGGCGATTAGAGGGACTAAGGAGGAATTTATAATGTCTAGATACACAAAAGAAGATATTTTCCGTTTGGCGAAAGAAGAGAATGTAAAGTATATCCGTTTACAATTTACGGACCTTTTAGGGGTAATTAAAAACGTAGAGATTCCAGTGAGACAATTAACGAAAGCTCTTGATAACAAAATGATGTTTGATGGATCTTCGATTGAAGGTTTCGTACGTATTGAAGAATCTGATATGTATTTATATCCTGATTTAGACACTTGGGTAATTTTCCCTTGGACAGCTGAAAAAGGTAAAGTAGCTCGACTAATCTGTGATATTTACAATGCAGATGGCACTCCATTTGATGGAGACCCACGTAACAACTTAAAACGTGTGTTAAAAGAAATGGAAGCTTTAGGATTTTCAGACTTCAATCTTGGACCAGAGCCAGAATTCTTCCTATTTAAGGTTGATGAAAAAGGAAATCCAACATTAGAACTAAACGATAACGGTGGATACTTCGACCTTGCGCCGATGGATCTAGGGGAAAACTGTCGTCGTGATATCGTTCTTGAACTTGAAGAAATGGGATTTGAAATTGAAGCATCTCACCATGAGGTTGCTCCAGGGCAGCACGAAATTGACTTTAAATATGCAAATGCAATTCGCTCATGTGATGACATTCAAACATTCAAACTTGTTGTAAAAACAATTGCTCGTAAACATGGTTTACACGCAACGTTTATGCCAAAACCACTATACGGTGTGAACGGTTCAGGTATGCACTGTAACTTATCATTATTTAAAAACGGTGAGAACGTATTCTTTGATGCAAACGGTGACTTACAGTTAAGTGATGATGCTCGTCACTTCATCGCAGGTATTTTAAAACATGCACCAGCATTTACAGCGATAGCAAACCCAACTGTAAACTCATACAAACGTCTAGTACCTGGATATGAAGCGCCTTGTTACGTAGCATGGTCTGCACAAAACCGTAGCCCGTTAGTACGTATCCCTGCATCTCGTGGTATTAGTACACGCGTAGAAGTGCGTAGTGTTGACCCGGCTGCAAACCCATATTTAGTAATGGCTACATTATTAGCTGCAGGTCTTGATGGAATTAAAAACAAATTAACTCCACCAGCAGCAGTAGATCGTAACATCTATGTAATGACAAAAGAAGAGCGCGAAGAAGCAGGTATCGTTGACTTACCAGCAACATTAGCGCAAGCATTAGTTACATTACAATCTAATGAAGTAGTATGCGGTGCACTAGGAGAACACTTACTTGAGCACTTCATCGAAGCGAAAGAGATTGAGTGGGATATATTTAGAACACAAGTTCACCAATGGGAACGCGATCAATATATGTCTCTATACTAAGAGGCTTGAACCCTTGATACAACTCGTATCAAGGGTTTTTTAATTCCCTATTATTACAATTTTATGTGGTTATAAAATGAAAAACAGCCACATAAAAGCTAATAATTAATAACAAGTAGTGAAATCATAGAAAAACATTATCAGATAAACGTAAGTTTTATATAATTTGTGAAATAAAAAAGCCTTGATACTACGGTATCAGGGCTTTTTTAAGTGAACTTATTGGATATATTAACTACTAGATAATGGATTGTTTTTGGTTATTTTGAATCATGTTACTAAGAAAATTTTTTCAAAAGAATTGATTTTATCTTTTTTTAAATCACTTGTGCTATAACTTAATAATTCTTTACTGCCTGTACAACGCGACCAATTATTTTTACATCTTCAGCTGAAAGGTCGTAAGTTTTTGGTTCGTGGATAGGGTCATTACTCAATGGTATTAAAGTAATGATGCTTCCGGATTTTGAAATCTTTTTCACGGTAGCATCATAACCATTGACTTTTACAACGGCAATTTGTCCGTTTTCAACATAAGGAGTTTCCTCTACTAAAACATAAGAACCATCAGGGAATTCGAGATTCATGCTAGTGCCTTTTACAGTAAGATAAAAATACTTTTTACGCTTGTTTAAAAATGTACTTAGCATTGGTAAATAGCCTTCAATATTTTCTTCGGCGAATATAGGTGTACCGGCGGCTACCGAACCAATGATAGGAATATGAATAATATTTGATTGATCGTTTTGGATGGTTTCATAAATAGAAACTTCCTCTTTAACAGTATTGTCCTCTTGAGTTGCGAGTCTTTCTAAATCATCAGTAGTGATTCCTAATCCCTTACAAACTTTTATCACATTATCAACAGATGCTTTGCCAATCCCTCTTGATAACATGGATTGCAGTGTTGTGGGGGGGAGACCTATTTTTTCGGCGAAGGCTCTTTTGCTATAGCCAGCTTCTTTTATTAAGCGTGTTACAACCTCTGCTTTTTTCATTACTTTCACCATCTTTCTTATTAAAATGTATACGATATTGCGTATTTCTGTATATATCATAACCTAACTAGATTTGTTAGTAAATAGAAAAATATACGAAATTGAGTATTTTAATACGTTATTTTATTGACTAAATACGAAATTGAGTTTATATTTAAATGGAAATGAACGCAATATCGTACAAGAAGGTGGTGGGTCAATGTATCCGAATTTGCGTGCAGAGATGGCGAGAAAAAGAATTATGATTACACAAATTTCTTCGCATCTGAAACTTCGCCACGCAACAGTGAGCGACAAAATAAATGGTAAATTTCGTTTTTATTATGATGAAGCTTTTGAAATTAAGAAAACTTTTTTTCCAGAACATAGTTTGGAATATCTTTTTGAATTTGAAGAAAATGAAGCGAATTGAAATCGGAGGAGATTTACTTAAAATGTAACGCTATAATCGAATTATTGAATGATGATTTAATAAGAGGGTTCATATCAAAGTATTTAATTTAAATTCCGATAACTAGTTAATCTGTAAAAAGAAAGTAACGAATTATGGGTAGTGCGAAATTATCTCAATGCAATAAAGATAGCCCAAAATTAGTAGTGAGGAGGAGATGAGGATGGGGCAATTAACTGACTCATCAGTACATAGTTCATTAGTATTTGAAGTTGATGGCAAAGTAGTAACGGATAGTTTGGTAATTGCGAAGATATTCAAAAAAAATCACTTGGACGTTTTGAAGGAAGTTCGAAAACAAATTGTATATGTAGATGAAGAGTTTGGAGGAGAAAATTTTCACGAGTCCACTTATGTTAATTCAAAGAACAGGCGAATCTCTAAATATGATTTAACAGAAGAAGCATTCACGTTACTTGTTATGGGATATACCAGTAGAGAAGCGGTTGGAATGAAAATTAAATTTATGAAAGAGTTCAAACGAATGAAGCAGTATATACAAAATCAACAAAATGTGCCAAAGGATCCAATGGGGGTTTTAAAGTTAACATTTGCTGCGTTAGAAGGGCATACTCAGGAGATACAAGAGATTAAGTCTGAGGTGAAGGGATTGCGAGAAAATACGCCGCTTTATGCTATCGAGTGTGAAGAAATAACAAGGGCTGTAAAAAGGTTAGGTGTTATGTTATTGGGAGGTAAAAATTCAAATTCTTATCAGGATATCGGCCTTAGAAGGAAGTTATATAGAGACATTTACAGTCAGTTACATCGGGAATTTGGTGTGAATAGTTATAAAGCTATTAAGCGTCATCATTTGGATAGAGCAATACAAATTATTAATGAAGAATATTCAATTCCAACTGTTTTAAATGAAGAAATTACAGTTAAAAACTCACAAATAAATATGGCAGACATTCAGTAGGAGGAAAGAACATGCAAAGAAAGATTTTAGTGATTACTAGCAGTTTAGCAGGGGTACCAACTGTCAGTGAATTTAAAACAAAAGAAGATGCAAAAGAGCAGGTTAGAAAGCTTATTCAAAAAGGAATGAGTCAAAATGTGATTCGTATAACACAAGAAATTCCAATGAATATCGAAATTCAAGTGGATGTTGAATTTGAGGAATAAGAGAGGTTTAGAAGAAAATAGATATGGATAGCATGATTGTTTTGAATGAATGCATAAGAAAAGAATCCGTTGCAGCGGATTCTATAAGAAAAAATATCTCTAGATAAGTATAACATTGAATACCGTTTTTGAGAATTTATGAGGTGGCTAGTATGGGGATTATTCGAGTGAAAAAAGATAGTAATTATTCCGTTATAAATAATACTGGTTTAAAAGATGAAAGGTTGTCATGGAAAGCGAAAGGAATCTTAGCCTATGCGCTTACATTACCAGACGATTGGACTTTTCATATTAGCGAATTAGCTCGACATGCTAAGGATGGAGAAGATTCGCTCCGTACAGGTTTTAAGGAATTAAAAGAATTAGGTTATGTAAAACGTTATCCTGTTCGTGATGGGAATACCCAAAAAATTACAAGGTGGGATACGGAAATTTACGAAACGCCACAAAGGAACATGCCACAAGTGGAAAACCAAGATGTGGTAAAGCTATATGTGGAAAATCAGACACTACTAAATACTAATAGACTAATTACTAATAAACGAAATACTAATATACAAAACACTAATCATTATGATGATATGGATAAATTAGACTCTCGTGTATTCATCAATGAGAGGGTTAAAGTAAGTTGTAACTTTATTAAGGGGATGGGCATTCCGTTAAGTGAAATTGCAATTGCAGAGTTGGGGGATTTTTGTAATTTGTTTAGTGATGAGTTAATTCAGCAGGCAATTAATAAAGCCGTTGATGAGAATGCACCAAGATGGAACTACATTAAGGCTATATTGAGGAATTGGAAGGAGCAAGAAGTTAAAACATTAGTTGATGTGGCTACACTAGATAGACGTTTCGAAATGAGCAAGAAAAAGAAATATAACGAGACAGGTAGGAAGTATTCAAATAGAAAAGAGATTGTACCCGATTGGTTATATAAAGATGATGAATCAACAAATCTAGAAGGGGAAAGAAAAACCGTGCAGTCTACTGATGAAGAGCGTGAGAGATTACAAGAAGTGTTAAATAAATATAAGTCATAAGAAAAAATGTTAGGTGATTTTGTTATTTTAAAATATATTATGTTAATAAAATAATAATACAATTATATTCTTTAAAGATTCCCAATGCATAGTGAACAGTATTATAAAGATAGTAGTGAATGTTTGGATCAAGTATGAACCATTTGTAATTTCAGTTTCTTTCTTAAGGTTCTATGGGGACTGTTAGAAGTTTTTTCAAAAGGATTCAGGAATTACTTACGATATCGGAATTCTAAAGATGTAATGAACTTATCAATAGAGGGTAAAAAATGTTAGGAAAGGGTTGTGTTTATAAAATGAAAGATAATTTACAAGTAATAAAGATTGAAAAAGCTAATAAGCATATTCATTCTATTAAATTAGTGTTAAGAGACTTTGTAAAAAGAACGGAAGTGGGTGAATCAGTAAGTGTTCGAATGGCTCAAAGATTATAAGAAGTTAGAAGAAGAAATTGCTTATTTAGAATACAACTTAGATAAATCAAAAGCCGAATTGAAGCGTTGGATTAGCGGTGATTTGCAAAATGTAAGATTAACCGCTGAATCGGAAGGGGCTAAGGTAGAAGGGCGTATTGAAGCAATTGAATATGAATTAGCTCATAAAATGAATGAAGAGTGTGATTTAAAGCTTTTGATTAATAAGTTTACAGGACTGGATCATCAAATACTTAAAATGAAATATGTTGATGGAATGACTTTAGAGCAAATTGCGTTTGAATTACATTATAGTACAGGCTATATACGCCGAAAACACGCTGAAATAAGGAAGATTGTCAAGTTTTTAGATGGATTTTAGTGTTACCTTTTTGTAGGATACATGCAGTGTACAGAAAGTATTGAAAAAGTGATTTATAGTAGTAATATAAGATTTCGACGAAAGGGCAACTATTTTTATGGTTGCTCTTTTTGTTGTGAAAGAAGGTGAGTAACATGAAGTGATTTTATAGATAAATGGGCATTTAGCTTCCGGTTATATTTAGTAAAGTAGTAGGTTTACAGGCGAAAATAATAGCAAATAAGGAGATGTTTAATGATGAATTTATTAGCTGCTTCAGTCAAAACAAAGAATTTGCCACAACAAGTGTTACGTTGGCAATCAATGGTAGAAAGTGAATGTTCCGCACAAGGAGTACCTGAGTTAGTTCCTTACGTACTTGGAATTATTATGGTGGAAAGTGGAGGAAACTCTGAAACAACCCCCGATATTATGCAGTCCAGTGAATCACAAGGTTGGCCAATGAATACAATTAAAAATCCTAAGGATTCAATTTATTACGGAGTAAAGCATTTAAAGGGAGCTTTTGATGATGCAAAGAAAAATGGTATTACAGATTTAAGTGCCATTGTTCAATCGTATAATTTTGGACGAGCTTACCTTCGCTGGTTAGCTTCTAACAATAAACAGCATTCATTACCGGTAGCAGATTTGTATTCTAAAACGGTTGTTGCTCCATCACTCGGAAATACAACTGGTGCTATGGTGAAATATAGTCACCCTATCGCTGTTGCCTACAATGGTGGTTATCGATATAAAAATGGGGGGAATTTCTTCTACTCTGAAATTGTTAAGCAATATGTTGATTTTAACGGAGGAACTGATGGTGGTGACAATAAACCGTTACAACCAAAAGGACTAGGAATTGCAACGTCTAAATACCCAGAAGGATCGGGTATCAATTTATATAGTGGCCCTGGAAAAGATGCTTGGTTCACAGGTCATGTCATTAATACAAAAATGCCATATTTAATTATAGATGCTGCTTGG
>Ga0164241_10004353_pt1 | contig 13771 bp, 11 predicted proteins | sample OricomyardsoilBY_FD_108780 | JGI IMG/M metagenome (GOLD analysis project Ga0164241, IMG submission 108780) | Backyard soil microbial communities from Emeryville, California, USA - Original compost - Back yard soil (BY) | ecosystem: Environmental > Terrestrial > Soil > Unclassified | place: USA...
CCGCGCGCCTTGCACAGATCCAGCGCGCGGAGCACGGCCGTTATGTGCCCCGCGATCACCACCTGTCCGGGCGAATTGAAATTCACCAGCTCCACCACCTCGCCCTGCGCGGCCTCCTGGCAGGCGGCAGCGGCGGCGTCATCTTCCAATCCCAGCACGGCGGCAATGGCGCCCTGCCCGGCGGGCACCGCTTCCTGCATCAGCTCGGCGCGGCGACGCACCAGCGCGACGGCGGTGGGCAGATCGAAGGCGCCCGCCGCGGTGAGCGCACTGAACTCGCCGAGGCTGTGCCCGCAAACCACATCCGGTTGATAACCATCATGCGCCAGCCAGTAGCGCCAGGTGGCAATGCCGGCGGTGAGCATGGCCGGCTGCTGCACGATGGTATCGCTGAGTTTTTCGGCCGGCCCCTGTTGCACCAGTTGCCACAGGTCGTAACCCAGTACCGTCGACGCTTCGGCAAAGGTATCGGTGACCACGCGATCCTGCGCGGCCAGTTCGGCCAGCATGCCCACCGATTGCGAACCCTGACCTGGAAACACGAATACGCGCATTACCCGCCTTCTAATGAATGGCCCGTGAAAACGGTGGCCAGTATAGCCGCGGGGCGCGCGGCATGCGTTACGCGCGCGGACGCAGCAGCACGCCGGCCAATGCACCGCCGATAGCACCATAAAGATGCGAAATGGTCACCACCTGTTCGGCGCGTTCGAAGGGCAGCGGTCCGTGCCATTGTTCCCACGCCAGCTTGGCCACGAACACAATGCCCGCGATGACACCGACGCGATCGCGTTTGCGGATCAGCGCCGCGCAGCCGCAGGCAAACACGCCATGCAGCAGCGCCGAGGCGCCGACGTACCATTGCAGATGCGTTGAAAAGAACCAGAACCCGGTTGCAATGCTGAGCGCGCTGGCCGCCATGGCCAGCAGCCACTGGCGCACGCGATACTCGCGCGCGAACAGCGCCCACAGCAACGCCAGTCCCACCGAATTCAGCAGTGCATGCGTGACATCCAGATGCACCACGTGGCAGGTGATCAGGCGCCACCACTGCCCGGCCGCCACGGCGGCGCGCTCATAGCGCCAGGCCTCGCGCAGCGCCTGGCCGCCCAGCAGCGGCAGCAGCAGCAGCGCCACCGCGGCGGCCAGTCCCCGGCCATAAGCCCCGTCGCAGTTCAGCGACCGCGCCACCGTCATGCGGGATGTGTGGGCTGTCACGGGAAGCAATGGCCCTTTTGCTATGATCTGCGGCGTCCAGTACGCCGCACAGGAAAGCAGTATGAACGGATCCAATCGCCCGTGGCAGCGTGGCTTCACGCTGATCGAGATCATGGTGGTGGTGGTGATTCTCGGACTGCTGGCCGCCATTGTCGTTACCCAGACGGTGGGCAAGGTGGATGACGCGCGCCTAGCCAAGGCCAGGCAGGACATCCGCCAGTACGAAACCGCGCTCACCATGTACAAGCTGGACAACTTCCGCTATCCCACCACCGAACAGGGCCTGGACGCCCTGGCGCACAAGCCCGCCGATCCGACGCTGGTGCACTGGAACGAGCAAGGCTACGTCAAGCGTGTCAGCAAGGATCCCTGGGGTCACGACTATGTGTACGAGAGCCCGGGCGCTCATGGCGAGGTCGATATCTATTCGCTGGGCGCCGACGGGCAGCCCGGCGGCGAGAAGGCCAATGCGGACATTGGCAACTGGAACCTCGAGGAATAATCCTCGCCCGATCGGCGGCTTCACGCTGATCGAAGTTCTCGTGGTGCTGCTGATCATCGGCGTGCTGACCGCCGGCACCGTGCTGTCGCTCGGCCTGGTCGGCCGCGACTCCGCCCTCGACAAGGAACGCGAGCGCATCGCGGCGTTGATGGATTACCTGCGCGACCAGGCCACCTTGCAGAACCGCGAATACGGCATGCGCTGCTTTGTCGGCGGCTATGAATTCGTGGCCTTCGATGCGCGCAGCGGAGTGTGGCAGCGCCTCGAAGACGACCCGATGACGCGACCACGGCGTTTGCCCACCGGCATCGACATGACGGTGAGCATCGAGGGACGACCCATCGTGCTGCCTGCCGCGGATGCGAGCGACGCCGAGCCGGCGCCGCAGATCCTGCTGTTCTCCAGCGGCGACCTGAATCTGTTCGAACTGACTCTGCACCGTGAGGCCACCGGCGAAGGCGTGCGCCTGGCGCCTTCCGAGACCTCCGACCGCATCGACATCACGCCGCTGACGCCGGCCGCCACCACATGAGTCATCGCCTGCCCCGCGGTTTCACGTTGATCGAGGTGCTGATCGCGCTGCTGGTGATCGCACTGGGCGTGGGTGCATTGCTGTCCACGCTCACCTCTTCGGCCGACACGGTGGCGCGCCTGCGTGACAAATCCCTGGCCGAATGGGTGGCGCTGAATCGCATCAGTGAGGTGCGCCTGAGCAATGCACGCCCCGGCGTCGGCGTAACCACCGGCACGCTGGATAATTTCGCCGATGGCCGCTGGGGATGGAGACAGACCATCACCGATCCGGGAATGGCCGGCATTCTGCGCGTCGAAGTGCAGGTCATGCATCGGGCCGTGGCCGGTTCCAGCGAACCGGCAACATCCTCCTCTGCCGCTTCTGAAACGGACGACAAATTTCCGGCGCTGGCCACGGCCTATGGCTTTCTCGGCTCGGCGGTGGCGCCGGCCACTGGTGTGGATCCGGACTGGAGCATCGCCGCGGCGGGCGGCGGTGGCGGACCGGGCACGGATGGCAAACCCGGTGGCGGTGGCGACGGCGGTGGTGACGGCGGCAGTCCAGGCGGAGCGCCGAAACCATGAAGCGGCAACGCGGCTTCACGCTGATCGAAATCATGGTTGCCGTGCTGATCACGGCCATTCTGGCGGTGATGGCCTTCGAGGCCATGCAGCAGGCGCTGAAGAACCGCGAGCTGGTGCGCGCCCACGAAGAACGCCTGCGCACCGTGCAGTACGCCATACGCAGCCTGGTGCAGGATTTCAGCCAGCTCATGCCACGCCCGGTGCGCGAACCGCTGGGTGACGGCTTCCAGCCCGCCGTGCTGGCTGGCAACAACACCGCGTCGGAAGTGATTTTCACGCGCGGTGGCTGGATGAATCCCGCGGGCCTGCAACGCAGTACCCTGCAACGCGTGCGCTATGCGCTGCGCGACGGCAAGCTCGAACGCGACTACTGGCTGGTGCTCGACGCCACACTCGAACCCAGACCACGCACACGCGAACTGCTCACCGGTGTGCGCGCCTTCCATGTGCGTTTCATGAACGATGGCCGCAACTGGCAGGACACCTGGCCGCCGGCGGCCATCTCCGGCACCAACGACGAGCGCTGGTTGCGCTGGCGCCCCATCGCCGTGGAAGTGACCCTGGAACTCACGGACTGGGGCCGTCTCACCCGCATCATCGAGGTGGCCGGATGAACCACCAGCGGGGTGTGGTGCTGATCAGCGCGCTGATCCTGGTGGCGCTGGCCGCGGTAGTGGCGGCAACGCTGTTTTTCGATACCGCCATGGCCGCACGCCGATCGGCGGCCAGCTTCAGCATGGAACAGGCCGTACAGCTTGGCGCCGGTGCCGAAGCGCTCGCCGCCTACGCACTGGTGGAAGACAAGAACCAGGACGACACCATGCGCGACAAGTGGGCCGAGCACTACGGCCCCGTGGAGGTGGAAACCGAAGTCGGACTCGAAGCGCAGATCACCGACGAACAGGGCAAGTTCAATCTCAACACCCTGCTGAAAGCCGATGGCACGCCCGACGCCAACGCCATGAAAATCTTTCGCCGGCTGCTGGAACTGTCGGAACTGGAACCCCGCTGGGCCAGCCTGTTGGCCGACTGGCTCGATGCGAATGTGCAGCCCGAAGCCGACGGCGGCGAGGATAGCCTGTACCTGTCGCGGCAACCGCCCTACCGCACCGCCAATCAGCTCATCACTTCAGTCTCGGAGCTGCAGCAGTTGCCCGGCTTCGACCAGAAGATGTATCGCAGCCTGCTGCCACATGTCACCGCCCTGCCGCCCGATGCGCGCACCATCAATGTGTGCACCGCCGACGGCGTGGTGCTCGACGCCTTGAATGCGCTGAGCAAGGCCAATCCGAACAACACCGAGTACAGCCGCCTGAAACCCGAAGAGCTGGAACGCAGTCGCCAGAATGGCTGCTTTCCACCGCGCAACGTGCTGGGCGCCAACGAACCGGACATCGCCGCGCGCATCGGCGAGCGCAGCAGCTACTTCCGGCTGCATACCTTTCTTCGTATTGGCACTGCGCAATTCGCCTTGTACAGTCTGATGTATCGCGACGGCGCCGGGCACGCCCGGCCCATCATGCGCACCATGGGCACCGAATGACGCCAGGCAACTATGAGAATCACCTGAATGGCTGACTGGCTGCTGCTGCGACTGCCGGCCGAGGAAGACGCGCCCCTGTCCTGGGCCGTCGCCGATGCGCGCGGCCAGTTGCTGTCCGTGCCCAGCCAGGATACCGGTGGCGGCCTGCATACCATGGCGACCGGACGCAAGGTGGCACTGCTGGTGCCGGCCGGAGAAGTCAGCTTCTTCGATGTGCCGCTGCCTGCCGGCAATGAAGCACGGCTGCTGCAACTGGCGCCTTTCGCGCTCGAGGATCAGGTTTCGCAGGACGTCGACACGCTGCACTTCGCCGTGGGCATGCGCGATGCCGCCACCGGCACCGTTCCGGTCGCCGTCATGGAACACACGCAGATGCAGCAGTGGCTGGATCGCGCGATGGCGCTGCAACTGGCGCCGCACGCGGTATATGCCGAAAGCGATCTGGCACCAGTGCTGCCCGGGCATGTGACCATGCTGGTGGCCGGCGAGCAGCTGCTGTTGCGCAACGATCAGACGCGGCCGCTGGTGCTGCCCGCCGCCGATCCCTCGCTGGCGCTCGACATGCTGCTGGGCACGCCCGAAAACATTTCGCAGATCAATCTGACGGTATATGTGGGTCCGGGCGACTGGCAGAAATACTCGTCCGTGCTCGAGCCGCTGCGTGAGCGCGTGGCCTCGTTCAAGGTGCAGCTCAGCAGCGGCGGCATTCTCGCGCAGCTTGCGCAAGGGCTGGCGTACAGCGCGCCCATCAACCTGCTGCAGGGTGAATTCAAGCCGCGCAGCGCCACGCGCGGCAACTGGCAGGCCTGGCGCTGGGTGGCCGCTCTCGCGGCCGCCTTGCTGGTGCTGCACGCCGCGGGCTCATGGTGGCAGTTGCATACCCTGCGTCAGACCAGCAAGACGGTGGATGCGGCGACGGCGCAGCTCTACGGGTCGATGTTTCCGGGCCAGCGCATGGGCAGCGCGCCGCGCCGCGCGCTGGAGAAACGGCTGGCGGCCGTGGCCGGCGGCGGCGGCTCGCAAGGCGAACTGCTGCACCTGCTGGCGGCGGTGGCCGCCGCCAAGCAGAACGTACCGATGACGCAGCTCGAATCACTGACCTTCAAGCCCGGCGGCATGCAGCTGAAACTGACTGCGCCCGATGCCAGCACACTGGAGCAGTTCAATCAGGCGCTGCGCGCCAGTGGCTACAAGGCTGAACTGACCTCCGGCACCGCGCGCGGCAGCAGTTATGCAGGGCAGGTTGACATCAAGGGCACGGGCTCATGATTCCCGCCTCCCTCACAGCGTGGTACGAGCGCCAGTCCGAACGCGACCAGCGCGTGTTGCGCTGGGGCGCGGTCGTGGTGGCGCTCATCGTCCTGCTGGGCGTGTTCATCCCGCTGCAGCGTGGGCTGACGCAGGCGCGCGCCCATCTGGCCAATCAGCAGGCAGACCTGGCGTGGATGCGCTCCATGGCGCCGACGCTGGCGGCGGCAGGGCCCGGTCCCGCCGCCGCGCCCACGGGCGAATCCCTGGTGGTGCTGATCGATCGCACGGCGCGTGAATCCGGCCTGGCGCAGGCACTGACCGGCAGCCAGCCCAGCGGCAACGGCTCGATGCGCGTGCAGCTTGAAAATGCCGACTTCAACCTGCTGGTTGGCTGGCTGTCGCGGCTGGGCTCACAGCAGGAAGTGCGCGTGGAGTCGGCCAGCATCACCGCCAATGGCACGGCGACCGGCGTGGTCAACGCGTCGGTACAGCTTCAGCGCTGACCGTGCGTCGATCGCTGCGTGTGGTCTTGCTGGGTGTGATGGCTTTCGTCATCGCCCTGCTCATCGTCTTTCCCGCCAGCTGGCTGCGGCGCGCACTGCCCGCCGGTGCGCAGTGCGGCAGCTGGAATGGCAGCCTGTGGCGCGGCCAGTGCAACGGACTCACCTGGACTGTCGCCGGCAAACCTCCGGTGCGCATCGATTCGCTGAGCTGGCGCGTGCAGCCGCTGGCGTTGCTGCGCGCCAGATTGCAGGCAGATACCCAATTGAACGCCGCCGGCTTGCAGGCTCGCGGCAGGATAACAACGGGTCGCGGCGATCTGCGCATCGACGCACTCAGCGCCGCGGGCCTGATCGATCACAACCTGCTCGGCGCCCTGCCGGCCGGCTGGAAGGCCAGGCTGGAAACGCGCGATGCAGTCGTTGAACTGCAGGGCCGCACGCTGCACCAGCTTGCCGGAACGCTCACGGCGCGCGACATCACCGATGAGCACGGCATGTCTCTTGGCGACTACCAGCTGCAGTTCGCTCCGCAGCCCGGCGCACCGTTCAACGGCACGCTGCACGATCTGGGCGGCCCCATACACCTTACCGCCAGGCTCACCATCCAGGCCGATCGCGCGTGGACACTGGATGGCGAGGCGACATTGCGCCCCGGCAGCCCGCCGCAACTGGCGCGAATGCTCGACCAGCTCAATACCGCGGATCTGTCGGGACGACGGCGCATCCTGCTCGAAGGCGTGGTGAACTAAGCCGGCCCATCCGATGCCGGCGCCGTGTCCAGTTCGCGAAACTCGTCCAGCCACGGAAAATACAGCGCTGCCCGCACCGGTTCGGGGCCCGTGCGCGAAGCCAGCCGCCGATACAGCAACAGTTGCGGCCGGTAGCGTTCCATCTCAGATTGCAGGAACTGCTCGAGGCCGCCGCCGCTGTGCGAACTGGTCTTGAAATCGATCACCCAGCGAGTCCCGTGCTCATCAATGAAGCTGCGGTCGATCACCACATTGCGTAATGCGCCATCGACCACGCCCGACAGCCGCCATTCACTGCGTGCGTCACGATGTGAAGCGGCCAGCAGCCAGTGCACCCACGGCTGCCGCACCAGCTGCTGCAAGCGCGCCACGACGCGCGTCGCCGCCTGTGCCGCCGCGGCGGCGCCCATGCCGGACTCACGCAGCCGCGACACGTAGAAAGGCAATCGCAGCGGCAGATCATCCGGCGCGGCCACACCCTGCTGTGCGAAGCGCTCCAGCTCGGCATGCACCAGTGTGCCGGTGGCGCGCGCCAGTGGCCCCACCCAGTCGTATTCCGGCGTGGACGACGGCACCGCGCCACCACCGAGACTGTCGACGTGCAGCGGCGCGCGCAGCACCGGGTGCTGGAAGTCCGGCGGCAAGTGATACCAGGGCGTATCCAGTTGCAGTCGCTCGGCGGTGGCGGCCGCAGACTCGGGCGGCGCGGGCACGGCCGCAAACTCCCCGCTCACCGCCGGCCAGAGAATCTGCAACAGCGAGCGCTGCCGCGGCACAGGCCGCTGCTGCGCGCGATTCCATGGCGCATGCCCCGACAGGTACAACCGATGACGCGCCCGCGTGACGGCGACATAGGCCAGCCGCACGCGTTCATTGTCCTGCCGCTGCCGATGCAGGCCGGCGATGAAGCGCGCCAGTGGATCCGCGCTGCCCGCGGCGCCGATGCTGCGCACGGCCAGCAGCAGATCGGTGTCGCCACCCGCGGCCGGCAGTTCCAGCCAGCGCAGCAGCGGCGGCTGGTCGGCGCGTGCCATGCGCCCCAGCCCGGGCACGAAGACCACATCCCATTCCAGGCCCTTGGCGCGATGAATGGTGAGCACTTCGACGGGATTCTCGCCACTGCCGCGGCCACGGTCACGCAGCGTTTCGGCCAGCTGCTGCAGTGTGGCGCCATCGACCGGCGCGCCTTCGTGCTCGATCATGCGGCGTAGCGCGGCCAGGTATTGCAGTGCCGCGCCGCGTTCCGCCTCGTCACGGCAGGCCTGCCAGCCGCCCAGCTCACGCCACAGCCTTTCGACCACGCTGGCCAGATCGGCGTGGCCGCGCTCCCGCCAGCTTCGCAGCAGGAGCGGTGCGATGCGCTGCAATTGCCGCTGGCCCGGTTCGCCGAGGGCGCGCCAGTGGCGCTCATCCTCCAGGCGATCGATGAGCAACGCAGTGCCATCAGCACCGCACAAGGCGTGCAGATCCCGCAGGGTCAATCCGCAATGTGGTGCATGCAGAACGGCCAGCCAGGCCGTGCGATCGCCGGCATGCAGCAGCGCCTGACCCAGCGCGACCAGATCCCGCACCACCTGCCGCTCGGCCAGCGGCGCAAGCTCGATGCCCAATACCGGAATCCACTGCTGCCGCAGCGCCTCCAGCACCGGCGGTGCCACGGTGCGGGTCTGCACCAGCACGGCGATGCGCCACTCGGGCCGCGTCGCGCGCAGTGCGAGAATCTGCGCGGCAATGGCTTGCGCCTCGAGCGTGGCCCCCGCTTCGGCCTGCGGCCAGATGTGCACGGCCTTTTCCGCCATGTCGCCGGCACGCGCGGCCTCCGCGGCCAGGAAGGTGACGGCCGAACTGCGGATGTCTTCCGTGCGCGGAAAAATGCGCGCGAAGGCGTCGTTCACCCATGACACCAGCGGCGGCAGCGAACGGAAATTGCGTCTGAGCTGCAATGCCTGCAGGCGGATGCGGTCCACACCCTCGCCGCGTGTGCGCAGAAACAGCCCCACCTCGGAGTTGCGGAACAGATAGATCGATTGCATGGGATCACCGACCAGGAACAGCGAGCGCATGTCGCCCGCTTCCCATCCCTGCGTGAGCTCGCGCACCAGATCGAGCTGGTCCGGCGAGGTGTCCTGGAATTCATCCACCAGCAGATGCCGGACGCGCAGCGTCTGCCGCACCGACAATTCGGTGGGCGTGCCCATATCGCGCAATGCCTGGCGCGCCACGGCCGCCACTTCACTGTGATCCACCTGACCCCGCCGCTGAAACTCCAGCTTCAACAGGCCCGCGCACAGCAGCAACAGTCGCGACAATGCAGCCAGAGCCGCCGACTCCTCGGCATCCACGACGGGCACCGGCAACGCGGCCACGGCCTGCAGCCGTGACACGATGCCGGGCACGCGCTGCAGATCCTCGAGCCAGTGCTTCCAGCGCTGCTTGAGCGGCGCGTCCGCGGGCGGAAAGCCGTGATTCACGTTCACCAGCGCGCGCCAGTCGCCGTCATCCTTCAATGCCAGCGCCACCATGGCCTGCCAGGCGCCCCGTTGCGCCGCGGTCACGGTCAACGCGGCGTCGGGCCGCAGCCAGCACTGCCAGTCACCTTCGCCGCGGGCCGAATCGCGGCGATATTCGGCGCTGCGCCGGCAAAGCTGCGCGGCCTCCTCGCGCAGCGCTTCGGGCACGATGGCATGCAACGCAAGCAATGTGTCTTCGACGATGCGGGCAAGACTTGCGGCCACGCGCGTGCCGAGTTCCCCAGGCGGCGTGGCCAGCAACACCGGCAACCAGCGGTTGCGACTGGGCAGCAATTCGGCCAGCAGCCGCTGTGCGCGCTCCCAGTCATTGTCCAGACGACGCAGCAGGCGATCCGCGTCGTCGCGCAGGCTTTCGTCTTCATCGGCGGCATGCAGGCACTGTCCCGCCGCCTCGAGGAAGGCGGCCGTGGCGTCATCCACCACATCGAGCTGCTGATGCATGCGGCCGAGCAATGGCATGGCGCGCGCGATTTCATGGCACAGCGAATCGATGGTCTGGATGCGCAGCCGCGTGGGCAGTTCTTCGGGCAACCAGCCGCGACGCGCGGCCTGCCTCAGCACCGCGGCGCGCAATGCCTCCCACGCCGCGCGATCCGGTTGATTCGCATCCAGCCGGCCCTCCAGTGCCACCAGCACCCGCTCGCGCATCTCGGCCGCCGCCTTGCGCGTGAAGGTAATGGCCAGCACCTCTTCAGGCTCATCCACCTGCGCCAGTGCCGCCAGAAAACGTTGCGCCAGCACCGTGGTCTTGCCCGAACCGGCGGGAGCCTGCAACAGCAGGTGTTGATCGACGCGCAGCGCGGCTTCGCGGACCGCCTGATCCGTCATGGCGATCCCTTTGCCGGTTCGGTGGCTTCTTCGGCCACCGCGAGATCGCCGCGCCGGCACAGCGCCGGCAGATGGCAGTAGCGACAGGCATCGCGCAGCGGAGCCACACTGGCCTCTCCCTGCAGGTGTTCCTGCAGCAACCGATCCAGTTCGGCGCGCCACAGCGCGCGCTGCACCGGCCAGTCGGGCACGGACTTCCAGCGCCCGGGCCATCCCTGCGGCTGCATCGCGGCACCGGTATAACCGGGCTCAACCGGATTCAACGACAGCAGCGCCAGCCCCTGCACCAGCTGCCCGGACTGCGCCAGTGCCTGCTCATACAGCGCCAGTTGCAATGGTTGCGCGCTGCCCTGCTCCAGCCGCATGGGCTCGGGCCTGCCACTCTTGTAGTCGATCAACCAGAAGCTGCCGTCGCCATCCGCGTCGATGCGATCGATGCGCAGCGCCATGGTTCCTGCGGCGCTGGCCAGCCGCAGCGGATGCTCGCGCGCGATCACCGTGAACGCCGGCCGTGCGGCGTCCATCTCCAGCACGCGCAGCAGCAGGTGCTCGGCGCGCAATCGTTCACGTTCCAGCTGCCGCAGGCCACGGGCGCCCTCCGGCATCTGCGCCTGCATCAAGCGCCGCCAGTTTCGCAGGATCAACGCGCGTCGCTGCGGCTCGTCCAGTGCCAGCAGGCCGGCGCGATCGCCCAGTTCCTGCCAGATGCCTTCCAGCAGTCCGTGCAGCAACTCGCCGCGCAGCCGCGGATCGATGCCCTCGCCGGTGCGAACCGGGGGCTCCGCACCCAGCCGCACCTGGGCCTGCGCGCGAAAGGCACACTGCTGCTGCAGGCGCAGGCGCAGCAGTCCTTTCGGCAATGGCAGATCCGGTGTCGCGACCATGCGGGGCAGCGATGCATCGCGCAGCAACGGCGCCGTGCAATAAGGTTCCTGTGCCGCGTCCTCGTCGGCCGCGGCGATCCAGCTCTCATCTGACAGCAGCGCCGACGGTCGATGGCGTACGTCGCCCTCACGCAGCGCATAGCTCAGCACCAGCTCGGTGGCGCACGCCTGCCACTGGGTCTGGGTCCAGCGCGCCTGCTCCAGTCTTTGTCGCGCGCTGGCCTCTTCCCACAAGGCGCGGCGCTGTTCGGCCAGAGCCACATAGGCATTGGGCCGCGGCGGTTCCGGCCAGCGCTGTTCGGTGAGTCCCAGCACCCAGATGCCGTCGTAGCGCGCCACCGGTGCGCCACGAAACGCACTCAGGGTAATGGCAGCGTCGCTGCTTTCCGGCGCGTGCAGGGTTTCACCCGCAAGCTGTTGCAGACGGACCAGCGCCGCATCCCGCGACAGCGGTTCCGCGACGGCGTCGAGACCGGCGAATTCATCGAGCAGTTCGCCCCAGCGCGTCACACGCTGCGCATCGCTGGAATGCAGGGCCGCACCGCGCGCGAACCCGCTCTGCTGCAGCCACTGACTGAAATGCTCCGCCCATTGCGTGGCCGAGGCAGTCGGGGATTCGCGCCAGGATGCCGCTGCCAGCCACGCCGCCAGAACCTGCGCGGCCGGGTTCGGCGCGCACTGCCCCAGCAATGTTTCATTCAGCAGCAAGCGGGGCCAGCGCGCGCGACCGATGGCGGCCAGTGCGGCCTCGAGCTGCAGCATGTGCCGGTGCTCGCCGAAGTTGAAGTAGGCGCCGCGCAGCACCTGCGACAGATCACTCCAGTCGATGACATCGCGCGACAAGCGCAGCGCCGCCAGGACATCGGCGATCAATACCTGATGGATCAGCGGCTCACCGCCCTCGATCGTCAGCAGCGTCCCGGCGGGCTCGTGGGCGGCGGCGCCGCCAATGCCCTGCGCGAGCGCGCGCCACAGCATCACTCCTTGCATGGATAGCGAAGGATCGCTGGCGGCCGAAATCACCAGCAACCGCCGACCCGCATCGGACTCGAGCTGTGCGCGGCACCAGGCCGCACAGGCGCGGATCTCCGACTCCAGATCCGCGGCCCGCACCTGCCGGATCTCGGCCATCGGCCGCGCGTCGCTGTCCGCCGCGTACAGGATCGGTTGCCCGGGCCAGCAGCGCTCGGCCAACGCCTGCTGCAGCGCTGTGAGCCGCGGCTGACCGACAATCCATGGCGCGGGACCCTCGAGCAGTGGCGCGAGTTGCTCCATTGTCGCCAGCGGTAGTGCAATCGCCTGCAGGCGTTCGCACTGCTGACGAAACCCGGCCAGCGCCGCCACCAGCAGCTGCTCTTCCTCTGAAACCGCGCTGCGTGACAGGACCAGCAGCGACTGCGTGGCGCGCGCCGCGCCCTGCATCAGCGCCGGCGCATGCAGGCTCAGTTCTTCCTCGGTGCCGAACCGGCCGTGCATGGTGCGCAGAACGCCTTCCCACAGGCTGCGCTGCTGGCTGCGGTTCAGGCGCCGCAGCGCCACGCCATGCCGCGCGCGCTGCCAGCGTGAATCCAGCCAGGCTTCCCAGGTAAGGACCTCGGGCGTGTCCCAGACCTCAAGTCCCCGCGCCCGCTGCGCGCGCGCCCAGTTCCAGCGCAACGCGGCCGCGCGCTGCGCGGTGGGCACGATGATGCTGCGACCGGCCTCGATGGCTGCCGCAATGGATGCATCCATGAGCTCGCCGCTCATGGTGCCCCGACCCGCGGGCCTACTTGAAGCGTCCGGCCGCCTCGACCACGCGTGCCGCCGCCGGCGACATGCTGTGGCGCGAAGACCAGGAGTCGAGTTGCGCCTCGATGCGCTCGAACACCACCGCCAGCGTGGCGGCATCGGGCAGCACGGTGATGCGGAAGTGATCGCGATACGGCACGTTGAACGCAGTGCCTGGCGTCACCAGCACATGCTTCTCTTCCAGCAGCTCGAGCGCGAACTGCTGGTCGTTGAAACCCGGCAGCCGTTCATCGCGCACGCCGATGAAGGCATACATCGCGCCGCTGGGCGGCGTCAGCGTTAGGTACTTGCTGCGCGCCACCGCTTCGATGACGGCTCGCCGCGATTCGTACAATCGGCCGCCCGGCGAAGTCAGATCCTTGATGCTCTGGTAGCCACCCAGCGCGCTGTGCACGGCGTATTGCGCCGGCACGTTGCTGCACATGCGCATCGAACTGAGCAGTTCAACGGCCGCCAGATATTCCGTGGCGCGCTGCGTGGCGCCGGAGAAGCTCACCCAGCCCACTCGATAACCCGCCGCGCGATACACCTTCGACAGACCCGACAGCGTGGCGCACAGCGTTTCGGTCACCAGCGATGCGATCGGCACGAAGGGCACGTTGTCATACGTGATGCCGTCGTAGATCTCATCGCTGAGTATCATCAGCCCATGCTTCTCAGCAACGCGCGCCAGGCCCTCGAGCACCTCGCGCGGATACACCGCGCCGGTGGGATTGTTCGGATTGATGACCACCAGCGCGCGCGTGCGCGGCGTGATCATGGCTTCCACTTCGGCCGGGTCCGGAAAAAAGCGGTTCTCGGGACGGCAGCCATAGTGCACGGGCCGGCCGCCGTTGAGCGTCACCGCCGCGGTCCACAGTGGGTAGTCCGGCGCCG
>Ga0164241_10004354_pt1 | contig 13770 bp, 12 predicted proteins | sample OricomyardsoilBY_FD_108780 | JGI IMG/M metagenome (GOLD analysis project Ga0164241, IMG submission 108780) | Backyard soil microbial communities from Emeryville, California, USA - Original compost - Back yard soil (BY) | ecosystem: Environmental > Terrestrial > Soil > Unclassified | place: USA...
AAGCAGGCGTTCGGGATCGGTGAGCTCGCCGACGTCGAGCAGTACCTGCAGGGGGAGATGCTGAGCCTGATCGTGCCGCTCGCGGTCGGCTACCTGGCGGCCCGCGCGGTCGCGAGCGATCTCAGCGGCGCCGCCGAAAGCGGCCGCCTGGAGGTGCTCCTCTCGGCACCCGTCACCCGCCCGGCCGTCTGTCTCGGGGCCTTCCTCGCCGCCGCGGTCGAGATCGCCGCGGTCCTCCTCCTCACCTTGGCCCTCAGCCTGCTCGGCAGCGTCGTCGCCGGCGCCGGTCTCGGCTTCGGTCACGCGCTCGCCGGGTTCGCCGCGGTCTGGCCGCTCGCCCTGGTCGGCGGCGGGCTCGCGGTCGTCGTCTCCGGCTTCTCGCTGAAGACGAGCGTGGTCACCGGGGTCGTCGCCGGGTTCCTGGTCGCGATGTACGTGATCGATCTCCTCGGCAAGCTCGACGTGAGCATCTCCGGCATTCGCTACGCGTCGATCTTCCGGTACTACGGCAACGCGATCGAAGACGGCGTCGAACCGGTCGCGTTCGTCGGCCTGACCGCGTTCGCCCTGCTCCTCGTCGCGGTGGGGGCGTGGCTGTTCGAACGGCGGGATCTGACCGGCTGACCATCCTTGCCGCCCACCGCCTGAGGATGGGATATTTGGGTCGATGTCCCTTGACGATCCAGCAGGCGAGGACCAGCGGGACACCCGCCTCCCCCGCCTGATCGAGGTCGGCTCTTCGCTGCTCGCCGAGCTCGACCTGGAGGCCGTCCTGCGCTCGGTGGTCGAGGCGAGCCGCGAGCTGACCGGCGCCGAGTACGCGGCCCTCGGGGTCCTCGACGCCGAGCGGGGTGAGCTCGAGCGCTTCATCTACCTCGGCATCGACGAGGAGACGCGCCGCGAGATCGGGCCGCTGCCGCGCGGCCGGGGGGTGCTCGGCGAGCTGATCCGCGATCCACGGCCACTCCGCCTCGCCGACGTCGAAGCGCACCCGCACGCCTACGGCTTCCCGCCCGGCCATCCGTCGATGCACAGCTTCCTCGGCGTGCCGATCACGATCCGCGGCGAGGCCTTCGGAAACCTCTACATGACCGAGAAACGCGGCGGGGTCGAGTTCGACGAAGCGGACGAGGAGGCGGCGAGGGCACTTGCCAACTGGGCGGCGATCGCGATCGAGAACGCCCGCCTCTACACGACGCTGAGCGCCCGCGAGGCGGAAACCGAGCGGGCGCTGCGGCGTGCCGAAACCTCGGCCGACATCGCCCGCGCGGTGGGCGGCGAGACCGACGTCGACCGCGTCCTCGACCTGATCGCGAAGCGCGCCCGCGCCCTGATCGAGGCCCGCACGGTGCTCGTGCTCCTGCGCCGGAGAGGCGGGCTCGTCGTCGCCGCGCGGGCTGGCCGGATCGGTCCCGAGCTCGAGGAGCTGACGATCCCGGCGGAGGACGCGGTCTTCCAGGCGGCGATGCGGGAACGCGTGTCCCGACGCCTGGAACGGAGCACGCCGCCGTCGGAGGCCCGGATTCGCGAGCGGCTCGGCGCCGAGGCGGCACTGGTGGTCCCACTGCTCTTCCGGGGGCGCGCGGTCGGCACCCTCGTGGCCCTCGACCGCGAAGCGGGCGACGATTTCGACGACGAGGATCTGCGCCTGCTGCAGGCCTTCGCCGCCACCGCGGCGATCGCGGTCGGCACCGCCCAGTCGGTCGAGGCCGGCCTGCTGCAGCAGCAGGTGGAGGTGGCCGAGGCGGAGCGGCGGCGCTGGGCGCAGGAGCTCCACGACGGGGCCCTCCAGTCGCTCGCGGCGGTGCGGATCACCCTTGCCGCCGCCCTGCAGGGAAGCGGTGAGGGCCGCTTCGCGCAGATCGAGCGCGCCGCCGAAGGGACGGTCGAAGGGCTCGAGGAGCAGATCACCGAGCTGAGCAGGCTGATCAACGACCTGCGGCCGGCCTCGCTCGAGCGGCTGGGATTGGACGGCGCGCTGGAGGCGCTCGCCGAGGAGTCCTCCAACCGCGGCGGATTCGCGGTCGCCGGCGATTTCGATCTGAACGGTGAGCTGACCGGCGACGAGGAGCGGGTCGTCTACCGGCTCGTCCAGGAGGCGCTCAACAACGTCGTCAAGCACGCCGGGGCCAGGCAGGTCTCCGTCCGCACGCGGATCGCGGACGGCGCGATCGAGGTCGAGGTCCGCGACGACGGTTCGGGATTCGACCCGGCGCGCGGCCCGGGCCGAGGGCTCCTCGGCATGCGCGAGCGGGTCGAGATGCTGGGCGGCACGATCGAGATCGATTCGCGTCCTGGCGCGGGGACCAGGATCGGGTGGACGCTGCCGCTGCGGTCGGGCTGAGCGGGCTCAGGGGCGGCCCGGCTCGATCACCCGGTTGGCGATCGCGAAGCGGACGAGTTCGGGACGGGACTCGACGCCGATCTTCTCCAGCAGTTTCGCCCGGTTGACCTCGATCGCCCGCACGCTGAGGAAGAGCTGCTCGCCGATCTCGCGGTTGGTGTGGCCGAGGGCGACCAGGCGGAGCAGCTCGAGCTCGCGCTCACTGAGGTCGTCGAGCGGGTCGGCCTCGAGCTTCGCCATCTCGCCGCCGAGTCGCGGGTCCACGTAGGAGCCACCCGCGGCGGCGGTGCGGATCGCCTCCTCGAGGTTGCGCTCCGCCGCCTGCTTGAGCACGAAGCCCGCGGCGCCCCCACGCATCAGGTCGCGGGCGACGCGCGGGTCGCTTTGCATGGTGAGGACGACGATCGCGGTGTCGGGGGCCGTCTCGCGCAGGCGCGGGATGTCGGTGCGGGGGTCGGCGCCGGGCATCTGCAGGTCGAGGACGAGGACCCGCGGACGGCGGTCTTCGACCAGCTTCGCGGCCCCGGCGGCGTCGCTCGCCTCGCCGATCACCCGCAGGTCCGCCTCGGCTTCGAGCAGCGCGCGCAGGCCGGCGCGGATCACGTTGTGGTCGTCGGCGAGGACGACGGTGATCTCCGCGGACGAGGCGCTCATGGCACCAGTCTGCCGGCGCCTGCGCGGTCCGACCGGATCGCCGACCCTCACGGCGCTACGCTGGCGCGGTGCGCGCCGAAGGGGCCGATCGCAAGATCACGGTGGTGCTCGCCGACGACCACGCCGTGGTCCGCGGCGCGCTCCGAGCGCTGCTCGACGCCCAGGCCGACTTCGACGTGGTCGGCGAGGCGAGCGACGTCGCGGGTGCCCGACAGGCGGTGTTCGACCTCGCGCCCAGCGTCCTCGTGCTCGACGTGAACATGCCGGACGGCCTCGGGGTCGACGCCGTCGCCGAGCTGCGGCAGTCCCACCCCGACACCAAGATCGTCCTGCTGACGATGGAACGCGACATCGGCCTGGCCCGCCGCGCCCTCGACGACGGGGCGCTCGGCTACCTCTTCAAGGACGCCGCCCACCTGGAGCTCGTCGAGGCGGTGCGGGCGGCCGCCGCCGGCGATCGCTACCTGCCCGCCGCCGTGTCGGCCGGCCTTTCCCGCGATCCGGAAAAGCGCGCGAACGAGGCTCTCTCGCCACGCGAGACCGACGTCCTGCGCCTGATGGCCCTCGGCCACACCAACCGCGAGATCGGCGAACAGCTCGACCTCAGCGTGCGAACGGTCGAGACCCACCGTGCCCACATCCAGCAGAAGCTCGGCCTGGCCACCCGCCCCGAGCTGACCCGCTACGCGCTCGAGCACGATCTGATCGGTCTCTAGCCCGGTGAGTCCCGATCGGCCCCTAGCGGGAGCTCAGCCGTGGGGTCGCGCGGCTGATCAGGTGGTACTGGGCGCGGATGCCGGCCTCGTCGTCGTCGAGTCGGGTGGGGGTGACGTCGACGTGGAAGTCGGGGCAGCCGAGGGCGATGTCATGGTCGCGGTCGATCAGGAACTCGACTCCCCCCACGATGCCCACGCAGATGTCGTCGGGCCCGCGCGGGTAGCTCCGGCTCGCGAGCCGAACTTCGGGTTCGCCCTCAGCCCCGGCGACGTGGCGCAGCATCACGTTGTTGCCCATCTGATTGCGCAGGCTCACGATCGCGGCGACCGCCTCCTCGGTGGCCCAGACCCGTTGCAAGGCCATCTGCCTGGTCTGCGCGGCCCGGATGTCGGCGCCCATCGTCATGTCGACATCGAACCGCTTTGGCCCGCCTCGTACATGGGGTCGAAGCCACATGGTCGGGTGTGGGCGAACCCCGCCGCCGCGTGCGCGGCCAGGGCCGTCGCTCAGACCCGCACCGCCTCCAGCTCGTCGAGCAGCCCGCCGTACTCCGCCAGCCGCACGATGCCGAGGTAGCGGCGCCGCACCCGGTCGTGGGCCGCGCAGCCGAGCCGCGCCGCCCGCACCGGATCGCCGAGCAGGCCGAGGATCGCGTCCGCCGGCTCGCGCGGGTCGCGGGGATCCACCAGCAGGCCGCTCTCGCCGTCGACGATCTGCTCGGCGATGCCGCCGATCCGGCTGCCGACCACCGGCCGCCGCTTCCACATCGCCTCGGCGACGGTCAGGCCGAATCCCTCGGCAAGGCTCTTCTGCACGACCACGTCGGCCCGCCGTTGGATCGCGTTCACCACCGCCGCGTTTTCGTCCAGGTCGGCCATCGGCAGCCCCACCAGATGCGCCCGCCGGCGGATCTCCTCGGGAAGTGCCTCTCGGTGGCTGCGGATCTCGTCCCAGACCGACGCTCCCTCGGGGTCGTCGGCGACGGCGCCGGCGTCGGGGCCCGCGAGCAGCAGGTGGACGTCCGTGGCGGGCGCCAGTCCTCCCGCCAGGCACCGCAACAGCCCGTCGTGGTCCTTCAGCCTGTCCCAGCGGGAGACCTGCGCCACCAGCTTCGCGCCGGCGGGGATCGGCTCGTCCTCGATCACCTCGGCGCGGCGCTCGACCCGGCCGGGGCTGCCGTCGGCCCGGGTGAAGAGGGGGCCGGCGCCGGCGTTCGCGCCGGCGAGGCCCGCGGCGGCCAGGATCGCCGCCACGCGATCCGCGTCGAGCTCCTGGTTCTTCGGCGAGAACGGGTCGATCGAGGGCGCCATCACGCGGCAGCGGTCGGGATCGAGCCCGGGCCAGACGAGCTCACGGCGGGAGAAGACGCAGAGGTCGGCGGCCTCGACGTCCGGGGTCAGGAAACGCTGCGCGCGCAGCGCGGTCTCGTTCGGCTCGTCGATGCCGATGTGGCAGCGCCAGACGACCGTCGCGCCGAACGCACCGAAGCGGCGCGCCAGCCCCGCGGTCTGGGGGTCGTGCAGGAAGACGACGTCGTCGGGGCGGATCAGATCCTCGAAGTAGCGCGCGCTCCGCTCCAATGCCTGCTCGTACATCGCCCGCTCGTCCTCCCCGAGCGGGCCGCCGTCGCCGGGGTCCCCGTGCAGGTTGTTGTGGAGGCGCTTGGTGAGGCGGAAGAACCCGGGATCCTCACGGAGGACGGCCCAACGGGTGTCGACCCCGGCGCCGCGCGCGTAGGGCAGCAGCGACCGCAGCATCTCCGCCACCCCGCCACCGCGCAGGGTCGAGCTGACGTGCCAGATCGCCCGGCCCTCGAACCGCTCGCGGGCGTGCCGCGCCGCCGCCTCGACCCGCGTGTACTCGGCGACGCCCAGCAGCGGCGCGAACGCCTCGGGCGCGTGCGGTGGGATGAGGACGAACTTGGGGCGCGCCATCGTCAGCCGACGCTAGGCCCTCGCCGCGGCCGCGCCATCCGGGGAAGGCCACAGCGAGAGGTCGGCACCTCACCGATGGCGGCGCGGGTAGAAGGGGCGAGAGTCGACCCATGCTCCACCTTCGAACGAGAAAGGCCCACCGATGAAGGAGTCAGTGCTGATCGCGGGCGGCGGCGTGGCGGCGTTGGAGGCTGCGCTGGCGCTCGAGGATCTGGCGGGCGACCGCGCCGAGGTGACGATCTGCTCGCCGCGCCCGAGCTTCGTCTACCGCCCCTACGCCGTCGGCGTCCCCTACGGCGCCTCCCGCGCGGCCACCTACTGGCTCGAGCCACTGGCCGCGGCGGCCGGTGCCCGCTACCGCTGCGACAGCATCGCCGCGGTCCACCGCGAGACGCGCCTCGCCGTCACCCACGACGGCGAGAGCATCCCCTACGGCGACCTGATCGTCTGTCCCGGGACCAAGCTGCTCTGGCCGGTGCCCGGCGCGATCACCTTCTGGGGGATCGCCGACGAGGGCGACGTCCGCGGCGTGATGAGGGAGATCCGCGCCGGGACCAGCAACCGCGTCGCCTTCACGATGCCCTCGGCCGACAGCTGGGCGTTGCCGCTCTACGAGCTGGCTCTGCTCTGCCGCGCGCAGCTCGACAAGACCGGCGACGACGCCGAGCTGACCATCGTCACGCCGGAGGACGCGCCGCTGCAGATCTTCGGACGCGGCGTCGCCGAGGGCATCGCCGAGCTGCTCGCCGAGCGCCGGATCGAGGTCCGCACCGGCACCCATCCGGTGCGCTTCGAGAACGGCGTCCTGGAGACGGCCCCGGCGGGCGGCATCCCCTTCGACCGGGTCGTCAGCCTGCCGAAGGTCGAGGGCCGGCGGATCGCCGGCGTCCCCCAGGATCCCGAGGGATTCATCCCCATCGATCAGCACTGCAAGGTGCTCGGCGGCGACCACGTCTACGCGGCGGGGGACGTCACCAACTTCCCGGTGAAGCAGGGGGGCATCGCCACCCAGCAGGCCGACGTCGCCGCGGAAGCGATCGCCGGCTCGCTCGGCGTCGACCTCGAGCCCGCCGAGTTCGACCCGGTCCTGCGCGGCGTCCTCTGGACCGGCGGCGACTCGCGCTACCTGGAGGGCTGGCTCGCCGGCGGCCACGGCGAACGCTCGACGATCAGCGACGCGCCCCCGTGGGGCGCCGACCACGGCAAGATCGTCGGCCGCTACCTGACCGGGTTCCTGGCCGGCGTCGCCGCCTGAGCGGCCTCGTTCGATTCGAACGCCTGGCCGGTCCCCACTTCGACCCTCTCGGTAGGATCGATCAATCGTCCCCGGATGGGTGCCGGAGTGGTTGAACGGGGCAGTCTCGAAAACTATTCGTCATGACCCGGCGCAGCGGTAGAGCAATCGGTCGGTTCCGCCACTAATCCCTGCACTTCCGCAACTCTCGTAGGGGAGGGTTCCAGCCCGGGTTGCAGCCGGATGTCCTCCCAGGTCTCTAGCTTCGATGGGCGCGCGACTTGGGACGATCGCGTCTCGATCGCACGGTCTCGTGGAAGGCGCCGCAATTACAAAGGCTCTGGCGAGTCTGAGCGGCTGAGGATCGTGAGGAAGCAGGCCGCATGTATAAGGAGAGCTGCATCGTCCGACCCGATTTCCGGCCTTAGACCGTGGCTGATGACGTTGCGGAGGTTCAGGCCGAGCGAGTCGGTGAGGAGGCAGACGAGGTAGGCGTGCCAACCGGGCGTTCCGATCCGGCTTCTCATCGCGGCGAGGTTGACTCCCAGGCTTCTCGCGCGACCCGGTTTGTTGCTCGTCGGCTCCCAGACGATCGCGAGACCGAGGTGGCTTGCCATATCGCGAATGACCGCCTCGATTCGAGGTGCGAGCAAGCTGGCGCTGAGATTGAACTTGCCCTCCCACCAGAGCTCAAGGGCCTCCGCGATGCGCTCCGCGTTCGCCGTGCTGATCAGGTCGGTGCTGAAGAAGGCGACCAGGTCGTCTCGGCCCGGCCGCCCGAAGCGCTCCTCGATATCCCGCAGTATCCGGACCGCAAACGTCCCCCAAAGCCGCGCCGCGAACACTCGATGTTGCGCCCTGGCGGCCCGGACATGAGATTCGTCGTCGGTCGATTCAAAGATCGGAATTCCAAGATCCGGATCCAGCACGATCCCGGTCACCAGGTATTGGAGCGGGTTGTTCTTCATCTGCTCGGCGACCGCGTCGTTCAGCTTGTCGGGCTCGCCACCCGGGGGCCCGTGGTTCGCGAACAGCCCGAGGCTCGTCCGCCAGTCTTCTCGCTCGAGGAAGAAGGCGAAGAATTTCTCGCTCTCCTCTCGCGGGATCTCGACCTCCGCCGAGATCTCCTTCAGATCGAGTTCGTCGTCGCTGATCTCGGACAGTTCGATCCGTAGGGCCTCGGCCTCGTCCCTGAGGTGGTGCGTCGTGGCGAGCTCCAGCGCGGTGCGAAGGAAGCTCAGCTTCTGCAGGCCGCTCCCCTCGCGGGCCCGTTCCGTCCATAGCAGGATCTGGCGTTTTCTCAGATCGCGAGCCTGGTCGGGTGCAGCGAGCTGGCAGCGAAGGTCGATCGCCGTGTTGACTTGGAACGGATCGTCCCGATACTTCTCCTCGACGAGGTCGATCAATTCTTCCATGGCCTCGGGGCGATGGTTGGCTTGGAGCGAGATGAGCGACTCCAATAGCGTGAAGGGTATCCCCGGCCTGTGCTCGTCGACGGCCATCTCTTCCCTGATGACCCTGACCATGCGTGTCGCCGTCTGGTCGATCAGGTCGGAGTCCGAGACGCTGCGGGCAAGCTCCAGGGCCCTCACCAGACCCTGCGCCGCCTCCATTGGCTCCCAATCTGGGTCGTCGCAAAGGACCAGGAGCGACCGCGCCGCATCGCGGGCCCGCTGGTCGGGCCGCGGCTCGACGCGTCTTTCCCAGAGCAGGTCTCCGAGCCGGGACCGGGCGCGCGGATCATCGACGGCCTCAAAGGCATCAACCCAGAGCGCTACGTCCTTGTCGGGGACTTCGCAGAGCCGCGGGGGCATCCGACCCTCGGCGAACTCCATCATCGCGCCGAAGGCCGATCTCTCGCGATCCCGTCGATCGATCTCCTCCGGCCGAGTGAGGTCGTAGCCGAATGCCCAGACCAGGGCGCGGTAGCAATCCTCCTCCCCGTCCGGGACCGAGTCGCGGATCCGTCTGTGGATGTCGTACCAGGACTCGGCCTCGGGGAGGGCGGCCTGCAGGGCGGTCAGGACGCCGCCGCCCTTTTCGTGCGCGGCGGAACCTTCGTCGAACTCGCTCATGATCTCCGGTCGTTGAATGTCGCTCGACATAAGCGAGGTCGAAGGGTGACCCTGAACGGGTCGTCACCGTTTCAGCCCGCCTCTTCTTCGTCAGTTACCTGGCTCCGAAAGCAGCTCGCGCGGAGGCCCGCTCGACCCGATCGCATGACGAATCCGAGGCGGCCCCATACGATTGCGCCGGAGGCAGGGGTCGGACGCTTTCGGACGAGCGCATCGGACCATGGAGCCAACCCGCCGTCCGCACGGCATTATTGCGGCGAGTTGCGGCTCACCCACGGTATCGGCGGCTGCAAGCGGCTGGCCGTAGACATCGCCCATGGCGGCCGTCCGCGCTCGGGCTTCCTCGGTACGATCTTTCGTCCGCAGTTTCGTTGGAGGGGTGCCGGAGTGGTTGAACGGGACAGTCTCGAAAACTGTTGACGTCGCAAGGCGTTCGTGGGTTCGAATCCCACCCCCTCCGTCTCCGGTCGGAATGCGGGAATCCGCGTGGCCTCGATTTTTGCCAGGGGCTTAGCCGTCTAGTCGACGGTGACGTTTTCCCTCGCCGCTTCGAATTCGAAATGAGCGCCTTCGCCGCCCGGGTTGGAGTAGGAGCAGCGCTCCGAAGCGGAGTAACTGCCCGGGGCGGCGCTCGCTGGAACCATCAGGCCCTCGGTCGTTTGGCCGTCGGGCATGATGACGTTCCTGGTGACGAGGATCGAGCCTCCGCTGGTGTTGATCTCAAGGGTCAGCCCGCTGACTTCGACGCCCGCCAATGAAGGACAGGGCGCGGCGGCGAGGCTCCCCCCAGAAGTAAAGGTGAGTTCTTCGCCCGGGGAGACGGTGCTCGATTCCAAGCCGATCGGGACCGGAGGCCCGGTCACGGTAATTGCAAACCCCGGAGAGCGCCATGCCTCCCCACCCCCGCAGGAGAACGACACTTGGTGTGAGCCGGCAGGAAGGTCAAACGGGGTGTACACAGGGAAGGTTTCCCGGGCCACTGCCACCCGTCGGGCGCCGGACGACCAGCCATCGAAACCAGCGGTCATTTCCGAACAGCTGGGGGTTATCGCAACAGGACCGAATCCGGCCGGACCGCTCGTCGGTCCATGCGGGATGACTTCAAAGGTCGGAAAGACGCCGGCCGTTTCCACTGAGATGCGGACGTGAATGATGAAGTGGCGGCCACATTCCGAGGACGTGCATCCAACTCCTCCGAAGGTCACCCTGAACCGCCCTCCTTCGAGCCACGATGCGGCCGAGATCACCAGGCCACCGTCTTCGAGTCCAAAACCCAGACCCGCCTTCGCGGAGCTCGTCACTTCGATCGAACTCAGTGAGGTCAGCGGCGGCGGCGGCGGTAGGTGCACGATCGAACCCACGTCCATACTGGTCCCGAGTCCGAGCAGTTCGATCGGAGGAGGCGCTTCAGGGCCAGAGGGACCGACGGGAGGAGATTCGACCGGCCCCGATGGTCCGCTCGGCTGCGGGTCGTCACCGGTAGGACCAAGCGGAGGCGTCGATGGGCTGGGCGCTTCCGATGTGACGGGCTGCGACGGGACCGCGGTCGTCGGACTTGAGGATCCCGCCGGCGACGCGGGCTTCGGCCGCGACTTCCCGCGAGCGTTCTTGATGCACCGCCGCTCGGCCTGGCGCTGCTTCCTCCCCTTGCCCGCGTGGCGGTGCCGGCACTGCTTGATCCGTGCTGCCGTAGATCCCTGAGCTCCCAAGGCTGGAGCGGCGAGAACGGCGGCGAAAGCGACCAACACCAGGACGAATGCCCACAGACTCGGTCGCTTGATCGGAGGAGAGGTTGGCTGCATCAATCTGCCGGGGGCCACGCACGCGGCTAGCTGGGTAGCAAGGGCCTTGCACATTTATCGGAATTCTTCCAAAGAACTTGCGTCGCGCTTTCCTTCAGAGGGCGATTCGCGCGGCAGGAAACGGCACCTCCGGCGATCGCGATCGGGCCCGGCGACTCTTCCACCTCGGCCCATCCCGCGTCGTCTTCGATGAGGGCACGGGGAGCGCGATTGGCGAGGCCGATGCGGATCCTTGTTCTAAGTCAGTCGTCCTCCTACATCCAGGCAAGCATTTCATCGGCGTTTGCTTCTACCCAGCCCTTTGCGTTCTGTTCCGCCTCGTCCTGATCGGCGGCCGGAAAACTCGTCGGCTCAAAGCTGGTGGGGGAAACGCAAGTAAGCACCCACTCGCCGCATCGGCTCAACTCCCGCATATTGGTAGGCAGTTACGTCAGGCGGGAGGCCCGAAGCGTTCAGCGTGAAGTTTTCGGATGCGATCGAAAGCCTCGGAAAGTTTCGAGCTTCGTCCCACCCCCTCCGCCTCGTCGACGGGCCGAAAAGTCCAGATATGGAGGACTTTTCGGCCCGTCAACCTTCAGTCGTCGGAGCTCCAGCGGCGGCGGCCCTGCTTGCGCTCGCCGGTGCGGCGCTTCTGCTCGAGGCGGCGGCGACGAGAGGCGGTCGTCGGTCGGGTCGCGCGGCGGTGCTTCGGGACGCGCAGGGCGGCGGCGATCTTCGCGGCCAGGCGACTGAGCGCCAGTTCGCGGTTGCGGTACTGGCTGCGCCCGTCCTGGGCGACCGCGGTGACGACCGGCCCGAGCCGCTCGGTCAGCCGCGTCCGGCGCGCCTCGTCGAGCGCGCGCGACGCGGCCACGTCGAAGACCGCTTCCACCCGCGAGGCGGTGACGTTGGCGTGCTGGCCTCCCGGACCCGAGGAGCGGCTGGCGCGCAGCTCGATCTCGGCCAGCGGGATCGCCAGGCGCTCGTCGATCCGCAGCTCCTCGGCCACGGTCAGGCCAGCTCGGGGATGTGGCGCTCGAGGTGCTCGGCGATCGTCCGCCGCACCCAGGCGCGCGTCTCGGCGTCGGCCATCCGGTAGCGGCCGAGCAGCATCTTCTGGTCGTCGAGCGGCAGCCCGGCGATCTCCCACGACACCGCCAGCCGCTCGAACAAGGTCTCCTCGCGCCGCGCCCAGGCGTCCTCCAGGTTGGCGGCGTGGCTCGCCGGCGCCTCGCCGATCTTGGCGATCGTCGCGGGACTGAGGGTTTCGCGCAGCACCAGCACGTTGCCCTCCGGATCGGGATAGGAGACGGTCGGCGCCTTCTCGCGCGGCCGCCGCTCACCCGGAGATCTCTTCCTGCGCTTGGCCATCGGCCCCGAGTTTGTCAGGCTCTGCGGAATGGACGCGACGGTGACGATCGGCGTGCCGGTGGACTCGGTCGGCCGCTCCGGCGGCACCGAGCTGGCTCCGGGCACCCTGCGGGAGCTCGGCCTGCCCGAGGCGCTCGGCGCCCGCGACGAGGGCGACCTCGCGGTGCGCATCCGCGGCGAGGAGCGCGACCCGGACACCGGGATCGTGGCGAGCGCCGACGTGCTCGCCTGCACGGCGACGATCCGCGCCGCCGTCGCCTCCGCGATCGCCGCCGAGGAGCGCCCGTTCCTGATCGGCGGCTGCTGCGCGGAGCTGCCCGGCGCCCTGGCCGGAGCGCGGGACGTGCTCGGCGCGCCGCTCGGCCTCGCCCACGTCGACGGGCACCTCGACCTCTACGACGGTGAGACCTCGACCACCGGCGAGGCGGCCGACATGCCGATCTCGGTCGCGCTCGGGATCGGCCCGACGGCCTGGGTCGAGGCGGCGGGCGGCGCCACGGCGATCCCCGAGCGCACCGCGATCGTCGGCTTCCGCGACCGCGCCGAGTCGATCGCCGACGGCATGCGCCAGCCGGAGGACCTGGTCCGGGCGCCCCTCTTATATGGAGCCGAGGAACTGCGGGCGCAGGGCGTGGAGGCGGCGGGCGTCGAGCTCGCGTCGCGCCTCACCGCGGCCGGCCCGTTCTGGCTGCACCTCGACGTCGACGTCCTCGACGAGGTCGTCTTCCCGGCGACCGACTACCTGCAGCCCGGCGGCCTCGACTGGGACGAGCTCGCCGCCGTGCTGGCGCCGCTGGCCGCCGCCGAGGAGCTCGTCGGCGCCTCGCTCGCCTGCTACAACCCGGAGAAGGACCCGGGCCTCGAGTGCGGTCGCCGCCTGGTCGAGGCGCTCAGCTCAGCGCGTCGATCTTCGTAGCGAGCTCGAAGTCGGCGGCGGTGAGGCCGCCCTCGGAGTGGGTGGAGATCGTCACCGTCACCGTGCTCCAGGAGATCTCCAGGTCCGGATGGTGGCCCATCTCCTCGGCCGGGGCGACCAGCGAGTCGACGAAGCCGACCGAGCCGACGAAGTCGCCACGGTCGAAGGCCTTCACGATCGCCTGGTCGCGCCGCTCCCAGCCGTCCAGCGCGGCGAGCTTCGCCTCGATCTCGTCGTCTCCCAGCAACGCCATGTCGTCAGGGTACCCGCGACGGCCCGATCGTCACGGCGTCAGGATGATCTTCAGCGCCTCGCGGCGGTCGTAGATCTCATACGCCTCGACCGCGTCGTCGAGCTTCATGTGGTGGGTGACGAGCGGGGTCGGGTCGAGCTTGCCCGAGTCCAGCAGCGCCAGCACCCGGTCGACGTGGGCGATCACGTTGGCGAGGCCGAGCCGCAGGTCGAGCCCCTTCAGCCAGGCGAGGCCGAGGTTGAACTCCGAGCGGCCGACCTGGACGCCGATCCCGGAGACCGTCCCGGCGTTGCGCGCCAGGCCGATCGCGGCCTCGACCGCCGCCGGGTGCCCGACCGCCTCGACCACGACGTCGGCGCCGCGCCCGCCGCTCGCGCCGCGGACCTCAGCCTTCGCGTTGCCCTCGGTGAGGTGGACCGGCGTGGCGCCGAACCGCGCCGCCAGATCGAGCCGCTGCTCGACCGAGTCGACCGCGAAGACATGGGAGGCGC
>Ga0164241_10004355_pt1 | contig 13770 bp, 15 predicted proteins | sample OricomyardsoilBY_FD_108780 | JGI IMG/M metagenome (GOLD analysis project Ga0164241, IMG submission 108780) | Backyard soil microbial communities from Emeryville, California, USA - Original compost - Back yard soil (BY) | ecosystem: Environmental > Terrestrial > Soil > Unclassified | place: USA...
CGCGCTTGCTAGCGTCGCCGCGTGAACGACTCGTACTCCGCCGCCGAGCTGGCGTCGATGCCCAAGGCCGAGTTCGCCTTCCCCGGGCCGCTGCGCGACCAGCTGGTCGCCGCGATCCTGGATGGTTCGAAGACGACGACGACCGGACTCGTCGTCGACTACGAACACGAGGGCGAAGCCCTTCCCGAGGTCGGCGAACGGTCGGTCGTGATCGACTCCGACGACCGCCCGGTCGCGGTGATCGAGGTGACGGAGGTCCGCGTGGTCCCGCTGGCCGAGGTCGACCTGGCTCACGCGATCGACGAGGGCGAAGGCGACACCACCGTCGCCGGCTGGCGCGCCAACCACGAGTCCTTCTGGCACAGCCCCGAAATGCGCCAGGCCCTCGACGACCCCACCTTCACCGTCGACGACGCCACCCTGGCCGTCCTCGAACGCTTCCACCTGGTCAGCACCCTCTGAACGTTCCCCACTGGCGGCTTATGTGACCCCTGGCCGCTGACAACACGCCAGTGGTCGAACAACCCGCCATCCATCAACCGTGGGGTCTCGGGTGGTTAATCTGTAGCGAATTAACCAACTTGGGGGTATTGCTCCGGTCCCAGGGCCAGGTTAATGCTTTCACCATGTCTCGTGAAGGGCGTACGACGCTGCGCGATGTGGCGACGGCTGCCGGGGTATCGGTGGCCACTTGTTCGTATGTGCTGAGCGGGCGGGCCGACCGGACCACTCCGCTGCCGGAGCCGACGCGGCAGCGCGTCGAGGAGGCTGCCCGGCGGCTCGGGTACAAGGGGAACACCGCCGCGCGCAGCCTGCGCCGGCAGCGGTCGGAGTTGATCGCGCTCGTCTACGCGCCGCCGGTCGGACCGTGGCTGGACCGGTTGACGATGCAGTGCGAGGACATCGCCGCCGCGCACGGGTACTCCGTCGTCGGCGTTCCGGTACGACGTCTCGATCGCGCGGCGCAGTCGTTGCGCGTCATCACCCGCGGCCATGTGGACGGCGCGATCTTCGCCCCCGGCCTGAGCGACGACATCGACCTGACCGCGGCCCGACGGTCGACCCGCGCGTTGATGACCTTCAGCGACCACCTCGAGTTCCCCGGCGTGGACGTCGTACGCAACAACGTGCGCCAGGCCTTGGCCGAGGCGACCTCGTACCTCGTGGCGGCCGGGCGGGAACGGATCGCGTTCCTGTCCCACAACGGCAGCCACGACGACAGGTACCTGGGGTACGTCGATGCGTTGCGCCAGGCCGGACGTGAGATCGATCCAGCGCTCGTCCGGGTCGGCGCGGCGTCCCGGGAGGAGGCGGTGGTCGTCGTCCGCGACCTGCTCGATTCGCCGCAGCCGCCGGACGCCATCGTCTCGGAGTCGGATCGCGGCGCCTTCGCGGCCTTGCAGGCCGCCGTGGATCGCGGCTTCAAGGTGCCGGGCGACCTGGCCGTGATCGGCACCGGCAACACCCAGGAAGCCACGTACTCCTCGCCGCCGCTGACCAGCGTCGGCATGCACCAACTGGATTTCACCGAGATGGTCGAGGCGCTGTTCGCGCGCATCGACGACCCGTCCCTGCCCGCCCGCGAGCTCTCGATGCCCTGGGTGCTGAACCACCGCGCATCCGCCTGACCCTCCCCGCACGTACGCCGTACTTCCGTCCTCGGAAAGGACTTGTCATGCCCCCGATCGCCCGCCGCTCGTTCCTCCAGCTCGGCCTCGGCGTCACCGTGCTCGGCGCGGTCGGCACCGGTTGCTCGCCGGCCACCCCGGCGGCGAAGAAGCAGGATCCCCGGACGTTCACCATCTACTGGAACGCCGGGCACGGCTACCAGGCCTACAAGGAAGTGATCGACCAGTTCGGCAAGGACCACGACCTGCAGATGAACTGGCAGAAGTTCCAGTGGCCGGACCTGACCACCAAGCTGACCGCGGACTTCCGCTCCGGCAACGTGCCGGACCTGGTCGAGGAGGTGAGTGCCGGCACGGGGACGCAGTACGGGCTGGCCGGGAACGTGCTCGCACTGGACGAGTTCGCCAGTGCGGACAAGGCGTTCGGCTTCCCCGGCGACTTCCTCGACCAGGCCGTGGTGGCCCGGCAGTACGAGGGCAAGACGTACTCGATCCCGCTGCACCTGACCGCGAACGGCCTGCTCTTCTACAACAAGGCAATGCTGTCGGCGGCCGGCTTCGACAAGCCGCCGTCGAACTGGGACGAGTTCCTCGAGGTCGCCAAGGCCACCACCAAGGACAAGGTCTCGGGTTGCTCGCTCAACTCGGATCCGAGCTACGCGGCGCCGTACTACAACCAGCAGAAGGTCGATTTCAGCGACGCCGGCGCCAAGCAGTTCATGATGCCGGCCGACGGTGCACTCAGGTCCCTGCAGTGGATGCAGGACCTGATCTTCACCCACAAGGTCTCCCCCGCCCCGGTGGCGACCACCGACTACTCCGGGCCGCAGAAGCTGTTCTCCGCCAAGCGTGCGGCGATGTTCGTGTCCGGGCCGTGGGACATCGGTCCCATCCGGCAGGGCAGCCCGGACATCGACCTCGGCCTCGCCGTCCCGCTGACCGGCGCCGTGCAGTCGGCGGCGATGGCCGGGTCCGGACTGATGATCCCGGCCAAGGCCAGGGACCCCAAGCTGTCGTGGGAGCTGATCACCAAGCTTGCGGCGGTCAAGGTCGAACTCGCCGCGACCAAGGAAGCCGGGATGTCGATGCCGCGCAAGAGCTGGGCGGCCGACCCTGCGGTGGCCGCGGACCCGAGCCTCGGCACGATCGCGAAAGCCCTTGCAGTGGTGGCGAAACAGGACGTCGCACTGTCCGCCAGCGGTAAGGCCGCCCAGGTCAACGAGCTGTGGAAGAAGGCCTACCAGCAGATGGTCATCCAGCACGCCCCGGTCGAGCAGACACTGGCCGACTTCCGCAAGCAGGCCGGGGCGGCCCTGTGACCCGTCGCCGGCAGGCGCTGACCGCATGGCTCTTCCTGACCCCGGCGGTGCTGTTCTTCGCCCTGCTGTTCTTCCTCCCGATCGGCAACCAGTTGCTGACCGGCCTGTACGACTCCGACGGCGTCTCGTTCGTCGGGTTCGGCAACTTCACCCGCGCCTTCGGTGATCCCGAGGTACTGCACTCGTTCCTGATCACGCTCGTCTACGCGGCCGGGACGCTCGTCGTCGGTACGGCGGCCGGCCTCGGACTGGCCGTGATCCTGAACCAGGCCCTGCCCGGCCGGACACTGTTCCGCTCGGTCCTGCTGATCCCGTACCTGACGTCGGTGTCGATCGTCGGGCTGCTCTGGCGGAACATCCTCGATCCGCAGGTCGGCATCCTCAACCGGCTGCTCGAGGCGGCCGGCCTGCCCGGCCAGACCTGGCTGAGCACCCACCCGCTGGCGACGATCGTCGGTATCACGGTCTGGTCCGGCGCGGGCTACACGATGGTCCTGTTCCTGGCCGGTCTCCAAGGCATTCCGGGCCTGTACTACGAGGCCGCACGGATCGACGGCGCCGGGCCGTGGCGGCGGTTCTTCGCGATCACCCTTCCGTTGCTGACCCCGACGACGCTCTTCGTGTCGATCATCGGGCTGATCAGTACGCTGCAGCAGTTCGCACTGCCGTACATCGTGACCGGCGGCGGTCCCGGCAACGCGACCTCCCTGTACGCGCACCGGCTGTTCATCGTCGCGTTCAACGACAACGACTTCGGCTACGCATCCGCTTTGTCGGTCCTGCTGCTGCTCGTCGTCCTCACGCTGTCGCTGGTGCAACTGCGGATCGGAGACCGGGCCAATGCGTGAACGTCTCTTCCCCGGCGACCGGATCGCGGCGTACGTCGTACTGGTCGCGCTCGGACTGGTCACCGTGCTGCCGCTGCTGTACATGATCGTGCTGGCGTTGCAGAGCGACGCCGAGGTGCAGTCGGGCGACCCGGTGTTGTGGCCGGAGCACCTGGAGTGGAGCAACTTCACCCGGTTGTTCGAGGCGGCGCCGTTCGGGCGGTTCTTCGTGAACAGCTTCGTGATGGCCGGCGCGATCACGCTCTCGCACCTGATCTTCGACCCGCTGGTCGGCTACGTGTTCGCGAAGATGGACTTCCCGGGCAAGCGGATCGCGTTCGTGGCGGTGCTGTCCACGCTGATGGTGCCGTTCTTCGTCCGGATGCTGCCGATCTACTCGATCTTCGCGAGCCTGGGTTGGATCGACAGCTACCAGGGGCTGATCGTCCCGTTCCTGATGGATGCCTACGGCATCTTTCTGATGCGGCAGTTCATCCGGCCGCTGCCGGACGAGCTGATCGAGGCCGCGCGGGTGGACGGCGCGGGCGAGTTCCGGATCTACCTGCGGGTGATCCTGCCGCAGTGCAAGCCGGCCCTGGCCGTGCTCGGGCTGTTCACCTTCGTCTTCCAGTGGAACGAGTTCCTCTGGCCGCTGATCGCCACCAGCCGGACCGAGATGCGCACGCTGCCGATCGGCCTGACGCTGTTCAACCAGGAGTACTTCACCCAGTGGAACCTGACCGCGGCCGGCGCCCTCATCCTGTTCGTCCCCACCGCCCTGTTCTTCGTCATCACCCAGAAGTTCCTCGTCGAGGGCATCGCGCTCTCCGGACTGAAATGAGTACCTCTTGACGCGCCCCAATGTGATCGTCTTCTTCACCGACCAGCAGCGCTGGGACACCGTCGGCGCGGCCGGCAGCCCGCTCGGCCTGACGCCGAACCTCGACCTGATGGCCCGCCGCGGCACGATGTTCGAGACCGCGTGCACGACCAACCCCGTCTGCGCACCGGCCCGGGCGGCGATGCAGACCGGCATGTACCCGACCAACACCGGCGTCTACCGCAACAACGTGCCGCTGCCGACCGGCGCCCCCACGCTGGGACGGTTGTTCGGCGACGCCGGCTACCAGACCGCGTACATCGGCAAGTGGCACCTCGGCACCCAGGACCCGGTCCCGGCGGCCGAACAAGCCGGCTACGACTTCTGGCTCGGCGCGAACCTGCTCGAGTTCACCTCGGACGCCTACCGGACCGTGGTGTACGACCGCGACGGTGAGCCGGTGTTCCTGCCGGGCTACCGTCCGGACGCGTTGACCGACGCGGCGATCCGCTTCGTCACTCGCGCCTCCACCGACAAGCGCCCGTTCATGCTGTTCGTCTCGCTGATCGAGCCGCACCACCAGAACGAGCACGACGACTACCCGGCACCCGAGGTCTACCGGGACACCTACAACGGCGCGTGGCTCCCACCGGACCTTGCGACCCTGCCCGGTACGGCGCATCAGCACGCAGCCGGGTACTACGGGCAGATCAAACGCGTCGACGAGTGTCTCGGGCGTCTGCGCGACGCACTGGTCAGCCTGGACCTCACCGACGACACCCTGCTGCTCTACACGTCCGACCACGGGTCGCACTTCAAGACGCGCAACGGCGAGTACAAGCGCTCACCCCACGACGGATCGATCCGGGTGCCCTTGGTCGTCGAGGGTCCGGGGTATCGGGGTGGCTCGCGGGTCAGCAGTCCCGTGAGCACGGTCGACGTCGTACCGACGCTGCTGGATGCGGCCGGGATCGACCTGCCGGATCACCTGGACGGCGTACCACTGCGGGAGACCGGGGCCGACGCCGTACTCATCCAGATCAGCGAGACCGAGGTCGGCCGGGCGCTGCGGACGCAGCGGTGGAAGTACCACGTCGTCGCTCCGGACGCGGGCGACGAGCCGGCCGCCGACCACTACGTCGAGCGGTCCTTGTACGACCTGGCGGCGGATCCGTACGAGCTCGACAACCTCATCGACAGCGCCGGCCACCAGGAGATCACCGCAGAACTGCGCGACCTCCTCACCCGCGAGATCGACCGCATCGAACGGCGGCCGGTGACCATCGCGCCGTACCCGGACCCGCGGGACCGTGGGCGGTTCCCCGAGACGACCGTACGGCGGCTGAAGCTGGACGGCCGCCGGCTCGAGTAGGTACTCCCTCAGGCCTCAGGGTCTCCCTGAGCCGTACCGCGGCTGGGGTAGCGCAAGTGCCGTCGATCGCCCGACGCGGTAGGCGGGTGGTTTTCGCGAGGCTGTTCGTGACATCGAACGCGACAGGGAGACCACCATGAACGCCTTGCTGTACAAGGGAAACAAGCTTGCCGACTGGCTCGACCGGCGCAGTGTCGACATCCTCCGGATCAGCCTCGGGCTGATCTTCCTCGGCTTCGGGGTGCTGAAGTTCTTCCCGGGTGCGAGCCCGGCGGAGGCGTTGGTGATGCGGACGATCGACACACTCACGCTGGGCGTCGTCCACGGTCGCCCGGCGGTGCTGCTGACCGCTCTGATCGAGTGCTTCATCGGGATCACGCTGGTCTCCGGCCGGCTGCTGCGGACCGGGCTGCTGGTCCTGGGGTTCTCGCTCGTCGGGATCATGTCGCCGCTGGTGCTGTTCTTCGGCGACCTGTTCCCGGGTACTCCGACGCTCGAAGCGCAGTACGTGCTGAAGGACTTCGTGCTGGCGGCCGCCGGACTGGTGATCGCCGCGAAGGCCCTGGCCGCCTCACCGCTGCGGTTGCGGGCTTGAGGAATTGGAGATGGCCCCGGGCGGGCTCTGTTGCCTCGGTCCGGGGCCATCCGGCGCCTCTGCCGACTACGACGCGGCGGGGGCGCCGACCGGTTCCCGCAGTACGTCGATCAGCTTCTCGACCTGGCCGCGGGCTCGCATCATCGCCACGTGGTCGATGTAGTCACGGGACTCGACGATCAGGCCGTCGCGGACCCGCAGTACGAAGATCCCGGGGACGCTGAACGGCGCACCGCTCGCCGCGACGGTGCCGGCGTACTCGAACTCGGCCACGATCACCTCCGGATCGGAGGTGTGGTGGATCCGGACGTTGACCGGCTCGAACCGCACGACATCGCCGACCAGTGACCGCGCGGACGCGAAGTGCTCGCGCAGCGCCTCCCGGCTCAGCAGCGGCCGGTCACCGAACGGGTTCATCGGATGACGGACGTCGGTCTGCTCGGCATACAGCTCGTGCAGGTTGTCGTACTCGCGGTTCGAGACGCCGCGGGCGACGGCCAGGAAGACCTCTTCGGGTGTCATCTGCAATCCTCACAGTTAAGCGGAGTGATGACTTCGAATATACGGAGTGATCACTTCGTTTACAACCCGTCGGTGACCGGCGGCGTCTCCTAGGCTGAGGGCGAGGAAAGGGAGCTGGGGTGCGAGCAGACGCGCGGGACAACCGGGCCAGGATCATGACCGCGGCGGACGAGGTGTTCGGGCGGTCGCCGGGCGCGTCCACCGACGACGTGGCCAAGCTGGCCGGCGTCGGCATCGCGACCGTCTTCCGGCACTTCCCGACCAAGATCGAGCTGCTCGAGGCTGTGCTCACGCTGCGCCTGGAGCGACTCCGCGACCGGGCGCTGGAACTGGCCGAAGGCGACGACCCGGGGACCGCGTTCTTCGGGTTCTTCAGCCAGGTCGTGGCGGAGTCGGCCAGCAAGCTGGCGATCGGCGAGGCGCTGGAAGCTGCAGGGGCACTCGCCGGACCGGCGGTGCGGCAGGCGGGGGCCGGCATGCGCGAGGCGTTCGACAAGCTGCTCACCCGGGCCCAGGACAGCGGCGCCGTCCGTGCCGATGCGCAGTTCGACGAGGTGTACGCCCTGCTGATCGGAGCCTCGCGCGGGGCGACCGCGGTCGGCCTGGAACCTGACGTGCGTGACCGGATGCTGTCGCTGATCTACGACGGCCTGAAGCCGCGTTCGTGAGACGCCGTTGGCGGACCTGGTCGCGCCGGCGCCGGATCCTGCTGGTGATCGCGGTTGTCTTCGTCCTGCTGCTGTCTGCCTACCCGGTCTCACTACGGCTGGAGTACGTCGGCCAGCCCGCGGCCGACAGCCGGACGCGGAACCACGACGCCCTGTGGCTCGGACATGCCTGGGTGGACGGGCGGAAGACAGCTGCGGACGTGACAGAGCTGGCCAAGCAGCTACGAGGCACGGGCATTCGCGACCTGTACGTCCACGCGGGTCCACTGGAACACGACGGATCGTTGCCATTGGCAAAGGTATCCCCCAGGGCCCGCTGGTTCGTGACGGCGATCCGGACCGCGGCCCCGGACGTCCGCGTACAGGCCTGGCTGGGCGACGTCGTACGACCGGGCAAGGACCCCGGCATGGACTTGGACGACGCAGCGGTGCGCAAGCGCGTGGTCGCGTCGTCGGCCGCCGTACTGGACCAGGGCTTCCAGGGCATCCACTTCGACTTCGAACCGGTGAAGTCCGGGTCCAGGGGCTATCTCGCCGTACTGGACGAGACCCACGACCTGACGAGGACACGCGGCGTACCGCTGTCGGTCGCGGCAGCTCAGATCGACCCGCTGTGGCATCTCAACGCGATTCCGATCGAGAAGTGGTGGTCACAGGACTACTTCGGCGAGGTCGCCCGCCGGGTCGAGCAGATCGCCGTGATGTCCTACGACACCGCCATGCCGCTGGAGTCCTTGTACGGCGGTTATGTCGACAAGCAGACAAAGCTCGCCCAGGAGGTGACACCCGCGTCCACGGACCTGCTGATGGACCTGCCGGCGTACTGGGAGAGCAATCCGACGCACTGGGGCCATGCGGAGACTGTCGAAGCCGCAGTCCGAGGGGCCCGCCTGGGACTGGGCACCTCGGACCGGCAGAACTTCGGTCTGGCTCTCTACGTCGACTTCACCGCCACACCGGCCCACTGGGCCGCCTACCGCGACGGCTGGTGCATTGCGCCCTAGTGTCCTGAGGACACTAGCGGGCGCGTTCCACCCGGCCCTCGTCCCACACCGGTTCGTCCGACTCGTAGACGGTGCCGTCCGCACCGAAGACGAGGTGCCGGTCGAAGCCCCGGGCGAACCAGCGGTCGTGGGTGACCGCGAGCACTGTGCCGTCGAAGGAGTCGAGGCCCTCCTCCAGCGCCTCGGCGGACTCGACGTCCAGGTTGTCGGTCGGCTCGTCGAGCAGGAGCAGAGTCGCACCGGACAGCTCGAGCATCAGGATCTGGAACCGGGCCTGCTGCCCGCCGGACAGACTGTCGAAGGTCTGCTCGGCCGCATGAGCCAGCTCGTACCGGTCCAGCTTCCGCGACGCCAGCTCGCGGCCCATACCCTCCCTGTGGTCGTCGCCCCGGTGCAGGATCTCCAGCAAGGTGCGGCCGACCAGCTCCGGGTGCTCGTGCGTCTGGGCGAACCAGCCCGGCCGGACCCGTGCGCCGAGCTTGGCCGTGCCGGTGTGCGCCACCGGAGCGATCTGTACGTCGCCGATCGGCTGGTGCTCGATGTCCGGATCCGAACCACCGTTGGCGAGCAGCCGGAGGAAGTGCGACTTCCCGGACCCGTTGGACCCCAGTACGGCGACGCGTTCGCCGTACCAGACCTCCAGGTCGAACGGCTTCATCAGACCGGTCAGCTCCAGTCCGGTGCACACCACGGCACGCTTGCCGGTGCGGCCACCGGTCAGCCGCATGCTGACCTTCTGCTCGCGTGGCAGCGCCTGCGGCGGACCGGCCTCCTCGAACTTGCGCAGCCGGGTCTGTGCGGCCCGGTAGCGCGACGCCATGTCGGAGTTGTACGCCGCTTTCTGCTTGTACATGAGCATCAGCGCGCGGAGCTTCGCGTGCTCCTCGTCCCACCGCTTGCGCAGCTCCTCGAACCGTTCGAACCGGTGCTGCCGGGCCTCGTGGTACGTCCGGAACCCGCCGCCGTGCGTCCAGGCGGTGTTGCCCGCGGCTCCCAGTTCCACGGTGACGATCTGGGTGGCGGTGTTGGCCAGCAGCTCGCGGTCGTGGCTGATGTAGAGCACGGTCTTGTCGGTGCTGCGGAGCTGGTCCTCCAGCCACCGCTTGCCCGGTACGTCGAGGTAGTTGTCCGGCTCGTCGAGCATCAGGACCTGGTCCGGTCCGCGCAGCAGGGCCTCCAGGACCAGGCGCTTCTGCTCACCGCCGGACAGGGTCTTCACCTCGCGCCAGCGACAGCGGTCGAACGGTACGCCGAGTGCGGCCGTCGTACAGACGTCCCAGAGGACCTCGGCGTCGTAGCCGCCGACCTCACCCCAGTCGGCGACCGCCTGGGCGTACTTCAGCTGGGTCTTCTCGTCGTCGGCGTCCATCATCGTCAGCTCGGCCTTGTCCAGCTTGGCCGCGGCGTCGCGGATCGCCGTCGGCGCAACACCGAGCAACAGGTCGCGCACGGTCGAGGAGTCCCGCACCGATCCGACGAACTGGCGCATCACGCCGAGCCCGCCGGAGCGCGAGATGCTGCCCGAGTGCGGCTTCAGGTCGCCCGCGATGATCCGGGTCAGCGTGGTCTTGCCGGAGCCGTTCGCCCCGACCAGCGCGACCTTGGCGCCGTCCCCCACCCGGAAGGTGATGTCGTCCAGCAACACCCGCCCGTCCGGCAGCTCGTACCCGATCCCGGCGACATCTACGTGGCCCATCCCACCAGTCTGACCGCCGTACCCACCGCCAGGCGAACCCTTATCGTCACCAGCCCTTGAGCGCGCTGAGGAACGTACCTCCGCCCGGGCGGACCGAGCCGACCATGAACAGCTTGAGCGGCGCCGGGTACAGACCGTAGGTGTGGCTGCCGGTGAAGAAGCCGGCCGAGTCACAGCCGTCGTACTCGACCCACACCTCGCGGATGCCTTCCGGGGTGTCGAAGCGCAGGACGATCGCTTCCGAAGGCTGCGCGTCCCGCGGCGTGCACTTGAAGACGGGCAGGTCCGGGTTGCGCTCCGGCAGCACCTTGATCGCGTCGATCACCTGCTGCGCGACAGTCGCGTCGAACCGCTGCTGCCCGAGCAGAGTGGTCGCGCCGGGAGTCAGTCCGTAGCGGCACGCCTGCAGTCCGGACACCTGGGTTGCCAGATCCAGTCCGGTCCCTTCGGCGACTGCATTGGGTCCGCCTCCCTTGAGGATCGGGTGATCCGGAGGACAGCCCACTTCCTCCCTGGGCGCCACGATGCCCGGCGGGGTCTTACCGCTACCCGTAGCGGATCCCGCCGCCTCCTTCGAGCTGCTGTCGGCGGCGGTCGACGAACTGGGGGACTGACTTCCCGCCACGTTCCACACCCCGCCGATGGCGACAGCCACCACTGCGGCCGCCGCGGCCATGGTCAGCGCCTGCCGCCGCTTGCGGACCCGCCGGCGTGCCTCTCCGGCCAGACCGCTGCCGCGCAGCTCACTCGCCGCGTCGGCCTGGCTCCGGAACGCAGAGCTGATCTTGGGGCCGAGCTCCTGCTCAGGGTCGTGCTCAGGCATCCTCGGCTCCTTCCTTGCTCAGCGTGGTCTTCAGTGCGGCCAGTGCTCGGTGGACATGTGATCGGGCGGTCGCCTCCGCGCAGTGCAGCAGCACACCGATCTCGGCGTACGACAGCTCCTCGTAGAAGCGCAGTACGACGGCCGCCCGCTGCTTGTCGGGCAGCGTCGCGCACAGTGCCCAGACCGCATCGGACTCCGCTCGTGCTGTGGCACCGTCCGCGGCCGCCGGTGCGGACCGGATCGGGTCAGGCGACGGTGCCTCCCGGCGGCGGAACCGTCGCCACCACGAGATATGTGCGTTCACCACCATCCGCTTCACGTACGCCTCGGGGTCATCGGCCCTGCTGACCCGGCTCCACCGGGCGCAGGCAGTCGTCAGGGCATCCTGGACCGCGTCCTCGGCCAGCGCTGTGTCGCCGGTCAGGACGTAGGCGAACCGCAGCAGTGCGTCCGCCTTCTCGGTCACCCAGAGCTCGAAGTCGATCGGGCCCGTCCGTGCCTCTGCTGCCGCCAAGGCTGCCTCCATACCCTCAGGACGGCGACGAACCCGCGTTCGTTGCACGCAGGACCCGGAACCCCTTCGCGCTGCCGGTCCGCTCGCAGGGATAGCCCTGCTCGGTCAGCCAGCGCTGCAGCGAGTCGCCGCCCAGGTTCTTGCCGACGACGAAGCGTGCCACGCCGCCGGGGGCAAGCCGGACCAGCCAGTGCAGCAGCATCTTGTGCAACTCCGCCTTGCCGATGTGGATCGCCGGGTTCGACCAGATCTCGTCGAACAGCACATCGTCCGGTACGCCGTCCGGAAGCACCGGGTGCACGCGGTCCGCCACCTTGGCGGCCTTGGCGTTCTCCGCGGTCAGCTCGAGCGCCCGGGTGTTCACGTCGACCGCCCACACCTGCGCCTCCGGAGCCTCCACCGCCAGCGCACACGCGATCGGGCCGTACCCGGTCCCGAGGTCGAGGAACGTGCCCCGGCCGGTCGGCGGGTCCACCTCCCGCAGCAGGACCGCCGTACCGATGTCCAGCCGGTCCCGGGAGAACACCCCGGTCGCGGTCGTGAACGTGTAGTCGCGTCCCCAGATCCGGGCCTCGACGGTACGTCGTACCTCCGCGGAACCGGGCTCCGCGGAGAAGTAGTGGTCAGCCACGCTGGTGTACCTCTCCCCTGACCTGACGGGCCTGGAGTGCCCGTGCGGCCAGCTCGTCGTCCGCCGGGTAGCGCACTTCCTCCAGTGTGAGCCCGTGCGCAGGCAACACCGACACCGCCGAGTCCCGGACCTTCCCCGCCAGTACGGCGGCCGGCCACGCGACGTCACGGCGTCCGTCACCCACAGGGATCATCGAGCCGACCAGAGCGCGGACCATCGAGTGGCAGAAGGCGTCGGCGACGACTGTGCCCTCCAATTGGCCGACTGCGATCCGCTGCCACGAGAAGTCCAGCAGGGCCCGCACTGTGCTGGCGCCCTCCCGCTTCTTGCAGAAGGCCGCGAAGTCGTGCTCGCCGAGCAGACCGGCCGCGGCCGCGTTCATCCGATCCACGTCCAGTGGGCGGCCCACCCGCAGTACCTGCCCACGGGTCAGCGGGTCCCAGCCGGCGGGGTCGTCGCACAGGCGGTACACGTAGCGGCGGGCCAGCGCGGAGAAACGGGCGTCAAAGCCGTCTGGAGCCGCCGTGACGGCCGTGACAACCACATCGTCGGGCAGGACGCCGTTCAGGCTTCTGAGGAGCCTCAGCGGCTCTACAGCGCCTTCGACGTCCACATGGGTCACCTGTCCGCGGGCGTGGACACCGGTGTCGGTCCGGCCGGCGCAGGTGACGGTCAGCGGTTCGGGCAGCCGGAGGACGACGCGGATGGCCTCCTCCAGGGCTCCCTGCACGGTCCGGAGACCTTCCTGACGGGCCCAGCCGTGGAAAGCCGTTCCGTCGTACCTGAGGTCCATCCGCCAACGCACACGGCAATCTAACGCAAACAACGCCCCTCACCGTGCGGTGAGGGGCGTTGCAGGACAGCTGGTGTTACTTGTCGTCCTCGGACTCGCCGGCCTTGGTGAAGCCGGCCGCCTCGGCGTCCGCCTCGGACTTGAACCAGACCTCGGCCTCGGTCTGGTCGTACCACGGGGACTCGGTGGTGTGGAACTTCATCGAGTTCTCGTTGCCCTTGATGTCGAAGCCGGCCGGCGCGGAGCCGTCGGCGTTCGGGGCGGCCGAGCCCTCGTACTTGCCCGCGACAACGTCCTGGACGGTCTCGTCCTGAACATCCTGTGCCGGCTCCTCGACCGCGGCCTTCTCCGCCGGAGCCTTCTTGGCCGGGGCCTTCTTCGCGGTCTTCTTCGCCTTCGGCGAGTCCGACAGCGCCTCGACCAGCTCGATCTTCGCCATCGGGGCGTTGTCGCCCTTGCGCGGGCCGAGCTTGGTGATCCGGGTGTAGCCGCCCGGACGGTCGGCGTACCGCTCGCCGATCTCGGTGAAGAGCACGTGCACGACGCTCTTGTCCTTGA
>Ga0164241_10004356_pt1 | contig 13770 bp, 8 predicted proteins | sample OricomyardsoilBY_FD_108780 | JGI IMG/M metagenome (GOLD analysis project Ga0164241, IMG submission 108780) | Backyard soil microbial communities from Emeryville, California, USA - Original compost - Back yard soil (BY) | ecosystem: Environmental > Terrestrial > Soil > Unclassified | place: USA...
GGATGAAGCGGCGCTCGCCCCAGGGCTGTTCCCAGGTCTCGTCGAATCTGTTTCCCGCTTGCGCTTCAAGCGTCAGGTTGCGCAGCAACTCGCGGCCATTGCGCAATTGGATGCCCAGTCGCGAATCGTCGATGACCGGCTTGCCATCGCGCAGCACGCGATAGGCCAGGCGCCCCTCGCCGTTGAGGTCCAACTGGACCACGTTGCGGCCATCCGGCGAGGCGCCGTGCGCAACCTGTGTCGCACGGGCAACGACCGGCAACAACGCGAACAGCAAGCCCAGCATCGATCGGATCATCGTGCATCTCCCTTGTCGATCACATACACCAAAGCGGTGCGCCCGGGCACCACGAATTTGCCACTGGCCACGTCGTGACGCGCCACGCTGCGTGGACGCCCATCGGCCGCATCGGTCGATGCCTGCACCGGATGCAGCGTCCAGGATTTGCCAGCGTCCTCCGGCAGCGACAGGATTTGCGCATCCGGCGACACATTGAGCAGATAGAGCACTTCCCGATACGGCCCGGCCAACCCATCGCCATCCAGGTGGCCGACGATCACGCGTGGATTCTGCGCCGGCCCGGTATTGCGGAACGCAAGCCGTCTCTGCACCTCGTCTGCGCTGCGCAGGTGGAACAGCGGCGTGCTGGCCCGGATGCGCAGGATGTCGCGGAACGCATCGCGCATCCATGCGATCTGGCCGGCAGAGGGCTTGTTCACCGGATTGCGCAGGATGGGTTTCAGCAACTCCCAGTCCTTGCCGTTGTCCTGTCGCGGCGGCAGGCCGGCGGCAAACCCGTTGTCCGAATACGTCCAGTCGATCCGGTTGAACCAGTCGCCGGAATCGAAACTGTTGCGGTCCAGCGACTTGCTGCGCAGCAGGTCCATGCCGGCATGGAAATACGCCACGCCCTGGCTGAAGGCGACGAAGGCCGCGCCCAGCAATTGCACCCGCGCGCGTTCCTCCGCGCTGGTGGCTTGCGGCAGCTTGAGCGCATCGATGTCCCACAGCGTCGGGTTGTCGTGGTTCTCGACGTAGTTCACCACTTCGCCGGGCTGGCTGGCGTAGCCGGCGGGCTGGCCCTTGTAGTCGAGTTCCCGCAACACAGCGGTGCGACCGTCCGCGAACTGCATGCGGTAGTCGCGCAGCGTGCCGGCCAGGCCCGCGCGCGCGAGGTCGGCGGCGTGCAGCAGGTCGTCGCGCGTCGCCCTGCCCTGCGCATGCGCGTTCGGCGCATGGTGCAGGCCGTTGAGCAGGCCCTGGTTGGCGATCAGGTCGATGCCGCCGTCGCAGCATCCTCCGCCGCGCAACGCATCGCGGGCGCGGTCGCTGAAGGTGGCGATGCCGGTGCCGTCGAGCTCGCCCTGCGCCGCCTGCACGAAGCGCCTGTTGCCTGCGATCTCGCCGAAGTCCCAGCCTTCGCCGACCAGCGGCACGTTGCGCCCGGCCGCGGCGTTCGCCGCGCGCTGCACGTCGAGCATCGCGGCGCGCGGCTGGTGGCCCATCAGGTCGAAGCGGAACGAATCGATGCGGTAGTGCTTCGCCCACAGCGCCACCGAATCGCGCATCAGCTTGGCCATCATCCGGTGCTCGGTGGCGGTGTTGTCGCAGCAGGTGGAGCGCTCGACCGCGCCATTCGCGTCCAGCCGCTGGTAATAGCCGGGCACGATCCGGTCCAGCACCGAACGCGGGGATTGCCCCGAGGCGGTGGTGTGGTTGTAGACCACGTCCATCCCCACCCGCAGGCCGGCGGCGTGCAGGGCCTGCACCATCGCGCGGAATTCGCGGATGCGCACCGCGCCGTCGGCCGGATCGCTGGCATAACTGCCTTCCGGTGCGCTGTAGTGGTAAGGGTCGTAGCCCCAGTTGAAGCAGTCCCGGGCGGCCGCTGCCATCGTCGCGGCCTGTTGCGCTTCGCTGTCCGCCGCCGCGTTCGGGATCGCGGGCGTCTCGCAGCCGGCTTCCGGGATGGTGGCGATGTCGAACACGGGCAGCAGGTGGATGTCGGTGATGCCCGCTTCGCCCAAGGCGCGCAGGTGGCGCATCCCGTTCGATCCCGCATCGGTGAAGGCGAGGTACCTGCCGCGGTGCGCGACGGGGACGGTGGCATCGCCGATGGAGAAATCGCGGACATGCAGTTCGTAGATCGCCATGTCGGTGTTCGACGCCAGCGCCGGCGGACGCGGCGCATCGTTCCAGCCATCCGGCTTCAACGCCGGGTCGTCGAGGTCGGCGATGTAGCTGCGCGCGGAGTCCGTGGTCAGGCTGACCGAATACGGATCGGTGACGCGGTTGCGGACGATGCCGACGCCGGGCACGAACACGTCCACCAGGTACGCGTAGTAATCGCCGCGCAGGTCGCGCGGCAACGCCAGCGACCAGACGCCGTTGGCATTATCCAGTTGCAACGGGAGCGTTTCGCGGGCCGCGCCCTTGCCGTCGGCATACAGGCACAGGGCGACGGCGCGGGCGGTCGGCGCCCAGGCGGCGAACCCGGTCGCGCCTGCGCGCGGCGTTGCGCCCAGCACGGCCTCGTCGGCGCTCGCGTACAACGCATCCAGCGCGCCGGGATGCTGCAGATGGGTCGCATCCAGCACGCGGCCTTGCTGGTCTTCGCGCACCAGCACGACCTGCCCGCGCAACAGTTCGCGGATATCGACCGTTTCCGCATCGACGAGCGCGAGCTCCACGCCATCGCCGGTGAAATCGAAACGCGTGGAGGCCACGGCGGGCAGGCCGCCGGGAATGCCGGCATCGACGTGCCCGTCCGCGCCCGCCACGCGCGCACCGCGCACGATCCGCAACGACGCCTGCGTCGAGTGGTACAACCGATAACGGCCCGTTCCAGAGGCACCGGGCCACTTCACATGGCCGGCATCAAGCCAGTAGGCGCGCGCATCGTTCGCCGCGTACGCGGCCGGTTGCAGGATCGTGGCGACGGCATCGTCATCGCAATCGGCAGCGGCCGCGAGCGCCGGCAAAGCGGCCAGTGTCGCCACCCCCAGCAACAGGATGCGCAGCAGGATCATCGCTCCAGCGTGGCGTAGGCCGCGCCACGCGGCGGGAAATGCAGCGTGCCATCGCGCAGCGTGGCAGCGTCGACACCTGGCGCCTGCAGCGGCGTGGCGCGCCCCGGCACCTGCCATTCCACGCTCACAGCCGACAGGTTGAAGGCGACCAGGATGCGCTCGCCTTCGTGTTCGCGCACGAAGGCGAGGATCGAGGCCGGCGCATCGAGGAAACGGATCGTGCCCCGCACCAACGCCGGCTGCGCCTTGCGCCAATGCAGGAAGGCGCGGGTGGCGTTCAGCACCGAACCCGCATCCGCATCCTGCGCCTCCACATTGCGGGCGCGATGCGCCTCCGGCACCGGCAGCCACGGTGCGGCATCGCTGAAGCCGGCGTTCGCGGCGTCGCGCCACGGCATCGGCGTGCGGCAACCGTCGCGGCCCTTGAAGTTCGGCCAGAAAGCCTTGCCATAGGGATCCTGCAGGGCTTCGAACGGCACGTCGGCCTCCGGCAGCCCGAGTTCCTCGCCCTGGTACAGGCAGACCGAACCGCGCAAGGAGCACACCAGCGCCACCAGTTGCTTCGCCAGCGCGTCGCCCGCGTCCGCGCCGCCCCAGCGCGTCACCGCGCGCTGCACGTCGTGGTTGGAGATCGCCCAGCACGGCCAGCCTTCGGTCATCTTCGCTTCCAGCGCCTCGACCGTGGCGCGGATGTAGGCCGGGCTGCTGTCCGCGGTCAGCAGCTCGAAGCTGTAGCCCATGTGCAGGCGGCGGTCGTTGCAGTATTCGGCGGTGGTGGCCAGAGAATCCTCGGACGAGATTTCGCCGAGCGCGCCCGCGTCCGGATAGCGGTCTAGCAAGGCGCGCACGTCCTCGAGCAGGCCCAGGTTCTCCGGCTGCGTGTTGTTGTACCAGTGGTACTGGAACGCGTACGGATTGTCCGGACTGAAACCGCGGCCGGTGCGCAGCTCCGGCGGCTTTGGCGGGTTGTCGCGCAATTGCGCGTCGTGGAACGGGAAGTTGACGGAATCCAGGCGGAAGCCGTCGACGCCGCGATCCAGCCAGAACGCCAGGTTGCCGAGTTGCGCCGCGCGCACCTCCGGGTTGTGGAAGTTGAGGTCTGGCTGCGAGGACAGGAAGTTGTGCAGGTAGTACTGCGCGCGCCGCGGCTCCCATTTCCACGCCACGCCGCCGAAGATCGACAGCCAGTTGTTCGGCGGCGTGCCGTCCGGCTTGGGGTCGGCCCACACGAACCAGTCCGCCTTCGGGTTGTCGCGGCTGGCGCGGCTTTCGCGGAACCATTCGTGGTCCATCGAGCAATGGCTCAGCACCTGGTCGATCATCACCTTCAGGCCCAGCGCATGCGCCTTGTCCAGCAGGCGGTCGAAGTCGTCGAGGGTGCCGAACAGGGGATCCACGTCGCGGAAGTCGGCGATGTCGTAGCCGAAGTCCGCCATCGGCGACTTGAAGAACGGCGACACCCAGATCGCGTCGACGCCGAGCGAGGCGATGTAGTCGAGGCGGTCGACGATGCCCGGCAGGTCGCCGACGCCGTCGCCATCCGTGTCGAGGAAGCTGCGCGGATAGACCTGGTAGATCACCGCGCCGCGCCACCATTGCTGTCCGCTCATCCCCGCCCCAGGCCGCATGCTCAGGCGCGACTATGCCGCGATGCACGCATGGATCGGAACCCGCGGATGCGCGCGATGCGCGTGAATACGTTTGCATGCGCGAAACACGCGAATATGCGGCGCTGCATCACGACGCAGGGGGGTCGCTGACGCACACTGCGCGCACTTCCATGCAACGCGAACGCGAGGAAACGATGGCGTCGAACACGACCGCAACGATGGCGAGGAAGCCGCAGCTCTCGTTCTGGCAGATCTGGAACATGTGCTTCGGCTTCCTCGGCATCCAGTTCGGCTTCGCGCTGCAGAACGCCAACGTCAGCCGCATCTTCCAGACCCTCGGCGCGGAGATGGATTCGCTGCCGGGGCTGTGGATCGCCGCGCCGCTGACCGGCCTGGTCGTGCAGCCGATCATCGGCTACATGTCCGACCGCACCTGGACCGGGCTCGGGCGTCGCCGTCCGTACTTCCTCGCCGGCGCGGTGCTGGCATCAGTGGCGCTGGTGTTCATGCCGGACTCGCCGACGCTGTGGATCGCCGCCGGCCTGCTGTGGGTGCTGGACGCCTCGATCAACGTGTCGATGGAACCGTTCCGCGCCTTCGTCGGCGACCAGTTGCCGGTCTCGCAGCGCGCCAAGGGCTATGCGATGCAGAGCTTCTTCATCGGCATCGGTTCGGTGGTCGCCAGCATGCTGCCGTGGATGCTGGAAAAATGGGGCGTGGCCAACACCGCAGGCGCCGGACAGGTGCCGGACACCGTTCGCTATGCGTTCTACGCCGGCGCCGGCGTGCTGCTGGCCGCGATCGTGTGGACCGTGCTGCGCACCCGCGAGTACCCGCCGGAAACGCTGCATGCCTACGACGAGGCGCAAGCGCTGGACCGCGTGCCGCTCGACCGCGCGCGCAGCACCCGTTTCGGCCTGCTGTGGCTGGGGATCGGCGCGCTCGGTCTCGCCGGCGTGGCGTGGCAAGGCCTGCCGCGCGAGCTGTACCTGCTCGGCGCATTGCTCGCCGCCTACGGCATCGCCCTGCTCGCGCTGAACGTGGTGGGCCGCGACAACGGGTTCTCGCACGTGATGCACGACATCTACGCGATGCCGATGGCGATGCGCCGGCTCGCGATCGTGCAGTTCTTCTCGTGGTTCGCGCTGTTCGCGATGTGGATCTACACCACCGCCACGGTCACCTCGGTCTACTACGGCAGCAGCGACGCCACCTCCGCCGCCTACAACACCGGCGCGAATTGGGTCGGCGTGCTGTTCGCCGCCTACAACGGCTTCGCCGCGCTGGCGGCGATCACGATCCCGTTCATGGCCGGCAGGCTCGGGTTGCGCAAGAGCCACCTGATCAACGTCGCGCTGGGCGGCCTCGGCCTGGCCTCGATCCCGTTCATGCCCGACGAGGACTGGCTGCTGCTGTCGATGGTCGGCGTCGGCTTCGCCTGGGCCTCGATCCTGTCCCTGCCCTACGCCCTGCTGTCCGACAGCCTGCCGGCGCGGAAGATGGGCGTGTACATGGGCATCTTCAATTTCTTCATCGTCATCCCGCAACTGGTGGCGGTGGCGACGCTGGGCTACATCCTCAAGCACGCGTTCGCCGGCGATCCGTCGAAGATCCTGGTCATGGGCGGTGCCAGCATGATCGTGGCCGGCCTGTGCGTGCTGCGCGTGCCGGAACCCACGGCGCACGCGGCTTGAGGACATCGCCATGCGCAACGCATCCATTCAGCTCGCCATCGCCATCGCCATCGCGCTCGCCGGCTGCGCGAGCGTGCCCGCGCCGAAGGCGCCGGCCACCGCGTCGATGCCGGATTACTACGGCACGCTGGAGCCGTTCGCCAGCGATGCGGTGTACTTCGTGCTGACCGACCGCTTCGTCAACGGCGATCCGTCCAACGACCAGCTCGACCCGGGCAAGGCGAAGGGCGAAGCATGCTCCACCTTCGAGCGCCCGCTGCCCCGCGCGCCGCCCGGCCGGCACGACAACGTCGGCTACCTCGGCGGCGACTTCAAGGGCATCGTCGACCATGCGCAGTACATCCGCGACATGGGCTTCGGCGCGGTGTGGGTCACGCCGATCGTCGACAACCCGGACGAGGCCTTCACCGGCGGCGATGCGGTCAAGTGGGGTGGTGCCTTCACCGATCGCGGCAAGACCGGTTTCCACGGCTACTGGGGCGACAACTTCTGGTTGCTCGACGAGCACCTGCCCTCGCCCGGCCTGGATTTCCGCGGCTTCACCGGCGCCATGCGCGGGCACGGGCTGAAGGTGGTGCTGGACATCGTCTGCAACCACGGCTCGCCGGCGTACACGATGCCGGAAGACCAGCCGAAGTTCGGCAAGATCTACGACGCGGACTGGAAACTGCTGGCCGACCACCAGAACCTGCACCCCGAGAAACTCGATCCCGCCGGCAATCCCCTGCACGCCTGGTACAACACCAAGCCGGGACTGGCGCAGCTGTCCGACATCGACGAGGACAACCCCGCGGTGCTGGAGTATTTCGTCGGCGCGTACTCGCAATGGATCGACCAGGGCGCGGCCGCGTTCCGCATCGACACCATCCCGTGGATGCCGCACGCCTACTGGCACTCCTTCGTGCAACGCATCCGCGACAGGCATCCGGGCTTCTTCATGTTCGGCGAAGCCTTCGACTACGACGCCGACAAGATCGCCGAGCACACCTGGACGGAGAACGCGAACGTCAGCGTGCTCGATTTCCCGTTGAAGCAGGCACTGGCGAACCTGTTCGAGAAACCGGGCGGCGATTTCGCCGCCCTGGCCGAACCGCTGCACCTGACCGGCGGGCCGTACGCCAACCCGTACGAACTGATGACCTTCTACGACAACCACGACATGGCGCGGATGAACGCCAGCGACGAAGGCTTCATCGACGCGCACAACTGGCTGTTCACCGCGCGCGGCATCCCGGTGATCTACTACGGTTCGGAGATCGGCTTCGAGCGCGGCACCGCCGAACACGCGGGCAACCGCAATTACTTCGGCACGGAGGGCATCGCCGCGGCGAAGGCGCATCCGATCCGCGCGGCGCTGGCGCGCATCGCCAGGGTGCGCGCGGACTCGCCGGCGCTGCAACGGGGCCTGCAGGCCAATATCGAGCTCGAGGGCGACCGTGCGGCGTTCTATCGCGTCTACCAGCGCGGCGGCGAACACCAGATCGCGCTGGTGCTGCTGAACAAGGGCGGTGCCCCGCAATCCTTCGCCATCGACCGCATGCTGCAGCCCGGGACATGGCGTTCGCCCCTGGATGGCGGCACCGTCGACGTCGGCGCGAACGGCGTGCTGCGCACCGACGTGCCCGCGCATGGCGTGCAGGTGTTCCTGCTCGATGCGGCGGTCATCGATCCGGCGTTGGCGGCGGCGCTGGATGCCGCGATGGCCGGCGCGCGCCGACCGCAGTAATCGCTCAGCCGCCGCTGGAGGCGCGGACCTGCAAGGTCGGCGCCATGGTGGTGCTCTGCGCGGGCTGGTCGCGCACCAGTTGCAACAGCGTATCGACCAACAACTCGCCGGCCCTCGAGGTGTCCTGCACTACCGTGGTCAACGGCGGATTCGAGAAGCGCGACATTGGGGTTCCATCGAAACCGACCACCGCGACATCTTCGGGAACCCGCAGGCCTGCTTCCTTCAGCGCATGCATCGCGCCGATCGCGATCAGGTCGCTGGCGGCGAAGATCGCGTCGAACGGCAGCTTGCGTTGCAGCAGGGTGCGCGCGGCTTCGTAGCCGGCCTGCTCGGTGCTGTCGGCATCCACCTGCAGCGCGGGATTCATGCGCAGGCCGGCTTCGCGCAACGCGGCGTCGCAGCCGCAATAGCGCGCGAAGAATTCCGGGAAGTGGGTCGAGGCATCGCCGAGGAATGCGACCCTCTTGCGCCCGCGTTCGACCAGGTGGCGGCCGGCCAGCGCGCCGCCCTCGGCGTTGTCGCAACCGATCGAGATGCCGGGCTGGCCCTGCAGCACCGGCCCCCAGCGCACGAAATGCGTGCCCTGTGCGACAAGGTGCGCGAGCTTGCTCTCGTAGGCCAGGTAGTCGCCGTAGCCGAGCAGGATCAGGCCATCGGCTTTCATGCTGTCCTCGTAGTCGGCGTGCCAGTCGTCCGACAGCTGCTGGAACGAGACCAGCAGGTCGTGGCCGTGGCGCGCACTGGCGCGGGTGATCGAGCCCAGCATCGACAGGAAGAACGGGTTGATGTGCGAATCGTCCGGGGTCGGGTCCTCGAACAGCAGCAGCGCCAGCGTGCCCGAGCGCTGCGTGCGCAGGCTGGAGGCGTGGCGGTCGACCTTGTAGTTCAGCTCGCGCACCGCTTCCTCGACCCGCTTGCGGGTCTCGGCGTTGACCAGCGGGCTGCCGCGCAGCACGCGCGAGACCGTGGCCTGCGACACCCCCGCGCGATGGGCGATGTCCATCGAGGTGGCCTTGGTCTTTTTCTTCGTGCGCGCGGGTTCCTGCATCGCCGCAGTGTGCAATGCGGGCGGCGGCGATTACAACGCGGCGACAAAAAAAAGCCAACCCGGAGGTTGGCTTTTTCGCATCTGGCGCGCCCGGAAGGATTCGAACCTCCGACCCCCAAGTTCGTAGCCTGGTGCTCTATCCAACTGAGCTACGGGCGCAGAAGCGGAATTATGCCGGCCCGACGAAGCGCTCGTCAATCGCGGCAGTGCAACATCGCATGAGCAGCCAGGTGGCGGAGACTGAGGGATTCGAACCCTCGATGGAGCTTTTGACCCCATACTCCCTTAGCAGGGGAGCCCCTTCGGCCTCTCGGGCAAGTCTCCGGAGGCTGTTCAAGCGAGCGCGAAGGATACAGGCTGCACCGGGATCCGGCAACGCACCCGGAGCGATCAGGACTTTTCCTCGCTGCCCTTGTCGCCGTCGTCGTGCTGGATGCGCTGGTAGATCTCCTCGCGATGCACGGCCACGTCCTTGGGCGCGGTGATGCCGATGCGCACCTGGTTGCCCTTGACGCCAAGCACCGTGACGGTGATCGCGTCGCCGATCATCAGCGTTTCGCCTACCCGTCGGGTCAGGATCAGCATGGCCGCAACTCCCTTGTCGCTTGATCGGCCCCGCCCTGCCCCCTGCATGCGGATACCGTACTTCCAGTCACCGGATCATACGAGTCTTCATTCAGGTTTCACAAGCGCCATGGGTCACGGTTACACCATTCGCGACCGTACCCATGCCGCCACGCCGTCCAGCGCGACCAGCAGGGCCGGGCCATCATCTCCACCGCCTTGGGCCATGTCGGGACGCCCGCCACCCTTGCCATTGATCTGACCGGCGACGTTGCCGAGCAGTTCCCCCGCCTTGACCTTGCCGGCCGCCGCGCCGCTGACGCCGGCTACCAATGCGGCCTTGCCGCCATCGGTACCGGCCAGCACGATCACCGCGTCGCCGAGCTGCTGCTTCAGGCGATCCATGGCGTCGCGCAGGGCCTTGGCATCGAAGCCTTCCAGCCGCACGGCCAATACCTTGATCCCATCGACATCGACGGCCTGGCCGCCCAAATGCGATGTCGCGCCCGACGCGGCCTTCGCCTTCATCGCTTCCAGTTCGCGCTCGAGCTTCTTCTGGCGGTCGAGCAGGCCGCGCAGCTTGTCGCCGACATCGCCGGTGGTGCCGCCGAGCAATGCGGCCGCTTCGCCCAGCCGGCGTTCTTCTTCCGCGACGAAATCCAGCGCGCCCTGCCCGGTCAGCGCCTCGATCCGGCGCACGCCGGCGGAGACGCCGCCTTCGGACAAGATCTTGAACAAGCCGATGTCGCCGGTGCGGCCGACATGGGTGCCGCCGCAGAGTTCGGTCGAGGTCGGGCCGAAGCGCAGCACGCGCACCTCCTCGCCGTACTTCTCGCCGAACAGCGCCATCGCGCCGAAATCGAGCGCGTCCTGCATCGCCATGTGGCGGACTTCGCCTTCGTGGTTCGCGCGCACCTCGGCGTTGACGCGGCGCTCGATCTCGGCCAGTTCTTCGGCCGTCATCGGCTGGAAGTGCGAGAAGTCGAAACGCAGGCGATCCGGCGCGACCAGCGAACCCTTCTGCTGCACATGGGTACCGAGCACGTTGCGCAGGGCGGCGTGCAACAGGTGGGTGGCGCTGTGGTTGAGGATGGTGGCGCCGCGGCGCGCGGCGTCGACCGAGCCCAGCACGCGGTCGCCCTTCTTCAGCGTGCCGGCCGACAGCTTGCCCGCGTGGCCATGGAACTGGCCGGCGAGCTTCAGGGTGTCGTTGACGACGAAGCGCGTGCCCTGCTCGTCCAGTTCGCCGGTGTCGCCCACCTGGCCGCCGGATTCGGCGTAGAACGGCGTCGCGTCGAGGATGACGATGGCCTCGTCGCCGGCACCGACGGCATCGACTGGCTTGCCGTCCTTCAGCAACGCGACGACTTCCAGCCCGCCCGCGGCCAGCGATTCGTAACCGAGGAATTTCGTCGGCGTGAGTTGCGCGACCAACTCCGCCGGCAACACCGTGCCGCCGCCGAACTTGCCGGCGGCGCGCGCGGTTTCCTTCTGCTGCGCCATGGCCGCGTCGAAACCGGCCACGTCCACCGACATGCCGCGTTCGCGCGCCATGTCCTGGGTCAGGTCGAGCGGGAACCCGTAGGTGTCGTACAGGCGGAACGCATCCGCGCCGGGAATGGTGTCGCCGGACTTTGCGGCCACGTCGTTGAAGATGCGCATGCCGGAGTCGAGCGTTTCGGCGAAGCGCTCTTCCTCCGCCTTCAACGCGCGCTCCGCGGTGGCGCGGCCTTCGCGCAGCACCGGATAGGCTTCGCCCATCAGTTCGTCGAGCGTGCCGACCAACTTGTGGAAGAACGGCTCGCGCACGCCCAGCATCCAGCCATGGCGCAGCGCGCGGCGGATGATCCGGCGCAGCACGTAGCCGCGGCCTTCGTTGCCCGGAAGCACGCCATCCACGATCAGGAACGCGCTGGCGCGGATGTGGTCGGCGATCACGCGCAGCGACTTGTTGTCGAGGTCGGCGGTGCCGGTGAGTTCGGCGGCATGCCTGATGAGCCGCTGGAACAAGTCGATTTCGTAATTGGAATGCACGTGCTGCAGGATTGCGGTGATGCGCTCGAGGCCCATGCCGGTATCCACGCAGGGTGCCGGCAGCGGGGTCAGCGTGCCGTCCGCGCCGCGGTCGAACTGCATGAAGACGTTGTTCCAGATCTCGATGTAGCGGTCGCCGTCCTCGTCGGGCGAGCCAGGCGGTCCGCCGAAATGGTCCGGGCCGTGGTCGTAGAAGATTTCCGAGCACGGGCCGCAGGGGCCGGTATCGGCCATCTGCCAGAAGTTGTCGGAGGCGAACGGCGCGCCCTTGTTGTCGCCGATGCGGACGATGCGGTCTTCCGGCAAGCCGATGTCGTCGCGCCAGATGGCGTAGGCCTCGTCGTCGGTGTGGTAGACCGTGGCCAGCAGGCGATCCTTCGGCAGCTTCCAGACCTCGGTCAGCAGTTCCCACGCCCAGCCGATGGCTTCCTTCTTGAAGTAGTCGCCGAACGACCAGTTGCCGAGCATCTCGAAGAAGGTGTGGTGGCGCGCGGTGTAGCCCACCGAATCGAGGTCGTTGTGCTTGCCGCCGGCGCGCAGGCAGCGCTGCACGTCGGCTGCGCGCACGTAACTGCGCTTCTCCGCGCCCAGGAACACGTCCTTGAACTGGACCATGCCGGAATTAGTGAACAGCAGGGTCGGGTCGTTGCCGGGCACCAGCGGCGCCGACGGCACGATGGTATGGCCCTTGGAGGCGAAGAAATCGAGGAAATCCCGGCGGATGTCGGAGGTGGTCTTCATGGAGGCATCGAGTGAGGGCGGGCGCCATGCGAAGCGCCGCGATCCCGTCACGATGCGGGCGCGGGGTCGAGTTGGCAACCCAATCCGGCCATTTTACAGGCGTTGCGTGGCCTTCCCGCTCTAATTCGCTGCGGCTCCTCGCACGACGCAGGCCTGCCGGGGGCGTGCTTCGCCGCCCAGGCTTCGCGTCCGGCTCCGGCGCTCGGCCGCGGGCCATCCCTGGCGCGCGCTCGAAGCACCCCCCGCAGGGCTACGCCTGGCCGTGGTCCATTGCTGCCCGGACGTGCTCCATCGCGAAGCCGCGACGCAGCAGCAGGTCGGTGGCCTTGCGTTGCTGGGCGATGTCCAACTGGCCGGCATCGCCAAAGCGACGGCGGATCTGGTCGCGCGCCACGTCTGCCCAATCGTCTTCGAATGTGGCCAGCGCGGCCGCAACCGCTTCCGAGCCTAGTCCGTGGGTGCCGAGTTCGGCGCGGATCCAGGCCGGCCCATAGCCGCTGGCGGCGCGGTTGCGCACCAGCGACTCGGCGAAGCGGGCGTCGTCCTGCCAGCCGGCCTCGCTCAGCTTTTCGACGACGGCAGCGGCCTCGGCGGTTTCGACCCCACGGCCGGCGAGCTTGCGCACGAGTTCCTTGCGGGAATGCTCGCGCCGGGTCAGCAGGCCCAGCGCGCGTTGGCTCGGTGATGGCTCCGGGCGGCGACGACGATTCCGCGCTGACGAGGACGCTTCATCGCCATCGCCGCCCGGCCCGATCATTCGTCGTCGCCCGCGCCTTCTTCGCGCGTGGCTTCTTCCGGCACGTGGATTTCGCGCAACGCGGCTTCCAGCTTGGCTGCGGCGGCGGGGTTCTCCTTGAGGTACTGGCGGGCGTTCTCCTTGCCCTGGCCGATGCGCTCGCCGTCGTAGCTGTACCAGGCGCCGGCCTTCTCGACCAGCTTGGCGTTCACGCCCATCTCGATCAGCTCGCCCTCGCGGCTGATGCCCTCGCCGTACAGGATCTCGGTGACGACCTGCTTGAACGGCGGCGCGAGCTTGTTCTTGACCACCTTGATGCGGGTCTGGTTGCCGATGATCTCCTCGCCCTTCTTGATCGAGCCGATGCGGCGGATGTCCAGGCGCACCGAGGCGTAGAACTTCAGCGCGTTGCCGCCGGTGGTGGTTTCCGGGCTCTGGCCGGGCATCATGATCCCGATCTTCATGCGCAGCTGGTTGATGAAGAACACCATGCAGTTGCTGCGCTTGATGTTGCCGGTCAGCTTGCGCAGGGCCTGGCTCATCAGGCGCGCCTGCAGGCCGGGCAGCTGGTCGCCCATCTCGCC
>Ga0164241_10004357_pt1 | contig 13768 bp, 14 predicted proteins | sample OricomyardsoilBY_FD_108780 | JGI IMG/M metagenome (GOLD analysis project Ga0164241, IMG submission 108780) | Backyard soil microbial communities from Emeryville, California, USA - Original compost - Back yard soil (BY) | ecosystem: Environmental > Terrestrial > Soil > Unclassified | place: USA...
CAGCAGCGTGAAGAACGCGGACATCGGCAACATCCACACCACGGGCGCCGGTACGGGCGCGCTGCTGACGGATGCGGCATTCGAGGTTGCGGACGCTGTTACGGCGGTCACGGGCGTGACCGCCGAGGCTTCCGAGTGGACTGGTTCCGTCGCTGTCGACGACGAGGGTGACTTCAGCTCCGTGAACCTGGCCTTCACCGGAACGGACGCGGCGGGCGTTGCCTTCAGCGTTACGATCGACGACAACTACTCCACCGGTGGCTTGGGTGCCGTCTCGGGCAATACCCTGGTTGACGACATCCAGGCGCAGCTGGACGCGACCAACGCGGACGTCACTGTCGCCATCGACGGTAGCGACCACCTGGTGTTCACGGCCGGTACGGCCGGCGTTGGCGGCGACATCGCCGTCACTGGCACGGCCGGTGCGGTCAGCAATGCCGACGTGGAAGAAGTGACTGCCGTTACTGGCGTCGCTGCCAAGACGGGTCTCGTTGTCGACGCGCTCACGATCAAGGTGGGCGATGCCGATGCCGTGACTCTGACGGGCACGTACACGGACGTGCAGGACCTCCTGGACAAGATCAGCGAGGCCGGCGCCGCGGCGTCGATCGACGAGACTGGCAACCTGACCCTCTCGGCCGGCGACACGATCACCCTCACGGGTGCGGGTGCAGCCGACATCGGACTCACGGAAGGTGCCACGACGATCTCGACGAACGGCCTGACCGATACCAGCGTGACGAGCGTGGTCGGTGCCAACGACGCGATCCTGCGCATGGACGCGGCGCTGACGTCGGTCAGCACCTTGCGCAGCACGCTGGGCGCCATCCAGAACCGCTTCGATTCGACGATCAACAGCCTCCAGGCTGTCTCCGAGAATCTCTCCGCCTCGCGCAGCCGTATTCAGGATACGGACTTCGCGTCGGAGACGGCGGCCCTGACCCGCGCCCAGATCCTGCAGCAGGCAGGTACGGCGATGGTGGCGCAGGCCAACACGGTCCCGCAGAACGTGCTGTCGCTCCTGCGATAATTCGCAGCAGCTTCAGTCAATGAAGATGGAGGCGGCGGGATCGCGAGATCCCGTCGCCTTCACATGGATGAGGCAACATGGATACCCAAGCCGTTAGTCCAAAATCCAGCGCGCCGGCCTCCGAGCCGGTCGTGAAACCGGGGGCCTCCGTGGCGCCCACACCGCGTGCCGATGCCGCGGTGGCTACCCAGACCGAAATGCGGCAACGAATGGCCGCTGTCGCACAGCAGTTGCGCGATTACCTTCGTTCCAATGGCAGAGACCTGGAATTCCACGTCGACGCCGATACCGACGCGATGGTGATCACCGTGCGCGAAGCCGCGTCCGGCGAAGTCATCCGCCAGATTCCTAATGAAGAAGCGCTTCAGATGAGGCGCTATCTGGATGAGTGGTCTGGCACATTTCTCAACGTGTCAACCTGACAACATCTGAACCATGTCCACCATAAGCTCCACCGGCATCGGCTCCGGACTCGACATCGATTCACTGGTATCCAAGCTGGTGGCCGCCGAGCGTTCTGCAGGGCAGATGCGCATCGACGGCAAGAAAGGCAAGCTCACCGAGCAGTTTTCGGCGATGGCGACGCTGATGGGCGGCATGTCTGCCTTCCAGTCCAGCCTGAACGCACTGGTCGGCGCCGGCAGTTTCACTTCACGCAAAGTTTCCGTGAGCGACGAAGCGGCGTTCACCGCCAAGGCCGGCTCGGCGGCAGCGGCGGGTTCCTACGACGTGCAGGTCAAGCAGCTTGCCAAGTCGGCACAGCTCGGCTCCGACGCGTTCGCGTCCGGCAGCACCGCGGTGGGTACCGGCAAGCTCACCATTTCGGTGGGCGACTCTTCTTTCAGCATCGATGTGGTCGAGGGAGGCAACAGCCTCGCGAACATCCGTGATGCGATCAACAAGTCCTCCGCCAACAAGGGCGTGCAGGCATCGCTGCTCACCGACGTGGAAGGCACGCACCTGGTGCTGACCAGCACGAAGACCGGCGCGGAACATGCGCTGACCGTGGCCGCGAGCGGCGGCGATGGCGGGTTGCAGGCACTGGTCTACGATCCGAACGGCACCCAGAACATGGAACTGCGAAGCGAGGCGAAGGATGCCATCGTCTTCGTGTCGGGCTACGAGATCCACAGCGATTCGAACACCGTCAGCAATGCCATCGAAGGCGTGACGCTGACGCTGAAGGCTCCCACCGAGGAAGACAGCACGGTTCTGCTGGGCGTCGAACGTGACGATGCGGCGATCCAGGATGCGGCCAAGAAATTCGTGGATGCCTACAACTCGCTGGCAGGCACCATCAAATCGCTCAACCGGTACGACGTGGCCACCGAGGCTGCCGGCGCGCTGCTCGGCGATTCCATGCTGCGTAACATCGAGTCACAGGTGCGAAAGGTCATTTCGTCGCCGGTGGCCGGTGTGAGCGGAAACTACACCACGCTTGCGAGCCTGGGGATCACCACCCAGGGCGATGGCAAGCTGAAGCTCGATACGGTCAGATTCAACGCCGCGCTGGAGTCGAACCCGGGTGCGGTCAGCGACATCTTCACCTCCAGCAACGGAGTTGCGGTCAAGTTGGCCGACCTCATGGGGTCGAAGACTTCCGTCACGGGCGAGTTGACGGTCCGCAGCAGCAACATCACTGACTCGCTCGTCGACCTGAAAGACCAGCAGGACATGCTGAATGCGCGCATGAAGGTCATCGAGCAACGTTATTACAAGCAGTTCAACGCTCTCGACACGCTGTTGGCCCAGATGAATACCACGGCCAGCTCGCTCGACAGTTGGCTGTCGCAGAACAAGAAGCAGGATTGAGGCAGTGGCCGCGGCCGCTCAGGCGCGCGTGGTGAGCTTGCGGCCGTAGCCGTCGGCCTCGTCGCTCCCGGGCCCGTAAGTGCGCGAATCCTGCTGCAGCCTGCCGTTGACCAGCAAGCCGTTGCGATCGTTGAATTCGCGGCAACGCTGGGTGCGATCGCGGTATTCCTGCACGGCCGGCCGCAGCAGTCCGGTGGGATCACACCAGGCGAGCAGGCTGGGCAGTCCGGAAGGTTCGTCTCCGTGCCCCATGTCGCGGCATAACGCGCGGCGTTCGTCTTCGATGCGCAGGATGTGGCCGATGCACTGCTGGCGCGCCGTTCCGGCCTTCTCGAGGCCTTCGGCGTCCCGGTTCTGAAGCAGGGTGTACTCCTGCGTCAGCAGGCCCTCGAGTGCGGCAAGGTGGGTGTTCAGCCCGGCCATCAGCGTGGCGAGCTGTTCGCGGCAGAGCGTGGGATCGTGGAACGGCATGGGCTTTTTACCTGCCTGGACAATTTGTCAGATGACCCGCGGTGAGGCAGGTCGCGTTCGCCGTATCGTACCCTCAAGTCCGCACCCGCGGGGCCGTTAAGTTCCTTGCTACACAACGTAGTTTGGAGCAGATCGCGATGGCCTTTTCACCCAATGCCGGAAAACTCGCCGCCTACCGCAGCACCGCCGTGCACGCGGGTGTCGACGCGGCCGACCCGCATCGCCTCGTCGTGATGCTCATGGACGGCGCGCTCGAACGCATTGCGGCGGCGAGCGGGATGATGAGGAACGGTGGTGGCGTCGAGAAGGCCCAACTACTGCATCGCACGGTAGCCATCATCGACGAGCTCCGCAACAGCCTCAATATGAAGGCGGGCGGCCCCGTCGCCGCCAACCTCGACGCGCTGTACGAATACATGTGCCAGCGCCTCATGCAGGCGAATGCCCAGAACAAACCCGAGTGGCTCGACGAGGTCAGCCGGCTGCTGGGCGAGATCCGCTCGGCCTGGCTGCAGATGCCGCAGTCGAACGGCCGGGCGGCCGGCAGATGAGCGCGGTCTTCCATCCGCGGCACTCTCCGCATCTGCGGCTGGTGCGCAGCTCGCTGCAGCCGGTGGCGCATGCCGCATCGGATGTCGGCTGGCGTCGCATCGCCTCAGCGATTCTCGCGAGCACCTGGGACGTCACGCGATACCTGCGCGAACAGCGCTGGGGCATGGTGCACGAAGAACTCGGCGAGCGGCGAGAGCTGCTCGGCCACATGCGGTCGATGCAGCTCGACGCGAACGGCCGCGCCTGTTACCGCTCGCTCGACGAAGCCGCACTCGAGTCGGAGCGCGCCATCACCGCGATGATGGGTAGTAACGTTTGAGGCGGAGTGGGGACCGGCCCCATTTCGACGACGAAACGGGTACAGTTCCCACGCATCCATGTTCGACGGCAAAGACACCATCGTCATCTTCGACAAGCTGGCCTACGAGGACCTGCTGCCGGTCCGCTGGCGCCCGCTGCCTCAGCCCATCGACGATGTCACCGCAATGCATTACGCCGAACGCAACCTGCGTGTGCTCCAGGCCTGCGATGCACTCGAGGAACATGGCCAGCTCGACAAGTCCGACGACGAAGCGCCGCACTCGGCCGACCTGCGTCGCCTCGATTTCAAGCTGAACCTGCTGCTCGATCTCGCCGGACAGCTGGTCGCGGCCAGCCAGCCGCGGCTTCGTCCCTTCAACATCCGGCTCAACGCGATGGGTGCGAGTTTCACCTACGACGAACGTCTTGCCGAAGGCGCGCATGGCGTGCTCGAAGTGGTGTTGAGGGAGATCGTCGTGCAGCCGCTGAATCTTCCGGCGCAGGTGGTGACGGGCGCGGAGGCCGGGCAAACGCGCGTGCGTTTCCTCTCGCTCGGCGAAGTGGTGGCCGATCACATCGAGAAGCTCGTGTTCCGCCGGCACCGGCGGCAAATTGCCGGCGCGCGCGGCATTCGTCGCACGTAGTTTTTTTCACGAGCGTTTGCACTAGGGAAAACACAGTAGGGGATTCCCTCGCGAGCGATTGCCATCGGCAGCTCTCGCAAAGTTGTTAGGCCCGTTTTCATTTGCGCGTGCAAAGATGCACGGCGCGTCACGCTTTCACACAACCTGTACGCGCGAAGATACTCGCGAGAGACGTAAGGAGTGGGAGTGACCGTGCAGCCAATCGAATGCATCAGTGCGCAGAGCGAAGGAATCGCGCGCCGTGCAGAGATGAACCAGGCCACGAACCCGAAGGATGACGGTGTTCAGTTGCCCTCCGGTGTTTCCCCGGCAATCTCGGCTGTGAACCGGCTGATTTCGCAGGTGGCGCCGTACGATTCGACGGTACTCATACTAGGGGAATCCGGTACTGGAAAGGAGATTGCTGCGCGGGCCATCCATGCAGCAAGTCCGCGCCGTCATCGTCCCTTCGTCGCCGTGAACTGCGGCGCGATCCCCGCGGAGCTGCTCGAGAGCGAGCTCTTTGGCCACGAGAAGGGGTCGTTCACCGGCGCCATCACCACGCGCAAGGGCCGTTTCGAAATCGCCGAGGGCGGCACGCTGTTCCTCGACGAAATCGGCGACATGAGCCTGCCGATGCAGGTGAAGCTGCTGCGCGTGCTGCAGGAGCGCGTGTACGAACGCGTCGGCAGCAACGTCTCGAGCCACTGCGATGTGCGCATCATCGCCGCCACGCATCGCAACCTCGAAGAGTCGATCGTCCGCGGCACTTTCCGCGGCGACCTTTTCTACCGCCTCAACGTGTTCCCCATCGAGATGCCGACGTTGTCCGCGCGCATCGGCGACCTGCCGACGCTGATCGGCGATTTCGTGCGGCTCGCCGCTTCGCGCGGCCGTCCGCAACTGCAGCTGCTGCCCGAGACGATGGACGCGCTCGCCGCGTACGCGTGGCCGGGCAACATCCGCGAGCTTTCCAATCTCATCGAGCGCCTGGCCATCCTGTGCCCCGAACGCCCGGTGGGTGTCGGCGATCTGCCGCCGCGATATCGCCCTGCGGACTGGACTGCTCCGGAAGTCGCGCTCACTCCGACGCTGGAGATCCCGCAGTTGCTGGCGTCCATGTCCGGTGAACCCGAGATTGAAGAAGACGAAGTGCTGCCGACCTCGCTCTGGCTCGGCGAGCAGGACTCCATCACCCGGCTGCCCGAACAGGGCGTCGACCTGCGCGCGCACCTCATGGTCATCGAGCGCAGTCTCATCACCCAGGCGCTGCAGCGCTCGGGTGGCACGGTCGCGCACGCGGCCCGCCTGCTTTCGCTCCGCCGTACTACTTTGGTGGAGAAGCTGCGCAAGCTCGGCATGACCCAGGTCGCCGAGCACGCCTGACTTTCGTCGCCGGCGGGTCAACCATCACGCCGCGCTCTTCTTTCCCGCGACGGATTCATGACACTCATGTGATCGGTGTCACGCTGCACGGCAGGCACAGCTCTTGCAACTGCAATCGTTGGCCGCCCCAGGCCCATTGAATTAGGCCAATGAAGCAGAGGTTCTGTGATGAGCACCGAATTGAAACTGAGCGACGCACTGGAACCAGTAGCAGTCGATTCATCTTCGCAACTCACGATGGCGCTCGCGCGCCGCGTGGCCGCCACCGACTGCTCGGTGCTGATCGTCGGCGAATCCGGCACCGGCAAGGAAGTGCTGGCGAGGCTCATTCATCGCGCCAGTCCCCGGGCGAAGAACAGCTTCGTCGCCGTGAACTGCGCAGCCATCCCCGAGAACATGCTCGAGGCCATGCTGTTCGGTTACGAAAAGGGTTCCTTCACGGGCGCCGTCTCCGCGCATGCCGGCAAGTTCGAGCAGGCGCAGGGTGGCACCATCCTGCTCGACGAAATCACCGAGATGCCGCTCGCGCTGCAGGCCAAGCTGCTGCGCGTCCTGCAGGAGCGTGAAGTGGAACGCCTGGGTGGCAGCACCGCGGTGTCGCTCGACGTGCGCGTCATCGCGACGACCAACCGGCTGCTGCGCGATGAAGTCACCGCGGGCCGCTTCCGCGAAGACCTCTATTACCGCCTCAACGTATTCCCGCTGGCGCTGACGCCGCTGCGCGACCGGCGCGACGACATCCTGCCGCTCGCCACGCATCTGCTGCAGCAGCGCGCGCGCCCGGGGCAGCGCATTCCGGCGCTGTCGGCCGATGTCGCGCACCTGCTGCTCACCTACAACTGGCCGGGCAATGTCCGCGAGCTTGACAACCTGTTGCAGCGCGCGGTGGTGCTCACCGAAGGCACGGTCATCGAAGCCGAACACATCCTTTTCGAGAAGCAGGCGTCGCGCGGCGACGCCCCGGCTCCCACGTCGCCGGTGCTGCAGCAGACGCTGCAACGTGCCGAACGCGACGTGATCCTCGAAGCGTTGCGCGCCGCGCACGGCAGCCGCCGCGAAGTGGCGGAGAAGCTGGGCATCAGCCCGCGCACGCTGCGATACAAGCTGGCGCGCATCCGCAACGCCGGCGTAGACGTTCCCGCGGCCTGATCCAGCCGGAGACCTCGCATGAGCAACATGGAAATCGATCGCGTCCTCGCCCAGATCCGCAGCCTCTCGCATGCGAACGGCGCCAGCGGCGTCGGCGGTGTGAAGGGTGCGGCCGGAGCGCCCGGTGCGGTCGATAACGGCTTCGCGAAACTGCTGAAGCAGGGTCTCGACTCGGTCAACCAGGTGCAGAACAAGGCCACGACACTCGCCACCCAGTTCGAAAGGGGCGTGCCGGGGGTCGAGCTGCCGCAGGTCATGCTGGAAATGCAGAAGGCCAACGTGTCCTTCCGTGCTCTCACCGAAGTACGCAACAAGTTCGTCGAAGCGTACCGCGAGATCATGAACATGCCGCTGTAAGCGGCCACCAGAATTTCTAGAGGAATCGGTCGATGGCGCAAGAACTGGTCAACAATGGCCCCGAGCGAGTGATCAGCGGAATGAAACCGCTGTTGCTGCTGGTCGGCGTCGCGGCAGCTGTTGCTGCCGGCGTAGGCGTGATGCTCTGGTCCGTGGGCCCCACCTACAGCCTCCTGTATTCCAATCTCGCGCCGGAAGACACCGCGCAGATCACGCAGTCGCTCGAAGGCTCGGGCATTCCCTACAAACTCGAGAACGGCGTCGGGGCCATCAGCGTGCCGTCCGACCAGATCGCCGCGGCGCGACTCAAGCTGGCTTCGCAGGGTCTGCCCGAAAGCGGCGGTGGCGTGAATGCCATGACGCGCGACCCGGGCTTCGGCGTCAGCGCGTTCATGGAAAACGCGCGCTACCAGCATGCACTCGAAACCGAACTCGCGCGCACCATCGCCAGCCTGCAGAACGTGCAGGGCGCCCGCGTCCATCTCGCCATGGCGCGTCAATCCGCGTTCGTGAGCGAGCGTCGACCCGGTTCCGCGTCGGTGTTCCTGCAGATCAAGGCCGGCCGCCGGCTCGATGACGAAAACGTGCAGGCCATCGCCAACCTCGTGGCGTCCAGCATTCCCGAACTTTCCGCCTCGCAGGTGACGGTGGTCGACCAGACCGGCCGCCTGCTGTCGTCGCCGGAAACCGATAGCGACACCGCGATGCGCGACAAGATGTTCGAGTTCTCGCATCGCCTCGAGGAGAGTTATTCGAATCGCATCCTCGAGATGCTGACACCGCTCGTCGGCCCGGGCCGCGTGCGTGCGCAGGTGGTGGCGCAGGTGGACATGACCACCACGGAATCCACGCGCGAGCAGTTCAACCCGCAGAGCCAGGTCGTGCGCAGCGAATCCACGGCGGAAGAATCCGGGCGCAATGGCGCCGGCCAGGCGGGAGGCGTGCCCGGTGCGCTGACCAACCAGCCGCCGCAACCCGGCGTTGCGCTGGCGCCGGGACAGACGCCCGCGGTCGCGCAGTCGGCCGGCACTGCCGCCGGCACGGCCGCCGCCAAGCCGGGCACCGCGCCTGGCAACGCCGACAGCACGGTGGTGACGCAGCCGGACTCCACGTCGCGCCAGTCGACCCGCAACTACGAAATCGACCGCACGATGGCGTACACCAAGGCGCCCGCGGGCAAGGTCACGCGGCTCTCGGTCGCCGTGCTCATCGACAACCTGCGCACCACGGACAAGGACGGCAAGGTGACGGAAACACCGCTGCCGCCGGAACAGATCGATCGGCTCACCGCGCTGGTGCGCGACGCCGTGGGCTTCGATGCCGCGCGAGGCGACTCGGTCAACGTCGTGAACTCATCGTTCCTCGGCACACCGGTGGTCGAAGAAGGTGAGCTCGAAACGATTCCGATCTGGGAACGCGGCTGGGCGCAGACGCTCGCGAAGGTGCTGGCGGGCCTCATCGTGTTGCTCATCATCGTGTACAGCGTGCTGAAGCCGCTGACCAATGGATTGCTCAAGGCGGCTCGTCCGTCGGTGCTGCGCCAGGCGGCGCTCGCATCCGCCGGCGGTGGCCAGGCCGTGGCCGAAGCGCCGGCGCTCGCGTTCGAACAACAGGTGGCCGCGGCGCGCGGCATGGTCGCGCAGGATCCGAAGCGCGGCGCGCAGGTCGTGAAGTCGTGGGTGGCGAGCGATGCCTGAAGTCTCCAAGAATCGTACTGGCGTCGAACGCGCCGCCATCCTGTTGCTGACGCTCGGCGAGAGCGAAGCCGCGGAAATCCTCAAGCACATGGGCGCGAAGGACGTGCAGCGTCTGGGGCGCTCCATGGCCGAGCTCACCAGCGTGTCGCGTGACGAAGTGCGTGACGTGCTCAGCACGTTCAGCACCGAGCTCGAAGCGCAGACTTCGCTGGGTGTCGGCAGCGACGAATTCGTGCGCAAGGTGCTGGTCAACGCGCTCGGCGACGAGAAAGCCAATTCGCTCATGGAGCGCATCCGTCTCGGCGGCCAGCGCAAGGGCCTCGAGGCGCTCAAGTGGATGGACTCGCGTGCCGTCGCGGAGCTCGTGCGCAACGAACATCCCCAGATCATCTCCATCGTGCTGTCGTATCTCGAGCCCGACCAGGGCGCCGAGGTGCTCGGCTACCTGCCGGAGAACATGCGCGCGGACGTCATCATGCGCATCGCGACGCTCGACGGCGTGCAGCCTTCGGCGCTGTCCGAACTCGACGACATGATGGAGAAGCAGTTCGCGGCCGGCGCCAACAACGGCAAGAGCTCGGCGCTCGGCGGCCTCAAGGTGGCGGCCGAGCTGGTCAACCTGCTCGACATGAAGGTGGGCAATTCCGTGATGGCCGAGGTCGGCAAGGCCGACGAGCGTCTGTCGCAGGGCATCCAGGACCTCATGTTCGTGTTCGCCGATCTCCTGGAGATCGACGACCGTGGCATGCAGGAGCTGCTGCGCCAGGTCCCGGCGGACAAACTACTGCTCGCACTCAAGGGTGCGGACGAAGAATTCAAGGCGAAGGTGTACAAGAACATGTCGCAGCGAGCGGCCGAGATGATGAAGGACGATCTCGCGAACAAGGGCCCGGTGCGCCTCGCCGATGTGGAAGGCGCGCAGAAGGAAATCCTGCTCGCGGCCCGCAAGCTGGCCGACGACGGCACCATCGCGCTCGGCGGCAAGGGCGGCGACGAATATGTCTGAGCCCCTGGTTGCCGTTGCCGAAGGCGTCTCGCGCTGGGACTTGCCCAAAGTGGAAGGCGCGGCGCTTCCGCGCGGCAGCGGCGGCGTCAACGTCATGCATCTCGCGGCGGTCGAACGCGATGCCTGGGAGCACGGCTACAAGGCCGGGCATGTCGAAGGCGTGCGCAAGGGCGAGGCCGAACTCAAGCAACGCATCGCGGAAGTCGACGTGAAGGTCACGGCGCTGCAGGCGATCATCGAAACGCTGGCGCAGCCGCTCGCCGAACTCGATGCCGGCATCGAGAACGAACTCACGCGGCTCGCGATGATCCTCGCCAAACATCTCGTCAGGCGCGAGCTCAAGCTCGATCCCACGCAGGTGATCGGCATCGTGCGGCACACCGTGGGCTTGCTGCCCCTGGCCGCGCGCAACATCAAGGTTCACCTCCATCCCGACGACGCGGCCATCCTGCGCGATCGCCTCGCCGCGCCGGTGGGCGAACAGGAGTGGGAGCTGCGCGAGGATCCGCTGATGGCGCGCGGCGGCTGCCGCGTGACCACGGACAATGCCAGCATCGACGCGCGCGTCGAATCGACGATTGCGGCCGCGATGCGCGGCTTGCTCGGCGACGATCGCGCGGAGCGCGTCGACCCGACTCCCATCGTGGATGCCCCTCCGGCGGAAGATCCGTCATGAGCGCCACGAACGCATTTCGCGCCAAGCGTTCCCGCACCTGGCGCCAGAGCATCGATCTGCAGGTCGCGCGCGCGGCGAATCTGCCGTCTCCGCCCGTCGAAGGCTCGCTCACGCGCATGGTCGGGCTCGCGCTCGAAGCGTCGGGCTGCCAGGCCGCGGTGGGTGATGTCTGCGATCTGATTTCCGGCGACGGCTCGCGTTGCGAGGCCGAAGTCGTGGGTTTCTCGGGCGACAAGCTGCTCATGATGCCGACGGGCGACGTGCATGGCCTCGCGCCCGCCGCACGAGTCATTCCGCGGCAGCGTGCGGGCAGCGTGCGCGTGGGCCCGGGGTTGCTGGGGCGCATCATCGACGGCACGGGAGCGCCGCTCGATGGACTCGGCCCGCTGAACGGTGACGAGCGCGTCAAGCTGCAGGGCCAGAGCATCAATCCACTGCAGCGTCATCCCATCGATTCGCCGCTCGATGTCGGCGTGCGTTCCATCAATTCACTGCTGACGGTCGGCCGCGGGCAGCGCATTGGTCTCTTCGCGGGCTCCGGCGTCGGCAAATCCGTGCTGCTCGGCATGATGGCGCGCTACACCAGCGCCGATGTCATCGTCGTGGGCCTGATCGGCGAGCGCGGCCGCGAAGTGAAGGAATTCGTCGACCGCATCCTGGGCCCCGAGGGCCGCCGCCGTTCGGTGGTCGTGGCGGCGCCTGCCGATAATCCGCCGCTCATCCGCCTGCATGGCGCGTGGCTCGCCACGTCGATCGCCGAATATTTCCGCGAGCGCGGACTTTCCGTGCTGCTCATCATGGATTCACTGACGCGTTTCGCCCAGGCGCAGCGCGAAATCGGCCTCGCCATCGGCGAAGCGCCCGCCACGCGCGGTTATCCGCCGTCGGTGTTTGCCCGGTTGCCGGCGCTGGTCGAGCGTGCGGGCAATGGCAACACGGCGCGCGGCTCGATCACGGCGTTCTACACCGTGCTCACCGAAGGCGACGACCAGCAGGATCCGATCGCCGATGCGGCGCGCGCCATCCTCGACGGCCACGTCGTCTTGTCCCGCCGGATCGCCGAAGCAGGGCAGTACCCCGCCATCGACATCGAGGCGTCGGTCAGCCGCGTGATGCACGAAATCGTTTCGCCAGAACATGCCGAGCTCGCGCGCCGCTTTCGCCAGACGCTGGCGATCTACCAGCAGCACCGCGATCTCATTTCGATCGGCGCTTACCAGCGCGGCAGCGATCCGCGCATCGATGCGGCCATCGATCTGTGGCCGGCGATGCAGAAGTTCCTCATGCAGCCCATCGAGGAGCGCGTGTCGCAGAAGAACGCGATCCAGGCACTGGCACAGTTGTTTGGGTCGGCACCACCACCACCTCGTAAGGCGGGCACGTGACACGATCTGAACGCCTGGGGGTCGTGAAACAAGCCACTTCGCACACCGAACGCGAACATGCCGAACGCGTGGCGCAGGCCGAAGGGCACGTGGTGGCGATGGAAGAGAAGCTCACGGCGCTGGAACGATATCGCAAGGAATACGAGGACGGGTTCGCCGCCAAGGCGGGCGCCGGACTCGGCGCCATGGCTGGCCGGGACTTCCAGGCTTTCCTGGCCCGGCTCGGCGAAGCGCTGGAACAGCAGCGGCAGGCCGTGGAGCAGGCGCGCGCCGCGCACCAGGCGGCCATCGTGCTGTGGCGCGAAGCCGCCAAGCGCGCGCACGTGGTCGACACGCTGGCTGATCGCTGGCAGGTCGAGGAAGCGCGCGAAGAGGGCCGTCGCGATCAGCGCGACAACGACGAGCTGTCGCAGCAGATCCGTTTCAATCGAGAGAACAAATCATGATGTCCAATGTCGCCGTGAAGAGCACCGAGGCCGCTGGCAATGCCCCGGCCGCGGGAGAGTCGGCGGATCCGGGAGAGACCGGCGCGTTCGAATCGCTGCTGACGCAGCAGTCGCTGCAGGACGGCACGGTCACCGATCTCGCGGCGCAGCTGGCGGGGGCGCTCGACGGCATGGATCTGCCGGGGGAGCTCGACGATTCCGATGACTCGCCGGCGGATGATCCGGAGAGCCTTGCCGATGATGCGCTCGCGTTCCTCGCGGCCATCCTGCCGCTGGGGCACAAGCCCGCGCCTGCCCCGGACGCGGGTAACAGTCCCGTCACGACACCCGTTCAGACGGCGCCTTTGTCCACGGCTTCAGGCGGTACGCCGCCGGCGGTCTCCGGGGACAACGGCGCTGCCGATCTCGCGCAGGCCATTTTGCTCGGCACGCAAACCGCGACCACCGATTCGAAACAGACGGCCGCCTCCGCGGCCGCGATCGACACCACATCCTGGAATTCGCTGAACGGCCCCGCGGAAATGTTCGCGCATGCGCCCCGTCACGCGACGATCGAGAAGACAGACTCCGCATCCCTGAGCACGCACGTCCGCGATCCACGCTGGGCGGATGATCTCGGCGCCCGGCTTGCGTCGATGGTGCGCACCGGCGAATCGTCGGCGTCGCTGCAATTGTCGCCGGTGGATCTCGGGCCGCTCGAGGTCCAGGTGGCCGTGCGTGACAACCAGGCCACGGTGCATTTCGGCGCCGCCAATGCCGAGACGCGCGCACTGCTCGAGGCTTCCATCCCGCGGCTGCGCGAAATGCTCGCCGCGCAGGGGTTCCAGCTGATGGACAGCAGCGTCTCCCAGGGCTTCGCGCGGTCGGCGCGACATGAG
>Ga0164241_10004358_pt1 | contig 13762 bp, 11 predicted proteins | sample OricomyardsoilBY_FD_108780 | JGI IMG/M metagenome (GOLD analysis project Ga0164241, IMG submission 108780) | Backyard soil microbial communities from Emeryville, California, USA - Original compost - Back yard soil (BY) | ecosystem: Environmental > Terrestrial > Soil > Unclassified | place: USA...
CCACATCCACGTCGTGGTGCTGGCGGCGGGCGCCTCCACGCGTTTCGGCTCCACCAAGCAACTGGTGCGCGTGAATGGCCGGCCGCTCATGCACACCGTGGTCAGTCGCGCCGTCGAACTCGCCGGCCACTCGGTGACCGTGGTACTCGGCGCGCATGCCGGCGAGCTGGCGCCATTGCTGAAGCACACTCCCGCCTCGGTCTCGGTCAATCGCGACTGGTCCGAGGGTATTGCCAGCTCCATCCGCGATGGTGTCGCGCACATCCCAGGCACCGCCGACGGCGTGTTGCTCATGCTCGCCGACCAGGCGGCGGTGACCACCGAGGACCTGCGCCGCCTGGCGGGCGCGTGGCGGCGCAATACCAATGCGATAGTCGCTGCCCAGTACGCCGGCACGCTCGGTGTACCGGCGATCTTTCCGCGCTGGTGCTTCCGCGAGCTGAACGAATTGCGCGGCGACCGCGGCGCGCAGGCGCTGGTGCAGCGGCACATCGACCGTGTCGTGCGCCTGCCGATGCCGAGCGCCGCGCTCGACATCGACCGGCCGGAAGACCTGCTGGCGCTCGATGTGGGCACGCAGGTCAAGCGCCAGCAGCTCGCGGACCACTGATCAATCCAGCAGCAGCGCCAAGAACTGCGCCACCGGAAATGCCAGCACCAGCAATGTGCATGGCGCGATACACAACATCAGCGTGGCCCAGAGTTTGAGCGGCGCGGCGCGCGCCAGCCGCTCCGCGCGCGCGAAACGGCCGGCTGCGGCCTGGCGAGCCCGTTCGCGCAACACCACGCCGGCGTCCATGCCGGCGCGCTCGGCGCTGCGCAACGCCATCAAGGCCACGCTGAACGGACGCAGCGCCAGCCGTTGCTCGAGATCCTTCAGCACGTCCAGAACCTCGGCACCGGCATGGATGTCGAGCACCGCGCGGGCCCAGGCACGGCGCAACGGGCCATCGGGCGCGCGCTCCGCGCAGGCGTGCAGCGCCGAGGTCAAACTACTGCCCGCCTCCAGCGCCAGCGCGATGAGATCGAGATGCAGTGCGAGTTCGTCCAGCAGGTCCTGCTCGGCGCGCCGCCGCAGGCTGTCGAGGAACAAAGGCGCCGCGGCGTACGCCAGCAACGCGGCGACCAGCATGGCGCCCAGCGCACCCATGCCCAGTGACGCCGTCGCGACATACACGGGCATGGCGGCCAGGAAGCCGACGAAGGCACGCGTCACCATCCACTGGCGGGGCGCTGCCAGCCGGCCGAGTTCGCCGGCATGCAGCGCCTCGCGGATTTCGAGCAGTCCGCGCAGGCCCGGAAGTGCCAGCGCGGCACCCACCAGCACCAGCATCACGGGCAGAGATTCGAAACCTTGCATGCTCAGACCTCGACGCGCGCCACGCGCCACAGGAGCCAGCAGCCAAAAGCCTCGACGCCGATCAGCAGCGCCATGGCGGGCAGTGGCAGCATCACGTCCGACAGGCGCAAACCCAGCATGGTGGCGCCCGGCACTGCCGCGGCGATGGCACCGCGCCGCCGGCCCGGCGCGGTGCGCGCGAGCATCTTGCGTTCGAAGGCCACGCGTCGCTTGAGTCGCAGCGCGAGGCGTTGCGCCGCGTCCGCCAGCAGCGCCGGATCCGCAGGTCCGAATTGCCGCGCGAATTCGAACGGAATGGTGTCGGGGATGGCCAGCTTTCGCAGGCGAGCCAGGAATTTTTCATCCACCACGCCGGCCAGTTCCACCAGTGCCGCGGCCACCGCGCTGGATTCGCGGCTGGCGCGGCGCCGACGCAGCGCCTGGAACACCGGCAACGTGACCAGCGCCGTGATCAGCAGGCAGGCGATGCCCAATGCGACGTCAGGATCCACGCGTGCCCGCCCCGCCCAGCAGCCACGTGCCGTAGCCCTGCCACAGCCCCACCACCAGCAACACCACCAGCGCACCGAAGATGATCCGGGCGGCCAACGTTTTGCGCACATCCATGCGGCAACATTGAACTACGAGCGGCGCGTCGCGTCGCCACGCCTAACTGGTGTGAATGCCCGGGTTTACTTCTTGCGCGTCAGGCGCGCACCACCGCGATGTGTCCCGCCTCGATCGCCTCGCGATTCGCGTTCGAGAACACGTTGAGATAGTCCGGGTTGGTGAATGCCAGCTTCATGAACTGCACCTGCGCCGGCCCGCTCATGAGGCCGGCGAAGTGCACACTGGCTTCCTTGATGCGCACCGGCTGGTAAAAGCTGGTCTTCGGTGGCCTGGCGCGCCGCAGGCTGTAGAAAACGATCGCGCTCACCAGGCCGAGCAACACGCTGATGGTGAATTCGCGATCCACGATCCACAGCGGCCAGGCCGGCGTGGCGAGCAGGATCAACGCCAGGAACCACGCACACACCAGCACGACGAACACCAGCAAGCGCCCGAAGAACCGCGCCGGCCGGCGGCGCGTGGTCTTGCGGCACGCGGCGCAGACGGGCACGGATAGCTGGAACGTGGTCTCGGTGCCACCGATGCCGAAGTAACGCGTGACGCGCGTGTCCTGCACTTCGTTCGTGCAATTGGTGTCGCCGCAATTGCAGCAAAAACCGGTGGGGAACAGCAGCGCGGGACTCTGGACTTCCATCTATCTACTTCATGGTGGGCATGACGAACTCCGCGCCCTTGCCCTGGGCCTGGCCCTGCCCGCTCGCCGGCCAGCGGCTGGTCACGGTCTTGAGGCGTGTGTAGAAACGCACGCCCTCCATGCCGTGCATGGCGTGGTCCGCGAAACTCGAGCGGCGCCAGCCGCCGAACGACATGAATGCCATCGGCACCGGGATCGGCACGTTGACGCCCACCATGCCGACTTCGATGGCCTGCACGAAGGCGCGCGCCGCGCCGCCGTCGCGCGTGAACACCGCGGTGCCATTGGCAAATTCGTGCGAGTTCACCAGCTCGATGGCCGCCTGGAGCGTGGGCACACGCACCACCACCAGCACCGGGCCGAAGATCTCTTCGCGGTAGATGCGCATCGCCGGGGTCACGCGGTCGAACAAACTACCGCCGAGGAAGAAACCGTTCTCGAAGCCCTTGACCTCGAGGCCGCGCCCATCGACCACCAGGCGCGCACCCGCGGCCACGCCGTCCTGGATGAAGCCGCTGACGCGGTCGCGATGGGCGGCGGTGATCAGCGGCCCCATGTCCGCGTCGCCATTCTGCGAGTGATCGATGCGCAGCGAACGCACGCGCGCGGCCAACGCCTCGACCAGCCGGTCCGCGGTGGCATCACCCACGGCCACGGCCACCGAGATGGCCATGCAGCGTTCACCGGCCGAACCATAGGCGGCACCGGCGAGCGCGTCGACCGTGAGGTTCAGGTCCGCGTCCGGCAGCATCACCAGGTGATTCTTCGCGCCGCCCAGCGCCTGCACGCGTTTGCCGTGCGCCACGCCCTCGCGCTGCACGTATTCGGCAATCGGCGTGGATCCCACGAAACTCACCGCGTCGACTCCGGGATGGCGCAGCAACGCGTCCACCGCGACCTTGTCGCCGTGGAGCACGTTGAACACACCGGGCGGCAGGCCGGCTTCCTCGAGCCACTGCGCTAACAACATCGAGGCGCCAGGATCGCGCTCCGATGGCTTGAGGATGAAGCAGTTGCCGCAGGCCAGCGCCACCGGGAACATCCACATCGGCACCATGGCCGGGAAGTTGAAAGGCGTTATACCCGCGGCCACGCCCAGCGGCTGGCGCATCGAGAAGCTGTCGACACCGGTGCCCACGTTCTCCGCGAATTCACCCTTGGTGAGGTGCGGCGCGCCGCAGGCGAACTCGACCACTTCCAGGCCGCGGGTGACTTCACCCGCCGCGTCGCTGACCAGCTTGCCGTGTTCGGAGGCGATCAGGCGCGCCAACTCTGTGCGGCGCGCCTCGACGATGTCCTTGAACTTGAACAGCACGCGCGCGCGCCGCAGCGCCGGGGTCGACGCCCAGGCCGGGAAAGCTTCGCGCGCCGCGCGCACGGCGGCATCGACTTCAGCGGCGGAGGCCAGCGCCACGCGCGCCGCGACCACGCCGAGCGATGGGTTGAACACGTCGCCAACGCGTCCGGAATTGCCGGCGACGGCGCGTCCGCCGATCCAGTGAAGGTAGGTGCTGACGCGATCCTGGGTCATTAGGCCGCGAGTGTACCCCTATACTGTGAGCGATGAACCAGCCGCCCGGGGAACTGCAGAAGCTCATGCAGCATATCGACCAGCTGATCGAGCAGGCCGCCGATGAAACCTCGCGCGCCGAACTCGAGCGCCTGAAGGCGCGGCTCAACACGCCCGAGATGCTCGACATGGCGCGTAACCTGGCCGGCAGCCGGCGCTCGAAGCCCGAAGAGCTGGTGCTGGAATTTCACGACCCGTGGCTGCCGCCGATGCTCACCGCCACCGGCTGCGTGATCGCCACGGCGGTGTGCCTGTTTGCCGTAGTCGACGGCTTCAAGAGCGCCACGGCCTTCGTCGGCGGCACGCCGGTGAACCTGTGGCTGGTGGCGGCGCTCGCCGGCGCCCTGTCGGTGATGTTCAGCGCGCTCTCGTTCATGCGTACCTTTTCCGTACGGGTCGACACGCTCGGAATGGCGTCGCGAACCAGCGGCAATCGCTGGCGCCAGCTGCGCGTGGGCGCGATGGTGTGGAAGGACATCCGCTCGCTGCGCGAGCGCGACGATCACGTGCTCGAGGTGCGTGCCACGGAGGCGCGTTCGTTCGAGATCCCCATGCGCGTGGTGAACTACGGAATCCTGAAGCAGCACCTGGAAAACATGGTGCGGCTGTACGGCGATCGGCCCGGGCCCTGAGGCTCAGCCAGCGGCTTGATTCAATCCAGCGGCTTGCGCTCGCGTTCCGCCCAGGCTTCTTCCAGTCGACGTGCCGACACTCGCGTGCGCGTGCCTAACTGCTGGGCAAACAGGGACACGCGCAACTCTTCCAGCAACCAGCGGAATTCATCGTCGCCGGGCGGTCGGAGGCCGCGCTCGGCCTTGACGCGTTCGCGATAACGCGACTCCAGCGGCGCGATCTCGGCCGCGAGCTGCGCATCGCGCTTCGGATTCAGGTTGACCTTTTCGAGGCGCTGCTCGACGGCCTGCAGGTAGCGCGGGAATTCCGCGAGGCGCTCCCAGGGCGTGGTCAGCAGGAAACCCGCCGGCATCAGCCAGGCGAGCTGCGCGCGAATATCGGCGGCCGCGGCGGGCGGTGCCTTGGCGAGTGCGGATTGAATGCGTGCCAGGCGTTCGAGCGATACCTGCACACTGCGCGAGATTTCCTGCGCCGGCAGGCCGATGCCGCCGCGACGCATCGCGATGCGCGCATCGAGAGCCTGCGCATCGCGGATCGGCGGCTGGCCGTCGACGAACACCGTCATCACCAGGCGATCGAGCAAGTCCTCGCGCAGGTCGCGGCCGGACGCGAAATCCGCGTTCAGCAGCGGATGCGCGGCCAGCGCCTTGTAGACCATCTCGCCCTGCACGTTGACCGCAAAGTCACGGCGCAGGGGCTTGAGATCACGCGCCATCACCAGCCGGATCAGGCGGGCGACTCCGCGCTCGTGGCTCATGCGCGCTTCGGGCGGCGTGGCGAACGCACGCACGCCCACGCTGGTGCCTTCGTCGACCAGGGCCGGGTAACCCACCTGTCGCCGGCCACCCTGCTCCGCATCCTGCTTCTCGGGCAGCGCGCCGAATTCCCAACTACGCGCGCCGCTGGTGAGCTGCGACTGCTTCGCGTACTCCTGCTGCGAGGCACCGGCATGGCGGCCGCGCAGACCCGCCAGGCTGCGCGAGCGCGCGATCACCTTGTCAGCCTCGTCCAGCAGCAGGAAGTTCATGCGCAGGTGCGGCGGCAGCTGGTCTTCCCGAAAAGCATCATCAGGAACCTGGACGCCGGCGGTTCGCAACAGCGCCGTGGCGAGCTGCGCGTGCAGCGAACCCTGGCCGCGTTCGAGCCATGGCAGCGCCTTCGCCACGGCCTCGGGCACCGGCACGAAATGCACGCGCAGGTTCTTGGGCAAGGAACGCACCAGCGCCGTCACCTTTTCGTCCAGCAAACCCGGCACCAGCCACTCGAAGGGCTCGTCGGGAAGCTGGTTCAGCACGTGCAGAGGAATCAGCGCGGATACGCCATCGTCCTCGTGGCCAGGCTCGAACCGGTAGCGAAGTTGCACCACCAGTGGCCCAGCCGTGAGGTGGTCCGGGAACCGGCCGGCGTCGAGCTCCGCATCGCCGGGTGCGATGTCTTTCTCGGACAGCCACAGTAGTTTGGGCTCCTGGCCCTCGGCCTTGCGCCGCCAGGCCTCGAACGCCGCGCCGGTCGAAATACCCGCGGGCACACGTGCGTCGAAGAAGTCGTACAGCTGCTGCTCGTCGCCGAGCAGGTCGACGCGCCGCCCCTTCTGCTGCAGGTACTCGGTGTCCTCGAGCAGCTTCAGGTTGTGCGCGAAGAACGGCGCGCGCGAGTCGTACTCCATGAGCACCAGCGCGTGGCGGATGAACATCTCGCGCGCCGCCTTGGCGTCGACCTGTTCGTAGGACACGCTGCGTCCCGTGGTCAGCGTCAGGCCAAACAAGGTGGTTCGCTCGTAGATGGCGGCGCGCGCGGCGCGTCGCTCCCAGTGCGGTTCGTAGTGCTGGCGCTTCACCAGGTGGTCGCCGACGTCCTCGACCCACTTCGGATCGATGCGCGCCACGGTGCGCGCATACACCTTGGTGGTCTGCACCTGCTCGGCGCTGACGATCCACGCCGGTCGAGCCTTGAACTGCCCCGACCCCGGGTGGATGGCGAGCCTGGTGCCATTCGCGCCGAGGTATTCGCCCTGCTCCTTGCGCTGCGCCACCTGCGACAGCAGGCCCGCCAGCAACGCCCGGTGCACGGCCGCATAGTCCGCGGGCTTCGGGTTGAGCTTCAGCGCGAGCTCGCCCTTGACCACTTCCATGACCTGGGCGCGCACGTCGTACCATTCGATCAACCGCAGGTACGAGAGGAAATTCTCCTTGCACCAGGCGCGCAATTTTGCGCGCGAGAGTTGCTCGCGCTGCTCGTTCCACGCGCGCCACAGTTTCAGCAGCGACAGGAAGTCCGATTGCTCGTCGCGCAAGGGCGCGTGTTTCTGGTCGGCCTGCGTCTGTTTGTCGGCGGGACGCTCGCGCGGATCGGGCACCGAGAGTGCCGCGGCGATGATGGCGATCTCCTCGAGACAATGCTCGCGCGCGCCGGCCAGCAGGATGCGGCCGAGCCGCGGATCCAGCGGTAGTTTGGACAGGTGCCGGCCGGTCTCGGTGAGCTCCCCGGCCTCGTTGAGCGCACCGAGCTCGCGTAGTGTCCGGGCGCCGTCACGAACATACCGGCCATCGGGCGGCTCGACGAACGGGAACGCCTCGATGTCACCCAGCTTCAGAGCGTGCATCTGGAGGATGACGGCCGCGAGATTGGTGCGCTGGATTTCCGGCTCGGTGAATTCCGGACGCGCCCCGAAATCTTCTTCGGAGTACAACCGGATCGCCACGCCCGGCCCGACCCGGCCGCAGCGACCCGAGCGCTGGTTGGCGGAGGCCTGCGATATCTTCTCGATCGGCAGGCGTTGCAGGCGGCTGCGATGGCTGTAGCGGCTGATGCGCGCCACGCCGGTATCGATGACCGCGCGAATGCCCGGAACGGTCAGCGAGGTCTCGGCCACGTTGGTCGCGAGCACGATGCGCCGCCGACCCGAGGGCTTGAACACGCGCTGCTGCTCGTCCTGCCCGAGCCGTGAATACAGCGGCAGGATTTCGCAGTTCTGCGGATGATGTTTGCGCAGCGACTCGGCGGTCTCGCGGATCTCGCGTTCACCGCTCAGGAACACCAGGATGTCGCCCGGCTGCTCGCGCCACAGCTCGTCGACCGCGCCCAGGATCGCGGCCTGTTCGTCCACCGCGGTTTCGTCTTCCTCGTCGAGCTCCACCGCGCGGTAACGCACCTCTACGGGATAGCTGCGGCCCGACACATTGATGATGGGCGCGTCGTCGAAGTGCTTCGAAAACCGCTCCGGATCGATGGTCGCCGAGGTGATGACGATTTTGAGGTCGGGCCGCTTCGGCAACAGCCACTTGAGGTAGCCGAGCAGGAAGTCGATGTTCAGCGAACGTTCGTGCGCTTCGTCGATGAGAATCGTGTCGTAGTGCTCGAGGAAACGATCGCCCTGGGTCTCGGCCAGCAGGATGCCATCGGTCATCAGCTTGATGAGGCCCTGCGGAGTGCTGCGATCCTGGAAACGCAGCTTGTAACCGACCAGTTGCCCGAGCGAAGTCTGCAATTCCTCGGCGATGCGCGTCGCCACCGCGCGCGCGGCGATGCGCCGCGGCTGCGTGTGCCCGATGGCGCCGGAAATTCCCCGCCCCGCCTCGAGACAGATCTTGGGCAGCTGCGTGGTCTTGCCCGAGCCGGTCTCGCCGCAGACGATCACGACCGGGTGGTCCTCGATGGCCTTGCGGATGGCGTCGCGGTTGGCCGAGATCGGCAGGTCTTCGGGATAGGTGATCTTCGGCACGCTGGCCGCGCGTGCGGCGCGTGCCGCCGCCGACGCGGCTATCTTCCCGGCGAGCGCGCTTTCGGCGGCTGCGACGTCATTGCCGCGCAGCCGCTGATCACGCAAGCGATCTCGTTCACGACGCAGGCGGAACTGGTCGCGTCGCAGGACAGCGTCGATCGAGAGGTCAGGTAGCGGTTTCGGCGAATTCATGGGCGCGGGCAATCGCCCGGGCGCGCGGAAGAAGGGATGGCGCAGTGTACCCGCTAACCCTTGTCGCCCACTATCGCCAGCGGTGTGAAAGCCGGCGGCGGCTGATCGGCCCACGACTGCAGCGTGTACTTCGTGTCGAAGAAGCACGCGCCTTCGTCCGGCTCCGAATAGAAGGCCTGGGTAAGGTCGACCGCTTCCGGCGCGCGACACAGCGCGTGAATGAGAATGTAGCTCTCCCGAGCAGCGTTCTTGCCGCCGGTCTGATACTGGAATCGGTACTGCGACCAGGAATGCAGTTTGACGCCCTGCTCGCGCGCGCTGGCTTCCATCGCGGGACGGATCGCCTGGTCGAGCATCATGGCGATCCCCGGGTTTGACTGCCACTCGCCGCCAGCGACTTCGATCCAGCGCCCTTCGCGCAGTTTCACTCGGGGCGTGTAGCCGGACTGCGGCCACTCGCATTCCGACGGCACCTCGCTGGGGTACATGGTGACCTCGATGGGCTTGCTGAAATCGATCTGCGTCATCGGAATCGCCTCGAAGCCGGGCTTGGAGAAACACAGTGACCACGAATATCTCGTGTCACCGTCGGGCAGCATGAGCTGCGTCGCCCATTCGTGCTGCGCGCCGAATCCGACCTTTCCCTCGCGATCGGTCAGGAAATTCTCGAGTGTGTTTTGACCCACGATGCCGTGCCATTCCATCGTGCCGAGCGTGACGGTGGCGCCTTCGAGTGGTGCGCCGGACTCATGGGTCACGACGATTCGCGCCTCGGGGCGCGAGGTCAGCAACGTGGGGTAACAACCGCCGAGACAGAACACCGCGGCTGTCGTGATCGTGGTGGGAAGCAGCTTGGCGCGCATCGATGAAGACCTGCCCGGCAACTCCGGTGGCGCGAGTCTAGCGGCATTCTCAATGCGTGGCTTCGGCGGCGTTGGACGTCGCCCCGACGCGCTTTTCATTTGCCTTTCCCGTCCATCGACCTGATCGCCTCACGCACCATCGCTTCGAGCAAGTCCGGGTGCCAGGGTTCACCGCGCGAGTGCCCGCGGTTCGGAATGCCGTGGTCCATGGCCTCGATCTCGACCAATGCCTGTCGCAGCGCAGGAAGCGCGCGCGGCTCGCCGATGTTTCCCAACGCCACGTAGATGGAAGCCCGTCCGGCTGGCTCTTCCGCCGGCAGCCGCTGCAACAGGACGTCGACGGAAGCCGGATCGCCTAGTTTGCCGATGGCCTCGATGGCGCTCATGCGCACCAGCAACTCCTTGCGCTCGAGATTGCGATACAGCGCCGGCAGCAGCGCGGTGTCGCCGGGCCCGATCATCTGCGCAATCGCCATGCCCGCCAGGTTGGCCACGTCACTTTCGGGGCTGGCTGACAGCGCCACGAGCTCGGGCAGGTAGTCTCGGGCGCGCGCTTGGCCGAGGTAGTTGCAGGCATTGGCAACCACCCACGGATCGTCGTCGTGCAGGAACAAGGCGACCTGCGCCGGCGTGGCAACCGGTGGGTCGCGGTAGCGGATGAATTCAAGCTTCTGTTGTTGATTGCCGTGTTCCAGCAGCCATCGAGGATCATCCGGCCGCGCACACGCCGCGAGAAGCAGGATCAGCCAGGGAAGGGTTCGCCTCACGTCAACTCCCGGTAGACCTTGAATGGACTGCTGCCCAGCGGTGCGACGGTCATGCCCGCCACCAGCCGCGCCAGCACCATGTCACCCACGGGCAGGCGCGAGACCGGCGCGGCCAACCAGTCACGCACGAACGGAAGCAGCCGGCCGTCCGATTGGTAGAACGGCGTGAACATCGCGCTGGCCGCCTGGAACAGCCGCACGTGCCAGAAGCGCAGGCGCTTGTATCTCAGCAGTCGTTCCATCAGGGTGCCCTCCGACTGAAGTGCCCGCGCCAATGCCAATGCATCGAGCAAAGCCATGTTGGCGCCCTGCCCGAGCTGCGGGCTCGTCGACCGGCCGGCGTCGCCGATGTGCACCAATCCATCGGAACACGGGGTTCGCATCGTGAAGTGATCGTACTGCGCGAACACCAGTTGATCGTGATCGGTGATTCCCGACGTCGCCGCGGCCGCCTCGGGCCAGAGCTGCTCCACCTCGCGCTGCCATTCGGCAATCGGGCGCGCACGCCACGCCGGGAACTGGTCGCGACGCAGGCTCCAGAAAAAAGCGGCCAGCCGCGGCTCATCCGCGCCGCTGCTGCCAATGGGCAGGATGCCGGCCATGCGGCTGGCGCGGAAATAGCGTTGCTCCAGCGCGTTTGCGTTGAATGCATCTTCCGCCGGCCAAGGGATGTTGGCCCATAACGCTCCATAGGGCAGAACCTTGCGCTTCACACCATGCGCCGCAAGCGGCGAACGGGCGCCCAACGCATCGACGACCAGGTCGAACGAACCGTGCCGGCGTCCATTCACGTCCTTCAGAACCCTCTGCTCACCGCTGCGCTCCACCGCGGCGATCTCGACCCCGGGAATGATCTCGATGCCCGCATGCTTCACTGCCCGATGCAGCAATGCGAACAACGCCGCGCGTTGTATGGCGAGGCCATGCCAGCCACGACCCAGGGCCGAATAACGAACGTCCAGCACCACGCGGCCCGCGGGCATCACACGCCCAAACAACCGCTCGATGCGTGCGCCGAGCGCCAAGGTCGCGTCGCACAGGCCCAGCTCCGCCAGCACACCGAGACCCGTGGGCTGCAGGATGAGTCCCGATCCCACCGGCCGCGGTATTTCGAAGCGCTCGAAAACCCTGACGCGATGGCCATCGCGGTGAAGCAGCAGTGCGGACGACAGGCCAGCCGGGCCGCATCCGCAGACGGCGACCTCCAATGGCTTCAACTCAACTTCTCGCGCCGGAAGAACACCAGTCGCCACGCGCCGGCCCAAACACGAACAATGATGGCGCCGTATAGATAGACCGACTGACTATTCAATCGCGATCTTCGCCTGGTCGAAGCGGATCTGCAGGGCGGTCTTGCCGCGCCACGCGGCGATGTGGATATGCGGCTGCCGCGACATTCCGTTGTTTCCGACCTGCGCGATTGTTTGCCCTGCCTCCACGTGATCGCCAACCTTCACGAGGGGCGCGGCAATGTGCGCGAGCAGGAAATGCAGGTCCTCACCGCAGGTAACCGCGATCCAGGATGCCGGCGGCTTGCCCATGACGCCGGGCTCATTGGTAACCTGGTTCTCCCGGATCTCGTCCACCTTTCCCGTGCAGGGTGCGAGCACGTCAGCGCCCCAGCCGAACCAGTCTTCGTTCTTCAGTCCGTCGGTTCGATACGCCCGCAGCCACTTGCGTCCGTTCTGCTCCACGATCCGCTCGACATGACAGTCCGAACCCAACTCATCGCCCAGGCCCTGGAGCTCGCCAAGCGCGTGTTCGGTGCAGGAATAAATGGTCGAGAAGATGGGGTGCGCAACGACGGCCTCGATTGAAGGGGCCGCATCCGCAACGCAAGTCGTGGCGGCCGCAACGGCGGCCAATAGTGCTCCACATATCCCTTTCATCGAGCCTCCCTCCGCCCGCACTTATACCGGCAAATCGCGCTACCCTGCACGCCCCATGCGAGTCCTGCTCGTCACGCCGCCGATGATCCAGCTGAATACGCCGTACCCCGCGACGGCGTATCTCACCGGGTTCCTGCGCCAGCACGCCGGCACACTCGGGGTCGCAGTCTCCCAGGCCGATGCTTCGATCGAGCTGTTCCTGCGCCTGTACTCGGCGCCCTGGGTCACCCGCATGGCGGAAGAACTGCGCGCACGCGCGCGCGCCGCGAAGAAAAGCGCGCGCATGCCGCCGTCGATCGCGAGCTTTCTCGAAAATGCCGAGAGGTACGCGGACACAGTCGAACCCGCCATCCGCTTCCTGCAGCGCCGCGATCCCAGCCTGGCGTTCCGCATCGTCGGCCGCGCCTGGCTGCCCGAAGGCCCGCGCTTCGAACAGGCTTTCGACGAACAGATCCACGCGGCCTTCGGCACGCTGGGCACCACCGAGCAGGCGCGTTATCTCGCCAGCCTGTATGTCGACGATCTCGCCGACGCCTGGCGCGTCGGCATCGATCCGCGCTTCGAACTCGCGAAATATGGCGAACGCCTGGCCGCGAGCGCGGCCTCGTTCGATCCAATGCACCAGGCGCTCACGGGCGAGCCCACGCTGGTGGACCGCGCGCTCGACGAGATCTCGCGCGAGCTGGTCGAACGACACACACCCGACGTGGTCGCCATCACCGCACCCTTCCCCGGCAACGTGTACGGCGCGTTTCGCATGGCGCAGGTGATCCGCGCCGCGGCGCCGAAAGCCAAGCTGATATTGGGCGGCGGCTGGGTCAACACAGAATTGCGCAGCCTGCGCGACACGCGCGTGTTCGATTACTTCGACTACCTGACACTGGACGACGGCGAGCGGCCGCTGCTGAATCTCCTGGCGCGGCTTTCCGGTGGCGACGCGCCACTGGTTCGCACCTACCTGCGCCGAGACAATGAAGTCGTGCTCGAGAACGATCGCACGCAGCACGACTTCCCCGCGCGCGACACCGGCGTTCCCACTTACGACGGCCTGCCGCTCGATCGATATGTGTCGATCATGGAGATGTTGAACCCGATGCACCGGTTCTGGTCCGACGGACGCTGGAACAAGATCACCATGGCGCACGGTTGCTACTGGAAGAAGTGTTCGTTCTGCGACGTCTCGCTGGATTACATCGGCCGCTACGACGAGCCCGCCACCGATCTCATCATGAAGCGCATCCGCGCGCTGATCGCGGAGACCGGCGAAACCGGCTTTCACCTGGTCGACGAGGCGGCCCCGCCCTCCGGCCTGCGCGCGCTGGCGAAGCGGCTGCTCGAGGAAAAGCTCAGCATCACCTGGTGGGGCAACATCCGCTTCGAGAAGACCTTCAACGCGGAGCTGTGCAAACTACTGGCCGCGTCCGGCTGCGTGGCCGTGAGCGGCGGCCTCGAAGTGGCCTCGAACCGGCTGCTGGACCTCATGAAGAAAGGAGTCACGGTCGAGCAGGTGGCACGCGTCACGCA
>Ga0164241_10004359_pt1 | contig 13759 bp, 35 predicted proteins | sample OricomyardsoilBY_FD_108780 | JGI IMG/M metagenome (GOLD analysis project Ga0164241, IMG submission 108780) | Backyard soil microbial communities from Emeryville, California, USA - Original compost - Back yard soil (BY) | ecosystem: Environmental > Terrestrial > Soil > Unclassified | place: USA...
CAGGAAGCTCTTCGAAAGGCTAAAAACTATAAACTCCATACAAAGCGAATGGAATCGCTCATGGAACTTTTAAAGAGTAACTAATGACTCATATGAAGCGAAAAGATATTGATATGGCTTTTATTGATCTAATTAGAAACCCCACTAAAAGCACATATGATATTTTAATGAGTTGTTTAATTCTACATGAAGATGTAGTAAATTTACAAGATCTGGCTTTCTATTATAGAATAAGCGTTCGTGCCGCTAGTGAAAACTGTGATGAAGATATCTTCTCGGAGATAATAAATAGTGATAAAAATAGGGAACTACTTGAAGCTTTCCCTGATCTTCTATCGTGGCTTCATTCAGAGAAAATGCAAGCAGAAAAAACTACTCAATGAAGCCTGATTCTTTTATTAAACTGGCAATTCGGACTGCCTACTCTTCTAGCTCTAAGTTCAGACTAGGGGCTGTCCTAACAAAAAGAAATCATGTTATTTCCACAGCTTGCAATAACATGAATAAGACTCATCCTGTACAGGCTAAAGCTTCGAAGCTTCCATTTTCAATAGGTATTCATGCAGAGGTTAGGTCATGTATTGGCATTCCTCTGTGTGATTTAGAAAATAGTAATCTTTATGTAGCAAGGGTATTACGTAATGGAAATCTAGGGATTTCAAAGCCTTGCTCCTCTTGCGAGCGTTTCATCAGAGAAGTAGGTATTAAAAAGGTCTTTTTTACTACTGATACTTCTGAAATTGGAGAGATGAGTGTCAATTAATAAAATAGGCCATATAGGCTACCTATTTATTATATTTGGCATGCTCTTATTGGCAGAACAAAATACCTACGGCTGGGTTATGAGGGCAATTGGGGAAGCTATTTGGTTAGTGGTAGGTATTAGAATGCAAATGTCTTCTATGTGGTTCTGGGCTGTTATTTTCATTCTTTTAGATATCTATGGATTTTATCAATGGATGTAGCCGAAACTGAGTAGTCATTTAGGATTGGTCCCCTAAATCTGATGATGGTAGACCACAACCCCCAATTCGGAAAGAAGTAAATGATCCGTCGTATTAGTTTTGCAAGTCTTATGCTCATTCTGTCCGCAGCTCCAGTTTATGCTAATGGTTATCATGCTGAGTCTAAGCCAAAGCATGAGCCTAAGGATCCTAAAGGGTATAAGCTAAATAATGAACAAGATCAGGCTCAGAAGCAAGCTCAAGCCCAGAATCAGCTACAAGGCCAAGAGCAGACTGCAGTAGGAGTCGGTCTAGGTGTAGGAGTAGGTACCGGAATTGGTACAGGATACTCTAACGTAAATGTGGATTCTAGCGATAATTCTGATTACCGTTTCCCGGTAAATACTGCAGCCGCACTCGCCGCAAGTCATTGTCCAAATGGTGGCGCAAGTGCTCAGTGGGATAAGTTTGGTTTCAGCTTAGGTCAGCATAGGGACGAGGTTTGCGCTCGACTCGATTACAAAGCTTCGCTCCTAGCTGAGAATACTCTTCTCGCCGATGTAGCTCGCCTTGTTTCTCGTGTTCCAACTTCTAAGGACCCTAAGAGTCCTACTACCGATAAGGTTACGAATAGTATTGCAGAGTCAGTTAGTGCTGCAATCCTGAAGAATAATAAGCGAGTAGACGCTCAGAATGTAGCCATTGAAGCGGCCCTAAAGCCAGGTTGGTTTGATTGGATGAATGATTGGCCAGTTCTTTGTGCTTTTGCTCCTAATCGCTAAAATGATTTTTTAGTCCCGATCTGGGGACTTAGCCCCTGAGGGAGTAATCTCTCAGGGGCTTTTCTTTTGCTAAAATGCCAATGCCCTGATGGCGCAGATGGTATTTATGTTCCCCATTGTCAGCGGTAATTTAAAGGTCTAAAAGACCAAGGGCCCGAGATTTCTCCCGGGCCCTTTTTTTATCCTGCCAACTCTTGTAGAGTGGATAACTTTCGGAGTTCTTTTAAACTCTCTTCTTTTAGCTGTCTAACTCTTTCTCGTGAAATCTTAAAGATCTTACCAATTGATTCCATTGACTGTTCTGGATAACCAATTCCAAAACTTCTTTTCAGAATCTCTTGCTTCCTTTTAGGCAGCCCACTAATAGCTTTAACTAGAAGGTTTCTAGTAATATGAGAATCAATTTGATTGGGAACACTTTCCCCGGAATCTGGAATGTAGTCTTCCAAATCCCATTCCTTTTCTCCTCCATTATTTTCGTAGATAGGATTATTGTTTCTTTGGAAAGGTTGCATAGCAATCTCTGCAACGATTTTAAACATATCTTCAGAGATATCCATTAGAGGTTTAATCTCTTCCGGTTCAGGATATCGAGAATGTTTATCGTTAAATTCATTACAGAGTCGATGATAGATTCTCAGATGAATAACTAGATGAGAGGGTAGACGAATCTCTTTACTATACTCCAATCCTCTAGCAATAGCTTGCTTGATCCATAGGACTGCGTATGTAGAGAATTTATGGCCTAGTGCAGGCTGGAACTTTTCCACTGCTCTCATCAGGCCAATATTACCATCCTGAATCATATCGTCCATTACATTTTCAGGATTAGCTTTGGCATAGCGCATAGCTACAAAAATAACCAGTTTAAGATTATTTTCAATAAAATAATCTTTCAGCTCTTTAGCTTTATCAGTATCTCCATTAACCAATGCAGTTTGATATTCTGTAATTAGAGTACACACATCTTCTCTGGAAAACGTTTTAGATTTAGCTAGTTTTTTATAGTAACTGAGTTGAGAGATTTCCATAACCTGCCCGTAATCTATAAAATTTTCAAATAGAAAAGGGCCCGAGATTTCTCCCGGGCCCCACCTCTAAGACTCAGACCTTAGGCTGCCTGAGCTTCACTATCAGAGCTACCCTCGAGCTTGGCCTGCAGAGCCTGAATCTGGGCCTCAAGGGCTGCAATCTTATCCGAAGGCTTGCTGCGCTCAATTTCCACAGAGTTGTAAGTGTGGAGAAACTCTTCCTGAGTGATACCCAGAGCCTCAAGAGCACCGGCGACACGATTACCTGAGAACATGCGCTCATCAAACTTCTTCCAAGCGGGCTTAGCCATTGTCGTATCCTTTATCTCTATTTCGGGTTTTGGGTGGCGTCGAATCCTTTTCGATACCGCCCGTCGTTCTGTGTAAATACTACTTCGGCGTCATTCAATTGTCAAATCGGCAACTCGATTGCAGTTCTTTAGTGGGGTTTCTCGATTGACCATTGTACGAAACTCGATACTTTTTACTGAGTTGCCGGTACATCAGAGCCAGTAGGCGACAGTATAGAACGGAAAAGGGTCCGAGATTTCTCCCGGACCCTTCCGTGACGGAATATTTGATTTTAGACTAATAATAAATCAAGCATGCTGGCGCTGGCCCTGAAGCTTACTCTGCAGCTCAGCAAGCTGTGCTTCCATAGCCGCAAGCTTATCGGACATTTGCTTCCGGGGGGTCTGCACTTCGTCATAGGCTCGGAGAAACTTATCCTGAGGGATGCGAAGAGCCTGTAGAGCCAGTGCGACGCGCGCACCTACAAACGTTCGATCCTCAAATTCACGAGTAGCCTTGCGTGCCATGATTCAATCTCCTCTTAGCGTCTGCCTAGCGGCAGAGTTCCTCTCTGATGCGAACGATCATACTCGATTGAATTCGGGTGTCAAGCCGATTTAGTTAACTTCACTCGATTTGCCTATTCGCTCCATTCAGAAACCTCTAATTGAGCGTTTCACGGTTTTTATTTGCAATCCGCGTGCCAAAAACAGGACCCTTTTGCTCACCAGTTGCCGCTTTGCGACATTTCGGCGCTCCCATACAGATCCGAATTCCGAGTTGCGCATTAGTTGCGTTTTTAATTGGCATTCTTTTTGCTACAAAATTGGAGCGGCAACTTTATCGCACTTCTCACAGTAGCTGACAATAATGTATTTAGGGGGAGTATTCCAGACTTCCTTGGGTAATTTGGTAGGCATGACCCTTCTTTTTCTGTAGCAAAGAGCATGCCCATTAATTCCTAGATGATATAAATAATGCTCGCAATAATCTTCCAATAGTAAATCATCCAGAAAGTAGACCTTTCTCTTAGACCCCACAGTCAACCTCTGTAGCCATATGTCCCAATCTAACCCGATTTGCCCTTTAGTGCAACTGAGTTGTAAAACTGGTCAAGTATGATCGTGAATAGACAGGTTTGACGGGGGTTTAAGCGAACACTTGCGCATCTTTTGCCTATTTCCTACTCTGTAGGAATCCAGTTTGATCTGGAATAAGGGGGCAATGTGGCTCTGATGAGGCTGGAGATAGACGCAACGAAAGAGTGCATATTTGAAAAAAGATATCCAATATTTATAGCTGTAGGGACAAATAGGATAGAGATAGCTAATTTTACAAACATAGCTACTTGCCGTTACTATTGTAGACAAGCTTACAAAAGGTTTGCTGTACCTGAGCCTGCATTTGAGGCTATGCCCGAGCGGATAGTTGCTCCATGGTTTGAGCTCTAAATGAAATGCCCCCCTCAGGCTCGATTCCTGAGGGGGGCTATCTCTGTGCGGCCCCTACTGAGATCGGGGCTCCTGAGGCATCCTGAGAGGTCAATTGGCCTGAAGGGATCGCCTATTTCGGTGCCAATTGGCTCGGGCTGCAAGCTCAGCTCTAGCCAATTCAGTTTTACTGGGCAAGTCTCTGCCCTCTGCCACAGCTAGAGCGATTCGAGCATTACAGGCTACGCAATCCCCTGGAAAACTACCCCCTTCATGCACATGATGTCCAGACATTTCATAATGCTTTAGTAGGTTATCTAAAGAATCTGCAATTGATGCAATCTTTGGCCCGTAGTGTTCAGCTTCGTCTGAGTTTCTAAACTTCATTGATATCATTCCTTATCCTGAGAATAAATCTTTTTACCTGCATCCATTCCGTCAAAAAATCCTGCATGCCGTCCAAAGCAATAACACGTAGTTGACCATGCAAGAAGGGTAAGAATGACAAAAAAGTCCATCGTCTAGTCTCCGGCAGAACTAATACTAATGACACCTGTGAACCATCTATTAGGGTCTAGCATTCGTGCTACACTCTCACTTTTAGCTTGAACAATCCCCCACGCAACATAATCTGTCGGATCAGGGTTTGCAATAGACAAAGCGTCAGCCAGCGTAGAGGCTGCGTAGCTTGTCCCAAGCTTGCCATTTAACCTCACCACATAATACGTCTGTTCAGTCATTTAACTTTTCTCTAGTTCTACTGCTACGTAATTAGCGATTTGTTCGGCTTTAAATTTTACAATTTTAAGAGCTTCACGCTTTGCCAATTCAATGCTGTCTTCTCTTAGCTCTTTTGTATTAATTTGTAGAGCTTGACAAGTTAGATGCCATTTCTCTGGGTTATGGATATGTTTGTGAACAATAATTCTACAATTTGGTAGAAACTCTAGTTCCCAATTCCATGGAGTTCGATTTTTATCAGACTGTGAGTAATTTGAAATATCTTTCCAAGCCATAATTATTCTCCTCTGTTAAACTTTTGCAAGTGTGCTCATTGAGTTTCTCTTTTGAAACAAAATACCCAACGTCTATACAGACTATCCCAAACTGGAGGGCCAATAAGTTCCCAACCTTCTTGACCTTTACTATTGAGAATAGCTATAGGAAAAATATCCTCATTGCTTTCATAGTCATATTCAAATTTCTTCAATTTTTCCTCCATAGGCATAATCATAAACATGTACTTTAATGTTTACAACTCGTGGTGATTGTTCTTTTAGTAGAAGAATAGCTGATTCTTTTGATGAGGAATAAACAGAGAATTCCTCTCCATTAGGCAACTTGCCCACTGCCATAAACAATTGTGCTGGAATTTCCATTAAACTCCTTCCAATCTATTTTTAAACTTTTTAATAGATTTCTGTAGTTTAGTTTCGGGAGCTGCGTATTTAGTATACGCAGTCTGCAGAGAATCAATATCTATATTTGAAACTCCGGCAGTATTAGATCTAATAAGCAAAAAATTAATTAAGTCAATTGATATTGTCAAAGCTTCAGGGCTTTTCCTTTCCAGAGCATTTTTAAGCTTTTCGAACAATTCTTTTGCATTCATGTCTTTTCTCTTTAACCGTTCTAAGCCACCTCTAGACTAAGACTAGAAATGGCGTACAATGGCTAATTAGTGTATGCGAGATAAACGATAGCAACAACTAGACACAGGATCAGAAACTCATTAGGCATTATAAATACTCCAAAAATAAATGGTAATCATTAGCCAGCTATTAAGTGTGGCAACCAATAGAGGTATATCTTTGGTCATTTTTTTTTGATTACAGCCTTGCCCAAGATGAGTGCAAACAATTCCCAGTCAATCATTTAGTGTCTCCTGTCAATTTCTCTAATGGATAGATTAAGATTTTCTGATCTTTGTAGTGTTCGCACTAGGAATCATTTACAAGGCTTCCCGTAATACTTAGATTGGCCACAATCAGGGCAGCGATTTAGATGCTTACTAATTTCCTCGAAATAATTGGAAAGTTTAGAGAACACTCTAGCAAATAAATTACTTAGAACAATCATCATTCTTTTCATGTTCCTGTCTAATCTGTTCGCAAGCACAGGTAAAACAGCTCTCACAAGTGTGATTATTGGCAGTAGATACAAGCGCGTGGCGCTCAAGCTCAGCTTGATTCAAATTTTCAGCTTCGTTTAACATTTTCCGAAACAATGGACTAATCATTTACCTTCCAAGTGTTTGCAAATTGCCTGAAGTCCAATTCTAATTGCATCCTCGGAGCCCATGCGAATGATGTAAGATGGACTGCCATCTTTTCCTTTGATAACTAGTCCATTATTGCGCAAGGTAAAAATACCTGCGTCTCTAAGATCTACTAGAGCATCTTCAATAGCTGCTCGTGCTACTTCCAACAGTGTAGAATCTTCGCTAATAGTTTTTAGATGGCTTGTAGACTGATTTTGATGCTCGCGATACATAGCGAGCCCAGTTTGATAGGCATCCATCAAATCATCAGTGTAATAAGCCTGAGTTTCGGTGCCATTCTTTACATTTACCCTATACTCACCTTTAACTTTAGTTTTATTGATAGTGATATCAAACTTTTTCAGTGAAGACTTAATCTCAGGAAATTTGAGTTCCATAATCCTTAGCTCAAGTAGGTAGCAATTTGATATTGTTCGCAGTCTTGGGACACATTGATTAGGACACCACTAAAGTAGCTGTCAGCAGCACAGCCTTGCCACCCCTCAGGCCCACCTCGCATAAATTCGCTAAGGTGGTACCAATGCCCTCTATAGCACAGAAAGTTGTCGCTATAATCTTCCGGGTTAGTCCAATCAAATTGCTTAGTCAGTACCTTAGCGGGTACCTCATAGCGAAACCTAAAGGATCGCCACTGTCGATTAGTTTTAATGGTAACTTTGTTCATGTTCGCTCCTAATTGACTTGACTTAGTCGCCTCATTGCTGTACTATGAACCTATGCCCATAGTCCAGCCTCAAGGTTACTAACTCAGGATGTCTGCGAGGTCAGCGAAACCGCTAGTTAGCTCTGCAATCTGCTGAGAGGTCACCTCAGGCAGAGCGCCACCCTGTAGAATCCAAATCAGCAAGTCTGAGGTAGCCTGTACCGTCTCAGAGTCAAGCTCAGCGTCCATAGAGTCCAGAATGCGCTGCAGGCAAGCTTTAGGATCCATTTTATTAATTTCCGATCTGTTATAGCAATGACAGGCGATATCAATATTGTGTGGACCGCAATCTAGAATAATCTTTTTACCTCCACAAATAGCACATAGATTACTCATTAGATATCACCTACTCTAATAATCGTTAGGTTCGATAGCTTCGTCAGCATCATACCTATCCTGGATATCAGGACGAAATCCGCTAAGCTTTTCATCCTCACAATCATCACAGGCATAGGTCAAAAAGATACCATACCCATCTTTGAGAGGAAACTTGTACTTTCCCGAACCGCAGCTACAATCCTGGTTATTCATTTGTTAGTGCCTCAACTTGTTCAGGTAGAAAATGTAGAAAAGGAGCCTCGAAATCATCCAATTGGACAATAATATATCCATCTTCAGTTTTAGGTACTACTACAGTACCTGTGTGAGTTTTATTGCTCCACTTATATCCATTCCATAGTATGCATTTAACTCTTTGATTAACTTCAAAAGTCATTGGATATTGTCCACTCTAAAAGCCTGATCTACCTTCTTAGCCCATCTAATCTGCAATCGAATAATGGAATAGGCTACCTGAAGAGCTTTCCCTTTCCAAAATTGAGAATCAGTTTTATTAGTCTTTTCGAAATGCTTCCTAAGCTGCTCGTAATTGGCAAAAATCTCTTGAGCTCGATTGAGAGCTTTGCCAGTTAGACTAGAATTAAGCTTCGCAAGTCTATTCTGGGAATCTTTTTGGAGTTCTTGAATCTTGTCCCAAAGCTCTTTTTCTTGGGCTTCCTTAATTCTTTTATAGTGCTCAGTCATGATATTCTCCAGTCTATCCCTCATTGATACCCTATAACTATGCTATAGAGTATCCAAAAGATATAGACTAAATTTTATCAGGTAAATTAGTTACATTGTAAATAAGAGGTTCACTGTCAAGGATCCTAATAATATTCAAATTAGGGTCCCGTTTTGCTCCTGCCTCAATAGAATATGCAACGCCATTTACTGTATTTACCTGATTAATAGCTTGAATTTCAGTTAGTTTGCTATCATCAAAATAGAATGCTCTAGTAACAGTTACAACACGCATTATAGTCTGCTCCTATTTAACCAGATTAATGGTCATCTTGCCATTTAGATAGATGCCACGATATCGCCACTGCACAGCTACATTAGGGTCAATAGCAACAAGGTGCACATATTTCTCACCCATGCTATCCTCATCAAATCCAGTAACTTTGTACCTGATCTTGCCTCTATTGAGAGTCACAATAGCACCTAGTTGGAGTTCGGGACGTTGCATACCTTTTCCTTAGGAGCAGACTGTGCCATCATGTGGTCAATGATATCCCAGTCTAGGCCTTCTGCCACTCCAAGGGCGTACAGGAGAGCCCCTGGAGCTTTCTCGGTAGTCCTACGGTCCTTTATGCGCCTGTCTGACAAAGGTTATGCCTCAGCCTCAAGCTTGCTCAATTCAAGCGCAGACAATTCCTTAGTGTGGACAAAGCCATTTTCATCTTCCCAAATAGCCACACCTACCACTCCAATTAGCTCTGGCCACTCTGCAATATCTTCTGATTTAATTTCGAAGATATCGAGCGTGGTATCCCCATCTTCCACAGAGAAGTCTGAGCTAGAGTCTAGGACCGCTTCCCAAAGGTAGACAGCATAGAGTGGTTCACCCTGAAATTTGCCAAGATCAGTAATAACCCCAGCTTCATTGACCTTATACTCAGCCTCAATTTCATTTCTAGTCATTAGTCTTCTCCAAGTCTCTAGAACAATTGAACTCATAGTCTGCTCGTAATTAGTTATTAGCGATAGAATCTGGCTTGAGGATATAGAGCTTTGATTTGAGCCTTAGCGTCTTCTCGATTAGTAGCTCGAATATGCTTATGCACCCATCTAGTGCTAGTTACCGTAAAGGTGTGAGTATTATATTGAATCTCACCTTCAAAGTAATAGAGAGGCTCTCCTGTGCCAAAATATCGGCCAGAGGAAGTGTATCCACCTTTATTGAGGTACTCTCGTCGCAGAGTAAACATATACAAAGTGTCCATAATCTGCCCCTAATTAGCGAATTAGTTATAGAATCGAGCTTTGGGATAAAGCGCCTTGACTTGAGCCTTAGCGTCTTCTCGGCTATTAGCGCGAATATACTTCCCTCTTACGGTCAACGCTACTGGCATGCCGTCTTCACCTACGCCTTCCACTTTGCCGGCATAGCGATAGAGGGGCTGTCCGATGCCGAAATACCTGCCGTACTCATCGTAGCCTTTACGATTCAATCGCATACGGCGCAATTCGAATTTATACAGAGTGTCCATAGTCTTCCCGTAATTAGCCTAAAGCCAGAACATTTCGCCAGAGATATCAATATCCCCAACAAGCTTCCAATTCTCTGGGACTAGATCATTGGCCAGAATAATCCCATATTCTCCAGTCTCAGTCCCCTGAGACTTGCCCAGGCTCTTATAGATGATATTCAAAGCCTTACCCTCTCTAACTGCCATCTGCCTGCCGCAATCCACGGTAAAGGCATGACTGCGACTGATAAACTTAATTTTGTCCATAGCCTGCTCCTATTCTACCCTTCATTATATTCCCTAGTATGATACTAGGGAATATCCTAAAGATATAGACTAGTCTGCCTCTAATTAGCTTTAGGAAGAGATATTCCTACAGATACCCAATCGGTTATCTTATCTGCCTGTCCAAACATAGGATAATATTCATTGATTACCCTAAAGTTTGTAGCTGGATCCCATCGCATTCCTACAGTGTTATGAGCAGGAGAGTAAGCCCATTCACAACAATCATCAGGATTCAAGTAGTTATTTTCTACCCTTCGTCTATTGGCTAGTCTTTTTGCGTTCATAGTCTGCCCCTAATATACCGAGAGGATATAACTAGACACGATATACAGTGCTACGATTAGCGAATAACCAATATAACCCATGACATCTCCAGTCTATTCCCTATTGATACCCCTAATCTGCCCGTATTAGGCTTATTAGAGGCATCCCTAAGGCTATAGACTAGACTGCTTTTCCGTCTTCTCCAAGCCAATAGATTCGTCCACTAGCATCTTCCGGTAGTCTACCAATTTGGACACACCAATAAGGTCCAGCAAGGTCAATAAACTCATGAACACTAGCCAAAGTCTTCCCCTCAAGCCTCAAGAGAGCACACTCATTCTCAGCCTGTGTGATATTGCTAAAGAATTTAGCTTTTCGTTGTCTGCGGTCATAGACTTCTCTAGTCATAGTCCTCCCGTAATTAGCCAATTAGGCTAGCTTTTGACTCGTTTGTAGATACCGAGGGTAAAGATAAAGATTTTGACTGTGTCCTGGTTATACTCTGTGTTATCCCCATAGCAGTTCTGGAATGCACTCCAGACATGGTCAAAGTCTAACTCTAGCTCTCGGCACATATCCCCAATCTGCCCTTGGGCACAGTGACGAGTAACCATATCGGGACCGCTGGTATAGCTCATAGCCTGCCCCTAATAGTCGTCCGCTTCAGCCTTGCGACTTTCCATAGCGTCGCAATAGCCTTCGTACTCTTCCTGCTTGCGGTCTGCCTCCATGAGAGCCTTATAGACCTCAAGCTCGTTAGTCTTACACCCTCCGCAGACTACGTCGGGATGAGGCTCTCCACTAAGCCCACGGCCTTGCAATACCCTAATCCAGCCCTTGCACTCTACACAGCCGATAGTCTTAGCCATAGCCTGCCCCTTCACTTCGGGAGATAGATCAAGAGAGTGCAATAAGCCTCAAAAGTCTTGCACTCGTCCCGCTTCTCACGAAGCCCTTTTGCTGTAGCACAGGTAAAACAGGTTTTGACATGGTCCCGCTGAAGCTTGAAAGCTTCCCTTCGGTTATCTGCCTTTTCGTCCACTTCAGCGATAACAATGATGCTCATAGTCTGCTCCTAATTAGCCTATTAGCTAGCCTTAGTCATATTGATAGCCCTAGCCACCTTAGCTTGAGCCAATTCCCACCGCTGCCGCATCTCCCGAGCATAAGGGTCATATCCACCCTCGCGCTCAGCCTTGACCTCGATAACCCTCCACAATTCATAGCCTTGATCTGCCATCAATTGGGTATTAGCGATATCCATAACCAGTCTCCTCAAGGTCTAGCCCTTTTGAGGCATACGGTTACCCTTAGACCTTAGCCTGCCCTTATTCACCCTACAGCCTCATTGCTACCCCTAGACCCTCCAATCTAGGGGTAGCCTCAAGGCTATAGAGCCTTAGGCAGCCTGAGTCTGCTCCTTATCCTCAGCCTTGACCTTGTCGGTGAGCAGAGCATCGTTCTCGATCATGAACTCCTCCACGGCGCCAGAGGCGATAAACTTGAGCAGACGCTGCATCTGGCTCTTGTACAGCGTCACAGGGAACCTACCCAGGCCGTAGATCGACAGAGCGCCCTTGGCCGAGACACGGATCGTCAGAGCCTTCTCCGTAGCCTGCCGGCTAGCCTTCTCCTTGAGCCGGGCATTCTCCTCGAGAAGCTTCTTGAGCTGCAGCTCCATATTGGCCAGGTTATCGATATCAGCCTGAGTCACGTTATTCTTGTTGCTCATGGTCATCTCCTAGGTCCTGTAGGCTAGCTATTACCCGGCACCCACTGTCCGGCACCGAGCTACTGTGCACCAGCCGTGCCAGCCGGGATTGCTAGCAAATAAGGGTCCAAATATGCGCAACTACGGTCCAATTGCGCGCACAGTGACGTTTTGCCGGGCTCCTGCGTACCAATTTTCGTCACTCAATCCCTCGAATCCTAATCATCTCTAGGATTACACCCTTATCCATATCCACATTCAAAGCAATATCTATCCCTCACCTCCCTACTCCCAGAGCAAGAATCTACCCCACAGAGTATTATCCTCTACGTTCTAGAACCTAAGGTCCATTTGCTAGCGAATTATAGGCAATTGAGGGATCATATCTAGGAACACAATGAGCAGAATCCTAGAATAGGACCATATAGGATATATCCAGGATACGTATTATATCTAGTCCTAGTTCAGAATAGGATATATCTACAATGAGAACTAGATATACCTCATGCGCGTATCGTGCATAGTCCTGAATATGTCGTATCGACAGAGAAGGGTATAGTTGCCTACGATTTATCCCTCGGCTGCTAGCAGTTTAATGGCAGCCTATCCCTAGCTAGCCCTATTACAACCCCACTGTAATCTCATCTAGTCCTGTCCTAGTTGCACATTAGCTGCGCAATTTAACAGAATACTCCTTATCGGAACTAAATCCTGCGTGTTTACTGCTACTTAGCTGCACACTACCTGCACATTAGTTGCACATAGGCAGCACAAGATGCACACCAATTAACCCTCATTGATAGGCAACTAGTGTGTAGTGGGTAGGCATATACCCATGCTATTTTTAGGGGGGGTGGGGCCTTTTGCCGGTCCGTCGATTTATATATATGATGAAATCCCCCGCGGACTGAAAACGTGCCATTTAAATGTAAAATGGCATACTTACTATATGGGGAATGGGATAGATAGATAAATAAAAGATTGAGATACTTCTAGTTATCTAGTATAGAAATGAATTTAAAATGGGTATATAGGTGCGGGGAGGGGTGTGGAGGTGGGTACTGAAAATAAATGGACCTAACCTTTTTAGGGGTATTCTATTGAAAATTCGTCAGATAAAAATTGTTTAAAAACATTTATTATTGATTTCTGTAAATCTCTATCCTTAACATGCTCTATATGTAAAGTTTTTGTAGGTAGGTGATAATAATTCCAATTAGGTTCTGGTTCGGAAAGGTCTGAAATATAGAAATCCAAAAAGCATGCGTAAACAGCACTATTGATATTTAATAGCTTTTCTTGTAACATAATATGGTTTGGTTTCATTTCTTTACATAATATACACTGAGGAGAGGGCACATCTACATATATTGGATCATGGAAATGGAATGAACCCCAATTTTTATTTATCTTCCAATTCATCTTTCCACCTGTCCCCATTAAAATACGCTCTCCATATATCGCATAATAAAGACAATTGGGTTTTTATTATTTCTGGGATCTTTTCTCCGCACATATTAC
>Ga0164241_10004360_pt1 | contig 13757 bp, 16 predicted proteins | sample OricomyardsoilBY_FD_108780 | JGI IMG/M metagenome (GOLD analysis project Ga0164241, IMG submission 108780) | Backyard soil microbial communities from Emeryville, California, USA - Original compost - Back yard soil (BY) | ecosystem: Environmental > Terrestrial > Soil > Unclassified | place: USA...
CTTGCGCTCCTCCGGGCGACCGACGAAGAGCACCCGCAGCTCCTCCCCCGCCGGCTTCGGCCCGCTCGGCGCCGCGGTGATGTCGACGCCGTTGGGAATGACCTCGTAGTGACCCCCGTACCAGCGCCGCCCGGTCCAGGCGGCTGCCTCGGAGACCGCTATCCGCGCCGAGAGCCGGTTGAAGACTCGGCGAGCGCCGAGCGCCGTCGCGAGGTGATTGGGGATCGCCTTGGTCGAGTAAGCGTGGAAGGTGCCGACAGCCGGAGCTTCGGTGGCAAGCGCCGCGTTCCAGCCGACCAGCGGGACGACCGGCTCGTGGATGTGGACGACGTCAAAGCGCCCGTCGCGCAGCTCGCGCCGTGGAGCTACGGCACCCCCGGCAGGAAAGGGCGCCAGGTTGGAGATGGCGCCATTGGAGGGGAAGCCCGCCGTGCGACCGAGCGGGATCAGATAGTCGGGAGCCTCGCGCGCCTCGGGCGCCGCACGGTGCAGCGCTCGGCTGAGGCGGCCGGGCGGATCGAATGGCGCGAGCACACGAACGTGATGGCCGCGACCGAGGAACTCCTCTGCAAGCGCCTCGACGTGCCTGTTCACGCCGCCCTGATAGCTCCAGGAATATGGCGAGACAAGTGCAATTCGCACGAATGGCTAAGGGTAAAGGATCACCCAGAGGAGACTAGACGCGAGCCGCGGGCGAGCTCTCGGCCCAGGCAAAGGCGACGAAGACCAGCAGGTAGGCGGTGCCGATCTCGAGCAGCAACGCCCCCGAGTCATTGGCGAGGGTGCCGACGATCGTCGCGGCGAGCGCGCCGAGGAGGCCGGCCTGCATCACTGGATGATCTTCCAACAAGGCCCATAGGCGGTCTCGCCGCGCGATCGCGAGCACCGCGAGCGCCGCGATCACCGGCAGGAAGAAGAGGACGACCGGGCGCACGAAGCTGTGCGCGGAGAGCTGCAGGCGGCGCTGGGCGACATCGCCGAGATCACCAAGACCGCCGGCGTCGAGAACGGAGCGGGTCAGGTGCGCGTTGGCGCCCGAGACGAGGTCGACGAAGGCGACGAACGCGATCATTGCGAGCGGGACCGCGACGATGAAGAGGGCCGCGTGTCGTCGCGGGGTCGCGACCCAAGAAGCGGCGACCGCGGCCCCTATCGGCAGGACGATGGCCGCGCCGACGTCGGCGCCGAAGCGCCCGGCGGCAAATACGGCGGCGAAGAACAGGCCAACGGCTAGGAACACCGCGGCGCCGGGGGACCGGGGGGCTCGCTGGACGAACCCCGCGAGCCACGCCCCGGTTCCGGCGATCGTCAGCACCGCAAGGATAGCCTCAAGCTCGTTGCCGATCCCGTAAAAGCGCACGCCGAGCCCTGGGTTTGGCCCGAGAAGCGAGAGGGATGTGAGCGGCGAGCCCGCGATCACATCGACGGCGTAGGCGAGCACGACGAGGCCAGATGCCACGGCGAGCGCCCGGTAGCCGCTTAGCACGACGACCGCGAGCAACGCCAGCAGCGGCGCCCCCGACATCGCGATCAACCGTTCGACCGCCTGGCTGGGCTCGAGCGCGGCCCCCAGCAACAGCGCCAGGGGCAGGAAGACGATGCTGAGCCCGACGAGCTTGACCACGAATCGGGCCCTCGGCCCGCGGGTCACAGCCAGGGTCAGCGCCAGGGCAAGCAGCCAGACCAGCAGGCTGACCCCTATTACGGGGCCGCGCCGCTCCGAGATCACCGACATCCGCGCGCCGAGCGACTCCAGGGCCGTCACGTCGACATCGCCCTCTGAGCGGATCGGCTGACCAGACATCTGCGCCGGCACGGCGATCCCGAATCGGCCCAGGACCGTCGGCCCGATGTCGGTCGAGAGCACGTATCCGTCCATGCGGGTGCTGTCCGAGGTCAGATTGCCGTCGAACCCCCGCCCGGCGATCCCGATCGTCAGCGCCCCGTTCGTGGCCGGCGGCGCACGCTCGACCGCAACGACCAGGTCGTCGCCTCGCAGCCCGCCGACGAGAGCCCCCAGCTGCCGCAGGCGCAGGCCGCGAACCTCACACCCCTCCCCCGCCCGGCGCAGCGTCGTCGCCAGCAGGCCCGGAACGATGTCGGCCGGCGCCGATTCCGCCCGCTCGACCACGGCCCTCGAGTAGGCGGGGCCGCAGATCCCCCCGCCCACCTCGCGCGGCAGCGCCGAGTCGTAGAGCGAGTCGAAGACCCGATTGCCCTGCGAGATGTCCAAATAGGTCTGCGCCGCCGGCACGTTCCCCAAGCCGGCGCTGAGCAGCCCCGGCGACATCCCGAGCCCGGCAAGCTCTGTCGTCGAGGTCCCCTCGGGAAGCAGGGCAACGGTCACTTCTCCCTGCGCAGACGCGGGTCCGATCAGGCAGACGGCCGCTATCGTGAGCCAGATGGCCGACCGAACTTTCGCCAAGTTTTCGTTCTTCAAGATCGATCCCGCCTGGCGCCGCCGCGACGCCGAGCTGCGAGCCGCCGACAAGCAGGAGTTCCTCGCCGCCTGCGAGGACTTCGCCCTTGACCGCTCGTTGCGCGCCTACTCAACCATAGGAACGCGCGGCGACGTCGATCTGGTCCTGCTCAGCCAGAGCCCCAACCTCGACGATCTGCACACCTTCCACGTCGTGCTCGGCCAGAGCGGCCTGGCCAAGTGGGCCGAAACGCCCTACTCGTTCCTAGCGATGACCAAGCGCTCGCCCTACTCCGACGAGCAGGCACGGCCGGAGATCTGCGTCTCCGAGCGCAAGTACCTCTTCCTCTACCCGATGGTCAAGCAGCGGCGCTGGTACGGGCTGCCGCCGGAGGAGCGCGGGCGGATCATGAAAAGCCACATCGAGGTCGGCCGCAAATACCCGGAGATCACGATCAACACGGCCTACTCCTTCGGGCTCGACGACCAGGAGTTCGTCGTCTCCTTCGAGGGCGACGACCCCGGCATGTTCCTCGACCTCGTCCAGGAGCTGCGCCCGACCGAGTCGAGCGAGTACACGGAGCGCGAGACGCCGATCTTCACCTGCGTGGCGCTCTCACTCGGCAAGGCGCTCGACGCGCTCGACGGCGTCTCCAGCGCCGTCGCCGCCGGGGCATGACCACGCTCAGCTACGCGATCGACGAGCACGACCACCTGATCAAGGTCGACGAGGGCTACTACCGCTTCGCCGAGGAGAACGGCTGGGCCGAGGCGGGCACGAGTCTCGGCCGCTCGCTCTGGGACTACGTCGCCGGCCACGAGATGAAGAAGCTGCAGCGACTGCTGGTGCGGCGCGTCCGCGACGAGGTCGGCGACGTCAAGCTGCCCTTTCGCTGCGACGGGCCCGACGTGCGTCGCGAGATGAACATCCGCATCGCCGCCCGGCCGGGCGGCCGTGTCGTCCTCTTCTCGGCCCGGATGCGCTCAGAGGAGGCGCGGGACCTACCGCAGCTGCTGCTCGATCCCAGCACCCCACGCAGCGACGAAACGCTGACGATGTGCGGCTGGTGCGACCGCTTCGACGTCGACGGAGAGTGGGTCGAGGTCGAGGAGGCGGCGAAGCGGCTGGACCTGTTCAACAAGCCCGAGCTGCCCTCCATCAACCACGGCATCTGCCCCGACTGCAACGCGATGCTGCTGGCGGCATAGGGACGCCGCGACGAGTTCCCTATTCTTTCCCGCCCCATGACCAAGATCGGAACTCCTGAGAGCCCCGTCCGCATCGCCATCGTCGGCGCCGGCCCCTCCGGCTTCTACGCCGCCGAGCACATCCTCAAAGACGCGGACACGCACGCGCAGGTCGACCTCTTCGACCGCCTCCCCACCCCCTTCGGCCTCGTCCGCGGCGGCGTCGCCCCCGACCATCCGAAGATCAAGTCGGTAATCCGGGTCTACGAAAAAACCGCTGCCCGCGAGGGCTTCCGCTTCTTCGGCAACGTCAAGGTCGGCCAGGACATCGAGGTCGAGGATCTCGAACGGCACTACCACGCGATCGTCTTCACGGTCGGTTGCGAGACCGACCGCCAGCTCGGCATCCCCGGCGAAGAGCTGCCCGGCAGCCACGCCGCCACGGCCTTCGTCGGCTGGTACAACGCCCACCCCGACTACGCCGACGACGAGTTCGACCTCTCCTGTGAGCGGGCGGTGGTGATCGGCAACGGCAACGTGGCGATGGACGTCGCCCGCATGCTGGCGCTGACCGACCACGAGCTGCGCCAGACCGACACCGCTGACCACGCGATCGAGCTGCTCGACGCGAAGAAGATCCGCGAGATCGTCGTGCTCGGTCGCCGCGGGCCGGTCCAGGCCGCCTTCACCAACCCGGAGATCAAGGAGCTGGGTGAGATGGAGGACGCCGACGTCATCGTCGACCCCGCCGACGTCGAGCTCGACCCCGCCAGCGCCGCCTTCCTCGAGTCCGACGAGGTCGACAAGACGACGCGGGTCAACGTCGAGACGCTGCGTGAGTTCTCCCAGCGCACCCCCGAGGGCAGGCACCAGCGGATCGTCCTGCGCTTCCTCGCCTCGCCGGTCGAGATCAAGGGCGACGGCAAGGTCGAGAAGATCGTCATCGGCCGCAACGAGCTGGTCGAGGAAGGCGGCTCCCTGCGCGCCAAGGACACCGGTGAGCGCGAAGAGCTCGAGTGCGGACTGGTGCTGCGCTCGGTCGGCTACACCGGCATCCCGATCAACGGCGTGCCCTTCGACGACAAGCGCGGCCTGATCCTCAACGAGGGCGGTCGCGTGCTCGACTCCCACGACTCCGGACACAAGGTCGGCCACTACACAGCCGGCTGGATCAAGCGCGGCCCCTCCGGCGTGATCGGCACCAACAAGAAGGACGCTCTGGAGACGGTCCAGCACCTGCTTGCCGACATCGGAGAGCAGACGCTGCTCAACCCCGAGAACCCCGACCCAGCCGCGATCGAGGCGCTCCTGGCCGAGCGCGGCACCCGCTACGTCAGCTTCGAGGACTGGCAGGCGATCGACCAGGCCGAGGTCGGCCGCGGCGAGCCCCACGGCCGCCCCCGCGTCAAGTTCGTCCGGGTCGAGGAGATGCTCGAGACCATCGGCGAGCGCATCTCCGGCTAACGCCGCATCATCAGCTACGCGACGCCGGTTTCAGCCTGACCAGCTCGATGACGTAGATCAGGGTGTCCGTCCCGGCGCCGTACTGCAGCCTCGGCGGGGTGATCAATTCACGGACGCCGTCGGCTTTCATCCCCTTTAGACCACGTTCCCAGCCAGTGTGCGTTTCCTCGAGGAGAAAGGTGCTTGGCCGGCCGTCGTCCCAGCTGTTGTAGAGCACGTTGCCAAGCGAATATCCGACGCCAACGTAGTTGACGACGATTTCATCCTTGACGCTCTCCACGGCGGGGCCAGTTCCCTCTCGAAGGTCCCTGACAACGAGGTGCTTTGGCGGCGGGCCGGGGGGAATCAGGATCTTCCTTTTTGAACGCGGGCCCGTCACTTCGACCACAGACGGCTCAGCTTGAGGCCGGGCCGAATCGGCGGAGCTGCTGTTGCCACAAGCCATGAGCGCAAGCGCTGTGAGAAATCCGCTGACCAGCGCAAGATATTTCACGCAATGATCCTAGGGTAAAGCGGCGCTCAGCTGAGAACGTCTTTGGAGACGCTGCCGACGCCAAGCAGGCCAGGACCGACGTGGGCGCCGAGCACGGCGCCGATCTCCGAGGTGAAGGCCGGCTCGCAGCCGAAGATCTCGTAGCAGTCTTCAATCAGAGCGTTGGCGGTCTCGGGATCTTGGATGTGCTGGACGACCCAAGCGTCGAGGCCGGACTCGTGGCGCTGGCGCGCGTAGTCGCGCAAGCGCTCGATCGAGCGGGCACGGGTGCGCACACGCTCGACCGGGGTGATCTCCTCCTCGAGGGTGAGAATTGGCTTGATCTTCAGTGCTGAGCCGATCCAGGCGCGGGCGCCGCCGATCCGGCCGCCGCGTCGCAGGTACTCGAGCGTGTCGATCGCGAACCACATTTTCAGCTCCTCGCGAGCCTGCTGGGCGCGAGCGAGAACCGCATCGCCGTCGCCACCCGCCGCCGCAGCAGCTGAGGCTGCCAATGCAGACAGCCCCATCCCACCGGCAGCGGAACGCGAATCGAAGAGCTGGATGCGCTCACCCCCCTTGCCCTCGGCGATGAGTCGCTCGCGCGCCTGGCTCGCTGCCTCGAGGGTGCCGGAGATGCCGGCGGAGATGTGAATCGAGACGATCTCGCGATCTTCGGCGAGCAGAGGCTCGTAGACCGCAGCGAAGTCGCCGATCGAAGGCTGCGAGGTCGTCGCGCCACCCTCCGAGGCCCGCAGCCGCTCATAGAAGCCCGCGTAGTCCGCGATCTCCGCCTCGCGCTCCTGGTGCCCGTCGACCGCCACATAGAGGCTGATCTGATGGATCCCACGCGCCTCGACCAGCTCGCTCGGAAGGTAGGCCGTTGTGTCGCAAACGACCGCTGTTTGGGTAGGAGAACTCAAGCAAGGCGATTCTCGCAGACCTCTCGCTACACTTTGTGAAGTGACTGACGAAACCCAAGTGGCCATCTCTCTCTCCGACAAGGCAGCGGGCAAGATCGCCGAGTTGCTCGGCTCTCAAGAAGATGCCGGCAACCAGGCGCTACGCGTCGCCGTCCGCGGTGGCGGCTGCTCGGGCTTCCAGTACGCGCTCGCCTTCGACCAGCCCAAGGACGACGACCATGTCTTCGAGGTCGACGGCGTCTCCGTCGTCGTCGACAAGGTCAGCATGCAGTTCGTCTTCGGCTCCGAGGTCGACTACGTCGAAGGCCTGCAGGGCGCGGGCTTCCAGGTCAACAACCCGAACGTGGTTGCGGCCTGCGGTTGCGGATCCTCTTTTCAGGTCAAAGAGGATGCGGCAGAGACAGCAGCTGCTGTTTAGCGCTCGTGCGCACCACAACCTTCCTGGGCATCCTTGCGATCTCTCTGATCGGCCTCGGCTGCGGCGGCGATAGCGGGGATGAGATCGCAGCAAGCGACCTCCCCAAAGCAGCGTTCCTCGAGAAGGCCGATGCCACCTGCCTTGCCGCCTACAACCGGACCAAGGCGGGTTTCGAAGATTTTGTCTCAGACAAGGAGAAGCCCTTGTCGAACCTCGAGGAAATGCGCGAGTTCACCGGCACCGTGACAGTCCCGGCCAAGCGACGCCTGGTTCGAGAACTCCAAGCAATGGGCGCCCCGGAAGGGGACGGAGATCAGGTTGAAGCGATTATTGGCGCCTTGGAAGAGGGAATCGAGCACGCCGAAGAGGACCCTCGAACAGCCGTCACCTCAACGTTTGGGGTGTTCAGCGAAGCCACCCGGCTAGCCGAAGAATACGGGCTCGTCAACTGCCGCTGAGAGGGCCGCGCTATTCGATCTGCAAGGGCGGCGACTGCGCAGGCGGGCCCGCGGGTGCTGGAGCGGCCTCGGGCTGCTCGACGCCGAGCGCCTCGGCCAGCTCGCCGGAGTCGAGCATCTCCTCGACGATGTCAGCCCCGCCGAGCAGCTCGCCGTTGACGTAGAGCTGCGGGAAGGTCTGCCAATCGGAGATCTCGGTGGTGACTTCGCGCAGCGGCTGCAGCGCCGGCAGCACGTCGATCGCGCCGTACTCGACGTCGATCGAGTCGAGCACCTGCACGACTCGCATCGAGAAGCCGCAGCGGGGCGCTTCCGGCGTGCCCTTCATGAAGAGCAGCACCGGGTTGGCGGCGATCAGCTCTTCGACCTTCTGCTTCAGTTCGGCGTCGGCCACGGACACAGACTAGCTACCCGAGCACTTCGGTCTTGACCGAGAGCGCGTGGATCGTGCCGTCGTCGAAACGAGCCTTGACCGCGGCCTTGACCAGACGGTGCTGGGCGACGCGGGTAAGGCCTTCGAACTGGCTCGCCGCCACGGTTGCGCGCAGGTGGTCGCCGGTCCCCGTTTCGTCGATCACCTCGACGGTCGAGCCGGGTAGGGCCGTCTCGATCATCCCCTTGATCTCCGTCAGGTCCGCAGCCATCGCTTGCGACCCGTTAGCGGCGGCGGCGCAGCATCATCAGGCCACCGATGGCAAAACCGGCAACGGCGGCGCCGACGATCAACTGCGAGCGGTGCTCGTAAGCCTGCCGACGCCAATCGGTCAACTCGGCGACGCGGCCACGGAGCAGCTCGACCGAGCTGCCCAGATCACGGCGCTGGAGGTCGATGTCGCGGCGAATCTGGGACGCCGACCGACCCGGCACACCGGCGGTCGAGAGCGGCGGGGGCTTGGGGTTGTCGTTCATTCTCCACCCGCCTTCGTGCTCGATTCAAGCGTCGTCTTGGTCAGTTTCGCCTCTTCAATCGCCTGCTCGGGCATCGGCGGGGCGCCGGCCTGAACCGAGCGGTAGGCGAAGAACCCGGCGCCGGCGGCGACCAGCAGGAAGAGCGCCGCCTCGACGAAGAAGCCGGGCCAGGCGTTGCCGTCGAAGACCTCTTCGGCGAGCAGCCAGGCGAACCCCTCCATGACCAGGATCAGCGCCAGGAAGGCGAAGATGCCGGCGGCGAGGCCGACGACCGAGCCGCGCAGGATCTTGCCGACTTTCTCGGAGATCTCCGTCTTGGCGAGTTCGATCTCCTCGCGGATCAGCGACGAGCTCTTCTCGGCAACGTCGATGACCAGCTCCCCTACGGAGCGGTCCTCTTTGCCCTGCGGAGGTGTGCCGGCGGGGTCGGGCACGCTACTCAGGCGGGTCCTCGTTGAAGACCCGCCTCCAGATGAAGGCCGCGAGACGCGCGGCGGCGATGCTGGCGAGGGCGCTGCTTGCGGCCAGCACTCCGCTCCAGGCGAGTCGTTTGACGATCTCGTTGTCCATCGGCTGCGACCTTACCTATCGCAGCTCGAGTCCGTCGCAGATCATTGCCACGACAAGACTCCTTGCCTGGTCGAAGTCGGTTTCGGATGCCGGGATCACCTCGAAGATCCAGCCGGAGAGCAGCTGCTCGATCGCTCCGTAGAAGGACATCGAGGCGAAGGTGGGATCGATGTCGCGCCGGAAGACGCCGGCCTCCTGGCCGTCGGCGACGATCTTGGCGATCGAGTCGTAGGCGCGGCGGATCTCCGGCAAATGGGTGCGGCCGAAGGAGTTGGCGGCACGAGTGACCTCAACGATGATCACCTTCATCAGCTCGGGGTCGTGGCGGTAGGAGTCGACGATGAAGCCGGCGACGGCCTCGAGCTTGTCGCGTGGCGAAGAGGCCGTGCTGTCGGTCTCCTCGATCGCCGCCAGCAGCAGCGACCAACGCTCGCTGAAGAGTTCGTTGAGCACCTCGTCCTTGGACTTGAAGTAGTGGTAGACGAGGCCGTAGGCGACTCCGGCCTCGTCGGCGATGTCCGAGACGCGGGTCGAGTGGAAGCCCTGGCGGGCGAAGACGCGGATCGCCGCGTCGAGGATCTGGCGGCGCTTGTCGATCGGCGGGGCCTTGGACGCCATCAGGCGCGGGCCTCCGTCAATTGCGGCCAGACGTAGGTCTGCGGGCGGCGGTTGGCGAGCGAGGGCAGCGACTCACGGGTGCTGTCCTGGGCGGCGAAGTCGAGATCCGCAGCGACGAAACACTCCTCGTCGGGAGCGACGGCGAGCACCGCGCCCCAAGGGTCGACGATGGCCGCGTGGCCGTAAGAGCTGAAGTGCGGCGGCGCCTCGCCGACCTGGTTGGGAGCGAGGACGAAGGCCTGGTTCTCGATCGCCCGGGCACGCAGGAGAACCTCCCAGTGGTCACGGCCGGTGGCGTGCGTAAAGGCCGACGGCACGGTGATAACGCGAGCGCCGCGCACGGCGAGGATCCGGTAGAGCTCGGGGAAACGCAGGTCGTAACAGACAGTGAGGCCGATGGTCGCGTCCGCGGCCTGCGCGGTGACGATCTCGGCGCCCGGCTCCTCGTGCTCGGACTCGCGGTAGGCGACCCCGTCGACGTCGACGTCGAACATGTGGATCTTGCGGTAGACCGCGATGTCCTCGCCGCCGGGCCCGACAAGGACCGAGGTGTTGAAGGCCTTGTCGGCGGGGCCCTGCTCGGCGATGCTGCCGGCGAGCAGATGGATGCCCAGCTCGCGCGCCCAGCCGCGAGCGGCGTTCAGGCTCGGGCCGTCGAGCGGCTCCGCGCCGGCGAGTAGCTCCGCGCCGGCGGCGAGCAGGTTCCACTTCTCCGGCAGCGCGACCAGCTCGGCCCCATCGGCCACCGCGGCGCGAACGAGCCGCTCCGCCGCAGCGAGGTTCCGTGCCTTGTCGTTGGTCGAGTTGAGCTGTACAACCGCTGCGCGCAAACGTCCCTTTCTGGCTGACTGACCAGTCAATCGGTTTGCTCAGTATAGGTGGACGAAGCGCGGCAACCGGGTTCAAAGACCGGTGGCGCGAGCGAGTATGCGATCGAAGATCCGCGTCGGGATGAAGTACTTCGCGCGGGCCTGGAACTTGGCATCGATGCCGACCAGGTAGCGGGTGCGGGGGCGACGAGCGCTGAGCGCGTGCTCGATGACCCGCGCCACCTTCTCCGGCGGGATCCCCCGGTCCGCGACCTCGCGGACCGTCTTCCTGTACTTCTCGATCGCCTCTCCATATAGAGCGTCCTGCGTGGGAGAGCGCCCGGTGATCTCGTCCGCCGCCAGCTCGCCGCGGTCCCATATGTCGGTGGCGATAGAGCCGGGCTCGACGATCGAGACTGAGATCCCCGCGCCGCGCAACTCGCGCCTGAAGACGTCCCCGACCGCCTCGATCCCGAACTTCGCCGCGTGGTAGGCGCCGGTGAACGGGAAGGCGATGCGGCCGCCGATCGAGCTGATGAAGACGATCCGCCCATGTGCTTTGCGGATCAGCGGCAGCATCGCCTGCGTGACCGCCACCTGTCCGGTCAGGTTGATGTCGATCTGACGCCGGAAGTCCTCCATCGGCATCGTCTCCAGCGGGCTCGGCAGGCTGATGCCCGCGTTGTTGACAAGTCCGTCGAGGCCCGTGTCCCCCAGCTCGCCGTTGAGCAGTTGCGCCACCGATGCGATCGCTTCGCCGTCGGCGACGTCGAGCATCACCGGGGCCAGCCGCTCCGATGCCTCCGCACGCAGAGCCTCCGCGTCCTCCTGCCTGCGAACCCCGGCGAAGACCCGCCAACCGGCGGCATCGAGTCGCAGCGCCGTGGCCCTGCCGATCCCCGTTGAGGCCCCAGTAACCACCACCGATCGCACTTCCCCAGGCTACCCAAGCCCGCTGACTTCGCCTTTCTCCGCGCTATGCGCGGAGAAAGGCGAAGTCAGCCGCTGTGGCGGGGGGCGTAGTCTTTTTTTCGCATGGCTGAAATCGGCAAGGACGATGGTGAGCGCAAGCAGGTAACGGTGCTCTTCGCCGACGTGAGCGGGTCGATGGACCTGGCCGAGGGGCAGGACCCGGAGGAGTGGCGCAAGATCATGCAGCGCTTCTTCGCCATCCTCGCCGAGTCGGTCGAGCGCTTCGAGGGCACCGTCGACAAGTTCACCGGCGACGGGATCATGGCGATCTTCGGCGCCCCGATCGCCCACGAGGACCACGCGCAGCGAGCCTGTTACGCCGCCCTGCAGATGCTCGACGACGTCGCCGGGTACGCGGGCGAGCTGCGCCGCGGGCCCGGCCTCAACTTCTCCACCCGGATCGGCATCAACTCCGGCGAGGTGGTGGCGGGTGCGATCGGCGCCGGCGGCGAGGGCGAGTACACGGCGATCGGCCACACCGTCGGCCTCGCCCAGCGGATGGAGGCGCTGGCCGAGCCCGGCAAGGCCTACCTGACCGAGAGCACGGCGACGCTTGCCGCCGGCTTCCTCGAGCTAGAGGAGTTGGGCAGGTTCGAGATCAAGGGTGCCAGCCAGCCGGTTGAGGTCTTCGAGCTGGCCGGGGTCGGGGCGGCGCGCTCGCGGCTCGACCTCTCCCGTGAGCGAGGCTTCTCGCGCTTCGTCGGGCGCAGCGAGGAGATGGCGACGCTGGAGGAGGCGCTCGGTCAAGCGGAGTCGGGGACGGGTGCGGTGGTTGGGATCGCTGCCGAGCCAGGAATCGGCAAGAGCCGCCTCACCCACGAGTTCTCGCAACGCTGCCGCGAGGCCGGCATCGAGGTCTTCGAAGCCCAGGCCCAATCGCATGGAAAGTCGATCCCCTTCATGCCTGTCCTGCAGATGCTGCGCGCCTATTTCGGGATCGGCGACGGCGATGCGGATCGGATCGTCCGCGAGAAGATCGCCGGCAGGGCACTGCTGCTCGACCCCGAGCTCACCGAGGAACTGCCGCTGATCTTCGACTTCCTCGGCGTGCCCGACCCCGACCGTCCCCTTGCCCAGATGAGCCCGGAGGCGCGGGCGCGGGCGCTGGGCAGGGTCGTCTGCCGCCTGATCAACGCTCCCGCCCGTCGCCACACCGTCGTGCTCGTGATCGAGGACCTGCACTGGATGGACGAGGGGAGCAACACGATGCTGGACGAGATGGTCAACTCGGTGGCCGGAACCCACACCCTCGGTGTGCTCAACTTCCGGCCCGAGTACTCGCTCGGCTGGGACGGCTCGCCGATCTATCGCGGCATCTCGCTGGAGCCACTGGGGCAGGGCGACACAAAGGAGCTTCTGCGCGACATCGCCGGCGAGGATCCCTCGCTGGACGGCCTCGACGGGCCGATCCACACCCGCACCGCCGGCAATCCGTTCTTCGTCGAGGAGATCGTCCGCGAGCTGGTCGAGGCCGGTCATTTCGAGGGCGAGCGCGGCGCCTACCGGCTGGTCCGGCCGGTCGAGGAAGCGGGCGTGCCGGCAACCGTGCAGGCCGTGCTCGCCGCCCGCATAGACCGCCTCACCCCCGCTGCCAAGCAGCTCCTGCAGGTCACTTCGGTGATCGGCAAGGAGGTCGGCGAGCGGGCGCTGGGACTCACCGCGGGGCTTTCAGACGATGAGCTGGGCCCCGCTCTCTGCGAGCTCGTCGACGGTGGCTTCCTCTACGAAGCCGAGCTCTACCCGGAACGGGTCCTCGCCTTCCGCCACCCTCTGACGGCGGAGGTCGCCTACGGCTCGCAGCTCTCCGAGCGCCGCGCCGCCACCCACGCCGCGGCGGCCCACGCCTTGACCGAGCTCGAGCCCGACCGGCTCGACGAGCTGGCCGCGCTGGTCGCCCACCACATGGAGGAAGGGAACGAAACGCTGGAAGCGGTGCGCTGGCTTGCCCGCGCTGCGCACTGGGCCGGCCATACCCGACCTCAAGATGCGCTGTGCCTGTGGCAGCGGGTGACCGCGCTCCTCGATGGACTGGAGGAGACCGAGGAGACCACGGCGCTGGCCGTCTCCTCGCGGATGCTGCAACTCGAATACGCCTGGCGGCTGGGAATGGAGCGTGAGGAGGCCGATGCGCTCGCCGCCGAGGCGACCGAGATCGCCCAGCGGACCGGCAACGTGTACGCACTCGCCCTGCTCAAGCTTCTCACCGGGGCGAGGCCCGGCATCGCCGACCACTCCGCCGAATGGGTTACCGCGGCCTGGGAAGCGATACAGCTCGCCGACGAAACGGGCGATCCCTCTTTGCGGATCGCGATCCGCGGGGTCGCCGCCTATGCCCACATGTGCGCCGGAGACCTCGACGCGCTGGAAGCGACGATCACCGAGATGCTCGAGCTGACCGGCGGAGATCCCCGCCTGGGGGCCGGCATAGTCATCGACTGCCCGATCGCCTGGGGCCTGATGGCCAAGGCGGTGGCCCTGCGCGAGCGCGACCGTCCGGACGAGGCCGAAGAGCTGCTCGACGAGGCGCTGCGGCTCGC
>Ga0164241_10004361_pt1 | contig 13756 bp, 15 predicted proteins | sample OricomyardsoilBY_FD_108780 | JGI IMG/M metagenome (GOLD analysis project Ga0164241, IMG submission 108780) | Backyard soil microbial communities from Emeryville, California, USA - Original compost - Back yard soil (BY) | ecosystem: Environmental > Terrestrial > Soil > Unclassified | place: USA...
AAAAAAATGCAGGATAAATATGGGCATCAATTAACCTTGCCTCATTCGCGTCAGCAATTAATGCAGCTGGGAGAGAGCATTCATGAATCTATCAAAGCAGCTACCCGCGCAAATTGAGCAAATTGAAAACACAACGCAGCGTTTGGGAGTGATTTGGCAACAACAATCCCAATCGAAAAAATGGTTGTTAGGTATTAGTGCAATTGTTGTCGCCGGATTAGTCATGACTGTTACGAGGAAACGAGCGTTGCCCGCTTTTGCTCAACTGTTGTTTTCAGTTTCCACAGTGATTTTTCGATTGAAGGACATTTCACAATTTGGTGAAAATGAAAAATCAATCACTCATCAATAGGCGCAGTTCACACACGGCTCCATTGATCATATCAACCTTACAAATGTTGGGTTAGTATGGATTACTTATAGGTGATTTAGGTGATTGGAGCTATTTGTGGCAAAGATTCTTTTAGTTGATGACGATGTTGATTTTGTAGCAGCGACAAGTGAATTACTCTTGATGCTGGGACATCAAGTGGATACCGCTACCAGCGTGCAGGTAGCGAAGGAACACGCATGCTGTAATTCTTATACACATGTGTTGCTGGACTTATTGTTGCCCGATGGCAGTGGTTTGCATTTGTTGGATGAGCTCACGGAAAAAAACGAGCAGATCGAGATTGCATTTATTACCGGACATCCTTCCATTAAATCAGTGATTGCCAATTTGTATGGACCTAACATCCATTATTTATTGAAACCGATTTCGTTGGATCAATTGAAATCATTTCTGGCTGATAGTTTTTCAGAAAAAAAGAAACTATTTTTGCCAGCGTCATCATTAAAACACTTTAATCATCTTGTAGGTGAATCAGAAGGGATGCAACAACTTTACGAGATGATTGAACGAGTAGCTGCCACCAGTGCCAATGTAATGTTGATGGGCGAAAGTGGTTCCGGGAAGGAAGAAGTTGCTGCCGCCATACATTATGCCAGTCAGGTACCAGGCAAGTTAGTAGCGGTAAACTGTGGTGCATTTGCGGCAGATTTAATTAACAGTGAATTATTTGGTCATGAAAAGGGTGCATTCACTGGTGCTATTGCACGCAAAGCCGGCGTGTTCGAACAAGCAGAAAATGGAACTTTATTTCTTGACGAAGTGACTGAAATGCCCATGGACTTGCAGCCGAATTTATTAAGGGCATTGGAATCCCGTCAAGTTACTCGTCTGGGCTCAACGATTACGATGGATATTAATTGTCGTGTGATATCGGCAACGAATCGAAGTGAAATAGCCATCGCGCAAGAGAAACGACTACGTGAAGATTTGTATTTTCGGCTTGCGGTGTTTCCAATATATATCCCGCCGTTGCGTTCACGAAAATCAGATATTCCATTATTGATTGAACATTTTTTAGGTGAATTGAACCATCAATATGGTGCAGAGATTGGCATCCGACCCGAAGATCAAGCGCGTCTTTGTGAATATAGCTGGCCAGGTAATGTGCGGGAATTGCGTCACTGTTTGCACCGGGCTTATATCATGGCGGATCAGGAACATAAACTGGTGCGCATACCTGATCGATTGGAATCGCCTTTTGCAAAAAAAGAAATGCAAAAAAGCCAGGGAATTACATTTGGAAAAACAGTGGAAGATGTTGAGCGCGAATTAATTTTAACCACGCTGGAATATTTGGGTGGAGATAAAAAAGCCGCCGCGGATACGCTAGGCCTGAGTTTGAAAACCTTATATAACCGATTAAACAGTTACGAAGAAACATCAAGTTAATTCGGCACCTTTAACAAAGTGCTTTGCGAAGGGTAAATCGTTCGATGGATATCAATAGTGTAATTCATGAAATTCGTAATCCTCTTAACGCTATCGCTATGAATGCAGAATTGGCCCGGTTGATTATTGAAACCCAAGGTGATCCGATTAAAGCGATGAATGCGCTGGATGCGATTTTACGATCTTGTAATATTTGTAGCGAGCGGCTGCAAGATTTGAAAAATGCCTATTCAATTGATGTAAGCAGGGATAAAAATTGATATTAACTGATTCCATCCTTGATAATAAACGTCCCTGGGTGTTGGCATTATTTATTGCGATTACATTTTTTTCTGTTAATGGTGTTCTTGCTTACCATTCGACAATCGTGATGAATAAAAACCTTGAGCGCATAGATCGTGGATTGAATGCACTGAATTTAATTGAACAATTAAAATTTCATTTATTCAGAGCGGAAAGCGGCCAACGAGGTTATTTAATTACCAATGAGTCGGATTATCTTGTACCTTACAATGAATCCAATATTAAAGCACGGTTGTTGCTCACGACACTTTATCAAACAGAAACGGCTATCCCCACGCAAAAGGCGAAATTTGCCCAGCTTTTTACACTACTGAATGAAAAGTTGGATGAGATGCAAGCAAGCATTGATTACGTGGATAAAAAACAAAACCGAAGTGCAGTAAAACTGGTTAAGTCCGACCGAGGGTATAAATTAACATTGCATATACTTGGATTGATCAGCGATATGGAATTAGCTGAGCAAGAATTTTTGACTGAAAGTCGCCGGCAAAATGACAAAGCACAAAGCGACACACTGAAAGTTTTATTAATTGCCAATATCGTGGGTTTATGTTTAGCCTTATTTGCGTTGTATTTTACATTTCGATCAGGCCTGCGAATTCAATCATTAATTCAGGATGTAGAAGCCTCCAATTCCTATCTTGAAGACAAGGTTGCGCGACGCACAGAGGAATTAAAAAATTATTCACAAGAGCTTGAGCGCAGCAATAAAGAATTGGAAGATTTTGCCTTTATTGCTTCGCATGATCTGCAAGAACCCTTACGTAAAATTCGTGCATTCGGGGATAGATTATCAAAAGGTTTTAGCGAAAAATTAGGCGAGCAAGGGCAGGATTATTTAGCAAGAATGCAATCCGCTTCCACTAGAATGTCTCGACTGATTGAAGATTTATTAACTTTTTCCCGTGTTACCCGGCGCCAGCGGGAATTTGATCCAGTGGATTTAAATGCGCTTATTGCCGATGTACAAGAAGCCTTTGATTATGCCATTAATGAAAGTAATGCAATTCTTGAAGTGTCACCCTTACCGGTAATCAATGGCGATAGTTCGCAGTTACATCAAGTATTTTCCAATTTGTTATCCAATAGTTTGAAATTTACCCGTGAACATGTGCAACCCCGATTTGCCATCATCGGTCATTTGTCTTCCCTTAATGAAAAGCCATTTATCTGTATTGAGGTCATTGATAATGGGATTGGTTTTGATGAGCAGTACAAAAATCGCATATTCAATCTTTTTCAGCGGTTACATGGTAAAGATGAATATTCGGGTACCGGAATTGGTTTGGCAATCTGCCGTAAAATTGTAGAAAACCATGGCGGAAAAATTGAAGTGACATCCCGAATAGGTGAAGGTACCACGTTTAGTCTGTGGTTTCCTTTGCCACAAAATGATGAGAGAGCATTATGAAAACAGAAGATAGTAAAAAAATATTAACGATTTTAATGGCCGATGATGACGACGATGATCGCATGCTGGCACAAGATGCACTGACTGAAAGTCGAGTGTTGAATCGATTATTTTGTGTGGAAAACGGGGCTGAGCTTATTCAATATCTGGAAGGCGAAGGACAATATGCCGATCGCGAACTTTATCCCATGCCAGGATTAATTTTGCTCGATTTAAATATGCCGAAAAAAGATGGTCGTGAAGCTTTGCAAGAAATTAAAGCCAATCCGAAAACCCGCCGCATACCGGTGGTGATTCTCACTACATCCAAGGCAGAAGAAGATAAGTTACGCGGATATGATTTAGGTGCAGCGTCGTATATTACCAAGCCGGTTACTTTTTCAGCGTTGGTAGATTTAATGCAAACGCTGGGAAAATATTGGATAGAATTTGTCGAGCTACCGTGATTTATTATGCATCGTTATAACATACTGATTATTGATGACGACGAAGATGACTTTCTTATAGTCAAATCTTTATTGGAAGAAATAGCCAAAGGGCCCCTGCAATTTGATTGGGCTTCCAGTTATGTCGACGGCGAAAAATTGTTGGCAGAAAATCGTCATGCTGTGTGTTTGATGGATTATCGATTAGGTGTGAGGGACGGCATTGAATTATTGAAGCATTCGGCTGACCTGGGATTTACTGGTCCGATTATTTTAATGACCGGTATACATCACAGTGAAATTGATATTTTGGCACTGGAAGCCGGTGCGGTTGATTATCTGGTAAAAGATAATCTTACTGCCGAACAATTAGCCCGCTCCATTCGCTACGCACTTGGGCGACGCGAAATGGAAATAGATCGTATCGAACGTTTGCGAGCCGAAGCTGAAAATCGGTCGAAGAGTGAATTCCTGGCGCATTTGAGTCATGAATTACGCACACCACTGACTGCTATTTTGGGTTTTACTGAATTGCTGATGATCAGCGAACAACAGGCAGATAATGCAGCGAATATCAATGTGATCCATCGTAATGGAAAACATTTATTAGCCCTGTTAAATGATATTCTGGATTTGTCGAAAATCGAAGCCGGCAAATTGGATATTGCTATTCAACCGATTCCATTCATACCGTTTATTGCGGATATTTATTCTTTAATGAATACCGCCGCCATGGATAAAAATCTCACGCTGGAAATAATCGCTGAAACCGATTTGCCTACGCAGATTTATTCTGACCCCACACGTTTGCGTCAGGTATTGTTAAATTTAGTCGGCAATGCCATTAAATTTACCAATCAAGGCAGCGTGCAGATTGCTGTTGGTTTGATTCCAGCTGAAGCTGATAAACCATCAAAAATTTATTTTAATGTAAAAGATTCAGGCATTGGTATTAGCCAAACCGATATTGCCGCTATTTTTGAACCCTTTGTGCAAGTCAAACATGCACAACTTCAATCGCGTATTGGCTCAGGTTTGGGGTTAACGATCAGTCGAAAATTAGTTGAATATCTGGGTGGCGACATTCATGTGACCAGTCAGGAAAACAGGGGCAGTCAATTTTATTTTTCAATTGACCCGGGCGATATTGATTTATCCCGCTTTGAAGCCCTGAATCTGGATGTCGTGGGTGATTTAACCACCACCAATAATCTTCAATCATTTTCCGGACGAATTCTGGTGGTTGATGATGTGCGCGATATTCGCAGCCTTATCGGCCACTATGTAAGCCGCTGTGGGTTAACAGTGGAATTTGCCTCTAACGGACTTGAAGCTATTCAGCAATTAACTCGCGCACGCGAATTATTATCTGAATTTGATCTGGTATTGATGGATATTCACATGCCGGTGATGGATGGTATCAGCGCCGCAACGGAAATTCGCAATGCCGGTTTCACATGTCCATTGATTGCCTTAACGGCAGCGCATATGAAAGGTGATGACGATTTATATCGTAAGGCAGGATTTAATTCGAGTTTGAGCAAGCCGGTAGATCAGGCACAACTGATTTATTTATTGGAACATTATTTACCTGGCAGAAAAGCTGTCAATGAAAAAAATGTGAGTGCTGCTGCGCAAAATAATGCTCAAGGTGATCAAAAACAAGATCCGGAATTAATTCTGGTTGTTGAAGATTCTATCGATGCATTGAATGCAACCAAAGGCCTTCTGGAGGTTCTGGGTTGGAATCCCATCACAGCGTCTACTGTGGCATCGGCATTGGAAGTGGCGGGACAGTATCAACCAAAAATTGCATTGGTTGATAATAATTTACCAGACGGTGATGGCTACAATCTCAGCACACAACTTCAGGCATTAATTCCGAATATTCAAATCTATTTAGTAAGCGGCGCTGATTTCGAACCAACAAAAGCCTGTCAGGCAATAAAAGGTTATCTGTTGAAGCCAATCAGTGTTCAACAATTACATCGTTTGTTGGCGAACTCCAAAAATAACAATGACTCGTCCGGTATTAATCAGAGTAATATTTCACAGCATTTTTATTAAATCGGTTTTATTGAAAAATTTACTGATCATTTTGTAAAAATTACATTTTGCTTTCTTTGATGACGCTCACTCACTGGCTTATCGCGAAAAAAACTTGGCACAATATCCGCTTAAGTTTATTAAACAGCTAATGAGTCTGTTTTGTTTTATTGTGATTTAGCCCTTGAGCCTAATTGGAGATGAATATGAAACTGATCAAAATGATACTGATGGTATTAATTTTTTCCCTTCCTGTATTGTCAATTACCGCCTGCGATGTCGGTGATAAAAAAGCAGAGACTTTCGGTGAAAAAGTAGATGAAGCCATTGATGATACCAAAGACGCCGCTGAAGATGCGGCGGATAAAACAAAAGATGGAATTGAAGAAGCCTGCGAAAAAGCAACTGATAAAGATTGTGACTAAAGATTTTCCAGCCTGGCAGACATCTGTCAGGCTGGATTCTCTATTAATCTAAATCTCTATCATGTCACTTTTCTTGAGACCAAAAAAAACCAGCTAATGCTGGTTTAATTTTACCTGAGTAATTTAGACTCGCGGCCGACGGCCGGTGATGGCAAATACAATTGCCAAAATAATGCCTACCACAAAGAGGATCCAGGCAATATGAGTGGCGGTTCCTGCAATTCCAGTAAAACCCAGAACGGCAGCTATTAAACCTATAATCAGAAATGTAATTGACCAACTAATCATAGTTATTCCCTCCATCGGAAATATCATTTTAGGAAAGTGAAGAATTCACTCGTTCAGACTTTCAGTTGCAGATGTTATGCCAATTCGCAAAAGAAATAAAAATGATAGAAAATCAAAAGGTTGCGCTCGTGCAATGCTAATAAGCGCGATCCGTTTGCCTGTATTGTGAAAATTTTTCAAAACGCTTCCATAATTTACATTCCGGTTTACGTTATCATGTGGCCGTTTTCAGCAGATATTTCGGATTATGAAAAATTATTTTATTGTTCTGGTGTTTAAGTGCCTGTCATTAGTTCCCTTGGGGCTGGTGCGTTTATTGGGTGGTGGCATAGGGTGGCTTGCGTGGTTGTCAGCAGGACGTTCGGCAAAAATTACACTAAAAAATATTCAACTCTGTTTTCCAGAATTATCGCTCGCAGCACAAAAAAAGCTTGCCAGGGCAAGCCTGCAAGAAACCGCAAAAACGGCGCTGGAGGCAGGCGCTATCTGGCGAAATTCCTGGCAATGGTTGGAAAATAATATTGTAGAAATGGAAGGCGATAACTTACTGCGTGAAAAAGTCGCAGCGGGTAAAGGGGTATTGGTGTTGGCGCCGCATCACGGCAATTGGGAAGTGGTTGCACCTTACCTTGCGAGCGTCGCGCACTTAACAGCAATGTATCAGCCATTGGAAAATCCGGAAATGGATAAGCTGGTGCTTGCAGGTCGCAGCAAATTAAATATCAGCATGGCGCCTACCAATCGCAAAGGTGTAATGATGTTATTTAAAGCATTACAAAATGGAACTATTGTTGGCATTCTTCCGGATCAAGTTCCCGATAAAGAATCCGGCAGTCAAGTTGCTCCTTTTATGAATGTGCCTGCGCTGACTATGACACTGGTTCACGGATTAATTCAGCGCACAGGTTGCGCGGTTTGCGCCTGTTACGCCGAGCGCGTGCAAGGCGGTTTTAAAATTGTTGTTATCGAAGCTGATCCTGCCATTTACAGTGAAGATCAGTTGATCTCTGTCACAGGTCTAAACGCGAGTGTTGCCGCTTGTGTCAAGCGTGCTCCTGCGCAATACCAATGGGAATATAAACGCTTTCGTCGTTTGCCAGAAAATTATCCAAAATTTTATAAGGAAAATTGATTGGGCTTCAAGATCGAAAAATCATTTAGTGATCGCTATTTAAAACTCCAATCAATGCACGGCTAACCGAAATGGCCATTCCTGAAAAACCCAGTGGAAAAGTGCGAAATGTCGCCAACATTAAATCAACGCTTTCCACTCGTCATCATATAAAGCCCGGCAACGATAATAAAACTGGGCCACCAGACCATCAACGATAAGTCCATTAAAAATATCAGGGCGATGAAAACAATGGTGCTGCCGGAGACTAAAGAGTTGAGGGTGTTATTGCTGAAACCTTCGGCTTTGAATGATTGGTAGGCATTGACTAAGGGACTAACGGCGGCGGCGAGAATGAAGAAGGCCCACCAGTTGTGAAAGTCGAGAAAGAAGAGTTCTATCCCAAGGTTTCGTGCCAATAACAGGCCACCAATGACGACAACAGCGAGGCCAAACACCCAACCGCTGGTGTTGGTTTTGGTGGTTTTTGTGGCTTCGGGGGTGCTGGCTTGGGTTTCCGGGGTAGACATATAAGCTCCTGATGAAGGTGGTTATGATGGTTCGTCAGTTTTGACATAGTAAATCAGATTTTGGATGCAGTTGCCTGTGCATTTTGTCGTCAGCGCAAATAGTGGTGTTTTCAGCTATAACTAATGGCTAAAATGCGCCCATTGTTTTGCTTGTATCTTTCAGGAAAAGTCATAATGAGTTCTCGTCTTTATTCCGTCCTCGCCTTCTCTTTGTTAATTTGCAGCGGCTGTGCACATCAACCGATAGACAATCATGGTGAAGATTTAAAACAACTGCAGTTAGTAATGGGGCAGCAAGAAATCCAGGGCAAGCGTGTTGAAGAGCGTCAGGATCAAATATTGTCGCAGGTGCAACAAATTCAATCACAGTTGATAGAGCAGCAAAAACTGATCGAAGCCAAACCACAGATAGTAGAAAAAATTACAAAAGTGTCATGCCCTCCCGTCGCCTCGGCAGCGAGCCAGCCGGCAAAAATCAAAGAACAACCCAATACTGATAAACAAATTGTCGGTTTGCGCGAACAGGTATTGTTGGCCGGTGTTAATTTAATTATGCCGACAAAAGTCAGCCCACAACTGGCGCACTCTATTTTGGACGCGCGCAATATTCAAATGTTCGAGCGCAACAGCGACGAGTGGGTTAGGTTCACTTTATACAATCCGGAAAATAAAGAGCCTCACGTATTGGAAAGAAAATTAATTAGTTTTCAAAATATTCAAGGCACCAATAAAACGACTGAGCGTCGACCTATAGTCGAAGTGCGATTCACCATAGGCAAGCTCGCACAAAAAGGTCAATTTGTTTTAGCAGATCGTAGCAGTTCAGAATTTCCCGTCGTTCTGGGGCGAAATTTATTGCGTGATGTGATGTTGGTTGATGTCAGTGGCGAATATATGGCGCCAGTAAAGCGTGAAGAAAAAGAAACACCTGAATCAAAATAAAAATCAGAACAAAAAGAAAAGTCGGAACAAAAAACATTAACAAAAAAACGGATCGAATATCCCAATGCTATTCGATCTAACAAAATGTTTCTGTACAAAACCCTCTTACCAAATTAAATCGATAGTTGTTGGAATCTGCGAATGAAAAAAACTTCCCGAACGCCTTTTTATACCGTTATTACGTTGCTGATGTTAGGCGGATTAGCGACGGCGTGGTTGCGTCATTATTATATGGAAATTCCTTTTAATCCCGGGGTACAAAAACCTGTCTGGTTAATTGAAGCAAGAATTGATTTTGACGCGAATGGTGAGCCAGTGACCGCCCGTTTGGGATTGCCGGATAATCCGGAAGGTTACCGCAGTTTTAGCGAACAAGCTGCTGCACCGGGATACGGTTATTCTGTGGTGACAGAAAATGGTGTGCGTCGTGGTGAATGGTCGAAACGCGAAGCGCAGGGTGCACAAACGATTTATTACAAAACACAATTTATCGATACCCAGGACGAAACAATTTCTGAAATGGATGCTATCGAATTACCGCTAGCCGAACATGTGGATTGGGATGGTTCTTCACAAGAAACCGCCGCCGCACAAGTACTCAATACGGCTTGGGCAAAATCCAGTAATGCACAAAGTCTGGCTCGTGAATTAATTAAAATTTTTACCTCCAATGATATAGAACAAAATGCTGCGTTGTTGTTGGCTGCGGAAACTGATAAAGCGGTACTGTTGGAAAAATTATTAAATCAAGCCAGTATTCCTGCACGTCCGGTATTGGGTTTGTATTTACAAGATGCGCGTCGTCATCAAAGTTTAACGCGATTGGTGCAAGTATTTGATGGAAAAAGTTGGGTGCTATTTAATCCTTACACCGGTGAACAAGGTGTGCCTGAAAATTTATTACTCTGGCACACGGGTGGTGAATCGATTTTGGATGTATCGGGTGGAACACGTTCTCGCGTCAGCTTTTCGATGATCCATCAAACAGTCCCCGCATTGGATTTAATTGCCGCACAAAAAAAAGACAGCATTTTTAGTTTGTTGAGCATTCAGCATTTACCCATCGAAGAACAAAGCATGTTCAAGTTGTTGTTGCTATTGCCGATTGGTGCGTTGGTTGTGGTATTTATGCGCATCATTATTGGTTTGAAAACCTCCGGTACTTTTATGCCGATTTTGATTGCTATGGCATTTTTGCAAACATCTTTGGTTCTGGGTGTGTTGAGTTTTGTCCTGGTTGTTGCCATGGGATTAGTATTGCGAACTTATTTATCCCGACTCAATTTATTATTAATTTCCCGTATTGCGACATTAGTGGTGCTGGTTATTTTTATTATTTCTGCACTGAGTTTGATTGGTTATCAAATGGGCTTAAATACAGGAATGACGATTACATTTTTCCCGATGATTATTATTGCTTGGACTATTGAGCGCATGTCGATTCTTTGGGAAGAAGAAGGCCCAAAAGAAGTCATGATTCAAGGGGGTGGCAGTTTATTGGTAGCAGTGCTTGCTTATATGTTGATGCAGTTGTCGATTGTTGGGCATCTCACATTTAATTTTCCGGAATTAAATTTAGTCGCGCTCGCATTAATTATGTTGATGGGCCAATACACAGGTTACAAGTTGTCAGAGTTACGCCGTTTCCGTGCAATGGTAGATAACGATGCAGGAAAAAATAAAGGAGCTGATGCATGAGTCAGCCTTCGTTGATGAGTCCATCCGGCATAAAAAATTGGTGGAATTCCTGGGCCAGCCCGTGGCAATTAAAACGCATGGGCATTTTGGGTATGAATTGCCGCAATCACGATTTTATTGCGACTTACAACCCCCGTCGTTTATTTCCTTTGGTTGATGATAAATTAAAAACCAAATTGCTCGCTGAAGAATATGAAGTCGCCACGCCAAAATTATTTTTTGTGGTGAATTTGCAGCACGAAATTGAACATATTGAAGATAAATTAATGGCACTGGAAGCCTTTGCTGTTAAACCGGCAAAGGGTTCAGGCGGTAAAGGTATTTTGGTCATTATTGGTCGAAAAAACGAAAAATTTATTAAATCTTCCGGTGCAGAAATTAGCATTGAAGATATTCGTCGTCATATGTCAAACGCCCTCGCCGGTTTGTATTCACTGGGTGGCAAACCTGATGCTGTCATCATCGAAGATTTAATTCAATTCGATGATTATTTCAAAGATTATTCTTACGAAGGTGTGCCGGATATTCGCATTATTATTTTTAAAGGTTATCCGGTAATGGCGATGTTGCGTTTAGCCACGCATAAATCAGATGGCAAAGCGAATTTGCATCAAGGTGCAGTCGGCGTTGGTTTGGATATAGCCACAGGCCGTGCATTAAATGCAGTGCAACATTCAAAGCCTGTCACTCATCACCCCGACACCAAACGTCAATTGAACGAAATTCAAATTGCTGATTGGCGCAATTGGTTATTGCTCGCTTCACGTTGTTATGAAATGACGGGACTTGGATATATCGGAACTGATTTGGTGTTGGATAAAGTGCGCGGCGCACAATTACTGGAATTAAACGCCCGCCCCGGCTTGGCTATTCAAGTCGCCAACCGACGCGGATTATTACCCCGCTTACGCCACGTTGAATCCCTGAAAGAACGCATGCATCGCACTGCCGAACAACGTGTTGATTATGTAATGAAAACTTTTACGGCTGATGGTTTGTAAATTTTTTAAATGAATTACCGAGGCTAATCATGACACTCATCATCCCACCTCACATTCAAAACATAGGCTTCACTGTAAAACGTCTATTGCCATCGCGATTACAGCAACGTGTGGGGCCGTTTATTTTTTTTGATCATATGGGGCCAGCGCATTTTGCGGCGAATACTACCTCGGGAGATGTGCGCCAGCATCCGCATATCGGGTTGGCGACGGTTACTTATTTATTTTCGGGTGCGATGATGCATCGCGATAGTTTGGGTGTGGTGCAGCGAATTGAACCGGGCGCGATTAATTTAATGACGGCAGGTAATGGCATAGTGCATTCAGAGCGCATGCCTGAGGATGTGCGCACGCAAAATATTACCGTTGAAGGAATACAAATTTGGTTGGCCTTGCCAACACACGCGGAAGATTGTGAACCTTCGTTTGTTCATTATCCGGTTGCAGAAATTCCTTCTGTCAAAGGTGAAAAAATTCATGCCGTTGTCTTAATTGGTGAAGCTTTTGGTGTGATATCACCTGTTAAAACAGCCAGCGTTACAACTTATCTTGATCTTCAATTATCAGCGGGCGCAAATTATTCGCCGGACTTCCCTCATCAACAACTGGCTGTTTATGTTGTACAAGGCAGCGTAAAAATTAATGGTGAAACATTGCCGGAATTTCATGTGGCAGTGTTGGATACCCATTCAATAATTGTCGCCGACCAGGATGCACGTATTATGCTTTTTGGTGGTGAACCTTTGGCGGGTGAGCGCTATATTTTATGGAATTTTGTTGCGTCGTCGCGTGAAAAAATTCGTGTGGCAAGTGAACGCTGGACCAGGAATGAATTTACTTTGGTACCTGGTGAAGTCGATAAAATTCCTTTGCCAAGGGCCTGATAAGCCTTCATTTGTTCCAAATCAACTTTCCCAAAAAATAATTTGATCCATATCAATAATGCCCTGCCCTTGCAGATGCAATCTGTACCTGACGAAACACAATATCCCGAGGTGGAAATATGTTGGTATCAGGCATTATTGGAACAGTTGGTCTTATTGGTGTGTTGGCATTTTTATTGCTGGCAGGTTTGGCATTGGCAGCGATAGATAAACGTTTTGATGCAGGACGCGAGCACTAACTTTTGCGATAGTTCCCAGCTCCCGCGCGGTTAATCTATACACTGAGGTTTCTTATTGGCATTTTGTCGATAACAACGGTAATAGTGAATGATATTGTCTATGCGGGAAAAAGTAACAGCATTGGTTGACTGGGTATTTGCATTTGCCCAGCGTTATCCCTTTGCGATAGCGGCTTTCGGTTTTGTGTCAGGCGTGCTGAGTTTTGTGATGGTTGAGCGCAAACAGGAATTGGCTCAAGTCATTGCGATCATAGTCCTGGTCAGTTGGCTTTGGTTAGCATCTGAAGTGCTGTTGACGCGCAGCATATTTAATTGGTTTGGTTTTAAGTTGCCACCGGCGTTGGTGAGTTTTGCTACGCAGATGGTGCATCAGGAAAGTTTATTTTTTGTTATCCCTTTCTTTTTTATTACCACCGCGTGGAATACCGGGCAGATGGTATTCACAACGTTTTTAATCCTGGCGGCTTTGGTCTCGCTGATTGATCCTATTTATTACCACTGGCTGGCACCACGGCGTTGGTTATATTTTATTTATCACGGCATAACCATTTTTGCAGTATCACTCACTGCCTTGCCGGTTATTTTTCAATTGCAGACCCCGAGAGCTTATCTTTATTCATTGCTGATTGCGCTGGTGCTTACCTTGCCTAACGTGATGCGCTCACTGCAA
>Ga0164241_10004362_pt1 | contig 13755 bp, 11 predicted proteins | sample OricomyardsoilBY_FD_108780 | JGI IMG/M metagenome (GOLD analysis project Ga0164241, IMG submission 108780) | Backyard soil microbial communities from Emeryville, California, USA - Original compost - Back yard soil (BY) | ecosystem: Environmental > Terrestrial > Soil > Unclassified | place: USA...
CCGAGCTATCCGTGGAGCCGCACCGGCCCTTGAACAAGAAGGTGTGCCCGCAGGTCTGGCGCAGGAGGTTGTCGCCGCAGGAGTCGGGGCGGGTGATGGCGAAGCAGGCGTCCGACGTGTTCGGCCAGGCGCAGTGCATGCTGCCGGACCTGCAGTTGCCGCACGCGCCTCCGCCGGCCGAGCCGCACGGCCCCCAGGCCGCGCCGCAACAGAACCACGACGACTCAGCCGACGTGGGTGCCCTTGGATCCGGTTGTGCCATGGGTGATTCCCTTTCGGTGTCCCCATCGCAACCGGGAGCGGCGCATGCTTCAGGCACAGCGAGCTGGGGTGAGCCCGCGTGCGGGAACGCGAGCCCACCCTGACTCTCGCCTGGCCCTCACGCGCGCGGTCCCGGTAACGATGGCAGGGGTGGGACTTTCGCACGAACAGACGGGAGTTGGTTAGCTACTGACAGCTTTTGACGCTAGCGTGTGACTTTCGTTCTCACACCTGCCAAGTGGGCTAGGCGCGCAGGCAAACGGCCCAACCGGTTGCCAGTTTTCTGGGGGTCGGGTCTGGGGTTTCGATGGGGCTTGGTGAGGCGTCGGTGAGTCTGGGCCGAGGCTCAACGGAAATGAGCTGCGGCTGGGCTGGGCGGCGTGCAGCGTAAGGCCGCTCAGCTCGCTGTAAAGTCCCGCGCCTCCACCAGCGCTGGGCGCGTCGCCGTGGCGGGACTTGACAGCGAGCCTCCCTCGCGGCCTTGGCACGCCCTTACGGGCAGGCCTGGCGGCCTGCCCGGATCTTGCGCACACCACCCAGCCCAGCCGCCCGTGAACGGGAGCCTTCCTCGGGGGGTCTCGTGATCGGGAGGGGCCTCAGAGGGTGAGCAGGTGCTCCAGGCCCACTGTGAGGCCGTTCCTGTTTCGGATCTCCCTGACGCCCAGCAGCACTCCGGGCATGAAGCTCTTCCGGTCCAGGGAGTCGTGGCGGATGGTCAGGGTTTCGCCTTCGCCGCCGAACAAAATCTCCTGGTGGGCTACCAGGCCGGCCAGGCGGACGGAGTGGACGCGCACGTCCTCCACCTTGGCGCCGCGGGCGCCGGGTGCCTCGGACGTCGTCGCGTCCGGTGGGGTGCCCAGGTTGGCTTCCTTGCGGGTTGCCGCGATCAGGGACGCCGTGTGGGCGGCCGTGCCCGAGGGGGCGTCCGCCTTGCCTGCGTGGTGCAGTTCGATGATCTCCACCGACTGGTAGTACCGCGCGGCCAGCTGGGCGAAGCGCATCGACAACACGGCGCCCAGCGCGAAGTTCGGGGCGATCAGCACGCCCAGGTCCGGCTTCGCGGCCAGCAGTTCGCGGACGGTGGCCAGTTTCGACTCGGCGAAGCCCGAGGTGCCGACCACGCACCGAATGCCTTGCTCGACGCAGAAGCGGATGTTGTCCATCACCGCGTCGGGGTGGGTGAAGTCGACGACGACCTCGGTGCCGGCGTCGACGAGGTCTTGCCGGCGGTCGCCCACGTCCAGGGCTGACACCAGCTCCATGTCGGGGGCCGACTCGACAGCCTGGCAGACCTCGGCGCCCATCCGGCCGCGGGCGCCGAGCACACCCACTCGGATGATGGTCATCGCACGACCTCGGCTGGCACGTCGTCCACGTGGCCGTACGGGCCGACCAGCGCCGTCGCGACCGGGCGGGTCAGCAGGCCGCCGGCGAGCGTCGCGACTTCCTCGCTGGTGACCGAGGCGATGCGCGCCAGCGTCTGCTCGACGGTCAGGTACTCGCCGAAGGACAGCTCTCCCTTGCCGATGCGGGACATCCGGGAGCTCGAGTCCTCGAGCCCGAGCACCAGGCTGCCGCGCAGCTGGCCCTTCGCGCGCTCGACCTCGTCGTCGGTCAGGCCGTCGCGGGCCACGTCGCCGAGTACCTCGTGCACCACGCCGGCCACCGAACCCAGACGATCCGGTTGGCAGCCCGCGTACACCGACAGGTGCCCGGTGTCCGCATAGGACGCGACCGACGAGTACACCTGGTACGCCAGGCCGCGTCGCTCCCGCACCTCCTGGAACAGCCGCGAGCTCATGCCGCCGCCGAGTGCCGCGTTCAGCACGGCGAGCACCCAGCGGCGCTCGTCGTGCCGGTTCAGTGCGCGGACGCCGAGCATCAGGTGTGCCTGCTCGGTGTCGTCGGTGTGCAGCACCAGTTTCTGCGGCGCCGCGACCCGGGCGCGGCCCGCACGCGGGGCGCGTGGCGGGCGGTCGCCGACGAGGCGGTCGCGCAGCAGGCGCCGGGCGTGCCGGAGCACCTCGCCGTGCGTGATGTTGCCCGCCGCCGCGAGCACCATGCCCGGCATGGCGTAGCGGCGCTTGTAGAAACCGTGCAGCGACGTCCTCGACATCGACGTGATGGACTGCTCGGTACCGAGCACCGGCCTGCCCAGCGGGTGATCGGTGAGCAGCGCCTCGATGAACGTGTCGTGCAGCAGGTCCTCGGGGTCGTCGTCGCGCATGGCGATCTCTTCGAGCACCACGCTGCGCTCGGTCTCCATGTCCTTCTCCGCCAGCAGGGCGTCGAAGACCACATCGGACACGAGGTCCATCGCGAGCGGCAGGTCGCTGTCGAGCACGTGCGCGTAGTAGCAGGTGTGCTCCTTCGCGGTGAACGCGTTGAGCTCACCGCCGACCGCGTCGATCTCCTCGGCGATCTGCACCGCGGTGCGCCGCTCGGTTCCCTTGAACAGCAGGTGTTCCAGGTAGTGCGCGGCGCCCGCGACGGTCTGTGACTCGTCGCGGGAGCCGACGCCCACCCAGATGCCGACCGAGGCGGAACGGACACCCGGGACCTGCTCGGTGATGACTCGCAGGCCGCCGGGGAGCACGGTGCGCTTGACCACGCACCCGCCGTCGGCCCGTTCCAGGACCCGGGTGCTTCCGTTGTCCGCCAACGAACTTACGCCTTCGCGGGCTCGTCGACCGGCTTGCTGTCCGCCTTCTCGGCGTCCTCGTTGACCAGCACCAGGCTGATCTTGCCGCGCTGGTCGATGTCGGCGATCTCCACGCGGAGCTTGTCGCCGACCTTGACGACGTCCTCGACCTTGCCGATGCGCTTGCCGTTGCCCAGCTTGGAGATGTGCACCAGGCCGTCCTTGCCCGGCAGCAGCGAGACGAACGCGCCGAACGCGGCGGTCTTTACCACGGTGCCGAGGAAGCGCTCGCCGATCTTCGGCAGCTGCGGGTTGGCGATCGCGTTGATCATGTCGATCGCCGAGTCCGCGGAGGGACCGTCCGAGGCGCCGACGTAGATCGTGCCGTCGTCCTCGATGGAGATGTCCGCACCGGTCTGCTCGGTGATCGAGTTGATCATCTTGCCCTTGGGTCCGATCACCTCGCCGATCTTGTCGACCGGGATCTTCACGCTGGTGACGCGCGGCGCGAACGGGCTCATCTCGTCCGGCTTGTCGATGGCCTCGGCCATGACCTCGAGGATCGTCAGCCGGGCGTCGCGGGCCTGTGACAGCGCGCCGCCGAGCACGTCCGACGGGATGCCGTCGAGCTTGGTGTCGAGCTGCAGCGCGGTCACCATGTCCTTGGTGCCGGCGACCTTGAAGTCCATGTCGCCGAACGCGTCCTCGGCGCCGAGGATGTCGGTGATCGCCACGTACCGGGTCTCGCCGTCGACCTGGTCGGACACGAGGCCCATGGCGATGCCGGACACCGGGGCCTTCAGCGGCACGCCGGCGTTGAGCAGCGACATGGTCGACGCGCAGACCGAGCCCATCGACGTCGAGCCGTTGGAGCTCAGCGCCTCGGAGACCTGGCGGATCGCGTAGGGGAACTCGTCGCGCTTGGGCAGCACCGGGATCAGCGCCCGCTCGGCGAGCGCGCCGTGGCCGATCTCGCGCCGCTTGGGCGAGCCGACCCGGCCGGTCTCACCGGTGGAGAAGGGCGGGAAGTTGTAGTGGTGCAGGTAGCGCTTGTGCGTCTCCGGGGACAGCGAGTCGATCTGCTGCTCCATGCGCAGCATGTTCAGCGTGGTGACACCCAGGATCTGGGTCTCGCCGCGCTCGAACAGCGCCGAGCCGTGGGCGCGCGGGATCAGCGCGACCTCGGCGGAGAGCTGGCGGATGTCGGTGATGCCGCGACCGTCGATGCGGATCTTGTCGCGCAGGATCCGCTGGCGGACGAGCTTCTTGTTCAGCGCGCGGAACGCGGCGCCGACCTCCTTCTCGCGGCCCTCGAACGCGCCGCCCTCGACCGCGCCGACCTTCTCCAGGGTCGCGGCCTTGATCTCGTCCAGGCGGGTCTCGCGCTCCTGCTTGCCGGCGATGGTCAGCGCCTGGGCGAGCTCGTCGTTGACCGCAGCGGTGACGGCCTCGAGCGCGTCGGGCTGGTAGGCCGGATAGGTCGGGTACTCGACCGTTGCCTTGGCGGCGACCTCGGCGAGCCGCGTCTGCGCCTCACAGAGCACCTTGATGAACGGCTTGGCCGACTCGAGGCCCTGCGCCACGACCTCCTCGGTCGGCGCCACGGCGCCCTCGCCGATCAGGTCCAGCACGTTCTGGGTGGCCTCGGCCTCGACCATCATGATCGCGACGTCGCCCGACTCGACCACGCGGCCGGCGACGACCATGTCGAACGCGGCCTTCTCCAGCTGCTCGTAGGTTGGGAACGCGACCCACTGTTCGCCGATCAGGGCCACCCGCACGCCGCCGACCGGGCCGGAGAACGGCAGGCCGGAGAGCTGGGTGGACGCGGACGCGGCGTTGATCGCGACCACGTCGTAGGGGTCCTGCGGGTTCAGCGACTGGACCGTGATGACGACCTGGATCTCGTTGCGCAGACCGTCCACGAAGGACGGGCGCAGCGGCCGGTCGATCAGCCGGCAGGTGAGGACCGCGTCGGTGGACGGGCGGCCCTCGCGGCGGAAGAACGAGCCGGGGATGCGGCCCGCGGCGTACATCCGCTCCTCGACGTCGACGGTCAGCGGGAAGAAGTCGAAGTGCTCCTTCGGGTGCTTCGACGCCGTGGTCGCGGACAGCAGCATGGTCTCCTCGTCGAGGTAGGCCACGACGCTGCCGGCTGCCTGGCGGGCAAGGCGCCCGGTCTCGAACCGGATGGTGCGCTTGCCGAAGTTGCCGTTGTCGATCACGGCAGTGGTCTCGTGAACTCCAGCTTCGCTGAAGTCGCTCATGTAGTTACTCCTCGTCATCGCGGGCGCGCACACCCCATACGGGGCACAGGGCACGGAATCCTCGCGAGGCCGGTCTTCGATCGAAGCGCCCGGGGCCGGGACGTAACCGCCGGCTGAGCCCGGGAGCCACTACCGAGGACCGGCGAACTGATCCCCGTACGCGGCGCGCATTGCCCTTTGTTGTTCCTTGTTCAGACATCGGGGGAGCGGTCGCGTGACCACTCCCCCGACGGGTCTATCGGCGCAGGCCGAGTCGCTGGATCAGCGACCGGTAGCGTTCGATGTCCACCTTGGTCAGGTAGTTCAGCAGTCGCCGCCGGCGGCCGACCAGCAGCAGCAGGCCACGGCGCGAGTGGTGGTCGTGCTTGTGCACCTTCAGGTGCTCGGTCAGGTCGCTGATGCGCTTGGTCAGCATGGCGACCTGGGCCTCCGGCGAGCCGGTGTCGCTGTCGTGCACCCCGTACTCGGCGAGGATGGTCTTCTTCTGCTCGGTGGACAGAGCCACTCTGTGTTCTCCTTGGAATTGAGATGTGCCGTGCGGTCCCGTAAGTCGGGATTGCAGGTACCGGCCGCCACGGACCGCAGCCGAACCCAAACACCGAGGTTAGCAGGTGGTTCTCCTAGGCCTGCCTGGTGGCCAGGGGGACGCGGTCGAGCGGGGTGTAGACGGGCCCCTCGCCGCCGGCCTGGTCGCTGCGGAACAGCACGACCTCGTGCGCGGTCCACCAGCTGCCGCAGTACTCGGCCAGCTCGTGCACGGCGCGGATCGCGCTGCGGCTCCCGGCCGCACCGCGCCGCCAGCGGGCGAGCGTGACGTGGGCGTTGAAGTCGTAGCGGCTCGCGTTGGTGTCGGCGTTCAGCGCTTCGGCCAGCGTGTGCAGCGCGGTCGCGTCGCGGCCTTCCATGGGGCTCACACCCGCCCACAGCACGCCGGGGAACCGGCCGGCGCCGCGCAGCCGCAGCCGGGTGGGGGCGAGGCCGCCTGCCTGGCGGCGGAACCACGTGCCGCGCCGGTCGACGTGCTCGCGGTCGCCGTAGAAGCCCAGCGTGATGTGCCACCGTTCGGGTGGGACCCAGGCCAGCTCGGTGTCTGCCTCGCGGAGCGCGCGCAGCCGCTCGGCGAGTTCGGTACGCACGGAGCCGGGCAGCTCGATGGCCGAGAAGAGGCGGACCATCTACTGTGGCTGGCCCGCCCGTCGCAGCAAGTCGGCGAGTTCGGGGAACTTGCCGTTGAGCAGGCCGGCGGCGGCGTTGAGGTCGTTGGCCTCGGCCACGCGGCGCAGTGCCGCGACCGCGACCCGGTCGTTGCGTCCGATGTCGACGGGCAGGTTGTCCCTGGTCACCGAGGGCCGCGAGGCGCGGACCTCCTCCAGGGCACGCATCATGGCTTCCTTCTTGCCGGCCGCCACGTCCGGCACGAGGATCTTGCGCTCCAGCATGATCAGGCGTGCCAGCACGGCCGGGTTGCCGATCTTGGCCCGCCGGCCGCTCATCACCTGGCTGAGCATGGGTGCGCTGATGCCGAGCACGTCGGCCAGAAAAGCTTGCGAGATGTCGAACGCGACCACCAGGCGGCGCACGCGGTCCCCCAAGGGCTCGCCGTACCACTCGCGTTGCAGCGCGAGGTTACGTTGGACGATCTTGTGGTCCTCCACGTTCGCCTCTCCCCTGGTTCCCGCTCTCCGGCGGTGCCCCGAGCACAGCCAACCAGCATCTTGCCAGGCGTGTGCGAATTGCGTGGGTAATCCCGACAGCTGTTCGCATCTGCACGTAGCCGGGGGTAACTCGGTCGGGTGACGCAGAGTCAGCTCAGTAGTTCCCGGGCGCGGCGCACGTCGTCGTGCATGCGCTCCACCAGGGCTTCTGTGGACTCGAACCGTTCCATATCGCGTAACCGGGCGACGAAGTCGACCGCGACGCGCTGGCCGTAGAAATCTTCGTCGACGTCGAGCACGAACGCCTCGACCCGGCGTTCCCGGCCGGAGAACGTGGGATTCGTGCCGACGGACATGGCCGCCATCAGCGGTTCGCGGCCGGCCGAGTTGAGCAGCGAGAACCGGCCCGCGTAGACGCCGTCGGCCGGGATCGCGGCGAACCGCGGGGTGGACAGGTTGGCGGTCGGGAAGCCCAGCTGGTGCCCGCGCCGGTCGCCGCGCACGACGATTCCCTCGAGCCGGTGGGGCCTGCCGAGGGCGGCGGCCGCGGCGGTGACGTCGCCGGCGTTGATACACGCGCGGATGTAGGTCGAGGAGAACGTGATCTCCTGCGATGGCGTGGAGTTCGGCACGGTGACGAGCTTGGCGCCCTCCACGACGAAGCCGAACCGGTGGCCGAGCTGGGTGAGCAGCTCGACGTTGCCGAGCGCCTTGTGCCCGAACGTGAAGTTCTCCCCCACCACCACGGCGGCGACGTGCAGCTGGTCGACCAGTACCTCGTGGACGAACTCGTCGGCGGGCACCTTGGACAGCTCCAGGGTGAAGGGCAGCACGCAGAACACGTCCACGCCGAGCTGCTCGACGAGCTCGGCCTTGCGCCGCAGCGTGGTCAGCTGCGCGGGGTGGCTGCCCGGCCGGACGACCTCGGCGGGGTGCGGGTCGAACGTGACCACCACGCTGGGCACCCCGCGCTCGTGCGCGAGTCCCACCGCGCGGTGGATCAGCTCCTGGTGTCCAAGGTGTACACCGTCGAACACCCCGATCGTGGCCACACACCGGCCCCAGCTACCCGGGATGAACTCCAGACCACGCCAACGCAGCAAGTCCGCCTCCCCGGAATTCAAACGATGGGTCACCGTGGTTCGTGTCGTCTGTTCGGGACGTACCGGTGGCTGGGTTGCGTCCCGTTCCCCTCAGGTGCGGTTGGCGGCCACGCTCCACGTGCTCAACCCTACGCAGGCGCTATCTGGCGCGGCATGGGACACGGGCCACTGGCGGCCATCCCTTCGGGTGCAGGTTCGGTTGCGGCGACTCGCTCGACCTCGGCCAGGATGCGCCGACGCTCGTTCTGGTCGAGGTAGCGGCCGCGCACGACGACGCCGGACAGGCGGGTCGTGTTGGTGATGTCGTGCAGTGGGTTCGCGTCGAGCACGGCGAGGTCGGCGACGTGGCCGGGCGCCACCCGGCCGGTGCGCGTGCCGAGGTGGCGGGCGGGCTCGGCGGTGGCCGCGTAGAGGGCGGCCATCGGCGGCAGGCCGGCCTCGACCAGCAGCGCCAGCTCGTCGTGCACGGAGAAGCCCGGGTAGACCGCGACCGTGCCGGTGTCGGTGCCGGTCATCAGCGGCACGCCGTGGTCGTGCAGCTCGCGGACCGTGCGCAGCCGGTGGCCGAACATCGCGGCCCATTCGCCGTCCGTCCCAACCGGACGGTCCTTGAGGTACAGCTCGTCGCGGGCGTAGACCATCGAGCCGATCGCCGACGCGGGCAGGTACCTGTTGCGCGGGTCGGCCTCGATGTCGAGCGCCCGGGCGTGGTCGAGGCCGCGGTGCATGACGAGCGTGGGCACCTGCCGGGTGCGGCGGCGGGCGAGCTTGCCGTACAGCGCGCGGGCCTTGGAGCGGCTGTAGGAGTTCGCGGCGGCCCACTCGAGCGGGTGGATGGCGGCGAACCAGCCCGCGTAGTCGCCGAGGGCCAGGCGCATGCGGGCGATCTCCGCGCGGATCGTGGCCTCGTTGCGGGAGGTGTCGAACGGTGCCCAGAACAGGTGCTCGACGCTGGCCTGTCCGAGGTCGGCGGCCTCGGTGAGCGGGACGGCGTCGGGGCAGTGGCCGGCGAACGGGATGCGGCGGCGGTGGGCCTCGGCGGCGAGCGCGCGGTAGGCCGGGCGGGACAGCCGCGAGTAGACCTTGATGAAGTCCGCGCCCGCGGCCTGCTCGTCGCGCACGGCCTGGCGGGCCTGGTCGGCGTCGGCGACCTGGACGACGTCGAGCAGCGCCGGGTCCCAGATCGACGGCGTGCCGTCGACGATCCGGCTGCCGAGCACGTAGCGCGGGCCGAGCAGGGTGCCGGCCGCGATGCGGTCGCGCCAGCCGCGGGCCAGCGGTGAGCCGGCCATCTCGCGGACGGTGGTCACGCCGTTGGCGACGTACAGCGCGGGGTCGATGCCCTCGGCCTGGGCGTGGGAGTGCATGTCGGCCAGACCGGGGATGACGTACCTGCCGCGCAGGTCGACGACCGTGACACCGGGCGGGGCCGGGCCGCGGCGCACCTCGGTGATCGTGTCCCCGCGCAGCACGACGGTCACGTCCGGCAGCACCCGCCCGCTGGCCGGGTCGACGACCGTGACGTGGGTGAGCGCGGTGCCGTCCCCGAGGCGTTCGGCGAGCGCGACGGCGGGGCGGGCGAGCACCCCGGCGGCGCCCGCGGCGAGACCGGCGACCAGGACGCCGCGGCGCGAGATCTTCGTTGTCATGCAACCGATCCTGGCCGCGCGGCCGGGTCCGGAGAATGCGGCGCGCACCCCGGTCCGGGGTGGGGCCGGCCCTACCGTCAGGCCGGGGTGAGGACGACGAGTGAGCGGGCCGCTTCCCCTTCGTCGACGGCCAGGGCCACGGCGTGGCCCGCCGGGTCGAAGACCCCGTACGTGCCGGTGATGCCCGCCGCGGGCAGCTGCTGGCCACGCAGCAGGGCGGCCGCGGACCGGACGTCGACGTCGCGACGCGGGAAGGCCTTGGCCACGGCGTCGTCCAGCGACAGCGACAGCCCTGGCGCCTCGGCGAGCTGGTCCAAAGTGGTCACCACGCGCAGGTCGAACGGGCCGACCCTGGTGCGCCGCAGGGCGGCCAGGTGCCCGCCGACGCCGAGGTCCGCGCCGAGGTCGCGGGCGAGGGCGCGCACGTAGGTGCCCGAGGAGCACTCGACCATCACGTCCAGCTCGGCGACCTCGCCCTCGCGGCGGGTGCCGAGCAGGTCGAACCGGGACACCTCGACCGGGCGGGGCGGGAGCTCGACCGTCTCCCCCGCGCGCACCCGGGCGTAGGCGCGCTTGCCGTCGACCTTGACCGCGCTCACCGCGCTCGGCACCTGCTGGATGTGCCCGGTCAGCTTCGCGATCCCGGCCGCGATCGCCTCGTCGGCGACGCCTGAGGCGTCCGCCGAGGACAGCTCCTCGCCCTGGGCGTCGTCGGTCGTGGTGGCGGCGCCCAGGCGGATGGTGGCCAGGTAGGCCTTCGTGTCCAGTGCGAGGTGGCCGAGCAGCTTGGTGGCGCGCTCGATGCCCAGCACGAGCACGCCGGTGGCCATCGGGTCGAGCGTGCCCGCATGCCCGACCTTGCGGGTGCCGAGGATCCGCCGCACACGCGCGACGACGTCGTGGGAGGTCATGCCGTCCGGCTTGTCGACGACGACGAGGCCGGGCGGGACGGTGACACGCTGCTTGGTCGCTGCTGGGGACACGAGGCCATATCTTCCCAGAGCTAGGCGGCGGCCAGATCCCAGGCCCGCCGCCGGATGCGCACGGGCACGTCCTCGCCGCGTGCCTGCGCGTCGAACACGGCCGCGCGGGCGCGGCGCCACCACACCGACGTGCGCCACAGGCCGAGCAGCAGGACCGCGACCACGGCGAGCAGTGCCAGCCGGAACGCGGTGGCCGGGCCGAGCGGCGCGAACAGCGACAGCAGCAGGCCGACGGCGAGCGCGGACACGGTGATCGCCACGAACCCGCCGACGTTGACAACGCCGGTCGCGGTGCCCACCCGGTGCAGCGGGTTGTAGTCGCGGGCCGGCGCGAACGCGATCGACGACGCGGGGCCGCCGAGCGAGAGCAGCGCGAACCCGGCGAGCAGGACCGGCACGGGCACGTGGCCGCCGGGCCAGCCCAGCAGCACGGCCCAGACGCCGAGCGCGGCGAGCAGGTAGCCGACGACCAGCGGTGTGCGGCATTCGGGTCTGCGGCTGATCAGCGCGCCGACCGTGGGCCCGCCGAGGATCGCGCCGACGACCAGCACGGCGAGCAGCGCGCCCGCCGCCGGCCGGGCGAGGCCCTGCGCCTGCACCAGGTACGGGAAGCCCCAGAGCAGGCCGAGCATGGCCGGGGCGAACATCGTGGAGAAGTGCGTCCAGAAGCCGAGCCGGGTGCCGGGTGTGCGCCACGCCTGCCGGACCGAGCCGAGCACCACGCGCAGCGAGGACGCACGGTGGCGGGCCGGCGCGGTGCCTTCCGGCGCGTCGCGCACGCGCAGCGCCAGCACGACGGCGTAGAGCGCGGTGGCGGCGCCGGTCACCGCGAACGTGGCGGTCCAGCCCACGCCGTCGAGCAGCACGGCGAGCGGGAGCGTGGAGATCAGGTTGCCCAGCGCGCCCAGCGCGGCGGTGACGGCGGCGAGTGCGGCGTAGCGGCGGCCCGGGAAGTGGGCCGCGACCAGGCGCAGCACGCTGACGAACGTCATCGCGTCGCCGACGCCGAGCACGCCGCGGGCGAGCAGGCCGAGCGGGTAGGAGGTGACGAACGCGAACAGCACCTCGCCCAGGCCGATCAGCGCCGCCGCCACCGTGAGCACGCGGCGCGGGCCGTAGCGGTCGACGAGCAGGCCGGTGGGGATCTGCATGAGCGCGTACACGCCGATCTGCAGCACGGTGAACGTGCCGAGGGCGGCCGGGCCGAGTCCGAAGCGCGCGCTGGCCTCGATGCTCGCGACGCCGAGGGAGGTTCGGTGGAACACCGCCGCCAGGTAGACGAGGACCGCGATGGCCCAGATCGTCAGTGCCCGTCGGCCGCGCACGAATTCTCCCGTCCGTTGTCGGTGCCTTCCGTTAGGAACAGCGCGCAGGGGCGGCTAATCGTTAGCAAAGCTAAGCGTGGGGTCGGTCACGCCCGGACCGCGCCCAGCACCGCCCACCGTCCCGAGTGGAGCCTGCCGAGCACGGTGGCCAGGCGCACCAGCATGAACGCGGACAGTCCGGTCCAGATCCCGGCCAGACCCCAGCCGAAGGCGAACGCGGCCCACGTCAGCGGCAGGAAGCCGACCGCCGCCGCGAAGATCGTCGCGGTGCGCAGGAACGCCGCGTCGCCCGCGCCGAGCAGCACGCCGTCGAGCGCGAACACCACGCCCGCAATCGGTTGCAGCGCAACGAAGAACCACCACGCGTGCGGGATCTCGGCCAGCACCGAACCGTCCGAAGTGAACACTGCGGGCAGGACGCCGGCGAGCGCGGCGAACAGCAGGCCGAGCGCGACGCCGAAGACGAGTCCGTAGCCGGTGACCTGCCGGGCGAGCCCGCGCGCGGTGCGGTCGTCGCCCGCGCCGAGCGCCGCGCCGACGAGCGACTGCGCGGCGATGGCGAGCGAGTCGAGCACCAGGGCGAGGAAGGTCCACAGCTGCAGCACGATCTGGTGCGCGCCGACCGCGCCGGTCGAGGCGTGCGCGGCGACCGCGGTAGCGGAGACGAAGCAGGCCTGGAACGCGAAGCTGCGCAGCACGAGGTCGCGGCCGAGGAGGAGCTGCGCGCGCATCCGGCGCGGCCGCGGGGTGAGGTCGGCGCGCTCGGCGACCAGCGCGCGGATGAACAGCGACGCGGCGATCAGCTGGGCGCACACGTTGGCGACCGCGGAGCCCTCCAGGCCCCAGCCCGCGCCGTAGACAAGCAGCGGGCAGAGCGCGGCGGAGATCCCGTTGCCGGCGAGGACGTACCAGAGCGGGCGGCGGGTGTCCTGGACGCCGCGCATCCAGCCGTTGCCCGCCATCGTGACGAGCACGAACGGCACGCCGAGCAGGGCGATGCGGAGCCAGCTCACCGCGGCGTCGGCGACCGGCCCCGGCCCGGCGAGCAGCTCCGCGATCGGCGCCGCGAGCAGTTGCCCGGCCACGATGAGCACGGCGCCGACGGTGACCGCGAGCCAGGTGGCCTGCACTCCCTCGTCGACAGCGTCTCTTCGACGGCCGGCGCCGTGCAGCCGCGCGGCGCGGGCGGTGGTGCCGTAGCTGAGGAAGGTCAGCTGCGTGGAGACCTGCGCGAGCACGATCGCCGCGACGCTCAGCCCGCCGAGCTGGACGGCGCCGAGGTGCCCGACCACGGCGGTGTCGACGAGCAGGTAGAGCGGCTCGGCGGCCAGGACGCCGAGGGCCGGGAGGGCGAGCCCGAGGATCTCGCGCAGCGGCGCTCGCTCGCCCACGGGTCCTCCCGGTAAGGTGCTAATCAGGCTTTCGATCCTGACACTACGGTAAGGACCAACCGTGGACAACGCCGATTACCTGGACGTCACACTGCGCCTGGCCAACGCCTCGCTCGACGACGTGTCCTGCCTGCGTGCGGCGCTGCACGACGAGCCGTGGTGGTCGGAGCGGGCGACCGAGGAGGACCTGGCCGCACTGCGGCCGGTGGCCGCGGGCCTGCGCCGGGCGCTGAGCGCCGCCGTGGCCGGCGACGACGCGGGCGTGCTGCGCGAGGTGAACGCGCTGCTGGCGGCGCACCCGCTGCGGCCACGCCTGTCCGCGGGCCACGGCGCGACGGCGGACTGGCATATCCACATGGCCGCCGTCGACGCGCCGCCGGCCACCGAGGTCGCCGCCGCGGCCGCGTGGGGCATCGCGCACGGCGTCGTCCATTACGGACTGTCCCGTTGGGGCTCTTGCGGCGCGGACGGCTGCGCCAA
>Ga0164241_10004363_pt1 | contig 13755 bp, 7 predicted proteins | sample OricomyardsoilBY_FD_108780 | JGI IMG/M metagenome (GOLD analysis project Ga0164241, IMG submission 108780) | Backyard soil microbial communities from Emeryville, California, USA - Original compost - Back yard soil (BY) | ecosystem: Environmental > Terrestrial > Soil > Unclassified | place: USA...
CCGTATTTGAAAGATGACGGGGGTAATGTAGAGGTAGTAGGCATTACCGATGAAATGATAGTACAGGTTAAACTTTTAGGAGCTTGCAGTAACTGCCCCCAAAGTTTTATGACCATGAAAGCAGGTATTGAAGAAGCCGTAAAGCGTTCAGTGCCTGAAATAAAAGGAGTTATAGCAGTGAATATTGTGGTGCAATAGTTTATATTAGCCACCTGAACAGGACACCGAGCCGCTGGAACCGGCCCGAAAATTGAGATTTAAACATTTTTATTTATTGGAAACCAGCCAGTTAAGTTATTGGTTGAAATTTTTATCATAAAAATTGAAACAAAAGTATTGACACATTTTTGGCTTACGTGTATATTTAAACATGTGAGACAAATGTGACACAAATTAAAAACCCTGACTTTTATGAAGAAGCTAAGTACCATTTTTGGAGCAGCATTATTAGCAATCAGTTTTAACGCATCGGCGGGTGATTGCCCGGCACTATCGGGCCAATACACTATTGGACAGGACGATGCAGATTTTAGCACTATATCGGATGCCATTACTGCCCTAAAATGCGGTGGTGTATCAGGTGCCGTTGATTTTTTATTAGAAGATGGTACTTACAACGAAAAGGTAGTTATTTCATCAGTAGCAGGTGCCAGTGCATTTAACAACATTACTTTCGAATCGAAATCGGGTAACAATACCGGTGTTATTATATCATACAGCTCATCGGATGCTACTTTAACATTAAACGGTACATCATGGGTTAATTTCGAAAACTTAACTGTTGACCACAAATCGGCTACTTATGGTAACAGCTTAAGGGTTGATGGTAAAGCAAGCCACCTTAACTTTAAAGGTGTAGTGTTTGAAGGTGTAGAAGTAACTAAGGAAGATGCAAACAGCGCAACGGTTTTCTTTTCGCCTACAGCACCAAAAAGCGAAATAGCATTTGAAGACTGCGAAGTAAACAACGGCAGCGTAGGTATAAGCAAAGGTGGTATGAACGCCGAAACACCCGATACTAAAACTTCGATAACAGGTACTTTATTTTTTAACCAATATGCAACAGGTTTAGCATTAACTAACGAAGATGCACCAACTGTAAGCAATAACGTAGTAAGCTCATTATCGAACTATACAGGCTTTAAAGCACTTAGCTTAGATAACGCATCGAACAGTGTAATTGTAAGCAACAATATTATTAACGCTGCCAACGGTACTTACGGCTTAGTAATGAACAACTGTACTGCACAGGCAACTGCCTTAGGCCAAATAAGCAACAATTCGATAGCTGTTGGTGGTAAAGAAGCTTACGGCTTATACTTAAGCGGCAACACCGATAACCAAGTACTAAACTTTAACCGTGTTAAACTAACTATTAACGGTACGCAAAACGCTAACCAGGCATACTACAAAAATGCAGGCGCAGGCAACAACGTTAATATGCTAAACAATATATTTTACGACCTAAAAACCGGTGGTTATACCATAATAGGTAACACTTACAAGGACTTCTTTAACCAGTTGCCCGGACAAAGTAACCCATCGCTTTCGGTTTCAGCTAATGGAATTATGATTGAGAAAGTAACTCCGATTAAGTAACAAATAATAGCTTGTTCGTTACTACATTACCAAAAAGCCTCTTACGACGTTCGTGAGAGGCTTTTTTGATTTTGTTCATTTCGCGTATTCATCGGATGAATTGTTCCTCAAAATACAACCGATATAGGTTTAACTTAAATACGTTATTAAATATTCATCCGATGAATGGTTAATTAGGCTTTCTTTTTCTTTACTTCTTTCTGTAAGTTTTTAATAAAGCGGGTTTCGTTGTAGGCTATATACTCAACAATGCGTTCTTTCATTTCATCATCGTAACTGTTCAATAAGTCGTAACCTTTTTGCAGTATGGTTACCCCTAATTGTATGGCATCAATATCCTCGGGGCCGTATATGTCTTTTTTGCTTTTCATGCGCACCAGTACATCTTGCAAAATGTGTATAGTTTTTTCAAGCATTACACCATCGGTAATGGCACGGAACAGGTCGGTAAGGTCGGCAATAAAACCCTCCAGTTGTTTCATAGGTATATCGGCTAAGCATTCCTTAAACTGTTCATCGGTTAAGGGTACTTTATAGCCTTTATCAATTGCATTTTGCAAAAGCATATCCTCAAACTGGCGCGCCGATGTATGGGTTTTTAACGATACCATACCCACCTTAATAGCTGCCGGAAAGTGCATGCCAAACTGAAATATGGCGGAAGCCAAATTGCCTAACAAACCCCATACCTTGGTTGGGTGTGCTACATAGGTTTCTAATTGTTTAAAAGCGGCATCCAGCTTTTCGCGCTGCTTGGGTGCGGAGTACAGGTTTTCGAGAAAGAAATCCTTTAGCTCTTCAATGGTTTCTTTAGTAAAACCTTTGGGTAGCTTGGGGTCGCTTTTCAGTTTCTCATAATCATACCGCTCCGCAATTGATTCGCGGTATTTTGTAATTAAGTGGTATTGTAGTTCCTTATTCATATGTAGCTAATATAACAATGCCTGTTTTATAGTGTAATAAAGGTTAACCACATGCTAAAGTTGAAATGTTTTTGGGGTAGCAAAAAAAGTGCCGCCATTTTACAGGCAGCACTCGTATTTATTCTTCAAAACATGGATCTAATAAACAGGCACAACAGGTTTGTTCTGTAATATCTCATCTATTTTAAGCATTACCTCGTCGGTTAGTTTAGGTAGTGCATCGAAGCAATTTAAGTTTTGCTGTAATTGCGAAACTTTAGATGCGCCTAATATTACGGTTGATACGTTTTTGTTTTTTAAGCACCAGCCTAAACTCAACTGCGCCAAGGGCAGTCCTAAGCTTTGTGCTAATTCATGTAGCTGTTTTACTTTCTCTACTTTATCCATATCGCCTAAGGCGCGCTCTTTTAACCACTGCATCATATCCATGCGGGTTTGCTCGTCGCCTTTGCTGCCATCGAAATATTTATCGGTTAACATACCCGACGCCAAAGGGCTCCAAATAGTAGTACCCATTCCATAATGATCGAACAGGGGCAGGTATTCGCGCTCCATCATATCGCGGTGCAGCAGGTTGTATTGGTTTTGCTCGGCTACGGGGCCTATTAAATGGTGGCGTGCCGCTACCAAATGGGCTTCGGTAATTTGTTGGGCAGTCCACTCGCTGGTGCCCCAGTAAAGTATTTTGCCTTGCAGTATCAGGTTATGGAAACTCCAAACCACTTCTTCCATAGGTGTGTTTACATCGGGGCGATGGGCATAGTATACATCTAAGTAATCAACTTGCAGGCGCTCCAAGGCGGCATGGCAGGCCTCAACAATATGCTTGCGCATTAGGCCCTTTTGGTTGGGCTTAGGGTTGGCAGTGCGCCCCCAATATACTTTCGATGACACTATCCATGTATCGCGGTCCCAATTCATTTTCTTCAATATATTACCCATTACAATTTCGCTTTTGCCGTGTGCGTAAACCTCGGCATTATCGAAAAAGTTAACCCCGGCATCGTACGCTTTTACCATTAATTCCTCGGCTACATCATCGCTTATTTGGTTGCCAAACGTAACCCAACTTCCCAACGATACGGCACTTACCTGTAAGCCCGATTTTCCAAGTCTCCTGTATTCCATAGTATATTGTTTTTATAGTTTTAAAAAGGTACTCTAAGTTAGTTAGTGGCCTTACCCCCAGCCCCTCTCCCAAGGAGAGGGGAGCCAAGTGCTAATGACAAGCCTATAAATCTCTTATTATACGTATTACTAAAATAGCAGGACTAAGTTAGCCCTGCTAACGCAAACTGCAACCATTGTTGACAAATTAGCCCTCGTAATGACTGCGTGGAGGTAACTTTTAAACAAAATTAACCCCAGCCCCACAGTATGGTGCAAGCCGTTTATATTTGCCTGCAAATGGAACAAATAATTACCACCGATGTTCTGGCAAGGGCTATGGATTTTGACAGCTATTTAGAGCTGGCGAAGGTAATTGTTAACGACCCCGCACCAACAGGTGCATACAGTAATGAGAAAACGCATCGTTATACACGCTCGAATTTGGAGCGAATGGAGAAGGTGCTGCAAAACATAGTGCTGAACCAAAAACTATATAACGCCCTTTCGGATTTAGAGGAAGATTGGGTGTGGGTGGTGCTTACCGAGCCTTGGTGCGGCGATGCCAGTTGGGGTACTACGGCGCTGTATATTATATCAACGGCATCGGAGCATGTAGATTTTAAGATATTACTGCGCGATACTAACCCCGATGTAATGCAAGCTTATCAAACCAATGGGGGCGATGCTATACCAAAATTGATTTGTCTGCGTAAGCGCGATATGAAAGTGTTGGGTACCTGGGGCCCTCGCCCCGCTGTGTTACAAGCTATAATTAATGCATATAAAAGCTCAGCCGATTTTGATTACAAAGAGAACGTGCGCAGATTGCACGCGTGGTACGAGCAGGATATGACTGCAGCGATACAAGATGAGTTGATTGATTTGGTTAAGGAATGGAAAGAAAAAAGTAAGCAATAAACATTTATAAATAACAAATTACAGTATGTCGCAAATAGTAAAAACATCGGAGATTAGGTTTAAGGTTGGTTTAGATGAAAAGAATGTGCCGTTAGATATTAAGTGGATGGCTACCGATTCCAAAAACGACGAGCTGCGCGATTGCAAAAGCATTATGATATCGATATGGGATGTGGTGCAGAACCAAAGCCTTAGAATTGACTTGTGGACCAATACCGTTACTACGGATGAAATGCACTCGCACTTTTTTCAAACGCTGTTAAGTATGACAGAGAGTTATGTTAAAGCAACGGGCAACCCGCATGCTATGAACGATATGAAAAAGTTTGCGCAGGAACTGGCTAAAAAAACCAGCGATTGGGAAGATAGCAGGCAGTAGAATGGCTTTAAAGGCTGTGTATAGCGTAATGTTTTCCCTCATCCCCAGCCCTTCTCCAAAGGGGAGAAGGGAGTGTTTAATAGATGGGTTTTAGTTCTTCACAAACTTATTGAGCCATACGCCGTTATTGGTTTCTAACCATATAAAGTATAATCCGGCAGGGTAGGTGCTTGTATTTAGATAGAAGTTTCCAATAACCTGATGTTGTGCTATTAATTGCCCTGTTGAATTTAGTACATACAGCGTGCCCATAGTAGTATTACCCGAATGAATATTGCACCCGCTGTTATCGCACGCAATTGATTCTTCTTTTGCTATATCATTTATTCCTGTTGTAATAATAGTAATGGTTTGTGTATCGGTTGCTATGCAGCCAAATTGATTGCGCACACGCAAGGTTATTTGATAAGTGCCATCGGCAGCATACGGATGTATTACGTTGCTGTTGTTGGTAGCAGCACTATCACCATCGCCAAAGTTCCAAAAGTATTGGGTAGTGTTGGTAGCATTGGCATAAAAGAAACCATTGCGGTTAGTAAGCTGATAGGTAAAGTTGGCAACAGGGCAGGAGTCGATACCAAGAGTGGTTTTAAAAGTATCGGTGCAGGCGTTGTTATCGGCAATTAAGGTAATGGTATAAGTACCGCCTGTAGTGTAATTTTTAACAGGTGCGTTAGTGGTAGCCGTAGTTCCATCGCCGAACAACCACAGGTAAGATGTTGCGTTGCTGCTCCAGTTTACCAAAGTTAGCTCCAAATCATTTTGTAAGTAAGCAAAGTTGGCGTGCGGGCGCTCGGTTACATAGGTGCTAAAACTTTGCATATCGCCTTCGGCTTGCAAGTAATTAAGTTCGGTAACACTTACCGTTACATTACCGCTATCGGTATATAATACTTTTATAGTGCTGCCGGTGTTAGCAATTATTTGCGCATTGCCTGTTACTTGCCAGCAGTACTTGCTGCCTGTGGTATTAATTACCGAATAAGTGGCTACATCGTTTTTACAAATAACATTTGGCCCGGCCATAGCCGATGTTTGTGGCTTTAGTATTTGATACAGAAAAGGCCTTGAGTAATTGTAAATAGTATCGTTTAACTGTGGTGCTAATAGCTCGGGTTCGTGGCCAAAACCAACAAATGGGTGGAACTCGTTCAGTATGCCTAAATTGTTTAAGCGTTGGTGTATGGGCACGCTGCCATATACAGGTGGAAACACAGGCAACTGAAACGGATAGCCGTAAACGTAAGGCACCAATACATCTTGGTCGCCGTGGAAAGAAATGACAGGCACGTTTTCGGCAGCCTCGATATAGTTCGTATCTAACACAGCACCCCATTGATTAATAACCCCGCGTATATGTGGTATGTGATGTCCAAAATCGGTATTACCCGAGCAATCGATACATCCTAAATCATCAGGCTCTAAAGTTGATCCAAAACTACTAACGGGACGGTCGGCATTAGTCATATAGGCATTGGCAAGCCCGCAAAAACATCCGGCACTTGTACCTGTTAGAAATATGGATGAAGTATCGAGTTTATATTGGTTGGCACGTTGGCATAAGTAACGGAGCGCTGAACGTTCATCTTGCCAGCCGCGGTAAAAAGCGCGCACTGTACTATTGGTATCAGCTACATTTAAGCCAATACGATAATCGATAGTTGCAACCACGTAACCGCACTTAGCAAAGTAAGTACAAAAGGCAGGTATATCGGGCTCGGTGCGCCAGCCTATTACAAAGCCACCACCAAACTGAAAAACTATTAAAGGCCGCTTAGCTAATGTATCGCCTGCAGGCGCATAAATATCCATGTATAGGTCTTGCGGTTGCGCTAATACGCCGTAAGGTGTAGCTGTGCCAAAATATACATTGGTGGTAACCGATACATCATGAAAAATAGTATCGCGGTAGCGCATAGAACTACAATCGGTTTGTGCCGAAATAAGTTGTGTGCTTAATAAAGAAACGATGCAAAGTATTAGCTGTTTCATTATTATATTATTTGAATAAATCTATACATTAAAAAGGCAGAAGTAAAATAACTTCTGCCCTTCTATAAGCCCGGTTCCAGCGGGATAGTATTGTAAGATAGTAATTATTCTATTCTTATCGCAATGATTTAGGTCATATCACTATTACCTGATTAATGTAACACTGCCTTTGAATAACTTCTCGGTATAATTATCTAAGTACGTAACGTTAACTGTATATACCAACACGCCGGGGTTTAACTTCTTGCCTTTGTAAGTACCATCCCATTTAAAATTCATATCGTTGCTGTCATACACCTTTTCGCCTATACGGTCGAATATTTGTACGCTGAAAAACTTCCAGGCTTCTTTGTTTCCAAATACTTCAAAGTAATCATTAGTGCCATTGCCATCGGGTGTAAAAACGTTAGGTATAAACACTTCGCGTTCGCCATTTACCCATATAAATATGGCAGCGGTATCTACACATCCTTTATCGGTAGTAGCAACAACACTGTATAAAGTATTATAGTAGGTGGTTACTTCGGTGTTTTGGCAAGTTACACAGCTTAGCGCGTTAGCAGGTATCCAAAGCCAGTCAATTGCATTGCCATTGGTGTAAGTTGGTGTTAAATAAACACTATGCCCTAATTCAAGTGTATCGGCTAATGGCAGGCTAATAGTAAATTTAAGCGGGTTATCAAGTTGCAATGTAGTGGCTACCGTGCATGCATTGCCATCGGTAATTGTAACGGAGTAGATACCGGCGCCTAAACCATACGCTGTAGCCGAAGTAGAGCCATTACTCCATAGATAGGTATAGGTTGGTGTACCACCGTATGGCATAACGGTGGTAGTGCCATCGGTGTAATTATAGCATGATATTTCAGACGTGGCTGTATCGAACAGAAGTTCGTTCGGCTCGGTTAATACATAAGTTTCGGTGGCTGTACAGGTATGTGCATCGGTAAACGTTACATCGTAACTGCCTGCAGCTATCGGTGCATTGGTTGGGGCATTGGCCGGCGAGTTGCTCCATGCATAATTAAATGGCGTGGTGCCTGAAACCGGGGTTAAAGCTATACTACCATCGCTACCATTATTGCAAGAAACATTTTGCAATACGTTGCTAACGCTTGGTACCACATACACTTCGGTAGTACCTGTTGTGGTATCGGTGCAGCCATTTGCAAAGTTGGCTATTATGGTAACATTGTATATGCCTGCAGCAGGGTAATTGTAAGTTGGGCTTGTTTGATTGCTGCCTGCATTGCCGCTGCCAAATGTCCATGTAAAGGTGCTAACAGGGAATGTAACAGTATCGGTGGTGTTATTAAATTGTGTGGCATTAGGATAACAAACGCCGGGTGCATTAAAATTAGCTTGGCCAACTTGTAATACAGTTACGGGCTTAGTTATACTATCGGCACAGGTATGCGAGGTGGTAACAGTTAACCCTGTATTATAAGTGCCAAAGCCTGCATATAAATGTTGCGGATTCTGAAGTATTGAGGTCCTTCCATCGCCAAACTTCCAATCATAAGTAATTATATCAGCGGCTGGTGTCGATGCATCTGTAAATTGCACAGCGTTTCTATCGCATGGGGTTGTAGCATTAAAATCGGCAACGGGATTTTGATTAACGTTAACAGGTTTGGTTACGCTATCCATACAGTTGTTTCCATAATCTAACATTAACTGCACGTTGTAAGTACCAAAAGTGCTATAAGTGTGTGTTGTGTTTTGTTGCGAAGCAGTATTACCATCGCCAAAACTCCAGTTGTACGAGTTGATATTTGTGTTGTACGGATTAGTAGTTTGGTCAGTAAAGTTCATGGTAGCCCCATCGCAAACATCAGGGGCAATAAAATCAATATGTGTACCTATTATAACTATAACCGGGTTGGTTGCAGTATCGGCGCAGCCTGCACCTGATGTGGTAATTAACAGTATGTTGTAGGTGTTAGTTAATGCATAAGCATGTGTTGGGTTTTGTGCAGTTATGGCAGAAGGGCCATCGCCAAAATTCCATTGATAACTTAAGGTACCGCTACTTATAGTTGATGTATTGTTTGGTGCAGCTACACTATCGTTACAAACATCTGCCACTGTAAAAGCTGCAACCGGGTTTTCATTAACTGTTACTGCTTTAGTAAGGCTGTCGGCGCAGTTATTACCATAATCTAACATTAACTGCACGTTGTAAGTACCAAAAGTGCTGTAAGTGTGTGTTGTGTTTTGTTGCGAAGCAGTATTGCCATCGCCGAAACTCCAGTTATACGAGTTGATAGTTGTGTTGTATGGGTTGATAGTTTGGTCGGTAAAGTTCATTGTAGCGCCATCGCATACAGCAGGCGAAGTGAAATTGATAAGTGTACCAATTGTAACTATAACCGGGTTTGTTGTTGTATCGGCGCAACCTGCACCCGATGTGGTAATTAACTGTATGTTGTAAGTATTAGTTAACGCATACGCATGCGTTGGGTTTTGTGCTGTTAGTGCAGAAGAACCATCGCCAAAATTCCATTGATAACTTAAGGTACCGCTACTTATAGTTGATGTATTGTTTGGTGCAGCTACACTATCGTTACAAACATCTGCAACGGTAAAAGCAGCAACCGGGTTTTCATTAACGGTTACCACTTTAGTCAAGCTATCGGTACAGGTACTATCATAATATAAAACTACAGTTGCATTGTAGCTGCCAAAGGTGGCATAAGTGTGTGTTGGGTTTTGTACGCTATCGGTAGCAGCATCACCAAAATCCCAACGGTAAGCGTATATAGTGGTATTGTAAGGGTTGGTTGTTTGGTCGGTAAATACTGATGTGGTGCCTTCGCAAACAGCGGGTACGTCAAAGTCAATTATAGTGCCGCGTATTACTTGTATGGTATTGGTAATTGAATCGGTACAACCTGAATCGGAAACAGCAGTTAATTGAATATCGTAATTACCCGATAGGGCATAAGTGTGTGTTGGGTTTTGAGAATTATCAATAGCGGTATTATCGCCAAAGTTCCAACTGTAACTAACGCTGCCGTTGGCTATTGTAGTAGTGTTTACAGGTGTTGCAGTGCCACTGTTACATAAATTAGGTACTGTAAATGCAACAGCAGGGGCATCGTTTACACTTTGCGGTTTTACCAAAGTATCTTCGCAGCCCGAGCCATATACTAATACCAGAGTTACATTATAAGTACCTGCGGCTGCGTATGTGTTGGTAACGTTTTGCCCTGTAGTGCTGTTGCCATCGCCAAAATCCCATCGGTAATCTAATATGGCCGAGCCGGAAGTATTTATTGTAGCATCGGTAAAATTAGTTGGTTGGCCCAAGCAGGTAGCCGAACCCCAAAACATAGGATTGGCACCAATAATAACATTTATAGGTTTTGTAATACTATCGAAACAGCCCGGAGATGATGCAGTAAGCTTAACATTGTATGCGCCTGATTGGCTGTAAGTATGCGATGGATTGGCTTGTGTGTTAAGGGGTGTATTATCGCCAAAATCCCAAGTATAAGTAATGGTGCCCGAGCTGATGGTAGAATTATTGGTAGGGGTTAATACACTATTGCGGCAAAGGCCTGTGCCATCAAAATCGGCATGCGGTTGGCCGTAAATAGTAACTTGATGGCTGATGCTATCGGTACAACCCGAAGGTGAAATTAAGTTAAGCTTAACTGTAAATGTGCCACCCGTGGTATACTGATGCGAACCTGAAAAAGCAGCCGAGGTAGTGCCATCGCCGTAATCCCACAGCCATTGATAGGTTGAGTTTGGAACCACTTGCGATGTATTTTGGAAGTTTACAGCTACACCCTCGCAGGCATTACTAAAAGTAAACCCCGCCGTATCGTGTGCTACATAAATATATGCGGTATCGTAGCCATCGCAAATTCCATTTACAATATTATGGATGTACACTACCGTGTCTTGGTCGGCATATAAGTGTAGTATGTAAGCGGTATCGGTAGTAACGATAGTGGTATTTCCGATAGTCCAAAAAATAGAATCGGGAGGTATGCGGAAACCCGCTTTAATATCTAAGTTTTGCGCACTGCATAAATTGTATGGCCCGTATAAGGTGGGCTCGGGGCCTAATACTTTTATGGTATCAATAGTTATGGTATCTTTTAAACATGCTCCCAGTAATTCATAAATAAACGTAACGGGATATTTGCCGTAATTATGGTAGGTGTGGAAGAAGTGTAGCGTATCATACACATGCGGCGAGCCATCGCCTAAATCCCATTCGGTATAAATAAGTTTAGCAGTATCGGGAACATCTAATGAAATGTTTACCGTATCATCGGGGCAGTAAGCTTTGGTAGAATCGTAAATACTTAGAAAAGGTATGGCTACCCGCACACCTGCCGAGTAACCGAACGATTCCCATTGATCGGTATAGCCATATATATAGGCTATAACCCCTTCATTTGATTTTAGGGTATGATCGCCAAAGGTGAGTGGTACATTAGCTGTAGAATATAACGTGTTGGCAGCAACAGGTGTAAATGTGCCCCCGGGCAAGCCTGCGCCATCTAAAGTTACATTGGCTATATCGGTTGTTTTAGCAACAATATTTGCAAACCAATAATGTGTTTGCCCCGGCGATAAAGGGAAGGTAGGGAAAGTAATAATATTAATACGTTCCGATACTGGGCTTTGGGCTATCATCATAGGGTCGCCGTTTTGGTTGTTTGATCCTCCGGACTGCGAACTACCCATTAGCTGTACTAATGAAATTGTTTTATCGGAACTAACAAAGGCCCTTTGGTTGGTTGTAAAGTCGTAATACTGCCCTGCATTTAGGGTAGTAATGGTTGTATTATTTAATTTTACAGTAGTTGCATTTTGTGTAGCTACCACCCTAAATTTATCGGGCTGGGGTACTCCAAAAGGCACAGTAATGTACTCGGTACCCAAGTTGGCAAGCGGTGCCATTTGCTCGCAAATGTGGTCGCAGCAGCAGGCAAGGTTTACTGTAATACATACACTACCCGCAAATAGCGAAAAATCCTTACCGTTGGTACCAGTAACAGTGGTGCCGCTTAGGTCGTTATCGCTTTGTAATAAATAAGTATCGCCACTATCAACAGTTACGGTAAAAGGTGCGCCTGCCGCATGTGTTCCGGCTACAACACTGGGGGTAATGGTAACGGTTGTAGCATCATAGTTGCCAACTACCAGTAATTCGGTAGCACCATTATAGTTATTGCTGCCACTTGTTTCGCGGTATGTGTTTACTATGTAGTCCTGGCCTATTGAGTTAATAGGCGCAACCACGTTTCCATCAGCAGTAGCATTGCCAAAGTTGTAGGTATATACACTTACGCATTCATCGGTAACTACGTGTACGCCTTGGTTGGTAACTACATCGTTAGTAACATCCAGTGCATCGGCCATAGGCGGGTGTACCTGTGTAGTAACACCGGGGGTTACTGTAAAATTTTGGCTCCAGCCTGTACCGGGTATGCTTATAGTGCCCGCGGTTGGTGCATCGGATGTAATAAATACTATGGCATCATCCGTATATATGTTTTGCATAAAACCCATCCAAAAATTTTTGCCTTTGGATATTTGTGCCGATACGGAAGTTGTAAATAGGAGGAAAGCAAGCAGTAAAACAGGGTACAGCTTTTTCATTGGTTCAGGGGTGTATAGTTTGTTAGTAGTGTAATGTTTTTACTAAGACATAGCGTAATTAAGTAAAAAATGCCAAATAATTAATCTTTTTCCTGCAAACTATTAACAGCAGGCTTTAACAAGGTATTAACCTTTTAGACGGGTATGGCTTACCTATGGTTGTATCAGGTTATGGATTAATGTATGAGGGCTATTGCCGCTAATGTTTGTTAAACTTATTCAGCAATTAAAAGCTAACCATGTAAATAAGCGTTTTTGTATCAGTATTATTTCAGTTAGGTTTGCCATTCAATTTTTAATAAATGCAGAACAACGACGATCTACAGCCGTTATCATACCGTAAGCCATCTTCCTCTAATCCTTATGCGCCGTTTATATATGCGTTAATACTTGCCTTTGGCGTAATGCTGGGCTTTGTAATTAATAGTGTAACAGTGGGCAAGCAAGCCCTGGTAAGCAATAGCTATAATAAGATTGATGATATAATGAACTACATCAACCTTAAATATGTTGATACTATTGACCGTGCCGAGCTAACCGATAAAACCATTAGCGAAATGCTTTCGAACCTCGATCCGCATTCGGTATATATACCGGCATCGGATGTAAGCGAAATGAATGAATCGCTTGAAGGGAATTTTGAAGGTATTGGTATTGAATTTTATTTAGTGCAAGATACCATTACGGTTGTTACACCCATTGTTGGGGGGCCATCGGAACTGGCAGGCGTTAAAGCCGGCGACCGAATTATTAAAATTGATGATACAATTGTAGCCGGCGTAAAAATTAAGGATACCGATGTAAAACATAAGCTACGCGGGCCTAAGGGCACTACCGTTAAAGTTTCGGTATTGCGCAGCGGACGTAATAAACTTATTGATTTTAATATTTCGCGTAATAAAATTCCCTTATATAGTGTTGATGCTTCGTTTATGCTGAATAAGGAAACGGGGTACATTAAAATAAGCAACTTCAGTTCAACCACACACGAAGAATTTGTGGCCAGCCTGCACCAAATGGAGGACAAAGGCATGAAAAAGTTAGTGATAGACTTGCGCGGCAACCCCGGCGGGTATTTGCAGGCGGCTACCTCAATAGCCGATGAGTTAATTGCAGGCGATAAATTATTGGTTTACACCAAAGGTAAAGCCTACAACAGGCAGGACTACCGCGCCAGTAAGCCGGGTGTATTTGAAAAAGGTGGTGTTA
>Ga0164241_10004364_pt1 | contig 13753 bp, 10 predicted proteins | sample OricomyardsoilBY_FD_108780 | JGI IMG/M metagenome (GOLD analysis project Ga0164241, IMG submission 108780) | Backyard soil microbial communities from Emeryville, California, USA - Original compost - Back yard soil (BY) | ecosystem: Environmental > Terrestrial > Soil > Unclassified | place: USA...
CTGCGCGGCCGTTGCCCGCAACGGCGAGGCGTAGATCTCGGCGCGATTCGCCAGATTGGGGGCGTACGCGTCCCAGAACCACTGCATCATGGCGCGCGACAGGAAATAGCCGTCCGCATACTCCTGGTAAGATTCGGTTTCGAAATTGGCGTCGGTGACCGGCCAGAGCATCACCTGGCACTGGAGCTTCGCCCCCCCCTGATGCAGCGCCTTGAGTGCGACCGCGGCAGTCATGTTTCCACCGACGCTGTTGCCCACGATCGCGAGTCGCGTCCCGTCGACCTTGATCTCGTTACCGTGGGCAGCCACCCATTTCGTCGCGGCGTAGATCTCATTGATCGCGGTCGGATACTGCGCTTCGGGCGACGGTGTATAATTCACGAAAACGGCGGTGAAGCCGCTATCCACCACGAGATCGCGAACGAACCGTTCATGCGTCGGAAAATCACCGAGCACCCAGCCACCGCCATGGACAAACATGAACGCCGGCCCGATCACCTTGCTTCCGACTGGCCGCACGATCGTCAAGTTTACCGCCAGCCCATCTTGCGTGATCATCTTCGTCTCGATGTCGCACGGCGGCAACTTGAGCGGAACCGATGCCTGCGCATCCACGAGAACCTTGCGTGCGTCGGCGGGCTTCAGTGTTTCGATGGGGCTTCCTCCGGACGAATTGAGGGCTTTCAGAAATTCGCGGATGCGAATTTCGACTTTCGGATTTTGGGACGGATCGACGAGTTTCATGGCAGATTGGTTGAGATTGGCGGATTGAGCGGGAAGCGAAGCGGCGGGAATGGCCGCGAGTACGAGGACGGTGGCGAGAGGGAACGCACGGAATCGCGAGATCGTTTTCATAGGCGTAGTGAGGAGCTATCGAGTGGTGTCGTCGTCTTTGAGCATCGCGCGGCGCTCCCATCGACGGGCGAAACCTTACCAAATTTCGCCCGGCGATTTTAATTCCCCGACTAGGTGGACGCAGAATAACCACATTGGGTTATCGCACCAATGAAGCCATGACCGGGATTCCCGTTGTGTTCGCAGAGCAGCTTCCCTTGACTGACAGCGACAACTCATGACGAAGTCCAAAACGATTCGCATCTTGTGCGTGGACGATCACGCGGTAGTGCGCGAAGGCCTCATGGCGATGATCAGCACGCAAGCGGACATGACGGTGGTGGCCGAAGCGGGCGACGGACAGACTGCCTACGAGAAATTTCGAGAATACGAACCGGATGTCGTGCTGATGGATTTGAGCATGCCCGGAAGCGGCGGTATCGAAGCCATCAACCGGATTCGTGACGAGTTCCCCGCGGCACGCGTCATCGTGTTGACGACCTACGAAGGTGACGAAGACATTCACCGGGCGCTCGAGGCCGGCGCCCAGGCGTACCTGTTGAAGAACATGGCGCGACAAGAGCTGGTCCAGGCCATCCGCAAAGTGCAGGCAGGTGAAAAGTACATTCCCTACTCCGTAGCTGCGCGCCTCGCGGAGCACACCCCCCGCGTCGCTCTTAGTCCTCGCGAGCTGGCGGTCTTGAAACTCATTGCCGATGGCCTTCGCAACAAAGAGATCGGGGACCGCCTGAAGATCGCCGAGGACACCGTAAAGGTTCACATTAAAAATATTTTCGGGAAACTTAACGTTATCGACCGAACCCAGGCGGTAGTCACCGCTACGGAACGCGGTATTCTGCAGCTACATCGCTCGGAATAACCCGAAAGGGTTAGTTTTAACTAACCCGGTCGGGGAATTGGAATCGGGCCTGATTGGCCTAGAGGTTGCGGCATGGAGTCTCCGGCCGAAAAAATCAGCCTACTAATCGTCGACGATCACCCAGGAGTGCGCGACGGCATCCGCGCTGTCATCAACGCCCAACCAGACATGAAAGTTGTCGGTGAAGCGGCGGACGGCGCTGAAGCCATCCAGCAGTTCCGCCGCCTATTGCCCAATGTCACACTCGCCGACGTAACCTTGCCCGTCATCTGCGGCATCGATGCCGTTTCACTGCTCCGGAGGGAATTTCCCCAAGCGCGCTTCATTGTCGTCTCCGCCTTGGACGACGAACAACTGGTCGATCGTGCCTTCGCGGCCGGCGCACAGGCTTTCCTCCACAAAAACCAGCTGCGTCGCGAGCTCCTGCCGGCGATCCGCGCGGTACACAACGGACAGCGCTATGCACCCTAGGTAAGCCGTACCCCCGATTTCAGATTTCGTGTATTGCCGGCGAATTCAGTCCAGCCACCCTGAATGCCGTCGCCATGCCGCCCTCCGCCATGAACCACCGATACGTGAGGGCGCGGATCGGCGCGATCATCTGCGGAGCAGTAACCGCGATCTCCGCGCTGGCGCTGGATCCGGCCAAGGGCATCACCCAGTTCGCCCATCGCAGTTGGAATGCGACACAAGGCGTCGGCGAGGTTTACTCCATTGCGCAGACGAGCGAAGGCTACCTCTGGATTGCCACCAGCAACGGAACATTCCGCTTCGACGGAAAAAATTTCAGCCCTTTGGAAACGGATACGCGCGAGCCGGTCCGGCTGGGAATGACACCTTATCAGGTGACGGGCAGCCGCGATGGTAGCCTGTGGATCGACTGCGGCGATAAAGTCCTACGTATTCGCAACGGCAAGCAAACGGTTTACTCGGAGAAGAACGGTTTGCCCGGCGGCCCGGTGCAGTCGTTAAGAGAAGAAAAGGATGGCTCAATCTGGGTCACCGGCCTGTCAGGATTCTCCCGATTTGCTGAGGAGCGGTGGCAAAAGTTCGGAATTGAAGGCATGGAACTCGTCGTGCCGCCGTCCACGACGCTTCTGGACAGCAACCAGAACGTTTGGTCGGTCGTATTTGACCGCAGCCGGGGTCGGTTTGTCGCCGTGGTGCTGCGGCCGGGAATGACCGCGTTCCGCTCAGCAGATGATGCGTCGCGTGCCACCAAGCCATACGTGAAGGCGCTGCGCGAAGATCAGAATGACACCACCAAAATGGCGGAGGCCCCGGATGGGAAGATCTGGACCGCGCAACGTTACCGGCTCGCGGTGCGGGGATTTATCCCGGATCAGACCGGCCTCAGCTATGGTGGTGGTGGCATCGACCTGGTGTCCCGTGACATTTTGTTCGATCGCGACGGCGGCTTGTGGATCGCCACGCTGGGAAAAGGGGTGCATCGCGTGAGAGACACCGCCACCTTGCCGTCGGTCGAAGCGAGCAAGGCAATCGCTGCGGCGGACAAGTTTACCCAGGACGACGGATTGTCGAGCGACTACGCCATGTGTATTTTCGAAGACCGCGACGGAGGTATCTGGGTCGGCACCTCCGGCGGACTCGATTATTTCGGCGAGAGCAAATTCACCACGATTTCATCACGCGAGGGATTACCTCCGGGACAGGGCCTGTTGGTGCAGCCCGCCGGGAACATCGGTGTCTGGGTTGGCTCCACGAATGGTTTTGCGCGGATTGAATATGCCGGGCCGAAGGTGACAAATCATGCCTTCTTCAAACTCAAGGACGATGACCAGCCGGTGGAGACGCTGGAAAGTGTCTTATGCGTGTATTCCGATCCCCAAGGCGGTTTGCTTGCCGGCACGTCAGCAGGTGTGATGGCATTTCAAAACGACGGCACTGCGGCGACCTTCCTCACGGGAGCAAACCATCGCATCGATGGACGGCAAGGTCGTCCACCCGAGCGCGGGGATCTCACCCACGTCTGGACCATGACGCGCGACCAGGAGGGATCGTTGTGGCTGTTTGATGAAGGACACGGCGCGTTTCGTCTGCGTGGGGAAGAGCTGCAGCAAGTGCCGCTGGCTGGAATCGATTCAAGCCACGTCGTAACCACGTGTCACACGGATCGCGCTGGCCGGGTCTGGATGGCGATCTACAGCAGAAAAGACGGGACCGGATCTCTGGCCTGTTACGACGCGGGCAAGCTACAGGGGTATTCCCAAGGGGACGGCCTCTTTACCGGCAAAATTCAATGTATCCTAAGTGACGCCCAAGGTCGCATCTGGGTCGCCGGACAAGGGGGCCTCAGCAAGTTTGAGCACGGTCGGTTCCAAACCCTGACACGGCAGAATGGCCTGCCCGACGACAATCTTTTCTCGGTACTCGAAGACAACGATGGGGATTTCTGGCTCACCGGACGATCGGGCATTTTCCGCATCGGCGCCCGTGATCTCGACCACGCCCTGACCGCAAACTCCGGAACGGTTGCCAACGAATTTTTTGAGCAAAACGACGGACTCCGCGGATTTGTCGGTGATTTGATTGGCCTCGGAGGTCTTGGCGGTCGCGTAATCGCAACGAAGAGTTTCGATGGCCGGCTGTGGATTCCCACCAGCGCCGGATTAACGACAATCGATCCCCGTCAAATCCTCCGGAATAAAACTCCGCCGCCCGTCCATATCCAGAAAATCGTGGCGGGCGGAAAATCGTATGGTCCGGCGGAGTCCTTGGCGCTGCCCGCGGGCACTCGCGACTGTGAATTCGACTACATCGGCCTCTGTTTCGCCGATCCATCCAAGGTGCGCTATCGCTACAAGCTCGAGGGCTACGACGAGCAATGGGTGGAGGCAGGCACGCGAAGTCAGGCCTTTTATTCGAATCTCAAACCCGGCAGCTATCGCTTCCGCGTCATAGCATGCAACAACGACGGCGTGTGGAACGAGACCGGTTCCGCAGCCGCGTTTTCAATCACTCCCGCGTTTCACCAACGGGCGTGGTTTCCCATCGTTTACGTGCTTCCGATCGCACTGGCGCTTTGGAGCCTGCACCGGCTGCGCATGGCGCAACAAGCCGCTCGCGCGAATCTCCGCCTTGAATTGCAGGCCGTCGAACGTCAGCGCATCGCCCGGGAACTGCACGATACTCTCCTCCAAGGCTTCATCGGTGTAGGATTGAAACTGGAGGCAATCGCGACCGGCCTGCCCGAATCGCTGTCACCAGTCCGCGACCAGTTGCGCAAGGTTCTGGACCAATCCGATCAATATCTGACTGAAGCACGCCATTCGGTAATGGAACTGCGCTCGGCATCCCTCGATCGGAGCGACGATCTCTCTCACGCTCTCGTCGGAGCCAGCAAACGATTGACCGACGGCACGGGCATTCAGCTGGTAAATTCCGTGGACGGATCGCCGCTGAAACTTCCAGCGCAGCTCGAGAGTAATCTTCTCCGCATCGGCGAAGAAGCCGTCAGCAATGCCGTGAGACACGCCCGTCCCACCCGCGTGGAGCTGACACTCAAGTTCGGACGGAAAGAACTATCCCTGCGAATCCGCGACAACGGGTCGGGCTTCGACCCACACGGTCCCGCCGCCACGAAGGCCGGCCATTTCGGCCTGGTGGGAATGCACGAACGCGTAAAGGGCCTGGGTGGCCGCCTGATCGTGACCAGCCAGCCTGGCAAGGGCACGGAAATCGTCGTGACGGTTCCGATCAAACGCGACCCGGCGCGGCGCTGGTTCAAAAACTTTTTCTGATCTGGACGTAGACGAATCTTTGCCGCGGGTCATCGGCGACATCGTAATAACCTGTGCCGTTCGAGACGAAGGTCGGCTCCTGGTTGAAGGCATTCAGTACGCCCAGGGTGAGCCTCATTCCACTCAACCAAGCCCTGCCGGATTGCGCGGCCGCTCTCATCGGGAATTCGTAGCTGGCCTGCAGGTCCCAGCGCAAAATGGACGACAGTCGCTCACCATCGAGCGACGAGGCGCTCGGGTAACTCGCTGACGGTGCCGTCGTGTTCGTGGAGCGCGGTCCGACGTAGCGGCTGGAAATGGTCGCCGACCAGCGGTGCAGCGACCACGTCAGCGAGGCATTGCCGCGCCAGCGGACCGGACCGCTGCCTCCGGCGGTATCGATCGTCGGAGAGTTCGGAGTGGGTCGCAGAAGGAAGTGGTTGGTGAAGCTCACGCGCCCCACGAAATCGAACGTGCCTGTGGATCGTGTCTCGATCGGGTATCGCGCCGAGAAGTCGAACCCTTCGGTCTGCGTCTGCGCGGCATTGAACGCACGCGCGTCGACTGCCGTAATCCGGCCCAGCCAGCCCTTCGCGGCATCGTCGGCGGTAGGAGCCTCGCGCGTGATCAGAAATCCGTAAGCGTCGGGATTCGCGATGACATTGACGAACGACTGGGACGTGACGGCGTCCTGCTTCTCAATCCGCCAATAATCAACGTTGAGGGACAGCCGCGGCAGGCCACTGGGCGTCAGGATTAGGCCGAACACAGATGATTCGGCGGTCTCGGGCTTCAGGTTCGGGTTGCCCCCCTGTGAAACTGTCATGGCCGGGGTGAACTGCAGCATGTTCCCGCGTTTCGGATCCGGAAAGACACCGGGGATCTGCACCACGGAGACCGCCTGGCTAACGGCGCCCCACTCCGGCGGATAAAATCCCTCAGAATACGACGCGCGTAGTGCGACATCGCGGGTGATCTGGAGCTTCGCGGCCACCACGCTGTTGTCAGCCGATAGCTCGGAAACGAAAGAGGGTGCCGTCGGATAGTGCATGCCGCTTTCGTCCCGTTCAAGCGCGATGCTTCCTTGGATCTCGAACGACTCGATGGGCACAGGACGCCAGCGCGGCCCAATCACGGGAACACTGAGTTCGATCGCCCCCATCCAGATCTGCCGCGTACCGTGCGTCGGGCTGGGGCTGGACGGCACCGGGCCGTTGTGGATCAACTCAGCCCAGGCCTCGCTGGCCGTGATCACTTGGTCATTGTGATAATCCCAATTCTGATATTTCACGGCCAGCGATGTTCGCAGCGGTCCCGCGGGCAATTGCAGTAATTCGCCGAGAACGCGCGCGTTGAACTCGTATTGAACGCTGTTCGCGCCGCTCGAGCGCGCGTATTCGAAGTACTTCTCCGAATCTGCTTCCGAAATGGGATGCTGCGCATGGTCGGCGAGAATCGGGTAAACCGCGCGGCGCACGTCGAGCGGCGCGGGAGGGCCGGGATTGGAAAACGGCGTCGGATTGATGAGGCTGTAGAGATTGTCCGGCGGATTGCTGCTATCCACCGTACTGTGTGCGTAATCAATCAAGCCGTCGACGGACCACTCCCAACGTGAAGTGAAACGCCCCTTGAGACCGAGGACTGCGCGCGCAGCTTCGTCGCGGTACGACACTGAGGGCTCCTGAATATCCGGCGTATCGAGATATATATTAACCGGGCGGCCCACGAACCCGGGTGTCACACCGGTGCGAAACGGGTTGAGCGGATCCGTCGCGGCGAGAGACAGGATCAGTTGCTGCGGCATCGAGTAGTCCTTGCGATTCCGTCCGAGAGTGAACTCCCCGTAGCCCGTGAGACGATCGCCTACGAACTCATGTTCGACCTGGGCATTGAGGCTCAGCGAGTCGATCGGCTCGTACAGGACCGAGCGCCCGAAGCGCGGGGCAAGCGTCGGGGTTCCGGCGGTGGCAGCAAACGACGACGGCGTGAGTACGAGGGAGTCGCTGGTGGTCGTTCCGGATGGGATGGCGGCATAGCGGACTCCAGGAGCGCCGGGAACTCCGAGATCATTGTTGGCTGCCGATGGCGGGTTACCCACGACGATCGTCGCCGGTGCCCCCGCGAACGACGGAATAATCAAACTCTCAAAGAGGCGCACTCCCTGCGCATTCACTGCGGTGGAATCCGGGCCGTAGCGCCTCAACGCTTCGTCGAGGTAACCGCGTTCGTTCGCGCGCAAAAGTTCCCGATGTTGGTAACTGAGAGTAATCGTGAAGCTTGTCTTCCCCTCATTCAGAACCCGACCGTCAAGATAAGTGGCGCGAAACTCCGTGGCGCCACCGTCCGTCGACGTGCCGGAATAAAGATTCAACTCCCGGCCTACATAGTCTTTCCGGAGTATGATGTTGATCGCACCGCCGATGGCGCCGGCGCCATAAATCGCCGACCCGGAGTACGGCAGGATCTCGACGCGTTCGATCGCGGCAATTGGGATACGACTGATGTCCGCACCCCCGTCCCCCAACAATCCGGTGCGCGGCAGGGCGCGACCGTTGATCAAGATCACCGTCTGCGCCGAGGAAAATCCGCGCAGCCCGATAGTCGATGCCTTCAGGGTCAATCCGCCGCCGGTGTTCGTGTTGCTGACCGGGCCCTGCAAGCTGGTCGTCGTGCTGCTTACCTGGGGAATGTTCCGGAACAATTCCTCGATGCTGGAAATGCCCAGCCGCTCAATGTCCAGTCGCGTGACGACGTCGTGGTAAAGTGGAGCGTTCTCACCGCCCTGCAGCAGCCCTCGATTGGCCAATCCATCGATGCGCGTGGCATTGATCTCGATCCGCTCAAGCTTGAGCGGACGATCGGGCGAGGCCAAATCGCTCGAACCGCCGGAATCATCGGCGTGCCCATTTTGCGCTCCAGCAATGAACGGCCACAGCAGCGAGATCAGCATGAAGACCCCTACCGCAGTCCCAGGATAGGATCGAAGGTGCCGGGAACCTGGAGGATTCATCGTAGTGGGGACGTGCAAGCGCTAGGAAAGCTTGTAGAATGCCACCGCGCAATATGTCCGTTGGTTAAAAAAAGGCGTCGACTAATTGCTGTGCGGAATCACCGCCTCTTCGGCCTAGCCGTCAGGACGCAGGTTGAGGATTCCCAGCTGGACGGCGGCGGGAATGGAAACACTGCCGAGAAAATAAGTTACACAGAATACTGCTCCCGAGACACGAACGCGCCGCTGGAAGCGTGCGTTGCCAACGCCAAAGGTCTGACAACTACTTTCGATGCCGTGCAGTACATGCAGTGACAATAATCCGATCGCAACGAGGTAGAATGCACTGACGACGGTTGGCTCAAAGCCGCGAACGATCATTGAATAGACGTCGGGCACACGTTCGCCTTCGCGCACGGCTACGAATCCCATGAAATGGAAATCGGCCTTCATCGTGTGCGGCGCCAAACTGCCCTTGAACGAATCAGCCTGCACCATCCCAAAGCTGAAGTGCGCCAGATGATAGAACAAAAAGGCGAGCACCACCACGCCCGTGAGCTGCATCGTACGCGACTGAAATGTCGCCTGCAACCACGTGGTCTTCCATGGCTGCGGCCCGCGGGCCCGGATATTCTCCAACGCGAGTGCCACCGCCGCCCAGATATGAATCGCCGCACCCAAGAGCAGGACAAGGCGTGCGAGCCAGAGTGTCGGGCCGAGCGCATGCAGGAACTGCGCATAGCCGTTGATCACGTCGGGCTCGCGAAAGATCAGAAGATTTCCCGCGAGATGCGCGATCGCGAATCCGAGCAACAGTATTCCTGTCGCCGCCATCAGAAGCTTCCGGCCGATGGAGGAACAGAAGAGGTAAACGATGCCACTCATGATGCAAATCCGGCGTACATGTCAGTCCTCCCGAATCGTCGAATGCGTTAGGAATCCACCGAAAACTCTGACATTTCCCAGACATCGAAGCCGCCATCCATCTCGACAACCGGATAGCCGCGACCAGACAACTCAGCACAGGCTGCCCCGCCCAACGGGCACGTGTGATGGTAGCAATACACCACCGCGACTTTGTCTTTGCTGATGTCGGGCGCCGCCGCCCATTGCTCAGGCGGAAAATTCACCGCGCCCGGGACGTGCCCCAAGCCGAAATCTTCCGCGCGGCGCACGTCCAGGATCGTGATTTCGCGCCCTTGCTGAATTGCTTGGTTTACCGCTGTTGGGCTGATCTTGAGCACGACGCCGGATCCGATGGACTGGCGAACTGCATCCAGTTCGATCGGTGACAATGAATTGTTCATGATATCCTCTCACATAGAGACGAATCAGGCCCGTGTGGTGTGACACCGCTTTTGCATTCCCCCGGAGCTGATGGGGCCGGTTAAAACCGATACGTCGCCTGCAGTGAAACGTAGTCCAGGTCGCTGGTAGGTCGCTTCTCCTCGAGGAATGCGCCCGCAACGATATGCGCGTAACTTAAGATGAAAGAGACGTGGCGGTTCAGCTTCCAATCAGCCAGCAGCGACCACTCTCGCCCGATGAAGCGTTCCTGACTGCCATCGGCGCCACGCACGAGATTGAGGGCGCCGCCGTAAACGCCGTCACCGAGGCTTTGCCGCCAGTACCAGGTACAGCCCGCTTCCAGGCGAAGCGACGGCGTCACGCTGAACTGTATTAACGGATGGACGTCCACGAGGTTGAGTGGGCCAATCACCGCCGATTCACCGAAATAGTTTCCCCGAGGGAAAAGTGGATTGAAGGTGCCGAGATCGACGTCGTCTGGATCCCGGTCGCCGCTGCTGACATTCGCCATCAGCCCCAAGCGGAATCGCCCGGTGGAGTAGCCGGTGTCCGACGCCACTGTCCAAGCGCGAATATTCCCGCGAGCGAAGCGACCCCATTGCGCTAAGGCTTCGAAATTAAAGTCGACGCCGCCTTGCACGCCAAAAAGCCGGAAGCCCACCGAGTGACGCCGCTCGTCGCCGCGCCCCTGGTTGAAGATTGCGTTCGGCCGTTCATACCCAAGAACGTATACGTCAGCCTTGCCGCCGAACTGACCGAGCGGTCGCGACGCGTAGACGCCCCAAAACTTTGCTCCGGCCTCGCTGCCGTCGTCGAAAATGCCCCGGTCCGTCTCGACCGGGCGGGCGACAAAGCCATCGATCCTCCAGTTCCTTGTTGCAAGGAGCAGGCGCACTGCATCGAAGGCGCGGCGGACATTGGGCCCCTCGCGCACACCAATTATCCGTTGCGACCCGTAGAGCATTTCTTGGCGCCCGAGACGAAGCGTCAATTCGGTTTCCGCAGATGTGCGCCGGGCGAAATCCATGAACAGCTGATGGAACGCGAGCCGGTCCTCATCGACCGGCCCCGGCATCCCTTCCTCGAAGCTTGCAATGGCACTTTGGAGTTGTGCGAACAACCGGAAGAAATCTTCCAGGTGGAGGTCCCCGTGCAACAGATAGCGTTGAAGCAGATATCCGTCCGAGTCACCCGCGTATGCGCCAAAATTGGGATATCGCAGAATCTTGTACTGCAGACGTACCTCACCACCGATCGAGGCATAAGCGCCGTCCGGTTTTCTGAGCGGAATAAATTTTAGCGATTCCAAAGCGAACCGCTCACCCGTTCGCTGCGCCGGATCCTGTAGGTAGCGGTAATCCTCCTCGTAGCGGAGCGGCTTGATGCCCGGAGCAGACCCTGCACCTAACGCGCCCAAGGCAATCAAGCCAAACGCCAACGAGGCGGCCGCCGCCCTCTGGATGCCGGTGGCGCCGGCAGAATCAACGTAACTATGCATCAACATAACAACGGGAGGCCGGGAACCGGTGCGCCGCGGCGGGATCGCTCCGGTTCCGGAGGGAATGCGACGCATCCTTCAGCACATACTATCGCCCTATTTTCCGTCGTCGCCGTTACTTCACGGCGTGCTGCGCCACGTCGGTGGCTCGCTGATAGCTCTCAGAGACGGCATTGTAGTGTGGCACCAGCTCATTGTAGAGCGCCCCCCATTGAGCCGCCTGCGGTGTATTCCACGTACGCTGGAACTCACAAAGCACCACATTGGTCGTGACAGGAATGATTCCGGCCTGCGTCAATCGAGCCAAGGTGACGCGCGATGCCATTTCGCTCGGATCGCCGGAAGCGTCCATGACTGCGTAGACCTTGAAGCCGTCAGCCTTTGCCTGCAGCGCGGGAAACGCGACACACACGCTCGTCCAAACCCCCGCGATGACGAGGGTCTTTCTTCCCGTCGCTTTCACGGTCTGGACGAAGTCCTCGTTGTCCCACGCGCTCACCTCGCCTTTGCGTGCGACATATTTCATATCAGGCGCGAACTTCGTGAGTTCGGACATAAGCGGGCCGTTCGAGCCGTTAGGCTCGGATGCGGTGTAGATGATTGGCGCCTTCGCCATCATCGCAATTTTGGCCAGTACTACCGTCGCTGCGCGCAGATCCCGGAGCGGCACGTCTTTAATTGTCTGGAATAGTCCTGTCTGGTGGTCGAGCAGCAGCACCACGGTGTCGTCGGGATCGAGCAGCACGTCCGCAGCGGCGGCACTCGGTTGATGGGTGATACCGGGAACGATGCGCGCTGTTTTGCGACCCTGAGCTTGCGAGAAGGCAAACGGCGAAAGGCCGAAGAGCATGCCGAGCGTGGCGACGATTGTACCGAGGGTACGAATATGTGTTTTCATGGTAATCGCGATATCGCGAATGTGAGGTGAGGCGCCACCCGGTGGGGATGGTGCCAGGTGGAAGTCTACGAGAGCTTGGCCTTGTCGAGGCCGTAGGCCTTGTCCGCCGAACCGGGAACCCGCCGGAAGGCGATGTTCACGCGATTCCACGCGTTGATCGACATGACCGCGAAGGTCAGATCCGAAAGCTCCTTCTCGGAGTACTGGGTGCGGACGCGCTCGTAGAGATCGTCGGGCACGCCTTGATCCGGCAGCTTCGTCAGGACTTCGGTCCACGCCAGGGCCGCCCGCTCGCGCGGGACAAACAACGACGATTCGCGCCAGGCCGCGACGTGATAGATCCGCAGCTCGCGCTCGCCGTGAATCTTCGCCTCCTTGACGTGCATATCGAGGCAGAAGGTGCATCCGTTCAACTGGGACGCCCGGATGTTGACGAGGTCGAGAATGCCTTGCTCCACCTTTCCTTCGTCGACGCACTCACTGAACTCGCCGAGCTTTTTGACCTGGTCGGGTGACTGTTTGATGTAATCGAGACGCTGGCTCATGATGATGTAATGTTTGATTTTGTGGTTTCGTTTCCCGGCTCCCCATGAAGCCGGTACATTACTGACGAAGGACGATCGTTTCCTGTGACAGGTGGCCGAGATCCCCCAGCCAGGACTTCGAAGCCTCCGCACGACAAAATGCCGCCGGCCGCAAACGATTGCGGCGCCTCCATGCGCATGGCCGCCCGGCCTGCAGCGCAAGGCGGGCGCCCAAATAATTCCAGTCCCCGTCCTATTTCGTCACCGGAAGGAAGTACGGTTTACCCGCGTTCTTCACGAGAAACACCACAAACTTGGCCGGCAGCCTGTCGCTGGCATTCCGCCCGACGAGGTGAATCCCACGGGGATCCTCGTAGAAGGTGTCACCGGGATGAAGCGTCACTTCCTTCTCCCCTTTCATTCCCATCACGATCGAGCCTTCGAGGACATAGATGAAGGCACTGGCATCATGTCGGTGAATCGGATCCGCGGCGCCCGGAGCGTAGTCGACGGTGATCATGGTAACCTCCTTGCCCGGGGCGTTTACCAGGGCCCTTGTCAGCAACTCGGTGACGCGGACCGGTTCACTTGCCGATGCGACCGCCATCGTGAATGAAAACAAGACCCAAGTCCTCCTCTTGCGGAGAAACGCAGGCCAGAAATCGCCGATCATGGCGGCAACGAATGAATGGATTTTTGTATTCATGGATTTGTCCTTTCTTGCGGTGAAACTTATTATCGCGCCGACGTCGCTGCGCGTGGCCTGGCCGTTTTAGTTTTCAGACAACGCCTCGGCCGCCTCCAACGAGGCAAGGTCACGATTGATCGTGGCCACCGCGACGAGGCGGCTGCCCTTGAAGTACCGGACTTCCGCGTCCCGCGCTGCCACGGAGCCGATTTCCTCGATGCGGTCCCACGACTCTGCATGGCCGACGAAACGAATGCTGAGGTCGTAGTGAACGCTCCAAAAGTAGGGCGGCTCCTTCAGCACGCTCTTTCCCCCGAGCATGGCCTCGGCCGCAATCTGTCCCTGGCGTTCAGCCAGCACCCAATGCTCCACCCGGATCGGAGGACCGCCGACC
>Ga0164241_10004365_pt1 | contig 13752 bp, 9 predicted proteins | sample OricomyardsoilBY_FD_108780 | JGI IMG/M metagenome (GOLD analysis project Ga0164241, IMG submission 108780) | Backyard soil microbial communities from Emeryville, California, USA - Original compost - Back yard soil (BY) | ecosystem: Environmental > Terrestrial > Soil > Unclassified | place: USA...
GAACGAACCGACTGCATCGCGCTTCGACGTCGCGAAACCACTCGAACGCCAGCGCCACTTCATCGGGCGCGTCGCCGACGGTGGCGATCGTCACGATGGTTCCCATCAGCGGTTCGCTGTGGGACGACAGGTGTTTACTGGGCTTTTTTGAGCGCGTCAACGACGGCATAGTAGAACGCGTCAACGCTTTGCGTAGCGCCGCTGACGTTGTTGATCTTCTCCGGCGTCTGATCCTTCATCACCTTCGCCGGCAAGTGCGCGATGACGTCGCACGAATACCGCGTGCGGCACTGCGCGATCGAGACGGCGGTGATCCGGCCGTACTGCAAGGTCACCGACGCCTGAATGTCGCCGTGGCGCGACGACCCCCAACCCAGATACGTGCCGTCCTTCAGAAACACACCGAGTTGAACCTCGGCTGACGGCGATGCCGGCGGCAGCGGCGGCGCGGCGTCCGCTTGCGTCGCCCCGAACGGCGCGGGCGAGGCTACCGGCGCGGCCGGACTCGCAGCGGACGTGCTCGCGTTTGCGGCGGTCCTCGCAGTCGCGGCGGTCGAGTTCGACGTCGCTGAAGCCGGTATGGCCGTCGTCGCCGCAGCCGTGGTGGGCGTGGGCGACGTCGCCGCAGCCGCGTTGAGCGACGCCGCAGCCGTGCTGAGCGAGGCCGGGCCCGTCGTCGCCGGCTTGGTCGAAGCTGCGGATGCGGGCGATGACGCCGGCGCAGAATGCGTCGCGATCTCGGGCTTCGCCGGCGGGTCGGCCGACGCTTCGATCGATGTTGAGGATTTCGAGATCGCCGGAACGACCGTCGCCTTGGCCGGGGCCGGTTTGGGCTCGACCGGAATTGGCAGCGGCGCGTCGGTAACTGCCTGTGTCGCTTCGGGTTGCGGGGCCTGAGGTGCGCGCTCCGGCAGGGCCGGGCGGCGTTCGCGGGCGGTGTGCTCGAGCTTTTCCGCAGCCGCCCGCGTACGCATGAAACCCGCCGTGTAGACGGTCATGACGGCGGCAGAACTCAGGGCCACGAGGGTATTGGAACGTCGACGTTTCACAGTGTCTGGTCGCGGGTTTCCTTCGACAACAGCACGCCGATCAATGTCAGCACGGCCGAGCCCGACAGGTAAAGACCCACAGACCCCAATCCATACGACTGCGCCAGCGCTGTTGCTGCATAGGGTGCCAGAGACGCACCCAAAATGCCCGCAATATTAAACGTCAAAGAGCTGCCGCTGTAGCGGACCGACGTCGGAAAGAGCTCCGACAGCATCGTGCCGAGCGGGCCGTAGACCAGGCCGATCAGGCACATGCCCAGGATCATCATGGTGGTCGCGCCGAACGTGCCCGCGTTGAAGAGCGGCGCCAGGGTGAAACCGAAAATCAGGATCAGCACGTTCACCCAGATGGCCGTCATGCGCCGGCCTCTTTCCGCGATGATCGCCGACAGCGGAATCGTCAGGCCGAAGAAGACGATGCCGATCAACTGGATGACAAGAAATTTCTCTCGGGTGAATCCAAGCGCCGTGGTGCCCCACGAAATCGCGAAGACAGTCATCAGGTAGAACAGCACGAACGCGGAGAGCGACATCATGATGCCGATCACTAGCGGGCCGAAGTATTTCGTGAAGACATCCACAAGCGGGACCTTCACGCGTTCGCGTCGTTCAATGGCCGTTTTGAATGTCGGGGTTTCGGTGATCGTCAGTCGCACGTACAACCCGAGGCCGACGAGAATCGAGCTGGCGAGAAACGGGATACGCCAGCCGAACGAGAAAAACTGTGCGTCGGTCAGCCACTCTGACAGCGCGAGAAATGCGCCGCCCGACAGCAGAAACCCCACCGGCGCGCCGAGTTGCGGGAACATGCCGTACCAGGCGCGCTTGCCGGGCGGGGCGTTTTCCACGGCCAGCAACACCGCGCCACCCCACTCGCCGCCCAGACCGAAGCCCTGACCGAACCGGCAGAGCGCCAGCAGAAACGGCGCCGCGATGCCGATCGTGGCATACACCGGCAGAAAGCCGATCGCCACCGTCGACACGCCCATCGTCATCAACGCCGCAACGAGGGTGGCCTTGCGGCCGATGCGATCGCCGAAGTGGCCGAACACGGCGGAGCCGAAGGGCCGGGCCACGAACACAATCGCGAAGGTCGCGAGCGACGCGAGCGTGGCCGCGGCGGGATCGGTGTTCGGGAAGAACAGCTTCGGGAACACCAGCACGGCGGCGGTGGCGTAGATGTAGAAGTCGAAGAACTCGATGGCCGTGCCGATCAAGCTCGCGAAGAGCACCTGGCGAGGACTGTTAATCACGGGGGTATTGTGCCCTACATGGGCCGTGACGCCCTCCTCTACAGATTTGGCGCGAGCCAGCGCTCGGCCTGCTCGATCGTCACACCTTTGCGCCGGGCGTAGTCCTCGAGCTGGTCGCGGCCGATGCGGCCCACGTTGAAGTACTTCGCGTCCGGGTGGCTGAAGTAGAGGCCGCTCACCGACGCGGCCGGCAGCATCGCGAAGTTCTCGGTCAACGTGATGCCGATCTGCGGCGCCCCCAGCAGCTCGAAGAGCGCGGGCTTCTCGCTGTGATCCGGACACGCGGGATAGCCGAAGGCCGGACGGATGCCGCGGTACTTCTCGTCGATGAGTTCATCCGGGCTGAACGTCTCGTTCTTGCTGTAGCCCCAGTCGTCGCGCACCTGCTTGTGCAGCGATTCCGCAAACGCCTCGGCCAGACGGTCGGCCAGCGCTTTCGTGATGATGGCGTTGTAGTCGTCGTGCTGCGCTTCGTACTCTTTGACGAGCGCGTCGACGCCGATGCCGGCCGTCACGGCAAATGCGCCGATGTAGTCCGGCACCTGCGCGCCGACGGGCGCGATGAAATCCGCCAGCGAGCGATTCGGACGCCGATCGGCGATGGGTTCCTGCTGGCGCAGCATGTGGAACCGCGTCGCCTCCGCCTTCCGGTCATCGTCCGTGTAGACGATGATGTCGTCGCCGTCGGCGTTGGCGGGCCAGAAGCCGTAGACGGCGCGCGCCTGGAAGCGACGTTCCTTGACGATGCGCGTGAGGATTTCCGTCGCGTTCTCATAGAGTTCGCGCGCCGGCTGACCGTAGGTGGGGTGATCGAGGATCGCGGGGAATCGGCCTTTCAGTTCCCAGGCCGAGAAGAAGAAGGTCCAGTCGATCAACGGCACCAGTTCTTCGAGACGCTGGTCGCTGATGATGCGCTTGCCGACAAACCACGGCGCGTGCACATGCAGGGCGTCCCAGTCGGTGCGCAGGTGGTTGGCGCGGGCCTCGGCGAGCGTGAGCAGCTTGCGCTCGCGCTTGGCGCCGTACTGCGCGCGCAGCTGTTCCTGATCGGCGCGCGTCTTCGTCATGAAGTCATCGCGCAGGCGATCGCTCAGCAGGCTCGACACCACATCGACGGCGCGCGAGGCGTCGAGCACATGGACCGTGGCCCCCGAGTACTCCGGCGCGATCTTCACGGCGGTGTGCTGCTTGCTCGTCGTCGCGCCACCGATCAGGAGCGGCGTCGTGATCTGGCGGCGTTCCATTTCCTTGGCGACAAATACCATTTCGTCGAGCGACGGTGTGATCAGACCGCTGAGGCCGATCACGTCGGCCTTCTGCTCGGTCGCCGCGGTCAGGATCTTGTCCAGCGACACCATGACGCCGAGGTCGATCACTTCGTAGTTGTTGCAGCCGAGCACGACGCCCACGATGTTCTTGCCGATGTCGTGGACGTCGCCCTTGACGGTGGCCATGAGCACGCGGCCGGCGGCACGCGAGACGCCGTCGGATTTCTCGGCCGCCATGAACGGCTCGAGATACGCGACCGCGCGCTTCATCGCGCGCGCGCTCTTGACGACCTGCGGCAGAAACATCTTGCCGGCGCCGAACAGATCGCCGACCGTCTTCATGCCGTCCATCAAGGGCCCTTCGATCACGTTCAACGGACGGCCGAGCTTCACGCGCGCTTCTTCCGCGTCCACCTCGATGAAATCGACAACGCCGTGGACGAGTGCGAAAGCCAGCCGCTCTTCGACAGGCTTCTCGCGCCAGGCCAGATCCAGTTCGCGCTTCTTGCCGGCGCCTTTCACCGAATCGGCGAACTGCACCAGCCGCTCGGTCGCATCGGGCCGGCGGTTGAACAGCACATCTTCGACGTGCTCCAGCAGATCCGCCGGGATGTCTTCGTAGACCGCGAGCTGACCGGCGTTCACGATGCCCATATCGAGGCCGGCTTTGATCGCGTGATACAGAAACGCCGCGTGCATCGCTTCGCGCACGATGTCGTTGCCGCGGAACGAGAACGACAGATTGCTGATGCCGCCACTGATCTTCACGCCGGGGCACGCGGCCTTGATCTGCTTCGCCGCCTCGATGAAGTTGATCGCGTAGTCGTTGTGCTCCTCGAGACCGGTCGCGATCGCGAGCACGTTCGGGTCAAAAATGATGTCTGACGGGTCGTACCCGGCCTGTTGGGTCAGCAGCGTGTACGCGCGCGAACAGATGGCGACTTTGCGCTCGATCGTATCGGCCTGCCCCGTCTCGTCGAAGGCCATGACGATGACCGCGGCGCCGTAGCGCTGGACGATCTTGGCCTTGTGCAGAAAATCGGCCTCGCCTTCCTTCAGGGAGATGGAGTTGACGACGCTCTTGCCTTGCACGCACTTGAGGCCGGCTTCGAGGACCGTCCACTTCGAGCTGTCGATCATGACGGGAACGCGCGCGATCTCCGGCTCGGTCGCGATGTAATTCAGAAACGTCGTCATCGCCGCTTCCGAATCGAGCATGCCCTCGTCCATGTTGACGTCGATCATGTTCGCGCCGCCGCGCACCTGTTCGAGCGCGACGTCAATCGCCTCGGTCCAGTTGCCATCCTTGATCAGGCGCATGAACCGTTTGGAGCCGGTGACGTTGGTCCGCTCGCCGATCATCTGGAAGTTGCTGTCGGGCCGAATGAAGAGCGGCTCGAGCCCGGAGAGGCGTGTAACGAAAATGGGACCGGAAGTTATTTCCGTTGGCTGGTCGCCGGAAATAATTCCCGGTCCCATTTTCGCCTTTGGCACTCGTGGCCGCGCGTGTTTCGACGCCTCGGCAATCGCCCTGATGTGATCCGGCGTCGTGCCGCAACACCCGCCCAGGATGTTGGCGAAGCCGCTCTCGGCGAAGTCGCGCAGCAACTCGCCCGTTTCCGAGGGCTGCTCGTCGTACGCGCCGAACGCGTTCGGCAGGCCGGCATTCGGATAGGCGCTGACCCAGCACGTCGCGATGCGCGAGAGCTCATCCAGATACGGGCGCATGTCGCGAGCACCGAGCGCGCAGTTGATGCCGATCGACCATGGGCGCGCGTGCTCCATCGCGAGATAGAACGCGTCCACCGTCTGGCCCGACAACGTACGCCCGCTCTTGTCGGTGATCGTGAACGAGATCATCAACGGCAGCGTGACGCCCTTCTCTTCCTGCACTTCCTGAATGGCCACGATCGCGGCCTTGGTGTTGAGTGCGTCGATAATCGTCTCGAGGAGGAGCACATCGACCCCGCCGTCGATCAGACCGCGCACCTGGTCGACGTACGCGGCTTTCATCTCATCAAAGGTGATGTTCCGAAAGGCCGGGTTGTTCACGTCCGGGGAGATCGACAACGTGCGATTCGTCGGCCCCATCGACCCGGCGACGATGCGCGGCCTGGACGGCCAGGCGGCCGTCACTTCATCCGCGACGCCGCGTGCGAGCTTCGCCGCCTCGAGGTTCAACTCGTAAACGAGATGCTCCAGGTGATAGTCGGATTGCGAAACGACGTTGGCGTTGAAGGTGTTGGTCTCAAGAATGTCGGCGCCCGCGTCGAGGTACTCGCGATGGATCGACGCGATGATCTGCGGCTGCGTCAGCACCAGCAAGTCGTTGTTGCCGCGCAGGTCGCTGGTGTGGTCCGCGAAACGCGAGGCGCGATAGTCCGCCTCGGTGAGCTTGTGGCGCTGGATCATCGTGCCCATCGCGCCATCGAGGATCAGAATGCGTTCGGCGACGAGGGCGTTGAGGCGATCGAGCGAGAGACGGGTCTTGGACATGACGGTCAGCGGCCTTTCGAAGTGCGTTTGGTGCCGACGGCGATCAGCACGGCAAAGGGGTCACCGGCGCTGCTCGAGCCGACACGGACGGTCGTGTCGGTGAAACCGGTGTCGGACAGCAGTGCGGTCAGCGACTTGTCGGTGAAACCGAGCCAGCGATCACCGAGCGTCGACGTCACCCAGTCCTCGCCATGCTCACGCAGGTCGAGGACGAGGACACGGCCACCCGGCCGGAGAATGCGATGCGCCTCGCGCAGCGCCACGCCGGGTTCGTCGGCATGATGCAGGGCCTGCGACAGGAGCACGAGGTCCATCGAGCTGTCGTCGATCGGCACTTTCTGGAGATCGCCGCGCTTCCAGGTGATGTTTTTCACGCCGCGCCGTTTGGCGAGGTCCCTGCCGCGGGCGATGACGTCAGACGAACGATCGATGGCGGTGACGCGTTTGGCCCAGCGGGCGGCTTCGATCGTGAGATAGCCCTCGCCGCAGCCGAGGTCGGCGACGTCGAGCGGCGGCATGAGCAGACCGAGCGCCCGCGACCAGGCGGCCCAGCTTCGACCGGGGACCAGCTGTTTGTGGTCCTGTCCGTCGCTCCCGTGGTCGCGGAATTCCTCACGGCGGACCCGCCGTACCTCCGCCAGTCGCACGTCATCGGCTTTGGTGGCGGGGGTGGTGGCGCCGAACGTCGCGACCAGCCAGGACCAGAGGCCGGCATGGGGACCGTTCGCGTCGACCAGCGCGTCGTCGAGGCGGTACCAGGAGAAGGTGCCAGTGCGCTGTTCGCGGACGAGGCCGGCATCCTTGAGCAGACCCAGGTGGCGCGACACGCCGGACTGCGCGACGCCCAGGATGGCGGTAAGCTCTGAGACGTTCAGCGACTCCTGGGCCAGCAGCCGCAGGAGCCGTAGTCGGGTGTCGTCGCCGAGAAGCCGGAGCAGATCCGAGGCGGCATCCATATATCCATTAATCTATATGCATGGATGAATTAAGGCAAATCCCATGACGACGCTGGTATTGGCACATGGCGCGGGCGCGGGCTCGTCGCATCCGTGGATGACGCGGGTCGCCGCCGGGTTCGCCGAGCGCGGGGTGCAGGTGGTGCTCTTCGATTTCCCCTACATCGCGGCCCGTCGGTCGATTCCCGATAAGCCGGCGGTGCTGGAGGCGACCTGGCGCGAGGTCTGGGGTGGCGTGATGGCGCGGGCGACCGGTCCCGTGTTTGCGGGCGGCAAGTCGATGGGCGGTCGGATTGCGTCGATGGTCGCGGCGCATGGCGTGCCGAACGGGTTCGATCCGGCGCCAGCCGGCCTGGTGTTCTTCGGGTATCCGCTGCATCCGCCCGGCAAGCCCGAGAAGCGTCGCGACGCGCACCTGCCCTCGATCCGCGTGCCGATGCTGTTTCTGCAGGGCACGCGCGATACCTTTGGCACGCCCGACGAAATGGAAGCGTTGGCCGCATCGCTGCCGCGGGCGACGCTGCGGCTGTGCGATCACGGCGATCATTCGCTGGCTGCGCCGAAGAAAGTTGATCCGAAGGGCGAGTTGCTCGACCGCGCGATGGACTTCGCGGCCGAGTGGATGGCTACGCGTTCGCGATAAATCGCGCGACGGCGGCCAGCATGTCGTCGGTCACTTCGTGTCCGGCGTCGCTGCGATGGATGTCGAAGTTCACGCCGTGTGCGCGCAGGAACGTCTCGTCCGCCGCGACTTTATCGGGTGTGTACCACTGATCCTTGGCGCCCGCGGCGATCATCACTCGCGGCCACCGGTCCGCCGGGACAGACTGCACATCCGGGGCGATATCGCCGCCGATGGCGACGATGCCGGCCGCCGGCCGCTTCCCCATCAGCCCTGCCCGATACGCCATCGCCACCCCCTGCGAGAACCCCATGAAGAGCAAAACGGGGTCGGGAGTTGTTTCAAAACAACTCCCGACCCCGTTTTCTCCAAGTGCACGGTCCACGTAGGCGATGTTGTCGGCGATGGCCTCGTCCCGGTCCTGCCGGGTCATCCAATTCGCTACGACCTTCTGATCGCCTCGGGCGTAGAACCGATTCATGGCCTGAATCGACACCAGCGTACATTCATCGCTGCCCGGCATGCGCTGCAGGACATCCATCATGTCTTCAGCGTTTTGCGCGTACCCATGAAAACCCACAAGCACGACCGGCGGCAAAGACGCCGGGAGTCGTTTCCGGGAAACGCCCACGGGCGTCATGACAAGCACCCGCCCGTGGGTCGAGGTGGAGATGCTCAGCGTGCGCATCGACCCACCCATAACACCTAGAAGAATTTCTTCGCGATCTTCAGGATGCCCTGGCTCCAGGGCACGCGATGCGTGACGCCGGCCTGACCTTCAAAGCGCGACATGTTGTCGAGGTACCACTTGTAATTGCGCAGTAACGCCTGCTTGTTCGAGTACTTCGGCGTGAAGCCCAGGACCTTCTCCGCCTTCTCGATCGACACGAACGATTCCTTCGCCACCGTGCCGTACGCCCACTTGTAAACCGGCGACAACCGCAGCAATCGCAAAAACGCGAGCGCCGCATTGGTCGGACCTTCCGGAAAGCCGATGATCTTCTTGCCTTGGCCGGCGGCGTCGAGTACGGCCTGGAAATCCTGACGCACGGTGCCAAATTCCTTCGCGCCGATGTTGAACACGTCGTTCACCACGGCCGCGTCTTTCGACATCGTGATCTCGATCGCCACACACAGGTCTTCGACATCAAGCAGCTGATACAAATTGTTCCCGCTCCCGGGCAGCGGAAAATTCTTGCCGTCCTTCGCCCAGTCGTACAGCAGCGCGAAGATGCCGAGCCGCTCCGGACCGACAAACGACTTCGGCCGGATGATCGGAATCACCAGCCCCTTCGCGCGGTACGACACGCAAAGCTCTTCGGCCTTGATCTTCGCCTCGCCGTACGGACCGACGCCCACCATCTGATCGTGCTCGTACAAGGGATGGTGATCCGGCACGCCGTAGACGGCCGTCGATGAAATATGCACGACGCGCTTCACGCCGGCGGCGACCGCCGCATCCAGCACGTTTCGCGTGCCGTCGACATCGGTCGACATGATTTCCTGAGTGGTGTAGAGCGGCAACGCGGCGGCACAGTGCACGACCTGCTCACACCCCGCGGTCGCGCGATCCACGGCGGCGCGGTCGCGGATGTCACCGACAAACGCGGTGACCTGGTCTTTGCAGTCTTCGTAGTCGAACGGTTGGGTATCGATCGAGTTGACGGAATACCCGCGGCTCAGGAGATATCGAACTAAGTTAATGCCGAGAAATCCTGAGCCGCCGGTAACCAGTATTCGCACGAATCTATTTTATCGGAGCGGGCACCGTAAGTGTGACGTCCACCTTCTTCAGCGTCGCGGCCAGCGACGATGCTTTGGCAATCACGGCATTGCCCTCCGCCATCGCCTTCGGCAACGCCGACTTGACGTCCGTGTACTGCGCCATCACGCTGCCGCTCGGCATCTCGCTGAACGCCAGCATCGACGACTTCGCCTGCGCAACGCGTCCAGCCACATTGGCCGGATCGAGCGGAGCCCCGCCCCCGCGACCGCCGCCGCCCTGGACGGGCGTCGGCGCCGGCACGCCGAACTTCACACGCACAGCGTCAAAGTCCTTCATGAACGCCGCCGATGCGGCCTTCACGTCCGCCGGGCCGGCGTCGATCTTGGCCTTCGCGCTGCTGAGCTGCGTGTAGAGCGACTGCAGGGCCGCCGCCATCGCCGTGCTCTGCTGCTGCAGCTGGTGCACGTCCATCGCCATATCGAAGTAGCGCTTCCGCTGCGCGTCGTTCATCTGCTCCATCGGATCCACGACGATCTTCAGCGGCTTCGTCTCGATCGTCTTGCCGCCGACGATGAGCGCCACGTTGTAGGTGCCCGGCAACACGAGCGGCCCCTGGGTCGCGCCGCCACCGCCGAAGCCGCCGCGTCCGCCGCCACCACCGCCGCACGGGTTGTCAGCCTTGTAACCGGCCTCCGGCGCGGGCGTCGTCGGAAACGCGCTGGCACCGCCACCGCGTCCGCCGCCACGACCGCCACCGAACTGGTTGTTCGCGTTGGTCGCCGCCGTCTCGATCGGATCGACACGCTGATCCCAGCACACGGTCTGGATGCCCGGCTGCGCGGTGCCCGCCGGCACGGTGAGTTCGCGCATCTGACGGCCGGACGCGTCCGTGATTCTCAGTTTCACGTCGCTCATCGCCTTCTTGAAATAGAGGTTGATGATCGCGTCGGTCGGCGGATTTTCACCGAGCCAGAACTGATGCGCCCAGAACTCGTCGTTCTTGTCGTCCCACTGGCGCCACTGCAGCGCCGGCTCCATCGAGAAGAGCTTCGCGTCGGCCGTGCCGCTCTGGGCTGCCGTGAACTCCTGAATCGGCGACAGGTGATCGAGAATCCAGATGCCGCGGCCGTGCGTCGCGACGATCAACGCGTTGTCGCGCGCGTGCTGCACGATTTCGTCAGTACGCACCGTCGGGAAATTCGCGCCCGACAGCCGCTGCCAGCTCTGGCCGCGATTCAGCGACAGGAACATGCCCGTCTCGGTGCCGACATACAGCACGTCCGGGTTCTTCTGATCTTCCGTGAGGGTCTTGATCGCTTCGCCCTTGAGGTTGCCGTTGAGCGACGTGAACGTGGCGCCCTGGTCCTTGCTCACCCAGATGTGCGTCTCGAGATCACCCGAGCGATGCGCGTCCGACGTGACGTAGATCACGTTCGGGTCGTAGCGCGACAGCACGATCTCCGACACGAAGCCACCCGGCACGAACCCCGGCAGCCGATCCGCGACCTTCTTGTCCCAGTTCTTGCCGCCGTCCTTCGAAATCGACACGGTGCCATCGTCGGTACCGGCCATGAGCAGGCCGGGCGCTTTCGCGGAATCCGACAGCGACGTGATCGCCGGCCACGACGCGACGCCGTCGTTTCGCGCGATCATCTTGGAGTCGGCCGTGTTGCGAATGCCCATGATCATCTGGTCGTCGCGGTTGTCGGCCGTCGTCAGATCCGGGCTGATCGCCGTCCACGAATCGCCGCGATCGGTCGTGCGGAAGACCTTGTTGCCGCCGACCAGCATCACGTTCGAGTTGCCCGCCGAGAACTGCAGCGGCGTGTCCCAATGAAACCGGTACTGGCCGCCGCCGTTGTTGTCGGTCGTGTTGACGGCCGAAGGACGGATGCTCTTACTCTCGCCGGTCACCTGGTTCTTGCGTGTGAGGTTGCCGTCCTGCGACTCGGTATAAACGATGCGCGGGTCGGTCTGATCGAGGATGGCGACGAAGCCGTCGCCGCCCTGCACCGTGTGCCAGCGGTCGTTGCTGATGCCGCCGCGCGTGCGCACGGCCGTCGGACCGCACCAGTTGTAGTTGTCCTGCATGCCGCCGCACACGTTGTACGGATATTCGTTGTCGTAGCCCACGTGGTAGAACGTCGCGATCGGCAGATTCGGGAACCAGATCCACGAACGCGTCATGTCCCACGTTTGAAACACGCCGCCGTCGCCGCCGATCAGAATGTGATTCGAGTTGGACGGATCCCACCAGATCGCGTGCTTGTCGTCGTGCACCTGCTGGTCGATCGCCGTGAACGTGCGGCCGCCGTCGATCGACAGCGACAGGCGCACGCTCGCCACAAGCACGCGGTCCGGGTTGTTCGGATCGACGCGGACCTGCGAGAAGTACATCGCGCGGCCATCCGGGTTCGTGCCCACGCGCTTCCAGCTCTCGCCGCCGTCATCGGTCCGATAGATGCCTTCGGTGACCGCCGCCGGTTCGGCGCCCGGTTCGCTGGCATTGCCGCGACCGCCGCGCCCGCCGGCAAACTCGGTCTGCACTTCGGCGTACACGAGGTTCGCGCTGCGGCGGAACACATCGAGGCCGATGCGGCCGTAGATACCATCCGGCAGTCCGTTGCCCGTCAGCCGCTTCCACGTCTCGCCGCGGTCGGTGGACTTCCAGATGCCGCTGCCCGGGCCGCCGCCGTTCATGCAGCACGCCGAGCGCTGGCGCTGGTAGGTGGACGCATACAGAATCTTGTGATCGGCCGCGCTCTGCACGATGTCGTTGCCGCCCGTGAATTCGTTCTCGGGTTTGACCACGACCTTCCACGTGGCGCCGCCATCGGTCGTCTTGTAGATGCCCCGATCGCCGCCGCCCTTGAAGAGCGGGCCCGTCGCCGCCACGAACACCGTGTTGTCATCGTCGGCATCGATGACGATGCGGGCGACGTGAAGCGAATTGGCGAGCCCCATGTTCTTGTAGGTGGCGCCGCCGTCGGTGGACTTCCACACACCACTGCCCCAGCTCGTGCTCTGCCGGTTATTGGATTCGCCCGTGCCGACCCAGACCGTGTCCGGATCCTTCTGCGACACGGCGAGGGCGCCGATCGACATCAGGCCGTTGTCCTGGAACTGCGGCTCGAAGGTCGCGCCGTTGTTGGTGGTTTTCCAGACGCCGCCGTGCGCCGAGCCCACGTAGAAGATCGCCGGATTGGCTTCGTAGGCGGCCAGCGCCGCGACGCGGCCGGACGCCTGCGCCGGGCCGATCGACCGAAAATGCAGCGACGCGAACGGATCGTTGGCGGATGTCGTACCCGATTGCCGCGCGACCAGCGCGACGCCCGCCACACACACCAGCACCGCACCCACACCGAGAAGTCGAAGTTGTTTCACCGTAGCCCTCCAGCCATAGAACGAACGCTGGATTCTACTACCGCCGGTCGGGTGTTGTTTCAGGTGAGGGTTTGACGGTCCGGCCTGACTCACCTAGAATTTCTAGGCGGAACGCGATGAGACGACGCCAGGATTCGGCCGCGGAGAAAGACCTGCTCGGCGGCACGCTCGACATGCTCATTCTGCAGATGCTGCGCGCCGGTCCGGCCCACGGCCTGCAGATCGCCCAGGACATCGAGCGGCGCTCCGACGATGTGCTGTTTGTGGAGCAGGGGTCGCTGTATCCGGCGCTCCATCGGCTCGAAAAGCGGGGATGGATCGCCTCACAGTGGGGAGTATCCGACACCCATCGTCGAGCGCGGTTCTACGAGTTGACGCGCGTGGGCAAGAAGCAACTCGCGGCCGAGTCCAGCCGATGGGAGGCGCTCACGAGGGCCGTTGCGCGCGCCATGAATCCGGGCGGCGTCAAACCCGCGAAACCCTGACAGCCCTGACAACCCGGACACGGAGGCGACCATGCGCTGGTTCCGATCCCGACCCCAACGATCCGACGCACGCGAGCGCGCCGAGGAAATGCGCGCTCACATCGAACACCTCACCGAACAGCTCGTCGCGCGTGGCCGGTCGCCGGAAGAGGCGGCCCGGGAAGCGCGGCTGGCGTTCGGCAACCCGCGCGTGAAGCTCGAGGAAGTACACGACGTCGATCGCCTGCCCGCCGTCGAAATGCTCATGTTCGATCTCCGCACGGCGGTCCGGTCGCTCAGCAAAGCGCCGGCCTTCACCGCCGTGGTGCTGACGGTATTGACGCTCGCCATGGGCGCGACCACCGCGATCTTTTCCGTCGTCGACGCCGTCGCCCTCCGAGGGCTGCCGTTCGACGAGAGCGACCGGATCGTGGCGATAGACCTGACCGACAAAGGCCGCATTCGCCCCGTCCCGCTCACCGCGCCGGATTTTCTGGCCCTGCGTGACGTAAATGCGTTTGACGGCGTCGCCGC
>Ga0164241_10004366_pt1 | contig 13751 bp, 6 predicted proteins | sample OricomyardsoilBY_FD_108780 | JGI IMG/M metagenome (GOLD analysis project Ga0164241, IMG submission 108780) | Backyard soil microbial communities from Emeryville, California, USA - Original compost - Back yard soil (BY) | ecosystem: Environmental > Terrestrial > Soil > Unclassified | place: USA...
AACAAAGTCTTTCGCAGCCGCAATAGAGCCGGTACCACCTGAACTACTGCTGGATGAAGAGCTGGAGCTGCTACTGCTGCTGGATGAAGAGCTTGAACCAGTAGATGAGGACGAACTGCTCGAGCTGGAGGATGAGGAACTGGAACTGCTCGAAGAGGACGCAGATGAGCTTGATGAACTCGAACTACTGGAGCTAGATGAAGATGAGCTTGAAGCACTTGAGCTGGACGATGAGCTGCCTGAACCGGACGAAGACGAACTGCCGCCGCCACTGCTCGAACTTGAAGACGAGCTGCTACTGCCACTAGACGAAGCACTAGAGCTACTGCTTGAACTAGATGAGCTGCTTGAACTAGATGAGCTGCTTGAGCTAGAAGAACTGCTGGAGCTGGATGATGATCCGCCTTGGACGGGAGGCCATTCTTCACCTGGGCACCACTCCTTGCCTGCATCCAACTTATGGGTGATATACGCGGCCAGTTGTTGTGCTTCCTGAGTGGATACGGAAGACGCTCCTGCGGCAGGCATGTACATATCAATGAACTCTGACAGCGGCAAATTAATCAAGGCACCAGCTTGGTTTTTGAAACCGTCGCCACCCAGGTCATATACATCCATACCACCTAAAACACCGCGCCAGACTGTAGTCCCATCAGATGGCACTGCCGCGTGACAGGCAGAACAAGTCTTGTCGGTGTAAAGCTTTTCGCCCTCTGCTACGTCAGAATCACAGGCCAGACCACCCGAAGACGAGCTGCTTGAAGAGCTGGAGCTGGAGCTGGACGAACTGGAGCTGGAAGAGGAGGAGCTTGAGCTACTGGATGAACTTGAACTGGATGAACCTGAGCTCGAAGAAGATGAGCTGCTTGAGCTTGAAGTCGAGGAGCTGCCGCTTGAGCTTGAACTGGAAGTCGAGCCGCTGGAACTCGAAGATGAGCTACTGCTGGACGTCGCTATACCAGTAGAGGAACTGCTGGATGAACTCGAAGAAGAGGACGAAGCGCCTGAACTGGATGAGTTCGAAGAGCTGCTTGATGAACTGGAGCTGCTGCTGGAAGAGCTTGAGCTACCGCCACCAGTGTAGTAATCGCTCATGTAGGCGGCGATATCCGCAGCACATCGAGCGTTGCAAAGCTGTGGATTACCTAACGGCATGGCCACATCAATGTATTGGGCCAATTCCTCAACAGGGGTACGCACCAAGTGATTGACATCAAACGTCCGGGTTACGCCAACGCCTGTAAAAATGCCGTTTTCTTCGTCCGTGTGGCAACCGGAACATAAAGCCGCAAAATCTGATTTTCCTTTCGCCTTATCAACCACCACGCCCGATGAAGACGAGGAAGAAGAGGAGGAAGAAGATGAGGAAGAACTCGATGGTTGGGTTTGAGGAGGTTTGGGGCTCGACCCTCCATTACTGCAACCCTGCAAAGCAAGGGCGCCGACTGTAAACAGTAATAACGCGAGATTTTTCAAGGTAAGTCTCCTGTACATTTTATACTTTGCGACGGAATTTGCTTCTTTATTGCTCACTTCGCCATTGGTTCTGAGAACATCCGGCTCGAGTGCCGGTTATCGTTATGCTTGCCGCGCCCTTTAAAGGTCTAATCGTATTTTTTGCACAGTCATCGTGACTGAGGTTGGCAAAAAAGTCAGAGATGGTCTACTGCCAATTCTTTTCCAGGCGGCATATTAAACGGCCGGTCAGAAATCAAGCAATGACGCGTACCCGCACCACGTGTGACAGAGTTGGCATTAACAGAGAGCTAAACGAAATAACCCAATGAATTTGATGGTTTTTAGCAATATGTCCGTTTAGTGAGGCTTTTTTATCAAGGTCTTGGCGGGGTGTATGTGGCAATTACGCCCATAGAAGGACAGAGCCAATCACCGTGCCGTTAAATGACGAATCCGTTAAACTAGCGCGTTTTTCTTATGGGGCGATGCAATGTCAATACCACTGAAAGTACATTCCCTGCTGTTGGCTTGGTTGTTAGTAATGATTGCTTTCTTAAGTGCATGCGAGGGTGGCAAGAACCGCAGTACCGACTGTACTGGCGGTAGCACTGGAAGCTCCCCCTATGTCCATTGTGACGATAACGGCACACCTCCCACTCCCAAACCACCAGTAAATCCTCCCGCCCCATGTCCCGACGGACAAGTGAGGGTTGAAGGGATCTGCCGAACTCCCGTCACCAATTGCCCTGACGGTTCACATTCCGAAAACGGGGAGTGCGTGCCAGACAATGAGGGCTGCGGTGACGGCCAGCATATGGAGGACGGCAGCTGTGTGGTGGATCAACTGACAGTAGAAGTGCTCAGCGAGAGTATCTGCCGCAACTCCAGCAATGGTGCCACCCGCATTATTTTGCAATTTATCACCAGGGATGAAGCCGGTTTGGCGCTTGATCCGGCCGTTGACGCCAATGGCGAACCGACCGCGCTCAATTCGCAACTTATCGTTAACAGCCGCCCCGCTGACGTGGAGTCACTGTTGAGTCGGGATTCGGAATTACTGAAATCCAACCTGGCCATCTCTTTAGTGTTGGATGCCACGTTCTCCATGTTGCAACACACTCCCCCTGCGTTTGAGCCAATGAAAGCGGCCGCGGTCAACGTCCTGCAGGAACTGCAGCAGGCCTGGGCTGCCAACCAAGCACAGTTTCATTGGGAATTGACATGGTTTGACAGCAACATCTTCCGCCCAGCACCTAACAATAGTGGGGCAACCTGGTCCATTACCGACATATCCAGCATACCCACCCCAACCCAAGGCCCGTTCACCGGACTTTGGAAAGCGGTGGACTATGGCATAGGCGTGCATGAAGGGCTCTACGAGGAGGGTGTCGCCGCAGGGCAGCGGGATCAGCAAGTCATGGTGGTATTTTCCGACGGTGACGACAACCACAGTTTTTTTGACAACAGGGACGCCCGGGGCGATGGCAACATCAACAATATGTTGTTCTGGAACTACACGGGTTATGCCCCAACCACCCTGGAAGACGTTAAAACACGTATAACGGCGAATCCAAACCTGCGCATTTATGTCATTGCATTCGGCGACAAAATCGATGAAGAGGGCCGTTTGAATATGCAAGAAATTGCTCAATTGAGTCGTGGACAGTATTTTTCAGGCAGCAGTGGCGACAACTTGGGTCAACTGTTCAACAGTGTCAAACGTGAATTCATAACCTTGCAAACATTGGGTGTGGAAACACCATTAAATCCTGCGCTGGCACATAATTTCAGCTTGCGTGCGGAGCACACTGCCAGTGGTGCCCAGGGCAGTTATGACTTTGGATTGACGGCCAACCAGTCCGTGGAGACCTGCGCAGAATAAAAGGCTTTTCCTTCTTTTTAGAGGCGCGTCGAAGATTCTGAAGAGAGGGACCGACCGCTCATAAGTTGGTGAACGCTTCGACTTTATCTCCTGCGATTACTGGACTAGTGTTGATATGCGACCTTTTGCGGCCGCCCAAGCACTTAATCGTTGGTCTATATGCAAGAAGGGAAGATGGTCTTGTCAGCCGAATTGCTAGCCTCTGTGTGCGCGGCCACCAATGACGGAATCCTGGTGGCCGGGTACGATGCCGGCCGGTGCCCCATCCACTACGTCAATGCCCCTTTTAGCCAGCTGACTGGTTATTCAGCGGAGGAGTTGCTGGGTCAGGAGTTGGTTTATGTTCCTCTTACCCAGGTGGAACCCGATGCGTGGGAATCTGTCCGGCAAGCGTTACGCGATGGCGTCGAGTGCAGTTTCAAACTGCGCACCTTCTCGAAAGAAGGCCGGGTTTTCTGGAATCAACTGCGTCTGAGTTATGTGTCGGGCCCATCTGGTATCACCCATGTGATTGCGATCCACAAGGACATCTCTCAACAGGAGCACGTCAAGAACGTACTCGACAAAGTGAGCCTGCTCTACCGTGAGATGAGCAGACGTCTGGAATTCACCAACGAAACCGATCCGCTGACCCAATTGAAAAATCGTTGCCATCTGAGTACGCGGGGCGAATTTATGCTGGGCGCTGCCAAGCGGGAAAAATTGCGTCTGCATGCCCTTCGAGTGGAGTTGGGCAATTTCAAATTATTGAACAGCCTGGGCGGAGCTACCCTGAGCGACCAATGCCATTTGCGGGTGGCAGAAGTGATCAAACGCTACTTCTCCCGCGCTACGGATATCGCCGTGCGCATGAGCGACGGCGAATTTGTCATCCTCTGCGTAGAGGATGACGATAACCGGATATGGGAACGCGCCGAGCAGATGCGCCAGGAAATGCGCGCGGTGCAATTGCAAGATTCCGCCGGGCGCACACATGAGGTTTCGGTGAATATCGGGATTTATTCCACCACGCCCAATAAGCTCACCACAATAGAAGAGATGATCCAGAACGCCGCGCAACTGGTATTCCAGATGCGTAATGGCCCGGAGATCAACGAACAAACACGTATCCAGTCCTGACGTACTTGCTTAACACCATGGAACAATGCCACTGCGGCAGCGCCAAACCCGGCACCCAATGCTGCCTGCCTTACCTTGCGGATATCTGCCCAGCACCTACACCGGAAGCGCTGATGCGCAGCCGGTACTCGGCATTCTGCACCGGTAACGTGGATTACCTGCTCAACACCCACCACTTTCCAGAACCTGCTGCAGTGATGCGCGACCGGATCGAGGCCACTCTGAAGACAACCCGGTGGCTTGGACTTCGGGTAATCCACAGCCAATCAGACGGTGATATGGGGGAAGTGGAATTTCTCGCCGGCTACAAGGATGCGGGCGGTTTTGGCCTTCTGCGCGAACATTCCTTATTCCACCGTGAGCAGGACCGCTGGTTTTACGTGTCGGGAAAACACCTGCCGCCACCCAAGCTGCAACGCAATGACATCTGCTGGTGCGGCAGCGGCAAAAAGTTCAAGAAATGCTGCGGCGCCTAACGCCGCAGTTCCATGCATCAACCGGCAACATTCAGACGGTTGAGCTGCGCTTTGGCAGCCTCGGCCACATCACCTTGCCCTTGGGCGGCAAACTCGAAATAACGCCGCGCATTGGCCTTGTCCCCCCCACTCAACGACAACTCACCCAGATGGTAGGCCGCTATAGGTGTCTGCAGGAGTTTCATGCTGGCGTTCAAGGATTGGGCAGCGGCAGCGGCTTGTCCGGCTTTTTTCTGCAACAGTCCCATACCTAGGTGCCCCAGGTAATACTCGGGATTGAGCTTGGCTGCCTGTTGAAATGATTGCAGGGCTGCGGCGTCCTGCTTGGCCGCCATATGCAATTGTCCCTGGGTGACACGGAACAGGGATTCGCGCGGCTGCAGCTTGATGGCCTTTTCCGTGAGGCTCAAGGCTTGGGTGAAATCCTCTTTTTCGGCCGCCGCCAGCGCTTGATTATGAGCCTCGTAGGCCGCTTGATCGCGACGAACCTGTTGCAACGCTTTATCGAATGCCGCTTTGTTGCGCGCTCCGCCTTTGTGACCAGCCGCCAGTTCCTGGTTGCGTTTCACCCGCTCTTCGGAAGGCGGGTGGCTGGCAAAGAGGTTCTCCATAAAGCCGCTCTGCCGGCCCTTGGATAACTCGACAAACTTTTTCTGCAGCTCCACGGCACCCTGCGCGTCGTAGCCCGCAGCGACCATATACTGTACGCCGAATTTATCCGCCTCCAGCTCCTGGTCACGACCGTAATTCGCCTGCCAGGCACCAGCACCCACACCAGCACCGGCCATGACCCACTGACCGTATTCACTCTGCTGGGCGGCGACACCTGCTGCCATCAACCCCACATTCAATAATGTGGCCTGGGTCATCTGGCGGGCAGCATGGCGGGCGGCAGCGTGGACAATCTCGTGTCCAAGCACCGCCGCCAACTGCGATTCATCATCCAGCAGCGCCAGCAACCCGCGATTGATGGCAATCTTGCCGCCGGGCAGTGCCCAGGCGTTGGGAACACTGCTGTTAAGTACCACGAATTCATACGGCAGATCCGCCCGGTCGCTGACCTTCGCCAGCTTTTTTCCCACCTGATTGACATAGAAACTCAGGTCGGGATCCACGGTGTAGCGTCCACCCTGTTGCTGTTGATAACTGTCATAAAGCTGTTCGCCCTGAGTCACCTCCTGCGCGGCGCTCATGATGGTGAACTCTTTTTTCCCAGTGACCGGATTTACCGAACAGGCTGCAATCAACGCACACAACACAAAGCTCGAACTGCGGAATAATCGTTTCATGGCGACTCCTTTTTCTTGAATTAAAAAGCTGAATTAAAAAGCTGAATTGAAAAGCTGAATTGAAAAAGCCAAATCTAAAATCTGAATAAAAAACCAATAAAAAGCGCTAGAAAATTCGGCCGATTAAAAATCCTGCCAAGCAAAATATTGATGAACGCGTTACTGCGGAGCCGGCGTGATAAAAACTACGGTCACCGCCAGTCACAGGCCGCGCCATTCTAACCAAGAAATGGAGTGAACATGCTGCAGGCGCCGGCACGCATCGGCGCCTATAGTTAAAGGCAACCCCTGTGGGAATACAGTTCGTCACAACACTTACATCACTGCCCCATTCAACCCCCATAACAGGCCGAGGGACTGCAGATGACGTTGAAGGTATTGGTTGTGGATGACGCTACTTTTGTCCGCGACATGATCAAACGCACCGTGCGCCAATTGGTGCCGAACGTCGAGCTTCTGGAAGCGCAGGATGGTACGCGCGCCCAGGGAATCATCAAGAGCAAGCAGCCCGACCTGATACTTTCGGACTGGGAAATGCCGGAAATGAGTGGTGAGGCTTTATTGCGCTGGGTGCGTGAGCAGCCACAATTCATCAGCACGCCCTTTGTGATGATCACCAGCCGCGGCGACCGCAACCATGTCATGGCTGCGGTGGAGGCCGGTGTCAGCGACTACCTCTCCAAACCCTTCACCCCGGAAGAGTTGACCCGCAAAATCGGCAAGCAACTTAAACGCCTCGGCTATCAGGCCGCGTCGTCCAACCCCGCCAACCGCGGTCTGGCGTTTTCGTCCATTGAGGTGCTCACCGGCGGGCGCGCCAATCCCAGCCCCGCGCCTCCCGCGCCAACGAACGCCGCTTCCACTGCGGCGCCAGTGCCGAATCGGGCAGGTAAACCGGATAAATTCAAAGGCCGGGCATTTTTGCGATTTCCGCACACCACCTGCGAATACGAGTTGCTGGAAACATCGCAACAGGCTCTGTGCGGCAGCCTGGAGCGCACCCAGATACTGCCTACAGTGTTTGACCAGGCGGTGGTGGACCTGATGGATGAATCCGGCGAAGTCATCGCCCGACTCAACTGTTATGTGCACAGCATAGCTGCCTGCGAACCCTCACCCGAGGCTGGGCGGGTAAGGGTGATAGTGCGGTTCGTGGACCAGGACCCGGCCAAGTTGCAAGCGCTGGCAAGCCTGTTCGACTGATCCACAGCGGCGCTTATTGGCCGCGTTTTTTTGCCGCGCTGAAATCCCCCGCCCGCACCACCGACAACTGATCTGCCGAGAGATATTTGCGCAGAATCGCCTGTACCTGCGGTGGCGTCAGCGCTTGCAGCTTGGCCTCCCGCTCCCGATACCAATCCATCGGCCGGTCGATTTCCAGGTTTTTAACCAGCAGGGAAGCCAATTGGTCGTTCTGGGTGCGTGCCACCTGCGCCTCCTGCAACATACCGGACTTGGCCGCAGCCATTTCCTCCGGGCTTATACCCTGTTCCAACAAGCGGCGCAGTTCTTCTGCTATACCCTTTTCCACAGCGGTAAGGTTTTGGGGCGCGAATATGGCGAACGCGGTGAAACTCCCAGCGCTGCTCTGGGGATCGAGCCCCAGCCAGGCACCGGCGTTGTACGACAAACCGTCCTTCTGACGCAGGCGGGTAGCCAGACGGCTGTTGAGGAAGCCGCCGCCGAAGACATAGGTGCCCAATTCCAGCGCGATGGCGTCATCGTTGCCCTCACCCACGGGCAGCGGCAGCGTGGCGGCAATGGAGGCGTTCTCCTTATCAGGGGTCTCTCGGGTGAGATCCTGGCGCGGCAGGGTTTGGAAAATCTTGGGGATGTATTGATAGGCGCTGACGCTGCGCCAATCGCCAAATCCCTGATGCAGAACCGCGAGCACCTCATCCGCGTCCAGATCGCCCACCACCGCCACCTGCAGGGCACTGGCCCGATAAAATTCACGGTGGAAATTCTGTATGTCGGTCAGGGTCACAGCGCGCACCGCCTGAATTTCTTCGTCCAGGGTGGGCGTGTGGTAGGGGTGTCCCGGCGGCCAGCGGTTATACACCCGCGCCAGCTCGCGGCCGACGATGGCTTGCGGCTCCTGGCGCCCGGCCTCCATGCTGGTGACAATCCGGTCCTGCAGCTGGGTCAGCTCTTTAGCGTTAAAGGCCGGTTCGCGCAAAATTTCCACCAGAAGCTCGATCACCGCGGGCAGATTCTGGCGTGTGGTAATGACGGAAGCGGAGGCGCTGTGGGTATCGCCGGAGACATTCAGTTCGGCCTGTAATTCGTCAAGGCGATCCTGTAAACCCTGGCGGGTGTGGTTCGCGGTGCCGCGCATCAGCATGGCGCTGGTGAGTTCGGCAATTGTGCCGCGTCCGTGCAGAGAGGTTTCCGTGCCGAACCGCATCACCAGACCCAGCACCACCTGCTCGCCCCGGGTTTTTTTGGGTAATAGCGCCACTTTGGCACCACTCGCCAGCACCTCTGTCCGGGTACGGGCTTGAATGTTGGCAAAGGATGGGTCGAATGCTTCGCCATCCGCCAGGGCCGCGCGTCCTTCGTAACCTTCCAGTAGCGAGGAGACGTCCGCCACCACCGGGATATCCACCCGCTCCGGCATGGCCGTGGGCACAAACCGGCCCTCGGTGCGGTTATTGCGCACCAGATACTGCTCCGCGACCCGCTGTACATCCGCCAGCGTCACTTTTTCAAAACGGTCGCGGGTGAGAAACAGCAGCCGCCAGTCTCCCATGCTGATGTATTCACTGAGGGCAATGGCAATACTTTCGGAGGAGCTGAAGGCCAGAGTGATCTGTTTGATGAGATTGCGCCGGGCGCGCTCCACCTCCTCCTCGGTAATCGGTGCTTCCTTCACGCCCTCAACCACCTCCAACAGCGCTTTGGCGGTGCTGTCCAAAGCGGTGTTTTTGTCCAACTGGGCGGCAAAAAACAGCAGACCGGGGTCCTGCAACTGAAATGGATAGCCAAAACTGGTCACCGCCAGGCGCTTTTCCACCAGCGCCTGATGCAGGCGTCCGCGCGGGGTGTCGCCGAGAATTTCCGCCAGCACCTGCAAAGGCGCGTAGTCCGGGTGGCTGCCCGGTGGAATATGATAGGCGGTGGCGGCCCACTGGATGTCGGCCACGCGGCGCACAGTCACACTGCGCTCACCGTCCTGGGCCGGCTCCACGGTGTAGAGTTTGGGTAACTGGCGCTTTGGCTTGGGAATGCGGCCGAAGGTTTTCTGGATCTGTTTCAACAACTGCGCTTCATCGAACTTGCCGGCCACGGTCAACACGGCGTTGTCCGGTTGGTAATAGAGCTTGTAAAAGTCCTGCAGGCGATTGATAGCGACGTTTTCGATATCCGAACGGGCGCCGATCGTGGGTTTGCCGTAGCTGTGCCAACGGTAGGAGGCCGCCATCATGCCGCGCATCAGCACGCCGAAAGGGCTGTTTTCCGAACGTTCGAATTCGTTGCGCACCACTGTCATCTCGCTGTCCAGATCAGCTTTGGCGATAAAGGAATTCACCATGCGATCCGCTTCGAGGCGCAGAGCCCAATCGATATTCTCCGGCGTCGCGGCGAAGGTTTCGTAATAGTTGGTGCGGTCGTAGGAAGTGGTGCCATTGGCTTCGGCACCGTGGGCGCTCATTTCGCCCGGTATATCCCGGTGTTTCTTGCTGCCTTTGAATAACAGGTGCTCCAGCAGGTGCGCCATGCCGGTCTCGCCGTAATTTTCGTGCCTGGAGCCCACTTTATAAGTCACATTGACCGTCACCGTATCTTTGCTCGGATCGGGGAAAAGCAGCACTTGCAGCCCGTTTTTCAAACGGTATTCGGTGATGCCTTCCACCTGGGTGGCGCGGGTGACGCCACGCGGCGGTTCGGGAGCGGCGACACAGGCCAAACTGCAGCACAACAACAACAGGCCGCAGAAACGAAACACGAGGGGTGACTTCATGGAGAATCCTTGGAGGGAGTACGGTGCAATTATGGGCCGGGAAGTTTAGTAAAACCCCGCCTCAAAGGGAAAGTTCCACGTCATCGTCGCCAGCGCTCTGCAGCAAATTGGCTTTGACGGCCACGGAAGTGATGTGGGCCTGGATACGCTGCAGGATTTCCACCGTGGTGTGATCGAAGCGGCCCGGACTTTGGCTGAGCACAGTGACGAACCCCACCACCGCGTCTTCAAAAAACAATGTCACCACCAGCGAGCTGCGGCTGGCCGGGAAAGTGTCACGAATGAAATGGAACCCCGGATCCGGCTGGCCATCCAGAATCCAGATGGCGCTGCCGGCTTTATAGCGTCGATCCAGCTGCTGCAGTATGTCGGACACGCGGGCGAAACGCGGCTCGGGCAAACGTCCCACATCATTGTCCATGAGCACGAACGCCGACCGCTCCGGGTGGGCGCGCCAATAGACAATGCGATCCGCTTCAATCAGGCCGCGCACAGCCTCCAGCGTATTGCGGAGCAACAGCGCCGGCCGCGTCTCGCCATTGATCATCTCCACTATGTGCTCCAGGGTGCGCAGCTCGCGGCCGTTATGGAAATTCTGCTCGCAGGCCTCTTGGTATTTGCGCTCCAGCCGTCGATTGATTTCCAGCAGTGACAGGTGCATGGAAACGCGTGACAACAACTCGTGCCGCACGACGGGTTTGGTCAGGAAATCATTGCCGCCGGCGACAAAGCCCCGCACCAGGTCGTCGCTGAAATTTTTTGCCGTGAGGAACAGGATCGGCATGCGATGCACCGGATGGCTGACGCGCATGCGCATGCAGGTCTCATAGCCGGACATGTGGGGCATCATCACATCCATGATCGCCAGATCCAGTTGCGGGTTTTCCTGCAACAGGCGCAAAGCGTCACGGCCACTTTCCGCCTCCAATATGGTGTATTGCTGCGCTTTAAGAATGCTGGTGAGCACCAAACGGTTGACGGGATCGTCATCCACAATCAATAAGGTATAACCCCCCTCGCGCATGGCCGGACGCAACGCCATGGTGTCGTCATCCGCAGTATCGACTACCACGGGTTCACTGGTCACCAGCGGATTGAGCCGTGCCGGTTGCGACACGGGTTCGATGGGCGGCTCTTCCGGCTCCTGACCGGGAGCGGCAGCGTTCAGATTGAATGAGAAGGTGGATCCCTGCTCGGGGTTGGATTCCACCGCCAGATTGCCACCGTGCAAATCGACCAGTTGCCGTGCAATGGCAAGTCCCAGCCCCGTGCCGCCCTGTTCCCGCGTGTCCGTACCGTCCAATTGGGTAAAGGCGCTGAAGATTCTGGACAGATCCTCCGGGGCTATACCGCTGCCGGTATCGATCACCCGGATCTGCCACAGGTTGCCTTGACGCTGCGCGTCTATCCGCACATGCCCCTGTTTGGAGAACTTGATGGCGTTGCCCACCAGATTGACCAGTATCTGCTGCAATCGCCCGGCATCTGCTGTAACCCAGGCGTCCCGCGGCACCTGATTGTGCAAGGTCAGTGCTTTCTGACCGACCAGAGGCCGCAACAAACCGAGCACCGCATCCGCCAAGCGGTACAGGCCCACCGGCATCAGGTTGAGTGCCAGACGCTGCTCGTTGAGTCTGGCGTGGTCGAGAATGTCGTTAATCAGGTTTGACAGGCGGCGCCCGCTGCTGGAAATCATCTGCAAACTCTGGCGCACGGACGCGTTGATCTCCCCCATGGCCCCCTCTTGCACCGCTTCCGCCAATCCTATGATGCCGTTCAAAGGCGTGCGCAGTTCGTGGGAGGTATTGGCGAGGAAGGCATCCTTCAGACGGTCGAGTTTTAGCAGCTTTTGATTGAGCGCCTGTTCGTTTTGCAGGGCGATACGGTGACGCTGATAACGCACGGCCGCAGCCACCACCAGAGCGGCTATCACAGCGTATAGGCAATAGGCCCACCAAGTGCGGCTGAGCGGTGGGGTGATGACCAGCCTGAGCCCGGCGCCCTCCATATTCCAAACCCCATCGCTGTTGGCGGCGCGCACCCGGAAGTGGTAGGTGCCGGGATCCATATTGGTGTAGGTGGCGGTGTGAGCCGTACCCACCTCGATCCAGTCCCTATCAAAGCCCTCCAGTCGGTAGGCGTATTGATTGCGCTGCGCACCCCGGTAGCTGACGGCATGAAAATCGAAGGCGAACATGGCCTGGTCGTGAGGCAGGGTCAACTGATGGGTATCACTGATGGCGAGGGACAGGGGCGATCCCGGAGTACCGGCATAGACCGGTTGGTTGAACAGGCGCAACTGGGTGATGACCACCGCCGGTGGCGCCAGAGGTGTGGTGAAGTATTCGGGATCAAAGACGCTGAAGCCGCGGGTGCTGCCGAAATACAACTGTCCGCGGCTGTCCCGGTAGGAGGCGTCGCGGTTGAAATTGTTGTTCACCAGGCCATTGCTTTCACCGAAGCTGCGCACCGCCAGGGACTGGGGATCGATCCGCGCCAGGCCGTTGACCGTGCTGACCCAGATAAAACCCTGGTTGTCCTCGATAATGCTGGAAACATGAGCCGACGGCAGGCCGCCGGTAATGCGCGTCACCTTCCCCGTTTCCGGGTCCAGGCGATTGAGACCGGCATCTTGAGTGCCTACCCAAATCTGGTCGCGGCTGTCCTGGTGCAGGGCGATGATGCGGTTGCTGCTCAGGGTGGTGGAATCCAGCGGATCGTGGCGGTAATGGCGGAAACGGGCACCTGCCGGTGACACGTCGAGCAACAGATCCAGGCCATCGATCGTTCCCACCCAAAGACGCTCCTCGGCATCTTCAAGCAGAGCCCACACATGGCGAAAGCTCAAAGACTCCGGGTCCTCGGCATCCGGTGCAAACCGTTGAAAGCGACCGAAATCGCGGTCGTACAAATGCAGGCCGGCGTTTTCGGTTCCCACCCACAGGCGGTTGCCGCTGTCCACCAGCAGGCTCCAGATGTGGGTGTCATCAAGGCCGGTTTCGGCACCCAGATGCGTAAATTCGCCCGTGTCCGGACGGAACCGGTGGAGTCCGCCGGCCCAGGTTCCCACCCAGATATCGCCACCCGGGTCCGCCGCCAGCGCCAGGATGGCGTTGGCTCGCAAGCGTTTGGGGTTGCCCGGATCGGCCAGATAGCGGTGGAAACTCTGACTTGCCGGATCAAAGGCGTTGAGACCACCTTCGGTGCCGATCCACAAGCGTCCGTCCCTCCCCGGTAAAAACCGCAGCACACCGCCGTGACTGAGGGAATTGGGATCATGGGCTACCGAAGTGTAATTGGTGAAAAAGGCTGTGGAGCGATCAAAATAATCCACGCCGGAGGGAAATAGCCCTACCCAGAGATCGCCCATCTGATCGTCATAGATGGTGCGCACATTGTCCGACGCCAAAGAGGAGACCACATAAGGGTCATTGCGATGGCGATGGAAGCGGCCGGTGGCCGGTTCAAAGCGGGCGAGTCCGCCGGGGTCCGTCGCCACCCAGAAGTCGCCATTCCGGTCCAGGTGCAAATCCCAGATGTTGTCGCTGCCGATGGTGGCAGCA